>ENA-UAOT01000329-UAOT01000329.1-human-gut-metagenome-genome-assembly--contig:-NODE-329-length-24403-cov-6.344669_pt1 | contig 24403 bp, 18 predicted proteins | sample MGYA00243475_ERZ654567 | MGnify/ENA primary metagenome ERZ654567 (study PRJEB26926, sample SAMN06164482) | human gut metagenome | biome: ENVO:00009003; feature: ENVO:2100002; material: ENVO:00002003... | reverse complement strand
ATCAATAATTGTTATTTTTTAGAACATAACTGTGTAAAAAAAGAACAGCCAAAAGGCTGTTCTAAAAAAATGTATTAGATTTTTATTTTAAAGATTTGCGAAAACCTTTGTACCTTTATTCTTAATCCAATACCAGATTGGAAGGCTGATGAGGATAAAATAAAATGCTGTGCAGGCGAGGAAAATTTCTGTCGAAATTTTGATTTCAAAGCTGAGAAGAACCGAATACGCAATAACAGGCACACACACGGCAAGGACTGAAAGCAACAATGAAAGCATAACGCTTGCACTCTGTTTTACTGCCTCAGCGGTTGTGTTCCAGTCAAGCTTTGGCTTTTTCAGGTCAAACATAAGTCCGAGAAGTCCCGAGAACAACGAGAAAATTATCGGAATAAGAATTGTAATAATAATATTAACCGGTTTCATTCCGAGCATTATTGAGAGAACAACCGAGGGTACAAGTGAAACAACACCGTTTATAATAAAGTGCAGTTTCAGCTTTTGTGTAAGCACCTGCAACGGTGATACAGGAAGCGACTGCATAAGCCAGAGGTTTTTAGCTTCCATTGAAATTGATGCCGCAGAAATCGGTCCAACTGCAATAACGAATGAAATTATCAGCGGAAGATATACCGAAATAATGTCGGTAAATTCACTCGGAAGTGTATTCACCATATTGAACTGGAATACCGCATAAATTGTTCCGCCTACCATAATTAACGCACTGAGTCCGCTGTTAAGCATATAGGTTGCGTTGCCTGTGCACATCATTCTTTCTTTGCGTAAAAGCGCCTTTGATGCAGAACTTACTTTCAGAGTTTTCTCCTTATACACGGCTTTCTTCGCACCCTTTTTCGCTGTTGCAAGCTTTATGAAGCTGTGAGAAAGCACCGCATAAACAACTGCAAAGAACGCAATAATTACGACAGCAACACCAAAAAGCGGCAACAATTCGCCCGATGCGCCAAGTCCTGTGAGATAAAGCGGATATGCACTGTCCATTATATTTGCACCGATACCAATTGAATTTGCAGCGAGTGTTTTTACAAGGTCCTCTGCCTGATAATAAAGGTAAAAATACAGTGCAAAGAAAACAAGTGAAAATACGATTGTCACAACATTTTTATGTCTTGTCCTTGATGTTACAAATGCAATCAGCCAACCGAGAATGCACGAAACGCTCAGGCTTAAAAGCGGAACTAAAAGCAGAATCACAATCTGACTTACTACAAGCGAAGCCGAAACAGACGCATTTGTTGCATAGGCCGCAAAAGCAGGGACCTGTACAAGTGCACAAAAGAGAAGATTTTGTGCATACAGTGGCAACATTCTGCAAAAGAGAATACTGCGAGGCGGAATAGGCATTGAAAGCAAAAGTTCATTATCCTTTGCCTCATAAAGCTGTGAGAGCGAAAGGAAAATACAGCCTATTGTGCTGATTACAAACGACGCACCCATAACATAGAGAAAATACAACCAACTGAATCCCGATGTTGCAAGCATAGGTGCCATCATTCTGAATATATTGTAGAACATAAATGCAAATACAACACCGACAAAAGCGAGAAGAGCAAGATAAACAGCCGGTGAGTTAAACGAACTTTTTTTGCCGTTCTTTTTCTTGTTTGACGAATTTGCGGTGTACCGTGCAAGTGCCTTTTGAAATTGGAGTTTAATTAAGGTTTTAAGCATCTTTCTCCTCCAGTTCAAGGAATACATCTTCAAGCGAATCATCGCCCTTGACCTCATCCATTGTACCCGACTTGATAAGTTTGCCGCTTTTGATGATAGCAACCTTGTCGCAAAGCTTTTCGGCAACTTCAAGCACATGGGTTGAGAAGAAAATTGCACCGCCGTTATCGCACATCTCTCTCATCAAAGCTTTGAGAAGGTGGGATGATTTTGGGTCAAGACCTACAAACGGTTCATCCATAATGATAAGCTTTGGGTTATGTATGAGTGCGGAAACAATTGCAAGTTTTTGTTTCATACCGTGAGAATAGCCGTCAATTGTCTGAGCAAGTGCATTTTTAATTTCAAACATTTCAGCATATTTACTGATTCTTGCCTGACGGTCAGACTGGCTGATTCCGAAAATATCGGCAATAAAATTGAGGTACTTAATGCCTGTCATAAACTCATACAAATCGGGATTGTCGGGAATGTAAGCAATTTTGCGCTTACATTCGAGAGGTTTTTCTTTTACCGACACACCGTCAACATAGATTTCGCCCTCGTCAAAGTTGAGAATTCCACAGCAGGATTTGATTGTTGTTGTCTTTCCTGCACCGTTGTGTCCGATAAAGCCGTAAATCTCGCCTTTTTGAATATGAAGTGACAAATCGTCAACAGCCTTTTTGTCACCGTATTTTTTAGTTAAATGTTCTATTCTGAGCATAAGCGCTCCTCCTATAGCCAAATAAATTAAGCAAATTATACTACACGAAATATTCTCATGTCAATATATTATAAAAATTCAACAAGTTCGGATTACAAACCAATAAATCTGCGAAATTTGGATAACAGAAACCATTTTTGACGAAATATAAAGTCCGTTGGAATATTTTGCATTACGAATCATCTTGAATATATGCAGGAATGATTTATAATATTAGTACAGATTATTTTTTGGAGGTTCATCTTGGCAAAGTTCAAAAGAAAATATACACTCGGGGAAGAAATTTTCAACTCTGTGTCACACGGAATCGGTGCAGGTCTGTCAATTGCGGGAACGGTTGTGCTTATCGTTACGGCGGCAATCCACACAAATGCGTGGGGTGTTGTCAGCTCTTGCATTTACGGTGCATCGCTCATCATACTCTACACAATGTCAACTCTGTATCATTCTTTCACAAATGAAAAGGTAAAAGCATTTTTTCGAATAATGGATCACAACACAATTTTTCTGCTGATTGCGGGAACATACACGCCGATTACGCTTTATTATCTCAACGGTGTGACGGGCTGGATTTTGTTCGGAATTGTGTGGGCATCGGCAATTTTCGGAATAGTTATGAACTCAATCAACCTTGAAAAAGCAAGGATTCCGTCCATATTCTGCTACATCGGAATGGGTTGGGTAATCGTCTTTGCAATAAAACCGCTTATGGAGCATATGCCGTCAATTTCGGGAATCTTCCTCATCATCGGCGGAATATTCTACACGCTGGGAATTATATTTTACGCAATTAAAAAGGTAAAATATTTTCACTCGGTATGGCACTTGTTCACGGTTGCAGGAAGTGTGTTTCACTACTTTGCAATTCTTCTCGGATTTTTCCGTATTTAACGGAAGCGAAAGCTGACCGCATAAAAATCCGCAGGTAAGTCTTTCACACGCAAAAAATGGGCTACAGAAAAACCTTTCGTTTTTCTGTAGCCCTAAATATTATAAAAAGATTTGTTTAGTTTGCGGGAACGCCTACGGAAACCTCTCGTACAGACAAAGCTTCCTTTGGAAGTGTGTACTTCTGCTTGTAAGCCTTGTAATCTGCATTGTACTGAATATCATCGGAATTTTTGAGTTCGTGGAGATATTCGTGTGCGTCGTAGCCGTTGCGGTTGATTTCAATAACACCGATTGCAATGTTTGAGCAATGGTCGGAAACTCTCTCAATATTTGTGATAAGGTCAGAGAATACAAAACCGAGTTCGATTGTACAGGTACCGTTTGTAAGACGCTTAACATGGGCGTCTTTAAGCTTGTCACGCAGGCGGTCGATAACCTGCTCAAGCGGTTCAACCTTTGAGGCAAGTGCAAGGTCATTATCAACAAAAGCAACAGTAGCGTTGTTGATAATTTCACGAAGTGCGTCAACCATAACGGCAAGTCCTGCTTTCGCCTCTTTTGAGAACGAAATGTTCTTTTCGTGAATTTCCTGAGCAACCTTTACAATGCTTACCGCATGATCGCTGATACGCTCAAAATCACCGATTGTGTGAAGAATGAGCTGAATAGTTTTATTGTCGTCAGCCGAAGGCTGTTTGGAACTGAGCTTTACAAGATAGGTTGAAATAACATCCTCGTAGGAATCAATCATATCTTCGTTTTCGTGAATTGTTTCCGCAACCTTTTCGTCATAATGGTCAACAAGTTCAAGTGCGCCGAGGAGCGTACCCTCAGAAAGACGAGCCATTTTTTCAGCAAGTGACTTTGCACGCTCTGTTGCAACAGAGGGAGTGTTGAGAAAACGCTCATCAAGGAACGGAACATCCGAATCCTCGTCCTTGTCCTTGATTGTAAGGCAGGCAAGCTTTTCAAGATACTTGTTGAACGGAAGAAGAATTGCAGTTGCAAGCAAATTGAATGCTGTGTGGATAACCGCAATGTTCTCGGGACCTACGATATCTTCAAGAAAACCGTAGTTGATAAAGAGGTTAGAACCGTAGAACAATGCACAAATTACGAGTGTGCCGATAATATTGAAGTAAAGATGTACAAATGCGGCACGCTTTGCGTTTTTCTTTGCACCGATACAGGAAATAAGTGCGGTTACGCAAGTGCCTATATTCTGTCCCATAACAATCGGGATTGCCATTGAATAGCTGATTGCGCCTGTTTTGGACAATGCCTGCAAAATACCGACAGAGGCGCTTGAGCTTTGTATAATTGCGGTCAGCAATGCGCCGGCAAGAATACCGAATACAGGGTTGTTAAAGAGTGTGAGGAAGCCTGTGAATGTCGGATCATTCGAAAGCGGTTCAACAGCCGCACTCATCTGATCCATACCAACCATAAGAATACCGAATCCTAGGAAAATTGTGCCGAGATGCTTCTTCTTTTCCGAATTGCAGAACATAAGAAGAACAATTCCGACAAAGGCAAATACAGCAGAGAAAGACGAAGGCTTTAAAAGCTGCATAACCAAACTGTCGCCCTCAATACCCGAAAGGCTGAGAATCCAAGAAGTGATTGTTGTGCCGACATTGGCACCCATAATAATACCGATTGCCTGGCGGAGTTTCATAATTCCAGAGTTTACAAAGCCGACAACCATAACGGTTGTTGCCGAAGAGGACTGAATCACCGCAGTAACAGCCGCACCGAGAATGAATCCTTTCATGGTGCTGTTAGTCATTTTTTCCAGAGTTTTTTCAAGCTTACCGCCGGAAAGACTCTCAAGACCGTCGCCCATTGAATTCATACCGAACAAAAAGAGCGCCAGACCGCAGAGCAGTTGTAAAACCATAAACAAATCCATAAATACATACTCTCCTTTATCATCAATAATATTAAACTAAAGTCATAGGATTGTCAATGAATTGTAAAGAATTTGTAAAGTCTGAAAGCTTGGCGAATATCTTTGAAATTTGTCAAAACGGAGTATTTTTTATGTGAGATTTGTAAAAGCACATTGCTTGGGCAATAAAAAAACGACACTGCACAACACAGTGTGCGCAGTATCGCTTAAAATTTGTTTTGTTTGTAAAATAATGTAAACAGACTTCACATCAGAACCTTGCGGTAAATGTTGTTCCCTGTTCACTGCTTTCAAGAGAAATCTCTCCGCCGTGTCTTTCGGTAATGTGCTTGACAATTGCAAGTCCAAGACCCGTGCCGCCTGTTTCTTTTGAACGGCTCTTATCAACACGGTAAAAGCGTTCAAACACACGCTTGTGGTGCTTTTCGGGGATACCGATTCCCGTGTCGGCAACTTTAACAAACGGATGTTCATTGTCATCGCCCGTTATGATTTTTACCGAACCGTTTTCACGGTTGTAACGGATTGCATTGTCACAAAGATTGTAAATAAGTTCGTAAATCTGATTACGGTTGCCGTTTATGACGGCAGTTTTGGTATCAACAGTGATTGTAATTCCGTGCTTTTCGGCATTTGAACGGAGATCCTCAGCAACCTCGACCGCAACCCCTGCAAGGTCAACAGGGGCAAATTCTTCATCGCTGAATTTTTCATCAAGCTGTGAAAGCTCCATAATATCGCTTATAAGGGAGAGAAGTCTGCCCGATTCCTTGTGAATTTTATTTGCAAAATTTGGAATATCGTCGGGCTTTACAAGACCGCTTGCAATGATTTCCGCATAGCCCGAAATTGAAGTCAACGGAGTTTTCAGCTCATGCGTTACATTTGCCGTAAATTCACGGCGCATTTTTTCAGCCTTTTTCTTAGCCGAAACATCAATTATAAGACAGATTGCACCGTTTTTTTCGCCGTTTGAATAAACAGGATTGGTGATAATCTGCAATGCTCTGCCCTTTACGGTTGTGTCGCCGTTTTTACTCTCGCCCGAAAGAGCCTTGTCAACGCAATCGTTGAGAACCTCGTTGCGTGAAAACGCAATCAAAGTTTTGTCGGTAACACCGTCATCATCAGCGCCGAGAAGCTTTGACGCCGAATAGTTGCTCATAAGCACCTTTTTGTCAACATCAATAAGAATAAAGCCCTCCGCCATATTTTCTATAAGCGTTGAAATTTTATCCTTTTCAAACTGTAGTCTGCGCATCTGACGCTTGATTTGCCTTTGCTGGCTTGCAATTTTCTGTGAGAGCGGCAAAAGCTCATCATACGGCGAGCCGCTGCCGTTGTCCGCCATTTCCTTAATCGGTTCAACGATTTTCTTTGTGGAACGCTTTGCCAGAATTGTGCAGACAACAAATACACCTATCATAATTATAAGAATTGACGGAATAACAAAAAGAAAAATTCCGTAAATGCTGTCAATTGTCTTTGCAACACGGATTACAGAACCGTCTGCGGTTTTTTCTGCATAGTAGTAAGTTATTTTATTCAAGGTTTCCGACATTCTGTGGCTTGAACCGTTGCCGTCCTTGATTGCCTGTTCAAATTCGGGACGGTCGCTGTGATTCGGCATAGAACTAACATCTGTGTCAACGCTGTCGGATACAACCGAACCGTCACTTTTTATGAGAGTGACACGAAAATCGCCTATCCCGTAATATTTTGAAAGGTCGATTTCGCTGTCGGAATTATAAACGCTGATGATTTTATCGGTATATTGCCGAACCTCAGCCTCCTGTTCATCGGAAAACACAAACCAGAAAGCGGCTGTTGAAAAAACAGCCGTCAGAAGAATGGACACCACAGCGATAACCGAAAAGTTTTTTAAAAGCTTTTTACTCAGTTTCACTTTATTCCCCCGCCTTATATCCGACATTTCTCACGGTTTTGATAAGGTTTCCGCAGCTGCCGAGTTTTTGCCTGAGGGTTGTAATGTGCATATCAACCGTTCTGCTCTCGCCCTCAAAATCATATCCCCACACATTGAGAATGATATTTTCACGGGTAAGCGCCATACCTTTATTTTTGAGAAGATACTTTAAAAGTTCGTATTCTTTGAAGGTGAGGTTACATTCCTCACCGCAGCTTGTTACAATGTGCTTGGAATCGTCAAAAACAATCTGACCGAGCTTTATTACATCCTGTCTGTCATCAACAGAACATCTGCGGAGGATTGCACGGACTCTTGAAATAAGCTCAAGAACGGAAAACGGTTTTGTAATATAGTCATCGGCACCCATGTCAAGGCCTTTGACCTTATCCATTTCACTTCCCTTTGCAGTAACAAGGATAACGGGAACATTCTTCGTTACAGCGTCCCTGCGCATTTTTTCAAGCACGGAAAGTCCGTCAAAATCGGGTAACATAACATCAAGAATTACAAGCTGAGGAATTTCGGCTGTACAAGCCTTAAAAAAGCTCTTGCTTTCACCAAAGCTCTGAACCTCATATCCGCTGCTTTTCATAGCATAAGATTCAAGCTCTCTGATATCGGTATCATCTTCAACAATGTAAATTAACATCTAATACTCTCCCTCAACAAATGTGTATTTAAATGCACCGCAAAGGGGCGCCTGCACTTAAATTAAAATCGGAACATCCGCCATAATTATAGACTTTTTTTGCAAAAATGTAAAGTTTAATAAAACAAAAATCAGGAGCATACAGCTATGCTCCCGTTTGTTAAGCAAAATATATCAGTCGGACAAATCGCAGCTGCCTGTAATTGAAAAAGCGACCCACTCTGCAACATTAACCGCATGGTCTGCAATTCTTTCAAGATACTTTGCAATCATAACGATATCGAGAGCCTCTGAGCCGAGTTCCTTATTCTTATGAATGAGTTCAACCGTTTCATTCTTTGAACGGTTAAAAAGTTCGTCAACGATATCATCCTGACGGGCTACCTTTTTGGCAACCTCAATATCGCTCTTAACAAAAGCGTCAATAGCCTCCGTTACCATTTTTGAGGCATTGTCTGCCATTTCCAAAATGTGAGTAAGATTGAACACCTGCTTTTTGTCCTTGATGTAAACAGACACTTCCGCAATATCAACTGCCTGATCGCCGATTCTCTCAAGGTCGGTAATCATTTTGAGTGCGGCGGAAACATATCTGAGGTCGTGTGCAACCGGTGCCTGATGAAGAAGAAGGTGCAAGCATCTGCTTTGAATGGATTTTTCCGCCTCGTTAATACGATTTTCGTGTTCTCTTGCGATATCAAGCAAATCTTCGCCGTCAACAATCATCTTCATTGTATTTTTGATTGCCTGTTCAACAAGACCGCCCATTTCAATAAGGCTGTCGTTAAGCTGTGTAAGCTCTTTATCAAAATATTCTCTCATTAGCCAAACCTTCCCGTAATGTATTCTTCGGTACGCTTATCCTGCGGATTTGAGAAAATTGCGTCGGTTGAATTACATTCAACCATTTCACCGAGTAAAAAGAATGCTGTTTCATCTGAAATACGCAAAGCCTGCTGCATATTATGTGTTACCATAACGATTGTATAATCGTTTTTCAGTTTAAGGCAAAGCTCCTCAATTTTACCCGTTGAAATAGGATCAAGTGCAGAAGTTGCCTCGTCCATAAGCAGAACTTCGGGTTTTACGGCAAGTGCTCTTGCAATACAAAGTCTTTGTTGCTGACCACCTGAAAGACCGAGAGCGCTCTTTTTAAGCCTGTCTTTAAGCTCATCCCAGATTGCGGCGTCACGCAAGGATTCTTCAACAATCCTGTCAAGTTCTTTCTTGCTTTTGATTCCGTGTGTGCGAGGACCGAAAGCGATGTTATCGTAAATGCTCATCGGGAACGGATTGGCTTTCTGGAACACCATACCAACCCTTTTGCGGAGGATATTTACATCCATATCTCCGTAAATATCCTCGTTGTCAAGGCGAATGTCGCCTGTTATCTTACAACCCTCAACAAGGTCGTTCATTCGGTTGAGCGACTTTAAAAGAGTTGACTTACCGCAGCCTGACGGACCGATGAAGGCTGTGATTCTGTTTTTCTTCATACGGATATTTACATCCTTTAACGCATGAAATTTTCCGTAGTAAAGATTCATGTTTTCTATGGTAAATTTATCCATTGTAAAATAATTATCCTTTCCTGTTACTTCTTATTGTTTCCGAGTTTCTTTGCAACAAATGCCGAGAGTGTATTGATTGCAAAAACAAGTACAAGAAGTACAACTGCGGTACCCCATGCCTGATCTGTATGAAGTCCTTCATTGGTAAGTACATACATATGAACGGCAAGTGACCGTCCCGAATTGAGAGGACCTGCTGCATAGCCTGTTGCCGAACCGTAAGTATAAATAAGTGCGGCTGTTTCGCCAACTATTCTGCCGACAGCAAGAATGATTCCGGCAAGAATACCGGGCATCGCACTCGGAAGAATAATTCTCATAATTGTTCTGAGCTTGCCCGAACCGAGTCCGTAACTGCCCTCACGGTATGAATCGGGAACTGTGAGAAGTGCCTCCTCGGTTGTACGCATAATTGTGGGAAGTACCATAATTGCAAGCGTAAATGCACCGGCAAGAAGTGAATAGCCCCAGTTAAGGGCATACACAAAGAAAAGCATACCGAAAAGACCGTAAACAATTGACGGAATACCGGCAAGGGTTTCTGCCATTGTTCTGATTACCTTAACAAGCTTGTTGCCACGCTTTGCATACTCTGCAAGATAGATTGCCGCTCCCACACCGAACGGTACGGAAATTATAAGGGTTACAAGCGTAAGAACAATTGTGTTGATAATTGACGGCATACACGATACATTGTCGCTGTTGTACTCAAGTGAGAACAGCTCGGGGGTAAGGTTCGGAACACCCCGCACAAGAACATAGACAATGATAAATATGAGAGCTGCCGCTGAAAGTGCCGCCGCAAGACCTACAAGAATGAGCAATACAAGTGAAAGGGGCTTTCTTTTGTAGGCCTTCATTCTCTGTTTAAACGATACTTTGTTGATTGCCTTAATCTGTGACACATCAACCGCAGCGGCATCGTTTTTTATGTTATCGCTGTTAGCCACGCTTTTCACTCCTACTCTTTATAGCCTGCATTGAAAGTGTGATGAGCAGAACAAATACGAACAGAACAACACCCGTTGCAATAAGTGCCTGACGGTGCAAGCCTGTTGAATAACCCATTTCAAGAACAATGTTTGCGGTCAGGGTACGAAGTCCGTCCGTAACGCTGTGCGGAATCTGAACCTGATTGCCTGCAATGAGTACAACTGCCATTGTTTCGCCCAACGCTCTGCCTATGCCAAGAACAACTCCTGCAAGAACGCCTGATTTTGATGCCGGAAGAATTGTCTTGAACACACTTCTTTCCTTTGTTGCACCAAGTGCCAGAGCACCTTCGTAGTAGCTTTCGGGAACTGCCTTGATTGCCGACTCTGACACACCGATGATTGTCGGAAGAATCATAACTCCGAGTACGATTGACGCCGCAAGCCAGCTTGAACCGTTGCCGCCGAAGTTATCACGGATGAACGGTACAACTACCATAAGTCCGAAGAAGCCGTAAACAATTGACGGGATGCCTGCCAAAAGCTCTGTTGCCGGTTTAAGCACCTTGTAAAGCGGTGCAGGGCAAAATCTTGCAAGAAATACTGCTGTGAGAATTCCTATCGGAACACCGATTATGATTGCTCCCGCAGTAACATATATGCTTGCGATAATCATATCAAAAATTCCATATGATGCAGGCACATTCGTAGGCGCCCATTTCTGTCCGCCTACGAAATCAAAGAAGCCTATTTCTGCCATTGCAGGAACACCGTTACAGAATAAGAATATACAGATTATGACAACCGCCGCTATACTTGTTACAGCTGTGAGGAAGAAAACTCCCTGCATTGCCTTTTCACGAAATCTGTTTAATCTCATTTAATTATGTCACTCCAAACAGTTGTTTCACCTGTGTAAATTGATTTTACCTGATCAAGTGTGAGGTCATCACATGTGTTCGCATTGTTTACGATTACTGCGATACCGTCTTTTGCGATTGTTTCAACCTTGAGTGCGCTCTTTTCCTCATCCTTAAGGTCACGGGACGCCATACCGATATCACATGTGCCGCCCATAGCTGACTGCATACCTGCCGATGAGTCGGATGTCTGGATTTCAACCTTAGCGTTTGTGTTTACCTTCTGATAAGCCTCTGCAAGCTTTTCCATTACAGGTGATACCGAAGTTGAACCTGCTACGCTGATTTTGCCTGACGGCTTCTTACCGCTGTATGCGGCATTTTCCGAAACTGTTACATAACCGTTGTCCGAAACAATCTTCTGACCGTCTGAACTCATTATGTAATCAACAAAATCCTGAGCAACATCGCTGAGTTCGCCCTTGTAAGCAATGTTGAACGGACGGTTTACTGCATAGTCGCCTGACTTTACATTATCGGCTGTTGCCTCAACACCGCCGATTTTAAGAGCCTTTACCGTATCGTTGAGTGAACCGAGTGAAATGTAACCGATTGCCGCCTCGTTATCCTTAACATTTGTGATAACAGCCTCTGTGCTGTTGATTGTTACAGCCGAAGCAGTTGTGTTGTCTGTCTTGTTGTCGCCGTCCTTAACAAGAACGCCTGTAAGCTCTGTGAATGCGTCTCTTGTGCCTGAGCCTTCTTCTCTTGTTACAACAGAGATTGTTTTTGATGCGTCAAACTTTGCGGCATCCGAACCTGCATCGGATGAACCGTTTGATGAAGAGCCTGCACCGCCGCAGCCTGCAAATGCAGAAACTGCAAGAACACCGAATAATGCTGTTGCCGTAATTTTTTTAGTCATAGATTTCATTTGAATTTTCTCCTTAAATTCATATCATTTGTGTACCTCTTTCGTACAACATCAGTCTATGACTGTTTTGTAAAATACGCTGTTTGTCAATTGTAAAAAGAGTGTAAATAAAAATATAGGTTTTGTATGCCAAAATAAAATTTTACAAATTTGCGTGACAAAGCCTTTTTTTTGTGGTACAATATTACAGAAGTATGCAGGATGTAAAATAATTCCTGCAAAATTTCAAAGTGAGATTACATTCTGTTTACAGAGAAATATTATTCCAAGGAGGTCATTTTAGTGGCTGAAAACAAAATCCCATACAAAATATACCTTGACGAAAGCGAAATCCCGACAAAATGGTACAATGTTCGTGCAGATATGAAAAACAAGCCTGCACCGCTTTTAAACCCTGCAACACTCAAGCCTATGACACACGCAGACCTTGCTCCCGTGTTCTGTGATGAGCTTATTGATCAGGAGCTTGACGATACAGACGCATACATTGACATTCCGGAAGAAATTCAGAACTTCTATAAAATGTACCGTCCATCCCCACTTATAAGAGCATATTTTCTTGAAAAGGCTCTTGACACTCCGGCAAAGATTTACTACAAATTCGAGGGCAACAACACAAGCGGAAGCCACAAGCTCAACAGCGCAATTGCTCAGGCTTACTACGCTAAAAAGCAGGGACTTAAAGGTGTTACAACCGAAACAGGCGCAGGTCAGTGGGGTACTGCCCTTTCAATGGCTTGTTCATATTTCGGCCTTGACTGCAAGGTGTTTATGGTAAAGGTTTCATACGAGCAAAAGCCTTTCAGAAGAGAGGTTATGAGAACCTACGGTGCAAGCGTTACTCCGTCACCGTCAACAACAACGGAAGTCGGCAGAAAGATTCTTGAGGCTCACCCCGGTACAACAGGAAGCCTTGGCTGTGCTATTTCTGAGGCTGTTGAGGTTGCAACTCATACAGACGGCTACCGTTATGTACTCGGAAGTGTGCTTAATCAGGTACTTCTTCATCAGTCCGTTATCGGTCTTGAGGCAAAAGCGGCACTTGACAAATACAATGTAAAGCCTGACATTATCATCGGCTGTGCAGGCGGCGGTTCAAACCTCGGCGGTCTTATCTCTCCGTTTATGGGTGAAAAGCTCCGTGGCGAAAATGACTACAGGTTTATCGCTGTTGAGCCGGCATCATGCCCAAGCCTTACAAGAGGTAAGTTTGCATATGACTTCTGCGACACAGGTATGATTTGTCCTCTCGCAAAGATGTACACACTCGGCAGCGGATTTATTCCGTCAGCCAACCACGCAGGCGGACTTCGTTTCCACGGTATGAGTTCAACACTTTCTCAGCTGTATCATGACGGTCTTATGGAGGCAAGGGCAGTTGAGCAGACAAGCGTATTTGCAGCAGCAGAGCAGTTTGCAAGAGTTGAAGGTATTCTTCCTGCTCCCGAAAGCAGTCACGCAATCAGAGTTGCAATTGACGAGGCTCTCAAGTGCAAGGAAACAGACGAAGAAAAGACAATTCTCTTCGGTCTTACAGGTACAGGCTACTTTGATATGGTTGCTTATCAGAAGTATAATGACGGCGAAATGAGTGACTACATTCCGACAGACGCCGACCTTCAGCAGGGCTTTGACGGTTTGCCAAAGGTTGACTAATGCGAGTGTCTCGCACCCGGTTCGTGTAGGCGGATATCGTCCGCCCATACGGTTCTAAAAGAAAAATTACAAAAACAAAAACGGTTGGATTACTTTTTTCGTAAATCCAACCGTTAATTTTTTATCTGGTAATCTAAAATCCGAACTTATTCTCTGCCGGCACGAACGCTTGCGGAGGCAACTATATACACAAAACCGAGGAGAATATCGGTTGCTATGTCGAACACTTCAATCACAAAAACAACCTGTCCGTTGACAACATTAAATATGATGTTCAGCACCCCGATAAGCACAAGCACTACTGCGAGTTTGCCCGAAGTTTTCAACATTTTTTGCATATCGGGCGGTGATGTCTTTTTTGAAACGGCTCTCAGTCCCATTGAACCTACTGCGAGCTTCAGCACCATTGAAACGGTGACGGTCACGATTAGCAGATAGTCAAATACCGATGCCGATCCGCCGTCAAATGACGGGATAATCGTATTAACCAGCTTGTATGCAACCAAAATTCCCGAAAATATAACTCCGAGAAACATTACAACTGCCGTTACTTTGATTTTTTCTTTCATAAGACACACCCCCGTGAAGGTTTAAGTTATCAGCCGATAAGCTCCTTGATTTTTGACTCTGCAAGAGCAGGATCTGCCTTACCTCTGCTGTTCTTCATAACATTTCCGACAAGCGACTTAATCGCCTTTTCCTTGCCGTTCTTATAGTCCTCAACAGCCTTTGGATTGCTCTCAACAGCCTGCTTGCACAAATCGTTGAGTGCGTTTTCGTCAAGACCGCCCATATCGCTTTCGCTGATAAATTCAAGAGCACCCTTGCCGCTGTCAAGCATTTTTTCAAGTGTTGCCTTCGCAAGGTTGTTGCGGATTTTACCGCTGTCAAGAAGTTTTACAAGCTCGTTAAGCTGTTCGGGAGTAACCGCAACATCAAAGATTTCCTTGTCAGCCTCGGTTTCTGTTCTGCGGAAAATCTGACCGATAATGAAGTTTGAAACTGTCTTTGGTGACTTAACGCCCTCGCAAGCCTTGTCAAAATACTCACTGATTTTGCGGTACTTTGTAAGAAGCTGCGCATCCTTTTCGGGGATTGCAAGTTCATCAATATATCTTCTGCACTTGTCGGCAGGAAGCTCAGGCATTGCAGCCTTGATTTCTTCAACAACATCTTTCGGAACATGGATAGTAACAAGGTCGGGATCACGAAAATAACGGTAATCGTGAGCGTCCTCTTTACTTCTCATTGAAGATGTTGTGTTGGTTGCGTCGTCATAACGGAGAGTTTCCTGAACAACACTTCCGCCGTTTTCAATAAGGTCAACCTGTCTTTCAAACTCATACTCCATAGCCTTTGCTATGTTGTTAATTGAGTTCATATTTTTAATTTCGGTTCTTGTACCAAGCTTTTCGCTGCCCTTTGGACGAACCGAAATGTTTACATCGCAACGCATTGAGCCTTCCTGCATCTTACAGTCGGAAATTCCGATGTAACGCATAACCTGCTGAAGCTTTTCAACATACTCTCTCGCCTCGTCAATTGAACGAATGTCAGGCTCTGAAACGATTTCGATAAGAGGAACACCGCCACGGTTATAGTCAACATATGTGTCGCCGTGCTGATGAATGAGCTTTCCTGCGTCCTCTTCGATGTGAATGTGGTGCAAACGGATTTTTCTGCCGTTTGAAAGCTCAACATAACCGCCTATAATAAGCGGAGCATAAAGCTGGCTGATCTGGTAAGCCTTTGAAAGATCGGGATAGCAGTAGTTCTTTCTGTCCATTTTTGAAATCTCTGCGATTTCACCGTGAACTGCAAGACCTGCACGGATTGCATAGCGAACTACCTCACGGTTAAGCTTTGGAAGTGTTCCCGGCAGACCGATACACACGGGACAGCAATGGCTGTTTGGCGCACCGCCGAATTTTGTAGTACAGCCGCAGAAGATTTTTGTCTTTGTGGCAAGCTCAATATGGGTTTCAAAACCCGCAACTAATTCGTAACTCACAGCTTAACACCCCACTTTGTATCCTTAAAGTTTTCAGCAGCAGCCTGCTGATATTTGTATGCCGCATTAAGAATTTCAGCCTCGCCAAAGCTCTTGCCGATAAGCTGCATACCAATCGGCATACCCTTTGCGTTGAATCCGCACGGAACCGAAACACCCGGCAAACCTGCAATATTGACAGGAACAGTGCAGATATCCGTAAGGTAGGTTTCAATCGGATCGCTTACAGCATGTCCCTTTTCAAATGCTGTCATAGGAACTGTCGGAGCAAGGATTACATCGCACTTTTCAAATGCGTTGTTGAATGCCTTGACGATAGTGCCGCGAAGATTCTGAGCCTTTTTGTAATAAGCGTCATAGTAACCTGCGGAAAGAACATAGGTACCGAGGAGGATTCTGCGTTTAACCTCTTCGCCGAATCCCTCCGAACGGGTACGGCAAACCATATCGTGAGTGCCGTTGTAATGCTCGGTTTTGTAACCAAAACGGATACCGTCATATCTGCCGAGGTTTGAAGATGCCTCGGCACAGGCGATGATATAGTAAACAGGAAGGGCAAATTTGAGTTCGGGCAGGTCAAAGTAAACAATCTCTGCGCCCATTGACTTGTAGATATCGGCAGCCTTTAAGACAGCCTCTTTTACATCGTCACGGACGCCCTCAAGATATTCCTTTGCAATGCCGATTTTCATGCCCTTGATGTCATTGTTGAGTTTTGAATAAGTGTCGCCGACAAAGCCCTTTGAGGTTGAATCTTTTTCATCTCTCTTTGAAATTGCGTCAAAAACAATTGCAGCGTCCTCAACAGACTTTGTAATCGGTCCAATCTGGTCAAGTGAACTTGCATATGCGATAAGTCCGTAACGGGAAACCGCACCGTAAGTAGGTTTAAGACCTACAATACCGCAGAATGATGCCGGCTGACGGATTGATCCGCCTGTATCAGAGCCAAGGCCGTAAGCGGCAATGTTTGCGCCTACCGCACTTGCAACACCGCCTGATGAACCGCCTGAAACATAGTTTGAATCAAACGGATTCATTGCACCGCCAAAGTATGATGTTTCGCATGAAGAGCCCATTGCGAACTCGTCCATATTCGTCTTGCCGAGCATAACTGCGTTTTCGCCTGCAAGAGTTTCCCAAACGGTTGCGTTATAAATCGGCTTATAGCCTGTGAGAATTTTTGAACAACAGGTTGTTTCAATTCCCTTTGTTGAAATATTGTCCTTGAGCGTCATCGGAACACCCTCGAGCATACCGATTTCCTCGCCGGAGGCAATTTTCCTGTCAACAGCCTCGGCAGTTTTCAGAGCCTCTTCGCCTGTTACATTAACATATGCGTTAAGCTCGCCGTTAGTTTTTTCGATTTCATCAAGATAGCTTTTTGTAAGCTCGGTACATGAACACTCTTTTGACACGAGCATTTCATGAATTTTTTCAATAGAACCCATTTTTACACCGCCTTACTCTCTGTTTCTTACAAGGAAGTGATCCTCTGCCTGCTCGGGAGCATTTGAAAGGATTTCCTTTGTATCGTAGGACTCAACAACCTCATCCTCACGAAAAACATTTGACAGATTGTTAATATCGTCAAACTCCTCGCCGTCTGTCGGAGCGTTATTGATTGTGTCGGCAAAATCTATGATTTCCTGCATTGACTTTGTAAGGCCGTCAAGCTCCTCTTCGGGAACAAAAAGCTTTGAAAGCAACGCAATGTTTTCAACATCTTCTCTTGTTACCATAAAAACCGTCCTTTTTAAAGAAAATAGGGCAAGTCATATAATATATAACTCGCCCTTTGAGTTTGAATATATGACTGCAAATGCAGTTTTTATCTTAATTTGATATGAACCTCACGGAGCTGCTGTTCTGTTACCTCACCCGGTGAACCGAGGAGAAGATCCTGAGCATTGGAGTTCATCGGGAATGCAATAACTTCTCTGATGTTTTCTTCCTCTGTAAGGAGCATAATCATACGGTCAACACCCGGAGCCATACCTGCGTGCGGCGGAGCACCGTACTGGAACGCATTGTAGAGTGCAGAGAACTTAGCCTTGAGGTCATCCTCGCTGTAGCCGGCAAGCTCGAACGCTTTCTTCATAATTTCAATATCGTGGTTACGAACAGCGCCTGATGAAAGCTCTACACCGTTGCAAACGATATCGTACTGATAAGCAAGAACCTCTTCGGGATCCTTGTTAAGAAGGCTGTCAAGACCGCCCTGCGGCATTGAGAAAGGATTGTGTGTGAAGATAATTTGATTTGTTTCTTCATCTCTCTCAAACATCGGGAAGTCAACGATAAAGCACATTTCAAAACGGCTTGTGTCGATAAGGTCAAGACGCTTTGCAACCTCTGTTCTGATCTGACCTGCAAGCTTTGGAGCTTCCTGAGCAGTATCGGCGATAAAGTAGATTACATCGCCTGCTTTTGAACCGTTACGGCTGATAAGTTCTTCACGGTCGCCCTCTTTAAGGAACTTGTCAATCGGACCGTCAAATGTGAGGTCATCTCTAACCTTAACATAGCCAAGGCCCTTCATTCCGATTGAAAGAGCGAACTCCTCCATCTTCTTGAACCATTTCTTTGACTGACCTGCGGCGTTCGGAACATTGATTGAACGAACTGTCTTTTTGCGGAACGGAGCAAAGTCTGTTTCCTCAAACATATCGCTGATTTCAACAATTACGAGCGGATTGCGGAGATCAGGCTTGTCTGTACCGTACTTGAGCATACTCTCTGCATACGGAATACGGGCAAACGGAGGCTTTGAAACCTCTTTATTTGAAAACTTCTTGAATGTTTCGTAAAGAACCTCTTCAGCAACAGCAAAAACATCTTCCTGTGTTGCAAAAGCCATTTCAAAATCAAGCTGATAGAACTCACCCGGTGAACGGTCTGCACGGGCGTCCTCATCACGGAAGCAAGGTGCAATCTGGAAATACCTGTCAAAACCTGACACCATAAGGAGCTGTTTAAAAATCTGAGGAGCCTGTGGGAGAGCATAGAATCTGCCCTTGTGCTTTCTGCTCGGGATAAGGTAGTCACGAGCGCCCTCCGGAGATGAAGTTGAAAGGATAGGAGTCTGAATCTCCGTAAAGCCCATTTCGTTCATCTTGTTGCGCAGAAATGTGATAATCTGCGAACGAATCATAATATTATTGTGAACCTTCGGGTTACGGAGGTCAAGAAAACGATATTTAAGTCTTACTTCTTCATTAGTATTTGTAGAGGTTGCAACCTCAAACGGAAGAACATTCTTACACTTACCGAGAACCTTGATGTCCTCCGTGTGAACTTCAACGAAACCTGTTGCAATCTTCTTGTTGATTGTTTCTTCGTCACGCTTAACAACAGTACCGCTGAGAGTTACTGTACATTCCTTGTTGATATTCTTAAGGAGTTCATCGTTGTGAACAACAACCTGAAGCACACCGTACTGATCACGAATATCGAGGAACATTACACCGCCGTGGTCACGGATATTTTCAACCCAGCCCGCAACTCTGACCTGCTGTCCGATATTTTCTTCTCTTAACTCACCGCAGGTGACTGTGCGGTATTCATTAGCTTTTATCATTACTGTAACTATCCTTTCACAGATATTTTGCCTGTCAGCCTATTTATTTAGCCTATTCTTCTGTATTATAACACAATTGCTGTATTCAATCAATATTTTACAAAAGATTTTTTAAGCATACGGCAAAATATTCCGTTATTCAACGCTTTTAAGACTTTCAACCATATTAACGGCTTTAATCTTAAAGCTCATAACCGCATTTACAAGAAGCGAGAACAGGAATGTCAGCCCTGCCGCATAGAGGTATGAAGTGAAATAAATATCTCTTCCGAACATAACGTTGTCAACCTCAACCGTCTGAATGATAAAGCCCGTCAAAAGATTTCCGAGAAACAGACCTACGATAATTCCGAGGATAGTCAGAATTATGTTCTCTTTGTAAATGAATGATGAGGTTTCACGGTTGTAGAATCCGAGAACCTTAAAGGTTGCAATTTCACGGACACGCTCGGCAATGTTGATATTAGTCAGGTTGTAGAGTACAACAAAGGCAAGTGCCGCTGCGCAGATTATCATAACCGTAACAACCATATCAAGAGAGTTGAGCATATTTCGGAATTCGTTTAAGCTTGATGCAATGTAGCTTACCGCCGCAATTTTATCATCTGATAAAACCTGTGAACCGAATTCGTCACAGGCGGAATCCGAGGTATCTTTGAGTGCGACATCAGCCATATTATAGGTGCAGTCACTGCCGAACAAGCTCTTATAGGCGGTTGGCGTCATATAAACAAAATTGTAAATGTACTGTTCAAAAATTCCGCTGACCTTGACCTCTGCCTTTTTGCCGTCAACATTCAGTGTGATTTTGTCGCCTGTTTTTATTCCAAGCTCACTGCACATTTTTTCGCTGAGCATTACTCCGCTGTCCGAAAGCTTGAGTTCTTCTTTGCCCTTTCTTGTGTGCAGAGAAACAATTTCGTCAAACTTTTCGGGATTCTGCGGTACAACAAGATTTGTGTCGCTGTCCTTAACCTTACTGCCGTGAGTTACCGTACATTCCTGCTGTGAAACAAGCATTGAGTGTTTGACATTGCTGTTTTTATCAAGTGTATCTGTCAAAAACGAAAGATTGTCGGCACTTCCGCTGTCTTTCGGAACAACAACGGCATCGTATTTATAGATTGTTTCAAACTGATCGTGTGTCATCGGTTCAAAGCTGTTAAGCAAACCGAATGCGGCAACAATCAGAGCCGTACAGCCGGCAACACCGATAACAGTCATACAAAGTCTTACCTTGTATCTGAACAGATTTCTTGCGGTCAGCTTTGAGTTAAAGCTCATATGTGACCACAACGGTTTTATGCGTTCAAGCAAAATTCTCTTGCCCGCCTTTGGTGCTTTCGGCCGCATAGCAGCCGCAGGCTTTTCGTGCAGAGATTTTGCACACACTACAACCGACACAACAACCGTGCAGACAACTGCGGCAACAATTCCGAAAATTATGCTTGTATAGTCAGGTATCAGCGTTATATCGCCGATGTAGTACATAATTTTGTACGCATCATAAATTACAAACGGCAAAGTGAAAATGCCGATTAAAATACCGATTACACTTCCGATAACAGCCGCAAGCAACGAGTAGATTACAAACTTCATTACAATGCTTGTGTTGCTGTAGCCGAGTGCTTTCAGCGTTCCGATTTCGGTACGCTTTTCTTCAATAAGTCTTGTCATTGTGGTTACGCAGACAAGCACCGCTACGAGCAGGAAGAATACGGGAAATACCGTTGCAACAGCGCCGAGTCTGTCTGCATTTGAAGAAAATGTTGAGTAACCCGGGTTGTCGCTTCTGTCGAAGACATACCACTTTGGTTCTGTAAGAGAATTGATTTCTTCCTCTGCGTCTTTGATTTTATCCTCTGCCTTTTTGAATTCTTCATCGGCTTTTTTAACGCCGTCATCGTATTCTGTCTGTGCATCGGAGAGTTTTTTCTCACCGTTTTTCTTTTCTTCGGCAAGCTTTGCAACACCGCTGTCATAATCGCTCTGAGCGTCATTCAGCTTGCTTTCTGCCGAATCAAGCTGTGCCTGACCGTCTGCCGACTGTTGTGCAAGTTCTGCTTTTGCGGCATCAAGTTGTGTCCTTCCGCTTGAAATCTGTGAATATGCGTAGTCAAGCTGAGCCTGTCCCTCACTCTTTTTCTGTTCAAAAAGTGCCTTGCTTTCGGCAAGCTGATTTTCGCTTTTTTCAAGCTGTGCCTTTGCGGAATCGTATGCTGCGTTGAGTTCGTCAAGCTTCTGCTGAGCCTGTTCAAGCTGTGCGTTCAAAGCGGTGAGCGTTTCTTCATCGGTCGTCTGACTGATTTGATTCTGCAAAGCCGAAACAGCTTCCTCAGCCTGACTTATTCCTGCCAAAAGCTGTGGTTCCTGTTCGGTTTGAAATGTATCCTTTGCCGACTGCAACTGATATTCCGCATTTTCTATTTCAGCCTGTGATTTTGAAATTTCTTTATCAAATTCTGCTTTTGAAGAATTATATTGTTTTTCTGCAGAATTAAGCTGACTTTCCTTTTCGGCAATCTGAGCCTGTGCATCGGCAATTTTTGTGTTATATTCGTTGCGTGAGTTTTCAAGCTGTGTCTTGCCGTCCTCAATCTGCTGTTTTGCCGAATCAAGTTTTTTCTGTGCGTCATCGGTCTTGGTTTTCAGCTCTTTTTTGCCGTCATCAATCGCCGTCTTTGCATCGGCAAGCTTCTTTTCGGTTTTTTCTTTATTGTCCGAATACTCCTGTTTTGCATCTGCAAGGTCGCTCTTAGCCTTGTCGATAACCTCAACCGTAAAGCTGTTGCTCCTGTCCTCTCCCACCTTTTCAAAATCGGCGGCTTTATTCTCTATGGCATTATCATAATCGTCCGTGTATGCCGGGAATTTATCCGAAATATCGGTTTTTACATAAAGCTCCGTGTAGCGTTCAAAGGCGAAATCTTCGGGGCAAATGTAGAAATAATCCGAGATTTTTCCGTTACCGACCGTCGTAGTTCCTCGCTGATATGCTATGTAAAGAGGTGACTGCACAAGACCTACCACCGTGTATTCAAGGGTTTTAAGTTCGGTTGAAGTATCTGTATCGCCCGTCTGTTTTGCAAATCTGATTTTGTCACCGATTTTATAACCCTCTGCCGTGAACGAGGTTGAATCGGCTGCAATTTCACCCGACTTTTCGGGAAGTCTGCCTTCCGTCAAAACAAGCTTGTTCTGAACGGAATTATCACCGTATTTTTCGGGAAGCGCAATGACTCTCATAGTCCTGCCGCCGCTGTCGGCATCGGTCTGAACATCGCAGAAATATGACGGCATAACAGAGGTTACTCCGTCCGTATTTTTTACCGCCTTTATGTCGTCCTCATCAAATCCGACCGTTGACACAAGGCGGTAATCCATAAGCTCCTGCTCGTCCGTGTAGGTTCTTGCAAGATTGTACATTGACGGAACAGTTGCCTTTATTCCGGCAAAAAATCCCACTCCGAGGGCGATAATCGCCATAATTGAGATAAATCTTGCTTTTGTATTTTTAATTTCTCTGAATGTGTTTTTTATCAAGGATTTAGTCATTGTGACACCTCCTTTTCATTTTTTTACCACTCAATTTCCTCAACATTTTTCGGATTTTCATTGTAAATATCTTCAACAATTTTTCCGCTTTTCATTCTTAAAATGTGATCCGCCATCGGCGTTATTGCTCCGTTGTGAGTGATGAGAACAACGGTCATTTTGTCTTTACGGCAGGGTTCCTGCAACAATTTCAGAATCTGTCTGCCTGTGTTGTAGTCAAGCGCACCTGTCGGTTCGTCACAAAGCAAAAGCTTCGGTCTTTTGGCAAGTGCTCTTGCGATTGAAACTCTCTGCTGTTCACCGCCCGAAAGCTGTGCGGGGAAGTTGTTTGCCCTTTCAAGCAAGCCCACGCTTTCAAGGGCAGTTTCGCTGTCAAGAGGATTACTGCAAATCTGAGCGGCAAGCTCAACATTTTCCTTTGCCGTAAGGTTATGAACAAGGTTGTAAAACTGGAACACAAAGCCTATGTCGTGCCGTCTGTACTCGATAAGCTGTTTGTCCTTAAATTTGCTTATATCCTTTCCGCCGACAATGATTTCGCCCTCAGAACAGCTGTCCATTCCGCCGAGAATATTCAGAACGGTTGTTTTGCCTGCACCGGACGCACCGACTACAATTGCAAACTCGCCCTCCTCAACCTTGAACGAAATGCCGTCAACCGCATTGATAACAACCTCACCCATTTTGTATCTTTTGTAAACATTATTAAATTCTACAAGGCTCATAAAATCACCCTTTTCATATGTTTCTTACAGAAAAAATCACTGTGCTTTGCATATTAATTATACCAAATTAACACCGCAATATCAACAGAAATCTTACCGTATTCGTCATCTGTATGTACAATATTTTGAAATTATACATATAAAAGCAGCAGAGGTCACACTAAACCTCCGCTGAAAAAATTATTCATAAGTACGGTCACAGACCTCGTTGATTTTGTCACGAAGCTTTAAGAAATCGTCAAAGGCGTCGGGCTTTCTGCGCGGATCACGCAAAATTGCCGCAGGGTGAAGCATTGCCATCATAAGCACACCGTTTTTCTCAATCCACTGACCGTGTTCCTTTGTGATTTTGATATCCGATTTAATAAGCCTTGCCGCCGCAATTCTGCCGAGACAGACAATAATTTTCGGCTTGATCATTCTCACCTGTGTTCTGAGCCACTCAATACACATTTCCTGTTCTTCGGGCTTTGGGTCACGGTTTTTCGGCGGACGGCACTTTACCATATTGGCAATGTAAATATTCTTGTTTCTGTCAAGGTCAACAGCCGCAAGCATTTTGTCAAGCAGTTTGCCTGCTCTGCCGACAAACGGTTCGCCTTGAAGATCCTCGTTTTCGCCAGGACCTTCACCGATGAACATAACCTCTGCATTTTCGTTGCCGACGCCCACAACAACATTTGTGCGAGTTTCGCAGAGTTCACACCTGTGACAGTTTTCACAAGCCGATCTTAATTCTTCCCAGGTATTATACATAATCTGTCTCTTATACACATCTGACGCTGCCGACGATCGCATA
>ENA-UAOT01000306-UAOT01000306.1-human-gut-metagenome-genome-assembly--contig:-NODE-306-length-25223-cov-7.157303_pt1 | contig 25223 bp, 18 predicted proteins | sample MGYA00243475_ERZ654567 | MGnify/ENA primary metagenome ERZ654567 (study PRJEB26926, sample SAMN06164482) | human gut metagenome | biome: ENVO:00009003; feature: ENVO:2100002; material: ENVO:00002003... | reverse complement strand
CGGCAGCGTCAGATGTGTATAAGAGACAGTAATAATAATTATTACAGTAGCTGAAGTATACAGAACCTGTAGGTTCATTAGTGGGAACGCCATTATCCTCTTCAATAATCATGTTTGCTTCAATAAAACTATTGCATATTTCGGGACCATAAGGACAATCTTTAGTGAAAATTCTAACTTTCTGGTAACTTCCACTTTCGCCTAATCTATCTACATGAACGAGATTGCCATTATCAGCTCCCGATTGAGGAGGTGGTAAATAAAGATTTCTTCTTATTTCAGATTTTCCTGAATTCATTGATGGATAGACAACCATGGTATACTCGCCTATTAAATATAACCTTATGAAATTACCATATCTATACACCGATTCTGGAAAAGCGTCAAAACAGCGATGATTACATGGCGGCTGTTCTCCGAATTTATATATTTGTCCAAATATGCAGAAATAATCCTGTGAATATGAAAAACATTCTTCAGGAGGTTCGGAATATTGGATGCTTATCTTGAAAAATCCATCATAATAAGCATAGGTATGCGATAACGAGGTTGTTCCAGCCCTAATAGGAGGATTGTATATAATATGACCATCTTGATCCGTTACTAAAATAGATACAGATGTAGTAAGTAGTTTATTCCACGTAAAATACAATGTATTATCCACAAGAGATACATTCACACCACCTCCATCAATTCTTGTTATAATATCGTCTTCAAATTCTATATCTTCAAATTTTTCTTCTTTGTTGCAAGAAGTAAATAGCAACGCTGTCGCCAATGCGAAATAAAATAAATCTTTCATAGTAGTTGATTTTGAAGTTTAAATTATTTAATTTGCTTTGTCATTCTGAACATAGTGAGTAATCTATCTTGGGCTCTATGGATATTTCTCATGAAGTTTGTACTAGTGAGGATTATAAAATATCAGTCTGTGTTTTACCTCTATACATGTAAATCTGGGCTACTCTTCTATCTGAATTAGATTTCGTTATCGTCATACATAGATACTGGGCACTAGTCAGAGTAACTAAATCTAATATAAAAGAAGATTTTTCTACCGTTACATTTGATACGGAATAAATTAATAAATTTAGTATAGGATGTTGCATCCACCGTACTTTGTCAATTTGAAAAGAGTTTCTCATGTTTCTTTAGTTTTAAATAGATTAGATATAATGTTTGTTTAAGGACTGAATTTTTAAGCAAAATTACAGGCTATTATGAAAAACAATGTTCTAATACGTGCCGAAATGTTATATTTTTATGCCTTGCAACGATTATAGACACTTTTGTCGTAAAAGAATATACTTTGATATCAGGCTTATAACCTATTCTCTTATGTGATTGGTCTGTTTTGAGGTACATTTGCTCCTCTCTCATGGAGACGCTTCTTTCTATCTTTCCCTTAACCGAACACTTTCCTGTTATAGATAAAATGGGATCGCCCGAAATATCCGGTGCTTACGCTAACTTTGGGTCTCTATAGTTAATTTACAAGCAGACGTGTTTTTACCCAATTGGAAAAATATATTTTCTCAATTGGGAAAAAATATTTCGTTATAGGCAAAAGAGCGATACACTATACCGAAGCACCGGATTTTTCGGGTGATCCATAAAATGAGGCTGTCTCAAAATAGTTTTTGAGACAGCCTCATCACCTAAAAACTAATACTATTGAATTAATACGTAATATTGCATGGAGTCATTCTACCACTCCTTAGGATGTATGCATTAGACCATGTCATAATTCAGCTTCGTCTGATTGGTTATGAAAACAGACAGACAGAGATAAGCAAATTATAGATATAACATGTTTCCTAAATCTATCAATTATCCATTATCTTAATGTTTTTGCAGTCAATAGTCTGAACCAGTTCATCAGCTTTTGTTCCGATGGCTTTCAAGCCTCTCATGCGGAAGTCGGCTACATCATCGAGTACTACGGCAGGTCGATAGTCGGCATTGCGTTGACGTACCTGAAAGTTCTCCACCAGAATGTTGTCGGCATGACGGATATAAAGCCCTCCTGCCGGATTGCGGCGACCATACATACGGTTTTCGGGATAGCCTTTTAAGTTTTCGGGCAGTCGTTCAACCATTGCCTCTTCACCGCCCTCATGTTCCACAATAATGTCGCGCAGAGTGATGCCTTCGATGCGGGCATCGGGTACTCCGGAAATCAAGCAAGGAATGATGCCATCTGCTTTGGCGGTAATGTTGCTGAATTGCAGATTACGGATGGTGCCTTCGTTGCCATGACGATGATTCAAACAAACAAAGATGGGAGTGATGATGCCTTCCAAAACGATATTATTGAAAGAGATGTTTTCGATTGTCCCACCGTCTACGCACTGCACAGTAATACCTGATAATCCGGTATGGGTGTCCGGAGCTACTTTGCGATATTCTTTTGCCCAATCCCAAATGACACTTTCTTCGGTACGGCGTACCACGCAATTAGAGAATACTACGTTGCGGAAGCCGGAGTAGGAAGAGGTGCCTAATTTGATAGGGTTGCAATTGGAGGCAATCACGCAATTGGTAACTGTGATGTTCTCCGGTAGAAAATCGGGCAAATCGCTCTTTAGGCAGATACCGTCATCATCGCATGAGATGTTGCAATTGGATATTGTGACGTTGCGGGCATCCACGTCAATGCCATCATTGTTACCCTGCGTCAGGCAGTAGATGGAAATGCCATCGATGTTCACGCCGTCGCAGCCCAGAAGACGTACCGTCCAGCTGCCCGCATTGCGAATCTGAATGTCACGTAATGACATTTTCTTGCAATGATTGAAGAAGATGCCACGGGGACGTTTGCCGTCGTTCACGCGGAAACGTTCCTTATAAGAAGGGTGGTTGGAGTAACCGTCAATGATGCCGTCGCCCGAAATGCCTGCATCTTCAATATTCTCTGCATAAATCAGGGCGCGTTGAGGGTAATCTTCGGGGATGCGAAGGCTTCCGCGAATCACTGCACCTCGGTTGAGGTAAATCTCGACATGACTACGCAGGTTGATGGCCCCCGTCAGGAAGATGCCCGATGGAATAGTCACTCTTCCTCCGCCCGTCTCAGCACAAGTATCGATGGCTTTTTGGATGGCTGTTGTGTTGAGGGTGGTGGAGTCGGCAACAGCACCGAAATCTGTAATTACAACATCTTTGGCAGAAAGGTCTTGTACAAAAAGAGTTACTAAAGTGAGCATTGAAAAGCTACACATGTATTTATAAAGGCTTTTTCTCATATTCTTTGTTTTATTTAATGAGATTGATATTCGGTTATCGCTTTAGCGAATGCTTCTTTCCCTTGTACTACATATTTCTCGTTTTACAATGGTTGCAGCACGCACATAGCCTCCATCAGCATGCAGCCGGTCAGTTGCGGTGTTAAACCAACTGGTTCATCATCAGCCGGTGCTTTCTGCCAACGTCCACTATACAACATGGTTTTGGGGTTCACACCCTGTTCTGCCATTATGGTTGCCAAGTTGGTCAAGTAGTCGTGGAACTTCTTGCGAGTATCAGCCACCAATGCTTTTTCGTTCACCAACTTTACGAAATAGCGGAAGAAGATTCCGTGGAACAGCCCCCCGTCACCAGAGGTAGCATCTGAAAGTATGCCATTTTTCGATAGACGGTCGATCACAAAATTGGAAGCTAATATGGCATCTTCCAAATACTGTTTGTCACCGGTTATTTTATAGAGCTCGTGGGCAGCTCCCAAGAAGGTGCCTATGTTATAAGTGAATATCCAATTTTTCTGAATTTCACCCTTACTGTTGATATTGTCATAAACTGCTCCTGTTTTGCGGTCAAACAAGTAATTCTTTTCCCATGTATAAATTTTGATGGCCTCGTTTAAATAGGCATTCTTGATTTTACCATCTTTGAATTTAGCTTGGTCAAAGAAACGATAAAGACGAGCAGCAATTAAGGCTGCCGGTCCATTGGAGCAAGCATTCTTCGATTTCGACACATCAGTCTTCCACGTGATGCCACCATACCAAGGTGCTTCATCTTCCGGCCCCCAAGTCGGCCAAATCCAATCATCATACATTTGGCGGGCTTTGTTAATGTACATAGTATTACCTGTGCTCTCGAACATACGAATTTGTGCTAAGACAATCCATTCCATATCGTCTACAAACACGTTCCACCATGCATCCTTCGGATTCATTTTACCGGCAAAGTTATACTTGGGGGCACCTTCCCACCATAAAGGAAAAATATCCTTATATTGTTTGTCGCCAGTACGCATATAGGCATCTACCAATACATCCATGGCATGCGCTTGCGGCCAATAGTGATTGGTGGTCATATTGGAGAGGTCACTACCATAATTAAAGTAGTAACGATTCTCGTATCCCTTGAAGTTGGCACCCCAGAAGCGTTGGATAAGAGCTTTTGACATGCCGTCTGCCATCTTTTGCCAATAGGCTGGTGTTTTTTCTGCTGTATTCTCTCCGGGGCTTGCGCAGAGTTGTAGAGTGAGGCAAAGGGAGAATATTATAAATACTAAGTTTTTCATATCTTTTGTTTTTTTAGTTATTAGGGGAGCAAATACCCCGAATTAGCAATTGAATTTATTGAAATCAATGACCAGAACGAAGTTCTTTCTTGATGACTTTTTGAATCAATGTTTCCATGATATCATAACCTTTGGAGGTGGGGTGTACGCCATCTTTAGTATAAGCTGGGTTTAATGCACGCTCAGCACCACTTACCATCCGGCTATAATAATCTACATACGGAATCTTGTGTTTTTGGGCATATTGTTCGATGCGGGCATTGAGCGAAGCAATTTTATCTGCAGCATCCGTAATTTTCTTATTCCAGCCAAATAAAGCTACTGGTAATGTTGAAGTCAGAATCACCTTAATCTTGTTGGCTTGTGCAATTTCTACCATTGAAACAATGTTGCCGAATGTTTGTTCCTCACTATAAGGGCCGGTGTTCTCGGCCACATCATTTGTACCAGCATTGATAATCACCAATTTGGGGCTTAGACTGACTACATCCTGGCGGAAGCGCAGCAAGAACTGTGAAGAGGTCTGTCCGCTGATGCCTCGACCGATATAGCCATTGGACTTAAAAAAATCAGGGTGATTGTTCACCCAACCTTCAGTAATGGAGTTACCCATAAATACCACACGGGGAGTTCCGTTGATGGCATTTGCCAACTCGGCATTTGCATTGGAGTAGCGTTTTAGGTTTGCCCAGTCTCTGCTCTGCGCATTCATGCTTGCGACTGCTGTAAGAGCCGCAAGCAGAAATAAATAAAATGACTTTTTCATTGATATGAGACTTTAATCTGTGATTTGAATATCTCTGGAGGGGTATCGGATAGCTATTTTATATTATTTAGCAAATCCAATTTACCATCGTCAATCAACTTTAGAATGAGTTCGCCAAACAATGTGTTTTGCCAAGCAAACCAAGCACGGGTGAAGTTTTTTGGATTATTCTTGTGGAATGATTCGTGCATGAATCCCGTACCTGCGTCGGTTGTCATCAACATCTTGATACACTTTTCTATTTCAGCATCGTTTTGACTGGTGAATGCTTTCATCATGATACTCATCGGCCAGATCATATCGTAACCAATGTGTGGACCGCCGATACCTTCACCTGCCGTACCCTTAAAGAAATAAGGATTGTCTTCACTCCAGACGAAGCGGCGGGTATTCTGATAAATGGGATCGTTTACATCAACATCACCCAGGTAAGGCATTGCTAACAAGCTGGGTACGTTGGCATCATCCATAAACAGTTGATTACCGAATCCATCTACTTCGAAAGCATAAATAGTGCCATATTTGGGATGATTGAAAGTAGCGTATTTACGCAGAGCAGTTTCCACTTCGTTTGCCAGATCGGTGCATTCTTTGGCCAATACTTCGTCTTTATTCACTTTTATCAGGATATCCGATGCTTTGCGCAAAGAAGTTACTGCAAAGAAATTCGATGGAATCAGGAACTGATACGTGCAAGCATCATCCGACGGACGGAAAGAGGAGACAATCAGTCCCACAGGATTCACCGGATGACCGTACCCGCCATTTGACATCGTATCAAGCTGACGTTCCGTACGGCGCTGGAATTTATACGGACCGGGGCCATCCTTGCGTTGTTGCTCTTTGAAAGTTTTTAGAATGTTTTTGATGGCTCTGATCCATTCAGCATTGAAGATAGAAGCATCACCTGTTATTTGCCAGTAGTGGTAAGCCAGACGCAAGGGATAACATAAAGAGTCAATTTCATATTTGCGTTCGTGTAGTTCGGGCTTCATGTCCGTCAGGTCGCTCATCCATTCACCACCGGTAGGACCGTCGTTGAAAGCATTGGCATAGGGATCGATATTGATGCACTTGAATTGCCTTAATATTACACCTCGCAACATTTTCTTGAGTTCGGGATCTCCGTTGGCAAACTGTACATAAGGCCATACTTGCGCACCAGAATCGCGTAGCCACATCGCATGAATATCTCCTGTATATACAAATGTATCGTCATCACCATCCGTTTTCCGATAGTGTACAGTAGTATCCAGTGTATTAGGGAAACAATTCTCAAACATCCAGGCTAAATAAGGGTTGGTTAACATTTTCTTTACCTCCTGAATCTTTCTCTCAATGGCATCTGATAGAAATAACCTATCCTTTTTGTTCGGACGATTGGTTTTGTACTGTTGTATATTATCGCAAACAGCAACAATATTGTCATTCTTGAGATTTTTAAAATCCGCTGCCGAGATTTCATTAACGAAGAGCATTGACAATAACGCTGCTCCTATAACTGTCTTCTTGTTCATAAAAGTAATAACGTTTATTTATAATTATTCTATTATAGCGGCAAAACCACCATTACGAGCCATTTTAACCTGAATGGTCTGCCCTTTCTTTACAGAAGTTTCCTTCTTGTAGTAGTGCATTGCTTGGCGATTGGCATTAGAACCATCTTCAAATGAAGTCATATGATAGTTCTTTCCGTCTTTCAGGAAATCCAAAGACAACTCAAATGTACGTTCTTTCATTTGATTGTTGGTCATGCCACCGATATACCATTTGTTTCCTTTGCGTTTTGCCACAATTGCATATTCACCCACTTTTGCTGCGAGAGATATTGTTTCATCTGTAGTAAGGGGTACATTAGCCATAAACTTTGTACACTCGTCGTTTTGGTAGTAGAGTGTAGGATTATCTGCCATCATCTGAATGCCTGTTTCAAAGAGTACGAAGAGCCCCATTTGATAAGCGCGGGTACCAATGTTTCCTGAATTGGGGCGATCGGCACGATAACTTTCCGGTTGATAATTGAGCATGGCTCCCGGTGTATAATCCATAGGACCTACTGCATTGCGCATGAAGGGGAAATATACACTGTTGTCGGGACGGCAACCACCCATTTGCTCCATTCCTCTTACACCTTCGTAAGATAGCACATTGGGGTATTTGTATTCCAAGCCTGCAGGTTTGAAAGAGCCGTGAAAGTCGACGAACAGATGATGTTCGGCTGCTTTCTTTGCCACTCTTTCGTAGTAGTTTACCATCCACTGGTCACTACGGTCCATAAAGTCAATCTTCACACCTTTCACGCCCCATTTTTCATAGGTAGCAAAGAGATCGAAGTTATTCTCTACAACCAACCAGGTCAACCAGAGAATAATGTCCACATTCTTTTCTTTGCCATAACGAATTAGTTCTTGAAGGTCAAGATTAGGATTAGGCGTGTACGGATCGCGTGTACTCTTTGCCCAACCTTCATCTAAAAGGACGTAAGGAATGCCATATTTGGAGGCGAAATCAACAAAATATTTGTAAGTTTCTGTGTTACATCCGGCCACAAAGTTTACATCCTGACCGTAAGGAGTGGCACCATTCCACCATTCCCAAGTTGTTACCCCCGGTTTAATCCAGGAAGGATCGGCAATCTGATTCTTTTCGGCCAAGCGAGCCGTCATGGTGTTTTCAATTAGTTGGCCATCTTCTTTACTGATTACGAAATAGCGCCAAGGGAAGCTACGCTTTCCACTGGTTTTTGCAATGTAATCGGCTTCTTTCAGAAGTTTTTGACTGCGGTCACCATCTTCACCAAACTCGAGGGGCTGTTTGGGGTGGACGGCATACAAACCATTGCCTGTACTTTTAAAGAAAGTTGCAGGATAGTCAGTTAACGAAGATTCGCTAATGAGGATCTTATAATCTTTTTGAGTGTCGATTAATGCCGGCATGGTGGCTATTTTGTCGTCTTCTTTCCATTCATTACTTTTCATGTGCTTATAAGATTCCTCATAGGATGTTTTGAAACGACCAGCTTGCTGTATATGTAGCAGGTATTCATCGGGAAAACTCATCGTAAAAGTTTCATTCTCTACTTCTATATCGCCTTTGGTATTGGTGATGAAACGATATGCTATACCATCGTTATAGACACGAAATTCTACTGAATAGTTTTCACCAAATGTCAAAAGAAGTTGATTGTATTCATTTTTTATAGTAGAAAACTTAAAAGGAACTACCGGGTTCAAGATCTCTTTGATCATTTTACGTTTGGCATTTCTTAGTTTAGGGTTGGTCCCTATTTTTTTTCCATTTACCTGCATTCCGATTTGACAATTCTCCAATAGAAGGTCTTCTTGATAGGCAATGTTGTAAGAGAGTTCTCCTTTTACATTTATAGAAATGCGTATATTTCCATCAGGAGAAGTTAATTCTTGTTTCTTCTGTCCGAAACTGTTGCTTATGCAAGCAGAAAGGGCAAATAGCATTAGAAATAGTTTTTTGAGCATATTATTAAATTTAAAAGTGATTTGTACAAATTAGGTTTATTGTAGTCGTTGATCATTTGATTGTTGCAAGATGGGCATACATTTCTACCATGGCAGCTTGTGTCAATAACCATCTTTTGTTATCTTGAGTTTTTCCGCTGAAGTCTGTATTGAACAGTCCTTTTTTATCTCGTGCATGCTCCCAGGCATAGTCCAAACTTTGAGTGAAAGAGTCTAGATACGTTTTGTTATTGTCTATTCCATAAAGTTCGATGAACCCTCTTAACATGACTGCGGTGAACCAGACATCACCTTTCTTCAGTAATTTGAAAGTTTTACCATGTTCTGGGGTATGATCAATAAAGAAATAGTTGTAGCATCCTTTGGCGATGTTTTGAGCGTCAGTTAGATACTCTTGTTTACCGGTAAACTGGTATAATAAAGCAGCTGACTGCATCATTTGTCCGCTATTGTAGGCGTATTTACTTTTGTCTACTTTCCCGTTCAATTTTATATTGTCGAAGTATAAGTAATCGACTGGGTCTTGCAGGTGTGCTTTCGTCCATTCATACCGCTTTTGTCCTTCTGCAAGATAGGCGCTATCCTGTGTTGCCTGAAATAGCTTTAAAGCTAAGACTGCTCCCGGAGCATTTGAACAAGTATTCTTGGAATTTTTGCCTTCTTCACACCAATAGGTGCCGCCACCTAATTTATCATCAGTGCCGCTTTTTATGAAATTCCATATCAGTAATGCTTTCTGCAGATACTTTGCTTCTCGAGTGAGCAAATAGATAAAGGTGAAGTTTATACCTAACCAGATGTTATCATCGTAGAAGCGATCGGACTGTCGAGCATTGCGAATATAGGAGGCATAACCTATGGGTGTTCTTTGTGTATCAAAGTATTCTTCTAACCCTACCAATACTTTATGGTCGAGTATTGCTTTGTAAGTTGTATCTTGTGTAGCAGCAAACAGGGCATTTACAGCTGAAAATGTACCGGAATAAGGCCATAGATAAGAAAATTGTCTGGGCATATTCTTTGACTCTCCGGATGTCGGATAGGTTACGATGCATTCACCGATATTTGAAGGATAATTCTCACGTAGCAGGCACGTGCCTGGGACGGAATAATTGAGGTATAAAGAATCCAATGTTTGCTTGGCTCGTGTCAAGGCAAGCTCATTACCCACGATAATTTGTTTTTCAGTGCTACAACCTGTTATTGTCAGCACACATATTAATAGACTGAAAAGCACTTGTTTTGAATTCATTATTCTTAATTTGATTATTATATGTGTATTCTCTTGGTTTCTCTTTGTAAAAACAGGTAGTAGCTTTTCAAAGATACCACCTGTTTTTTGTTCTTCCTGTTATCTTTATTACCTATTTTTCTATTTACCTAGTGACTATTATTTCTGTTCACAAAGGTAGACGGAAAGAGGGAATAATGTATATGATTCTGCGACATAAGTATCTATCAATGAGCAAATGGCATAAATATAGATAGATCTGTCACAAAACTATAACAGAAAAGAGGATAGATAAGTAAATCATTCTGCTCTATTTATAATAATCTTGAATGTTTGCTCCATACAAATATAAAAAATATATTTGCAGATATAGGACAGAACACTAAATCTACAAATAATTATGAAACATGCACTACTTTGCCTTTTCTGTTGCCTGAACCTTTGGACGGTATCACTCTTTGGAGCGAGACAACCCATGCAAACTCTACAACTGACTACTTAGCAACAAATCAATCTGGAAGCTTTGTCTTCTTTGTATGGCTATGCCCGTTTGGGAAGAAGACGGATTGGAGACGACCTGGCAACCGGAATGCAGGAACTATTGGAAGGAAATAGCCTCTACTCCCGACTATCCTTCCTACTTGGTAGTTTCTTATCGCCATTATGCGCATTTGCGTGATGCACACGTGTGCATGATGAACAGTGTCAATCGCCCCGGCGCTTTGTTGGTAGGGCATTATCTTCCTATTTATTATTCGAATTTCGTAGTGTCTTTGATTGAAAACCAGTTGTGCATCTGTGGGAGCAATGATAGTTCCTGTGAATGCACGTCTTAAAGTACCTTGTGTATTTGTAACCAATTCATCTTGTATGAGTTTCGAGGAGACTGTAATGGAAATAGTGAAGAACTATCATCTGGGGATGATAGTAGGGGAGCCGACCTGCGGAACGAATGGAGACATCTTCTTAACTATGCGCCCGACGATAGCTTTCGGTATCACTTCTTTCCGTTTCCGCAATCATGACGGTTCACAGCATCATGGAATAGGAGTGTTGCCGGATGTACCAGTTGCACCTACTGTACAGGGCATTCGGAAGGAAAGGATGCCGTTTTAGAGAATGCATTGCAGACTCTTAAAAGATAGTGATATGTGTGTTTGAGTGAACATAAAGATAGATTTAAGCGGGCTTTGCTAACAGGCAGTTGAATGAAATTTACTCTTCCAGCAGAGTAAATAGTCTTTTCCGTTGAAAAGAACTATCTATTTAGAATAAATACATAGTCCATTTACCCCAAATAGACTATGTATTTACTCAAAACAAACGATCTTTTGTATCAAAACAGATAATGTTATTTATGATAAGGCTACACCTTTTGCTCTATAGGGTGTAGCCATCTTGCCAAAAGGGTGATACTATCCTGCCAAAAGGGTGTAGCCTTGCGGAAAACCTGCTTCTTTTTCTTTTAGTTGAACTTTTTTCCTGATTACCTATACTTCTCCGTTTTGTTAGACTTTCGTTCGCTTTGAAACTTTAAAGCATGGAGATGAGAACTATTAGCTTCATTCTGTTTACTTATAAAGCAAATAGTTCTCATTGTGTATTTCTATAAAATAAAATCTCTGCGATTTTCTTCTTTGCCTTTCCTTCAGTCTGGAAAGAAAGTACTCTCGTGCAATAGGATTGTCAAATTGACAAACGGCAAAATAATTATATTACTAAAGTTTAATGGAGAAGTTCGAAGGAAAAGAATTTAATGAGTTTATCTATCAATTCAAATAAATACTCTATTTTTGTTGTGTTCAATGATTTGATGAAGACTTATGAGTAATTACAGATATACATTATCCGATTATCATGCGATTAAAGAAGCAGATATTGCTATTAATGGCATAACTGTGCTTGCCGGAGAAAATGGATGTGGAAAAAGTACACTGTCCCGTTGGCTTTATTATTTGATTAATGGTTTTAACGGGTTTGATGAGTTTGCTTATAACGACTTGTTGAAGCAGATACAAGATTGCTTGCGTAAACCGGATCGAGTGCGTAGGGATATAGTGAATCGAGGAGATGAGAATATCAATGTTACCTATAGCCGCTTGCTGGAGACCAGAGTTGTATATGGTGATATTGAAAGTCTTTTTCATGAGAGTTTGGATGTGTTAGCCTCTTTCCGGAAAGAGTTAGTAAGTTATATGAATAGTGGTGACGAGGGGAATAAAAATCGAATTCTGACATATCTTGCTATACCGTTGGATGGAGGTATTACTTTGGATGGTTACTGTGATGACTTGGAGAATGATGTTACAGCTGCATACGTCAATGTTTTAGATGACTTAAAGATGCATCCGGTTGGGAGATTACAAGGGTATATCTATGAATATCTGATTGAAGAAGGAATCTTTGATCCTCCTGCTTCTATTCAGTTATATGAAGACCAGATTCCTCTTTTGGCAGAACGGTGTTTCAGTATGCCTTATATGTTGCATAGAGCAATATATATTGATACTCCTATGGCATTAGCAGCAGAAGGATCAGAGTTAAATCATTGGAAAGAGTTGGCGAATATGATGCTTAGCTCTACAGGAACTAATATACCGGAGCGGAATAGACTTCTTTTAGCCCGGATAATGCGTTCCATTAATGGTAAGATTTCAGTGGATAAGGGATGGTTTAAGAATGAAGAACTGCATTATCATCGTGCTGACGGACTGGATATCACGCTTGCATCTACAGCCACCGGAATCAAGTCATTCGCTTACTTGCAACGTTTGCTTGAAAATGGATACTTGAATGAAGAGTCTCTTTTACTTATTGATGAACCTGAGGCGCATCTTCATCCTCAATGGATTGTAGAATTTGCTCGTTTACTGGTATTGCTTCATAAACAAGTGGGACTCAAAATAATGGTTGCAAGCCATAATCCTGATATGGTATCTGCTATTCAGTCAATAGCTCGTAAAGAGAGCGTATTGCAGAATACCTGTTTCTATCAAGCAGAGAGAGCTTCAGAAGATTCCATGCAGTATGTCTATAAGAACTTAGGCAGCGATATAAGTGAAATCTTTAAGTCATTTAATATTGCTATTTCACGCATACAGGATTATGGTTCAACTGGTTTGTCAGAATGATATTATAGTCAGCCACCCTTTTGCTTGTCATTGTCAAGCCACTTTAGACGATGTTGCTGCAAAAGATTATCAGAGAACGGGATGGTTCGATCCACGTATCACTTGCCTTTCATTGGATGATTATGAGGCTAAAGTACTTAAAGGGAATAATGACTGTACAATGGATGCTGCCATTGGAATAGGTAATTATGCGAATAATCGTGTTACTACTTCCCGGTTGATGCTGGTAGAGTTGAGAATGGGGTATGATAATGTAGATAATTTAAGTGCATCTTCATTGGAAAATAAGATAAACCATTCTGAAAATCTATTATCGGGCCATTATATAGACAAGAATAACTACTTTATCTTTAGAGACGGAGTGGCGGCTCAGGCTAAAAGCTGGGCTGAGCGAAAAAAGAAAGAAGGAGGAGTATGTCATGTATGGGTTGTCTTGTCTGTAGATGAGTTTAATCACCTGATTCAGTTTGTAGAAGATATGCCTTATGTACCAAAGAATGATTTAGCGCAGATAAGCAAAAGGCTGACAGATTGTATCCTTAATAAGGATTGGGGTGGTTTATGTAAAGAAACGGACTACTGGCGAGAAAAGGCACTTTACTACAAATATAGATATGAATTGGCTGAGTTTGAAGCTATTCGTACTTTGTTGTTAGATACATGGTATGCTATTGAACCCGATCAACTGGGTTTAAATCTACTGTCGGATGATTACTGCTTTTTATGTATAGTCAAGGAAGATCTTTCTTGTTTGAATTCTTAGTAATGATAATAAGCTTATTTTTCCGGTAATCAACTGAAACTACTAAATTCGGTTGATTACCGGAATTACTTCTTATTTACTCTTTACTACCTTACTTTTCCAGATATGGTACGTCCACTCCGCATGGCTGCTGCCCGAAGGTTGTACATCGGGGGCTGCCTTGCTGACCGTAAAGTAGAATTCCGGTTCTTCCCAGTCTTGCAGGTGGCCGAAATTATCCCTCAGCAAAGTGGCATTGTGGTTTCTCGGATAGCCGGTATCATCCGGGGTGATCCGGTAAATCGGTGTCCAGTTACCTCTTTGATTGGTGAAGTCCGAAAGGTTCATGTAGTCTATTTCCAATGAAGAATTCAGGTAATTGGGATAATCACTGGGCATAGGCTGTACCGGGCGTATCATGACGATTTTATCCGCATCCTTGTCAATTGCAAATTCCGAGTTACAGGTATAATCCCTTGACTGGTTGTCAATGGCCTTTAAACCTGTCTGTACAATTGTTTGCGGGGTACTGACGGAATATGTATCCATATTACTGAAATCCGCTTCGGCCCAGACGATGCGTGTACCCCCGATATCACCTACGGTATATGTCAGCAGTAGCTTACCTTTTCCGTCCAGAGATACGACAGAAGGCTGGCCTACTCCCCATGACTTACCGCCGCCACCTATTTCCTGGTCACCTTCGCTCGACCATGTTTTCTTCACAATTTGCTGCGGATACTTCACCCAGCTATCTGCATCAAGGTCGTTGCTGAACGCGACACCGATTTCATTGTAATATACCCCGTACATATTACTCAGGAAGAACATGGCATACTTGTAGGTAGTATTCTTCCAAGTGAAGCTACCTTCGATAACAGAAGGGTCACAGGTATGATGATCGTCCCATGAACCTGATACACCAGGCTGCAATACACTTTTGGCAGCAGTCTGTGTACCATCCGGATTGATCTTGATATGGAAGATATTATCGACCATGATCTGGTTTTCCGGATTGCCGCAGAAGTATAGGTGAACTGTCCCATCAGCTTGTTTCAAGGCACTTGGGCAGTAAGAGTACTTGCTTTGGCCTTGGAAACCGAATACGAATTCCGGTTTTGTGATGGTTACGGTAGGTGTAGGTGTTGGCGGGTCTATCGGAGGGGTTTCTCCGGGGTCGGTGTCCGAGCAGGAACACATGAGCCATAAACTTATGAGACCCAATAGATATTTAGTCATAATGCTTATTATTTATTGAAGTGAGCCGGTTGCTTGGTCAGTAACTGGACGAAATGTTGTTTGATATTCTCAGCCTGAATGGAATCTACTGTCAGGTAGTAACGGTTTCCTGCGGCATCGGGAGTAAATTCAGTAGCACCTTGGTCCGTTACGTTTATTTTACCTGCCGGAGAAACGTTGAAATAGGACGGACCTTCAACAGAATACAATACGGAAGTCAGGTCCCATGTAGGACGGTCGTAAGGCATCTGCTGGTAGCTTTTATATGCTTCTACCATTGGGTGCATAGGAGCCCATCCGAAATCGTTTTCAATGCTGCTGCCGGGATAGTTGATGGCGATACCTACTTCGAAAGGAGAGGTCACCAGTGTGGTAGGCCATTCGGAGAATATCTTCTTTGCCGCCGGAATGTCTTTCACTACGTTATATTCAAACAGGTTGGGATTGTTGAAGCAGCCTGCCATGGTACACAGCAGTTTTACTTTTTGGGCAACAAGCTCTTTTCCGGTCAGCGGAGATACATCGTCAGCCGGAGTATCCAACAGGCGTGCAAGGTTCGTGGAGAAACCTACGGAGATGATGGTAACGGAACTGTCCGGTTGCTGTGCCAATAGCTTACGATAGAGGGCAGGCGCTTCCGACAGTTGGTTATAGTCACCTTTCAGTGAGCGCTTGAAAGCCGGTTCACCATTATCCTTCTGGATGAGGCATACGGCTTTGGCATAGTTTGTAGCATCGTTCTCACAGTCGGCTCCGTTGTGTATGATTCCGATAGGGATTTGAGGATAGCCGTACCAGGTATTCATGATGTCGGTGTATTCGGCCGGATAGGTTCCTTCTTTGTTGATGGTGATGCCTAATAAGTCGATATCTCCTGCGTCCAGATACTTGTAAAGCATATCCAGTGCCAATGCATCGTCCACGTCGTTACCTATATCCGTTTCCAGAATAATTTTGGGTACATTCGGGGTGACTTCCGCAGTTTGTTGTTTCTTGGAAGTGCAGCTTGATAGAGCCAATACTAACAAGCCAATCAAATAAAGTTTGCTCTTTCTCATGACGGTATATTTAAAAAATTAGTGACTGGGTGAAATGGATATATAGAGTTCGGGAATCACCTGTTGGAGTGCTTTCTCGTTCTCGTCAAGGTCCGGACGATAGTAAATCTCTTTATCGGAGGACTTATCGGTGTATGAAAACTGGAATCGTCCGTCGTCTCTTATCTCATCAAGGTTACAGCGGCGTAGTTCGTTTGCTACAATGCGGTCGCCTTTGTTGCTTTTCCCTTCTTTGACGAGGCGGTATTCTCCGGTGGGAGTGCAAATGATCTCCCTTTGCGTTGCTTTCAGCCAGATGGCACTTTCCCATACGTGGAATGGACGGGGGTAGCGGTTGAGGTCTATATCGACCGGATAGTCGGCATTCATGGCACGGAGGAAGTCATATTGCAGTTTCTGGGTGAAAGCAAAATCAAGATACCGTTGCAATTGGGGATTCATCTTTCGGATAAAATCCATATCGGGTAGTTTCCAGTAGGTATTGTTACAGTCTTTTACGAAGCCTCCGTCTTTGCCTGCACATGGATAGATGGCTACGGGTAAATCTGATTTCAATATCCTGTTGAAAGCGAACACGTCCAGTGCTACATTCCACTCACCGCCCGGAATAGCATTTGCCCCTGCATCGCTTCCCAATTCATGGTTCTTGCTTGCTGTCCCGGCACTCAGATGAATTTTGTGTATCTTCTGTTTCATCAGCTTGGGGGCACGGTTGTAGGCAACTGCCAGTATCCTTGCCGAACCGAATGACAATACTTCTACGGGTTCTTTACTCTTGTTCAGAACTTCCAGCAGTATATCGATTGCTTCCTGCTCATAGCCTGGCAGATACTCCATCCGGTCTTCTTCCGATTTCATCATGGATAGCGGACCAATGCCATAAGGTATCCTTTTGTTGAAGATATAACTTAATTGTTCCACAGGGATAATTCCGGCTTCCCTCGGACCACGCGGGTCTTTCCACAGGGTGGGATGGTCGGCGGTATCTTTCCTGAATGCGTCTGTGATGTCCAATAAGACGGCTTTCAGGTCTACATCGGGCAGTCCGAAGCCCATAATGAGGTCCATGTTATCTCCCGGGTCCTGATACGGATGATACAAGTCGGTGATTACCACTACGGGAATCTTTTTGTATTGCCCTGATGCCTTCCCACAGGGGAAGGCAAGAATAAGAGCAATGCATACTATTTGCAGGATTGTTTTATTCATTTGAAATAGTTTTTGAGATTAAACGTAGCCGAATATAGGTCGTATGACCATAGCCAGTTTTCGCCTGTCATGGCGGGAGTGAAGTACATCACCAGTTCATCGTCATTAAGCATGTAACCTTTCGTATCCGTCAGGATACCCGGATTGTGATTTCTTGGGAATCCTGTTTCTTCCGGTCCTGCATGGCCTATTTCAATCCATCCGTCTTCTTCGGTGAAGAAACTTTCTGTTCTTGGTTTGTATGCCAGTCGGCAGACATCTCCTACCCAAGTCGGTATCTCTTTGATGGGGGACACACGGGTTTCCGAAACCATATATATATTCTTGTCGGACATGGCAGGATAGCTATTGGCGCTCAGGAAAGGAATCGCTTTCTCTTCACCCAATATGATATTATCCAGATCATTCAATTTTATTTCGCGCATACAGAAAGGTCCGTTCTCCGTAGTCGAATGATAGAATAATTGTATGGTCGTAGAGTCTTTGACGATTGTTGTACTTTGCCCCACACCCCATTTGGTGGTATCTTCGTAAGCTACCAGCGGATTCCGGTCGAACTTGATATACGGGCCTTCGATGTTCTTGGAAATGGCCAGTCCTATCTGGTTGTGGTTACAGTCCCAGCGGTCTACGCCCAGGTAGGTCATAATCCAGTTGTAAGTTTCTCCTTTATAGGTCGTTTTAAACTCACGTACGTCCGGGTCGCAGATGTGGCAGTTATCCCAGCCTGTCTCGGAAGGTTCGATGATCTGTGTGCCGGGTTGCCATACATAGCCTTTTTCCGTGGGGATTCCTTTGTATAGATAAACATAGTCCACAATCTTGAACGGGTCACGATTCTCACATACAAAGCCGTACCGGATGCCGTACTGGTCTTCTATGATACTCGGAGCATAGTTATAATGCCCGGCACCGCCGCTGAATTCATACCGGATTTGCGGTGTGAGTGTCTTCGGTTCATTGCCGTCATTGCCCTTGCAACCCAAGAGTGTGAGCAAGGCAAGGTATATATAGGTCTTATAGCTGTTCATCTCCTTAGATTTAGTTCGTTAATAATAAAATCAATCCTCGACTAGTATGTTTTTGACAGGCCGGATCATGGCTGCACGTGCTTTTTGTCCGTCGCCCCAACCCCATGTGTCTCGGTAACCACCGGAGTCTCCCAATGACATGCCGCCGTGGGTAGGACTTAATGAATTTCCGCTACGAACGGCGCAGAGCCAGGTGCGGTCCATCATTCCGGTTTCATTTCTCCAACCGCTTTGGGGCAGGAAGAGGCAGCCGAGTTGCTTCAGATTATCTTTAGTGGCACGTTTGGCAGTAGCCTCGTCAACACCGATAATGATACCGTCGGTCTTAAATCCGGTCTGGGATGCTGTAACCCATGTTGCTCCTTTTTCCCAGAGAGCTGCCATCTCTTCCGTGGTAGGCACACGCCAGCCTTCGGGAGAAGGGTCGTTTTCGGTAGTCCAGTTGGTGCCGTCGTTTGTATAGCTGGAAGGCCAGTTAGCCGGTGCCGGATCGTCCTGCGGGCCAGCCGGATAACCTACTTTGCGGTTGAACTGATACAGTTGTCCTATATCATCGGGAGAGGCTGCGAAAGTTCCCGGAGTGCCTACATTCTTGGTAGACCATATAAGGCCGTTTATCAGCACTTCGTCTTCACCCAGTACCATTGTCTCCTGCAATACCTTTGACTTTAATATCCGGGTACCGGAGCTTACTTCAACGATGACCGAACGGTTCTTTACAAAAGAGGTGGTCGGCTTTACAGTAACGGTGATTACTTTTCTGCCGCTTCCTGACGTTTCACTCAGTGTGCACCAGCCCTGGGCTGAGCTATTGGAATTGGTCAGTTCGGCTGTCCACGACTCATTGCCGTTGACCGTCAGTTCATAAGTTCCGCCATCAGCGCTTACAGGTATGGCTACCGGGAATATGGCGAACTCATTGGGATTGCTTTCGATGACATAATCGGAATCGTTTCCGCATCCCCATAACGTCAGCAGTATAATGACTGCTCCTATTAAGTATTTTGTATTGATCATAGCTCAAATGTCTTCAATTAGTATTGGTCATTCTGGTTCAAATTCGGATTGTTGTCCACTTCGCTTTGCGGGATTGGCATGCGGATGGATTTATCGATTATAAAGTTATTGAAGTCGCTGTCGCGTGCTTTCAATTCGTCCAATGTGGCCTGGTCGTTGATACCCCAACGTTTCAGGTCGACCCAACGCACGCACTCCATGGCAAGCTCCAGGGCGCGTTCTATCTTCAGGTGTTCGCGGAAAGCATCCTTGTTGGTGCTGATCTGGGAACCGTTGTAGTATTTGCTATCCTCTATTTTGGGCAGATTGACGCGGTTGCGTACGCGGTTGAGGCATTCAATGGCTTTTGAAGGCGGTGTGGCATTTAGTTCGTTGAGTGCTTCGGCATACAGTAACAGCATATCGGCATAACGCAGGGAACGGAAGTTATTATCATTCCAGTAGTACAGTGGGGAGGCATCTGTGCTATATTTCTTGATGAAAACGCGGTTGCCCCAGTCGCTGTTCCATGGAGAGCCGTATATCAACTGGTTGGGATATTCGGGGAAGTCGGAGGCTGCACCGTCATACCACAGTGTGTAGAACAAGCGGGAATCGTTCTTTCCATCCGTTGTTTGTTCGCGCTTGTAGTAGTCCACCAGCCAGCGTCTTGCTTCGATGTTGTTCCAGCCGATTCCGGTAGGAGCCTGGTTCATTTCAATCTGTGTACCCAGTTGCGCGTTCGGGTCCAGGTAGTTGTCTGTCTGGTCGAAGCCCACCTTGTTGGTCAGAGAGAAGTGAATCTCATACAGTGACTCTTTGTTGTCTTCCGTATAGTTGCTGAAGTTGTCAGCCCAATTGGGTACCAGTGTGTAGTAGTTCTTTCCTTCGCCATCAACGAGCCATTCGAGACATCTTTTGGCATCTTCCCATTTGTGATGCTGTGCATAAGCTTTGGCCAGTAATCCGTAGGCGGCGCCTTTCGTTGGGCGGCCGTAGTTATTGGCGTCACGTGTGGAGGGGAGCTTGGTGATGGCATCTTCCAGGTCTTCTTCTATCTGGGTTAAGATTCCATCGGCAGTGGCCTGCATAGGCTTATCGGCGGCTGAAGAAGTGCTCAACACGAGAGGTACATTGTCCCACAAGGCAGTAAGATAGAAGTAATAGAAAGCACGCAGGAACTTAGTTTGTCCAATGAGGTCATCCCTGTGTGTTTCATTGCTGAACGGTACGTTGCCAATGTTGTCCAGTACCTGGTTGGCACGGAAAATGGCTGTATAATGTTCCCGCCATATCTTGGCGTTGACTTCTGAGAAGTTATAATCGGTAAAGATGAACTTGGTGTACTCGTTCAATTCGGTCCATCCGGCATAACTTACGCCTTCGTCCGCCATACCTATCATCTGTGTATAGATATTACGTGTCCAGGTTCCCTGACGGTAGAACATTCCGTATACGGCTACTACACCGGCTTCGATGTCAGATTCCGTCTTCCAGTATACGCCTGTACTCAGGGTGTTTTCATTTTGCAGATCGAGTAAAGAAGGGTCGCACGACGTAAATAATGCCGTGACACCGCATAATATATAAAGAGCTATTTTTTTCATTTCAGCAGTATTTAGAAGGTGAATGATAATGCAAACTGAACAGCGCGTGGGTTAGGGAACGAACAATAATCTGCTCCCATAGTGAAGATGCCGCTGTCTGCAAATTCAGGATCCAGGTCGGAGTATCCGGTAAAGGTCACCAGGTTCTGTAAAGTAACCGATGCACGGAGTCTTTCCAATCCAATCTTCTTAATGTAACGGGTAGGTATTGTATAACCTAACGTAATATCGCTCAGGCGGAAGAATGAACCGTTTTCCAACCAGCGGTCCTGATCGCTTCGACTGTTGCGGGAGTCTCCGTATACAATACGTGGACGGTCGTTAACCGGGTGCTCTTGTGTCCAGGGGATAATACCGTTGAAGTTGTTCTGGTTGTTGGCAAAGTCACCGGCTGCTGCTGCCGAACCGTTCCATACTTTCTGCCCGAAGCGACCGTAGCCGTTGATGTTCAGGTCGAAGCCTTTGTAGGATGCACCGAGACTTATTCCTAATTCAAGTTTAGGCCAGGGGCTGCCTACTATCTGACGATCTTCGGATGATATATTACCGTCGCCGTTATAGTCGTCATACTTAATATCACCCGGCAAAGCATTAGGTTGTATGATCTTACCTTCTGAGTTTACGTAGTTCCGTACTTCTTCTTCTGACTGGAAGATACCATTCATCTTGTAGAGATACCACATACCGAGCGGTTCACCGATTACGGTTTTGGCAAGAGTTGTATTGTAGACTGTTTGTCCGTATCCCAAATCAAGTACTTTATTCTTGATATGCGAAATGTTCAGTGAAGCGGAGTAGGCAAAGTCGCGAATCTGATCGTTCCAGCCGATTTCCATTTCGAATCCTTTATTTTCCAGGCTACCGGCATTCACGGCAGGTGCACCACCTTCATTACCCGAACTCATCAGGATGGGGAGGTAAACCAAGAGGTCTTTACTCTTTGAATAGAAATACTCAGCACTTAAACGGAAACGGTTATTGAATGCAACCAGGTCGAAACCAACGTTAGCGGTTGTCTTCTTCTCCCAAACCAGGTCGTTGTTGGTTAATTGTGATTGAGTCATACCAATCAATATGTTTTCCGGGCTCCCGAATACGGCACGCGGAGCTGTATTGATAACTGACTGGTAATCCCAATAACCGATACTACTGTTACCGAGAGTACCGTAATTGGCACGTATTTTCAGGTCATCAATCCAGGGTACATTGAAGAACTTCTCGCCACTGATGCGCCAGCCCAATGAAACGGAAAGGAAGTTTCCCCAACGGTCATTCTTAGGTAGGCGGGAAGTGCCGTCACGACGGGCTGTTACTTGTGCCAAGTATTTGTCGGCATAGGAGTAGTTGATACGTCCGAGATAGGATATCAATGCTGATTCGCCATAGCTACCGCCTGCGGTGGTATTTCCGGTGGCAGCATCCAGAGATGTGATGTACTTGTCGCCTATCATCAATGGATCGAGTTTGGTAATCCAACGCTTTTCTTCATGGAACTTATTGTAAGTGATACCAAACAGCGCATTCACATCATGTTTACCGAATTTATGCTTAAAATTGTAGGTTTGCTCAATCAGTATATCATGATTCTTGGCACTATCGTAACCCAGATGCGCGGCATCGTCACCTTGTCCCATAACCCAATTACCTTTCTTGCGCAGGGAGTTCGTAACGCCCATATAACTTTTATAGGCAACATTCAGCTTGGCATCGAACATTTCAAAGAGTGAAATCTGCCCGTAGATGTTTCCGGTCAGGTATTCTTCTTCATTGTTTTGTATATACAAGTCCTGCATGGCTACTGAGTTCAGTCCGTAAGAGTTGGCACGGTCTACATCGCCGTATCCGTATCCGCCGACATGTGATTCGTCATATACCGGAATGGTGGGTGGCATACCGATGAAGTCGCTCCAGGGATTACCGTTCAGTATCTTCCTGTCGGATTTGGTATAGTAGAAATTCTCACCGTATGAGAAAATACCTTTCTGCCCGCTGGTGTTGATACGGAAGCCGTATTTGTCGTAACCGGTACGGTAGAGAGCACCATCATCGACCATGCGATTCAGAGATGCGTAATACTTCACAGTTTTGGAACCTCCGGAAAGGGATACATTGTAGTTCTGCAATACACCTGTACCCAACATTTCATCTTGCCAGTCTGTATTTCCATCATAGTGGTTCTGGCGTTTTGTAACGCCTGAAACTCCTGCCAGGATGGCTTCGTCATAAGCACGGTCGTTATAAATCTTGTAAGTCTCTGCATCCATCAGGTCGTAGCGGGGGAGCCAGCTCAGTGTCAGTTGTGAGTCAAACTTCACTTTCAGGTCACCTTCTTTACCTTGCTTGGTAGTGATGATTACAACTCCATTTGCTGCACGTGAACCATAGATAGCTGCTGATGAGGCATCTTTCAATACTTGAATAGACTCAATGTCTTCTACATTGACACCCAAATCACTGCCACCATAGGCACCGTCGATGATGAATAACGGGTTGTTGTTGGTCAAACTACCCAAACCACGAATGTTGATGGTGGCACTGGAACCCGGTTGTCCACTACTTGTAATCTTTACGCCCGAAGTAAGTCCGCGCATGGCTTCCACCACATTGCCCGAAACACGTTCGGCCAAAGCGTCTTCTTTTACCGTAGAAATGGAACCGAGCAGGTCTTTCTTCTTGACGGAGCCGTAACCAATTACAACTACTTCATCCAACATTTCATTTTCAGGCTCTAATGTGATGTTAATGACATTGTTAGTGCCTACTTTCACTTTTTGCTTGGTAAATCCGATAAAGCTGAATTCAAGTGTAGCACCCTGGTTCACTTTGATTTCATATCTACCGTTGATGTCGGTGGTGGTTCCAAAGGTACGGTCACCGTCCTTCGCCAGAATGGATACTCCGGGGAGGCTTTCCCCGGTATTATCGTTTACAGTGCCTGTGACGCTGACTTGTGCGTACAAATTGAGCGAGCACATACACAGACAGAATACTATTATTTGAATCGGTCTCATGTATTAAAATTTTAGAGGTTGAACAAAAAATATATTTTAGTTCAGGCAATTCTCTTCTCCTTTTTCACTCCGTGAGAAGTAGAAAAAGAAAGCGTTTATTAATAAGAGTGAGGAGCCGGTTAATTGGCTCCGGAGATGATAATTGCTCCTAAACCGGATATAAACAGAACGAACATACAAGCCAGAAGAATATTTACCACGCGGGAAGAGCCTTTGAATTCTTTCCAGATAAATATGCCCCACAGGGCTGCGATCATGGGTGCTCCTTGGCCTAATGCGTAAGAGATAGCTGCACCGGCTTTTCCTGCTGCAATATAACTGAGAGCCGTACCCAATCCCCAAATAGCTCCTCCCAGCACTCCGACCATGTGTGTGCTGAACTTGCCTTGGAAATACTCCTTATAGCTCACCGGAGTACCTACAAACGGTTTTTTCATCACGATGGTATTGATAATGAAATTACTTATGAAGATACCTATTGCGAATATAAAGAATGCTGAATACGGAGTAGCCATTGTGGGGGTAGGTGACTCAAAATTGTTCAAGTCCATGGCGGCGGCAACAAACCGATAGAAGAAAGACATCAGTACACCGGCTATAATGGCAATGATAATCCCTTTCTTATTGATGCTGCTTCCTTTCTGATTCATCTTTCCGGCAGCTATGGCATTAAATATTATAGCCAATACGACGAGTGCCACACCACTGAACAGGATTACTGCATCGCCTTTAGGTTCACCGAAATAATTGACGAAAACACCTAATACCAAGGCTATGCCGACTCCTAACGGGAATGCTACCGTAAGCCCTGCCATAGAGACGGAAGCTGATAAAAGGATGTTGGACAGATTGAATATGACACCTCCTGCAAAAGCACTTGCATAGTTCTCCATACTGATCTGCTTCAAATCTTCAACAAAACCGCGTCCGGCATCTCCCGTGCTGCCCAGGGTGAAACCTAAGAGGAGAGAGAAGGCAAGGATACCGATTACGTAATCCCAGTAGAACAATTCGTAACGCCAGGTTTTCCCGGCAAGTTTCTGTGTATTACCCCACGAACCCCAACAGAGCATCGTGACAACGCAGAAAATAACTGCTAATGAATAACTGTCGACTATAAACATGGTATTAGATCTGTCTCTTATACACATCTCCGAGCCCACGAGACTACGCTGCATCT
>ENA-UAOT01000292-UAOT01000292.1-human-gut-metagenome-genome-assembly--contig:-NODE-292-length-25869-cov-7.380685_pt1 | contig 25869 bp, 23 predicted proteins | sample MGYA00243475_ERZ654567 | MGnify/ENA primary metagenome ERZ654567 (study PRJEB26926, sample SAMN06164482) | human gut metagenome | biome: ENVO:00009003; feature: ENVO:2100002; material: ENVO:00002003... | reverse complement strand
CGAGATGCAGCGTAGTCTCGTGGGCTCGGAGATGTGTATAAGAGACAGCGGTTATGGTATCTACAAACTCGTAACTTATCAAACCGAGGCGGAGAAAGCACAAAGCAAATTGAACGAGACGATAAAAGAGGCCGACAAATCTCTACAATCGGAACTCTACCAAATCAATTTGATGTTCGCACGGTTGAAAGCTGCCAAAGAGGGCACGGACGAATATAAAGATGCGAAACAGGCGATTATCAGTCAATACGGAGAGTATCTGAAAAAACTCGGAGATGAAAAAACGGCTCTGAACGACATTGCTGCGGCCTACTCCCTGATAACGGAGGAAGCCACCAAAGCGGCCAACGCAAGGGCGATACAGCAGGTAACGCAGGAAGCCGGTAACATCGTTTCAGAAAAGCAGAGCGACGTATATGACGAGGTAAAGAAGTTATTGGGCAAAGAATTCAAAGGCCAAAAAGGTTCGGACGGGAAAATCAACCTCGCCGATGAATACCTCATCAAATTGAAACCCGTTATAATGGGCGGGGCTGAAATTACTTCCGACATCGAAGCTATCATCAAGCAGTTCGACAGAACTCGATATGTGCCGGGCGACCCAATGACGGGTATAGGTTCGTACACCTACACAGCAAATGTCCTCAGGGAAGAGCTGTCATCCCTTGCCAAAGTACGAGCGGCAGCCGAGCAGAGTGTCAAAGAAGCTACGGAGAAATTTGGTTCTGTTCCTACCGCCAACGGAGAGGAAAAGCAGTTCGATGCGATGACCGCATCCTTGCAACAACTCATGGAGCAACTGCCCAAAGCACAAGAAGCACTTGCCGCCTTGAAAAAGGCCGATGCTCCGGACGCTGCGGCTATCGCCGCCAAAGAGCAGGAAATACAACTGATAAAAGACCAAACCCTCGCTCGTGAAAAGGAGTTGTCGATTATCAGGGACGTGAAAGAGCAAATCGAGGCGTTGGAAAAAGAACAACTCGGCTATGCCAAAGATGCGCCCGAATACAAGGCATTACAAGCCCGAATCGACGCTTTGAAAACGAAGTTACCCCAAACTGCGGGGCAATCCAGCAAAGCCGAAAATGAAGCCGCAAAAATCAAGCGGGAAACCGCCGAGCGGAATCAGAAGATACAGGAGTACAAGGAGAGTGTCAAGAAGCAGATAACACAGGCGGAGTTGGATATTTCCCAATCCCGCATTGACGCTATGGAGGAGGGGTTTGCCAAAGAGCAAGCCCAAATAGAACTTGCATATCAACGACTGATTTTCGCCAACCAGCAGCGGGAGGCAGAAATGGTCGAGGCGTTACGTGATGCCCGTGAACTCGAATGGGAGAACAAAAACCCCCAAGCGAAAGCAAAAGGAGAGACTTTTGACCGCTCAACCGTTACCGCTGCCGACCTTTCACCGGAACAGCAGGCGCAAATTGCCGAGTATTACAAAGTGGCCGAGGAAATCCGTAACAAGGCCAACAAAACCTCGCTCGAACAAATGCTGGCGGATTTTATGACCTACGAACAGCAGCGGAATAAAATCACGGAGGAGTACGAAAGGCAGCGGAAAGCCCTGTATAATGAGGACGGCACATTGCGGACGGGTGTTACGCAGGGGAACGTCGAGGAACTCAACCGCAACGAGCAAGAGGCATTGAAAGCCGTCGATGAACAATTCGCATCACGGGAGGAAACTTATCAGGCATGGATGAACGCCATAGCCAATATGACATTGCGGCAGTTGGAGCAAGTATTGGCGCAGGCAGAGCAGGAATTAGCTGCCCTCGAAAAATCAGGGACAGCAGATAGCAAGCAACTATCCACCGCCCGTGCGAAAGTAAACACCGCCCGTAAAAAGGTAACACAAGCACAGGCCGAAAATGAGGTATCACCTGGCAAACGCTCTATCAAGGAATGGGAAGACCTCTACAAGACGTTGCAGGAGGCAGAACGGGAATTTGAAAGCATCGGCGACACTGTTGGCGGAACTGCGGGTAAGATAATCGACACGGCAGGGACGGTTCTTACCTCGACGTTGAGCATGATAAATAGCATTGTTTCGCTCACAACTGCATCGACAACAGGTATGCAGACTGCGGCGTTGGCATCTTCAAAAGCGATTCAGACGGTAGATAAAGCCAGCGTAATCCTGACAATTATTTCTGCGGCGATGTCTATTGCTACGGCGATTATCGGGCTGTTCAACAATGACGACAAATATCAAGAGGAAATCGAAAGATTACAAGACCGTATCGACCAACTCCAATGGGAACTCGATAATGCCGACGTGGTGCGGTTACAGAACAATACGTTCAATGTATTGGAAAAGGTCAAACGAGTGTACGCCGAAACGACACAAGAGGTACTTCGTCTCCACTCTACCACGAACCGATATGCCAACTCAATGTATCGGATTATAGGGCGTGTTGTTTATCAAAACGAGATAATGCAGAAGTCGGCAGAGAAATTAGCAGAGGCTTATGCAAGTATCGAATATACAGCAGATAAAGCACTTGGCTCTGAGAGATATGAGGAAGCGAAAGCACAACTCAAAAATATTGCTGAACAACAGTTGCTCATGCAAGAGCAAATCCGAAACGAGAACGACAAAAAGGACACCGACTACGGAAAGATAGCAGATTGGGAACGGCAGATACAGGAACTTGGAGCAGAAGCAGGTGCAATAATAAACGAACTCGTCGAGGGTATAATCGGAGGTAGTTCAACGGACATTGCAAATGAATTGGGCGATGCCTTTATCGACGCTTTCAGAGCAGGAGAAGATGCAGCCGAAGCGTGGGGCGAAAAGGTAGATGATATTGTCGCCAATATCGTCAAACAGATGCTCGTCCAAAAGCTACTCGAAGAACCACTTGGAGACCTTTTCAATGAATACAAAAATAAATGGTTCAGTAAGGACGGAACATTTGCAGGCTTTGATGCTGTCAATGATAGTATGGTCGAATTTGCCGCAAGATTGAACGGGTATGTAAACAACTTCCAAGCGGGTATGGACGCCCTACCCGATGAATTAAAAGAAATATTGCTGGGCGATATTGAATCCACTCGTGAGGCTTCGGAGAAAGGCATCGCCACCGCTTCGCAGGAGAGCGTTGATGAACTCAACGGGCGGGCGACAGCCATACAGGGGCATACATACTCCCTAATGGAAAGTGCCAAACTCCTTGTTGCCAACAGCGCACGGATACTCGACCACCTCGCAGGCATCGAGAATAACACGAAGCACCTGTCGAAGTTGGAAAACATAGAGGGCGATATGCAGGCCGTTAAAAACACGGTAAACGACATTGCTCTGAAAGGCATAAAACTGAAAAAATAGTGAATGACAATGGAACGGACACTACTCAATGAAATATATGCACAATGGAAATCTGCCAAGCAACGGGCACAGCAGGAATGCGAGAACCGTGCTTTGTTCAACATGGCAGAGAAATATCGTGCTTGCACCATGTTCAAAGGGACGGAAGACCTCGAACAAATCATCCGGCTGTTCACTTCACCACAAGGGATAGAATTTTGTCAGAAATACCACTTTCCTGACATAACAACTCTCCGGCGGTTCAAGCAGTACGACGTGGAACGCTACGGGATTTACATTGATGCAGGGCATATACGGCTCGAAAACGAGCGGACGGTAGTGCTTATCGGGAATACCTCGGCCAACCTGTCATACGACAGCAAAGGCCGCCACGAAGTTATTTTAATGCACGGAGCGCAAGCCTCGATTCATGCCTCGGCGTGGGCTGTGGTTTTCGTGTCAGGCGAACACGGGTGTCAAGTTATCAAAAAAGCAACAGACAGGGCGATGATTTTATGACGGATAGGTTTTACATAGACGATAAAGACGCTTTCACGGAATACGGTGTTTTCGTGGAGGAGAGCGGCTACAACGAACTTGTGGCCTTTCCGTCATTGAAATCCGTCAAGAGCAACGATTGGCAGGAGGAGGACGGCATCGAGGCAGATTTATCCGAGCCGGTCTTGGACACCAAAGAATTTTCCATGAAGTTCGTGTTTACAGGCGAAAATTACCGCTTCGGGGGATTCATAGAGTTGTTGTCTGATAAAGCCTACCACACGTTCAATTTCAAGGAAATCGGGCGTACATACCGCCTCCGTATGGTGTCGCACACGAACCTTGATATAGCCCTATACCTCGGCTTCATTACGCTGCGGCTTGCCGATGATTTCCCGCTGGACGGCTACACCTATATCGCCCCGACCAGCACGATTTATCCTCACGGGGATTATGAACTCGACGGACGTAAGCTGACAGATTATGGCATACGTGTTTTGGAGGGGACACTATCCGAGATAGAGAAATCCCCCGCCGTGAAACAAAATCTGCTGCGTAATATCGGGACACAAAGAGGCGCAATATACGACGGGGAACGTGTTACATTCAAGACGAAAGAGGTCAAGGTAACTTGCCTCATGCGGGCAGAGACACAAGCTGAATTATGGCGTAATTATGACACTTTCCTGTACGACTTGGTGCGCCCTGACGAACGGTTGTTATACGTCGATGCGACAGGGCTGGAATATCCGTGTCATTACAAAAGCGGGTCAGTTTCGGAGTTCTATGCGTCAGGGAAAATTTGGCTAAAGTTTACCGTTACGCTGGTCTTTACGTCGTTCCGAGTAGAAGATGACCATTACCTCCTCGCAGCCGAATCCGGCGAATGGATTATAACGGAGGAGGGTGATTTTGCGATTGATTTAACAGAAATAAAACAATAATAATATGGGCGTCAAGAAAATTAAAATCAGCGCATTGCCATTGGCCGATACCCTTGTCGGATTATATACCATAGGGGTAAACGCCCTGAATAAGAGCGTCAAAGTGAGTTTGGAGTTTCTGAAAACCGCAGCGGATAAGGCCAACGACGCTGCTACGGCGGCCAACAAAGCCAAGACAGCCGCAGAAACGGCCACGGAAGCAGCAAAAACTGCCACAAAAAATGCCAACACAGCAACGGAGGCGGCCAATACAGCCGCTCAAAATGCGACGAATAAAGCGACGGCAGCAGACACGGCAGCCAAAAATGCGGACACAAAAGCCAATGCAGCGGATAAAGCCGCCGGAGCAGCAACGACAGCAGCGAACAACGCCAATGCCAAAGCCGAACTCGCAGACCAAAAGGCCACAGCCGCAAACACCGCCGCAAACCTCGCAGGGGAGACCGCAGAGGAGGCACGAGCCACAATCGTAAGATTGGAGGAATTGGAAGAATCGCTCGTCGGGCAGTACAAAATGATTCCGACTGGCATGAACCTCGACTATCCGCCTCGCATAACATTCCGGAACACCGTGCCGAGACGTATTGAATACGAACTGCTCCCGACAAACACGGGTCGCAATGTGCTGTTTCTCGGCGATGATAATGCCGTTTCAGTTCAACCCGACGGAAGCCTCACGGTCAATCGGACAGGTATCAGCAAAATCCACGTTATTCCGACCGAGAATACGTCGATTTACCGAACCATACAAATTACAGTGGCGGAACCGGAACTTCGACAAGTAAAATCAAACTCATTGCGGCTCATGGGCAACGGCAGTTTTAGATTAACCTAATAACAAGACGATTATGGCATTAACACCTGAACAGGAAGCAAAAGTGCTTCAAATTATCACAGCTTTCGATAACGGGAAGCGGTTGAATGAACTCCCCCATATCGGGGAGGTAAATCCTCTCGAACTCATCGTAGAAGTTATGGACACGGACGGAGAGAGCAAACAAGCGAAACTCGCCGCCATGCTCCCGTACCTCGAAGACCAATGTGCCTACGGCATCCAATGGGACACGACGGTATCATCACCTACCTGTACCCGCATCGGGAGTGCCAGCCTCCACAAAAGCCTCCCCATTCAGAACCGGATGCGAGGTTGCTTGTTGAGCGATAACGGAACGGTCGTCGAGTACCTGAATCCCACAAATTGGAGGGCGCATACCCTCGACGGCTCCAAAGGTCAGGTCATGGTCGAAATTCCGGCACATTACCGCAAGTTCGAGACGGAGGGAACAATCCGCCGGTGCAAACTATCGGAATACCCCCTGCCGGGTTATCACGCCGTTCCCAAAATATATATTTCGGCGTATGAGGCCGCTATGGAACGCAGCACGGGCAAACTCTGTTCTGTCGTCAATATGGGAACAGATTACAGGGGCGGTAACAATCAGGCGGATTGGGACGGAACGTATCGTTCTGTTCTTGGGCGTCCGGTTACAGTCAAAAGCCGCACGGCTTTCCGCAATGCTGCCCGCCTCCGTAACGCATCGGCGACGACCGAGTGGAATTGCCTTGATTACAACGCATACAAGGCCGTATTTTGGCTTTACTATGTGGAGTACGCCAACCGTAACTGCCAAACGGCATTTAACGCCCAAAAAGACAGTAATGGATACGCACAAGGCGGCCTTGGCAATGGTGTAACCAACACCCCTGATTGGAACGGGTTTAACGGTTATTATCCGTTTGTCCCTTGCGGTTACACTGATGAGCTCGGCAACGCTTCGGGCGAGGTTGCATACGTCATGCAGAACGCCGAGGGAGGTACACACGGAACGGTATATGTTCCTCGCTATCGAGGTATTGAAAATCCGTTCGGCCACATTTGGAAATGGACGGACGGTATCAATATTCAAATCGCCTCGGAAGCTGACGGCGGAACGTCGAAAGTATATGTTGCAGATGACCCCGCAGACTACAACGACAGCAACTACAACGGCTACACGCTACGAGGAGAAGAAGCCCGAACCGAAGCATACGTCAAAGAACTTGTCTTCGGTGAGTTCGGCGACATCATGCCTGCTGTGGTGGGCGGCGGTTCAACAACCTATTGGGCGGACTACCACTATACCAACATTCCCTCGTCGGGAACGGTCTTGCGTGGTGTCCTGTTCGGCGGTGATGCGGATAGCGGTGCGTATGCGGGCTTCGGCTTTGCGCGCTCGTATTACACCCCCTCGAATGCGCATGCGTACTTCGGCTCTCGCCTTTGCTTTATACCTAATTTGTAAATAATTTAATAACAAATAGTTATGACGTAAGATAGAAAAGGTTGGTCGTTCTTCGTGGTGTCCTGTTCAGCGGTAATGCGAATAACGGTGCGAATGCAGGCTTCAGCTATGCGAACTCGAATAACACCCCCTCGAATACGAATGCGAACATCGGCTCTCACCTCTGATTTTCATAGGTTATTAAGAAACAAAATATAGAACGACGACCGTGCCTCTTGGCAAAAAAACACGAACCACAAAAAGGTGCTGGTAGGGAAACCGACGGCTCCAAGTATGAAAAGCAAAGCAATGAAACGGATAGGAAATTTATACGAAAAAATTATCGCAGTAGAAAACCTCCAGCTCGCCGACCAAAAAGCGAGACGGGGAAAACTGCGTTCTTACGGGGTGCGTCGCCACGACAAAAACCGTGAAGCCAATATCCTCGCTTTGCACGAAGCACTCAAAAATAAGACGTTCAAAACATCAAAGTACGAAACATTCATCATCAAAGACCCCAAAGAGCGGGAGATATATCGGCTGCCGTATTTCCCCGACAGAATCGTTCATCACGCAATAATGAACATCCTCGAACCTATATGGGTTTCGGTGTTCACGACAGACACGTTCTCCTGCATCAAAAACAGGGGTATAAACGGGTGTATGCTGAAAGTGGATAAAGCGTTGAAAGACGTGGAGAACACTCGATATTGCCTGAAAATCGACGTTAAGAAATTCTACCCGAGTATCGACCATGATGTGCTGAAACAAATCGTGCGCCGTAAAATCAAATGCCCGGACACGCTGGCTCTACTCGACCAAATCATAGATAGTGCCGCCGGTGTCCCTATCGGTAATTACCTGTCGCAATATTTCGCCAACCTATTCCTCGCATACTTCGACCATTGGATAAAAGAGGAAGTCGGTCTCAAATATTATTTCAGGTATGCCGACGACATGGTTTTTCTGCACAAGGACAAAGCGTTCCTGCATGATTTACTTACACGGATAGATGCCTACCTCCGGGATAACCTGCATTTGACGATAAAGGCCAATTACCAAGTATTCCCTATCGCCAAAAATCGCAGCGATAAGCACGGGCGGGGACTGGATTTCGTCGGGTTCGTTTTCTACCACGAACACAAGCTAATCCGCAAAAGCATCAAGAAGAATTTTTGCCGTGCAGTCGCCCGGCTTAACAAGCAGCCCAACCTATCTGCCAAAGACTACAAACAGGGAGTGTGCAGTTGGCTCGGCTGGGCAAAACACAGCAATTCCAAACATTTATTGAAAACCATAATTAAACCGAGTTTCTATGGCAACTTATGACAAAAAGCCCTCTATCTACGAGGCAAACGGAGACGGTTCTTATACCTACCGTTGGGACATTCAAGAGGTCGAAATACCCGCCGGAACTGACACGGAAGAAACCACGACGAAATGGGAGTGTCAGGAAGTTGTCGTGTGGGGTACGGTAACGAGCGACAAACTGACCGAGGCCGTAATCAACCATTTATGGCCGAGGGATTACGAACAGAAACTTATCAACGAGTACAACGCTGCGACAATGGGAATATACGGGGCTAAATCAAGCACCGATGCCCAACCGAAAATCGCTGCATACAAAGCCTTTTTATCCGAGCGGGCAGCTATCAAGCGTCAAATCGACGACGATTGTGCAACCCTTAATATCCACTAATATGGCAAAGCGTTTCAGCGAACTCGGCATAAAGCAACAGGACGACCGCAAGATTTTCAACTGCCAGCAGGTATCTATCACGGACGTTCTTAACAGCGAAATAGAGGTTATCGACTTTATCCCCGGAATGAAAACACAACACGGGGAAGGTCGGTATCTCATTAAGTTCACGCAGAACGGTACGGAGGGTAAGTTTTTCACAAACTCATCCGCCATTAAAAGTGTTCTCGACCAAATTCCCAAAGAGGAATTTCCGTTTATAACCACAATCCGCTGCACCAAGTGTGGCAACGGGAAGATATACCAATTTACGTGATGAAAATTCTCCATAACAACATCGAAATACTCAACATACAGGTCGATGACAGCAGCTACCGCTATCGGGCTATAAAGGGCGACCATAATCTGACGCTCTATTTCTCGCTGGCGGAACACGTCGAAATACCTGTCGGGGCGTATTGTGTCTATGAGAACGAGACCTACACGCTCGAAAAGCCCGAGAGCCTAACGATGAAGCACAGCCGCTATTTCGAGTACACCGTCGTATTCGATTCACCGCAGGCAAAGGCGGGCAAGTGGAAATTCAGGAACCCCGTAGACAGACGGCTGAAATTCCCGCTGACGGCCAAACCTATCGAACACCTGCAAATGTTCGTGGATAATATGAACCAGCGGGATAGCGGTTGGACTATCGGACGGTGCATTGACGCTCCCGAAAAGACCATATCGTACAATCATGCGTATTGCATCGACGCACTATCCCAAATGGCTGATGAATGGGAAACGGAGTACGAGTTTGTCGGTAAGCAGGTGTCGTTGTGGAAAGTCGAGTACAACAGGGACAACCCGCTGCCGTTATCGTATGGTAAAGGGAACGGATTTAAGCCCGGCATCGGACGCTCCAACTACGAAGATTCTACGCCTATCGAAATTTTGTATGTTCAAGGTGGGGAACAAAACATCGACGCCAGCCAATATGGGAGTTCCGAGCTGCTGTTGCCCAAAAGCCAAACAATCCGGTTCGACGGTGAACACTTCGAGGGTGAAACCGGCTTTGACGGCAGCAAGGCACGAATCTATAAAACGGACGCCGACGGGTTCTCTATCCGCCGAGCGGATAAGGCATTGTCATCACAGACAGAAGATAGCCTCGATTGTTCGGAAATATACCCCTCCCGTGTGGGAACGATAAGTGCCGTTACGGTGGTCGATGCCAGCAAACATTTTTACGACATCGTGGATAACAGCATCCCCGCCTCGTTGAACTTCGAGGATTGTCTGATAGAGGGTGAAACGCTGACTATCATTCCACAGACGGGAATGTTGGCCGGCAAGGAATTCGAGGTAAAATACATCCACGAAGCCACCGGAGGGAAAGCCGCCCGCCGATTTGAAATCGTACCGCAGGACATAGACGGGCAAACAATGCCAGGCGGGAATTATATCCCCAAAGTCGGAGATACATACGCCGTATTTCATTGCATGCTGCCCGCAGCCTACATCTGTGATAATGCCACAAAAACCGGAGCGTCATGGGATATGCTCCGGCAGGGTGTGAAATACCTGTACGATAACGAAGAACAAAAATTCACGTTTACGGGCGAGTTGGACGGGATATGGGCGAAGAAAGATTGGCTCAATATCGGCGGTAGAATAAAGTTGGGTGGATTCGTTCAATTCTCTGATGAACGGTTCCAACCGGAGGGGGTACTCGTCAGAATTATCGGGATAAAGGATTATATCAACAATCCCCACAGCCCCGAAATTGAATTGTCAAACTCTACCGTCGGGCGAACGGTATCGAGCGACCTGCGGAAAATCGAAAGTAACGAAGTGGTTATGGATACCCTCCACAAAGAGGCTTTGCAGTTCACCAAACGCCGGTATCGGGATTCGCAGGAGACAATCGAAATGCTCAAAGATGCGATGCTCGAAAACTTCACGGATGCCATCAGTCCTATTGCCGTACAGACTATGGCTATGCTCATCGGCGACAAGAGCCTGCAATTTGAGTTCGTCAATAGCATGACGAACCCGTCCCCCGTTGTCCATAACGTAACGTACAATCAGGCGACAAAGGTGCTGTCTGTTCCTGCCGGTATCATCCAGCACTACACGCTCGGCATCGACACCATATCGTCAAGCCATGCAGCCGACGAGTATAAGTTTTGGTCGCTCCCCGCTTTTACCACGCCAACGCTGACCGACGGAACCAAGAAATACTACCTCTACGCAAAAGTCAGCAAAACGGACAAGACCGGCACATTCTACATCAGCGAACAAGCTATCGCTATGGAGGGCGTGGACGGATATTATCACCTGCTCATGGGCGTACTGAACAGCGAGTACGACAAGGAGCGTAGCTATGTTTCGCTGTATGGGTTTACAGAGGTATTGCCGGGGCAGGTAAGAACAAACAAAATAATATCATCGGATGGCGTTACTTATTTTGATTTAGCCAAATCCATAATCGGGGGTAATATAAAATTTGTGAGTGCAGACGGCACGTTGAAAAATGTGAGTGATATTGAAGATTCGTTAGAAGATTTCATAAACGATGATTTCAAAACCCTCAAAGAAAACGCCGTTAGCAAAGAAACAATTATTGAAGGAGGGTATTTGAAAAATTCTCTCATCGACACCGATAATCTTATTGTAAAAAATATTTTCTCAAAAGGCGGAAAATTCCAAACACTCGAAGACGGAACGGTAAAAGGCGTTGATGCGATATTTGAAAATGGTAGCTTTTCCGGGAATGTTAAAATTACCGGTAGCAATGTTGTTTTATTATCCCCGTCAAGCGATATAGCGGTAAACGGCAATATCAATAGTTCAAATTATAGCCACATAGGTGCAGGAATATCCGGTAATTATACTATTGATAATTCTGCGCCGGTTGGGACAATCATAAAGATATATTTTCCTCCAATCATATCGAGGCTTCCCGGTGATTATTTCACTTTTGAGGGTGGCTTTGTTGATATTAACGAACCTAATCCGACAGAGGGTTATACCACATACAAAACTCTATTTTGCAACTCTTTGCAGAGAGGAGCATATATTGAAATGTTAAGAACAAGCGGCTATCAATTCAGTTGGATGCTCATTTCAAAAACCGATTATATATCAATATTTAATTGATTAAATAAGATAATGGAAGAGGGTTAATTTTTTGTGCAACAATGATTATAATACAATCACTTTATTTACCTTTGTCTTATCATTAAAAACAAAACGATATGCAGGAAAAAATCGAAAAGGGTATCGGGTGGCTTCAAAAGCTACTCCACTTGCAAGAGAAGTTCGGCTTCTTCTCCATTTTGAAAAGTTTATTTATCCTACTAATCACGGGATATGTCGTATTTTTTGCCCTGAATCCTCGTTACCTGCTCGACAAAATGGAACAGGTGCAAACGGAACAACACAACAACGCTGTATCACGCCGTATGAGTGCCGATGCAAACATACGGATGATATTGAATCGAATGTTACCGATGCTCAATGCTGACCGAGCATGGCTTATCGAACTACACAACGGAGCGAAAAATCTAACTTCGGGATTACCGTTCCTATACGGCGATATGCGTATAGAGGAAGTGGCTGACGGTATTCAGAATGTCGATGAAGAATATACGGATTTCAGTCTATCAAAATATCCCTTTATAGCTAAAATTTTCGAGGACGGATATTTCTACGGACATATAGATTCAATGCGTGAATTTGATGAGCGGCTTTATTATAAATTCAAGTCCAATGACGTAAACGAAATTGCCTTGCTTGCCTTATATCAAGGTGATAAACCGCTCGGCGTGTTGGGAATATCATTTTGCGGGGATAAACAAATGGACGCATCTGCCGTAGGGAAAACTATCCGAAAATGCGGAGTTCAAATCGCAACATTACTATCTAACTAACTATCTAAGATATGAAACTTACACTCAAACGAATTGCCCTGAAACCAGCCTACACTATCGGCCATTTGTATATCGACGGGCAGAAAGTATGCGACACTATCGAGGACACCGTGCGAGACCTGAACAAAAACGGGGTCTTTGACAACGGGGAAAAGAAAGTGTACGCCGAAACCGCTATCCCCTACGGGACATACGACATCACGCTGAAAGTACAGTCGCCGAAGTACAAAGACAGAGCGCAGTACAAATTCTGCGACGGTTACCTGCCAAGGCTGCTCGACGTTCCTCATTTCGACGGTATTCTGATACATATCGGGAACACGGCGAAAGACAGCGCAGGGTGTATCTTGGTCGGAGAAAACAAGGAGGTTGGCAAGGTGCTGAACTCGACGGCCACATTCCGCAAGGTGTACGATATGCTCAAAGCAGCATCCGACAACGGAGAACCCATACAAATCGAAATCGTATGAGAAACATCATTCTTACCCTGATTCTTGTGGCGGTAGTCGGCTGTTGCCCGACCCGTCACCTTACCACCTCCAAGCAAGACAGCGTGAGGGTGGAAACGGTTATCCGCACCGAGCACATTCCGGACACCGTGTTCGTCGAGGTTCCGGTTGAAAGCGAGCGTCAGACAGTCAGAGATACGACGAGCCATTTGGAAACGTCATACGCCGTTTCTGACGCCCGAATCACTCCCGACGGAGCGTTGTTCCACTCGCTGACAAATAAGCCGCAGAAAAAGCCTATACCGACCGAAAAAGAGATAATCTACCGGGATAGCATCGTGTATAGGAACAAAATTGTAGAAAAATCCGTACCGGTCGAACGGGAATTGACATGGTGGCAGCAGACGCAGATGAAAGGTTTTTGGATTGTGTTGGCAATTCTTGTTGTAGTGTATCGGAAAAAGATTTTCGCTGTTGTTCGGAGGTTTATCTGATTGAACAGCAAACAATATTCTAACCCGAAAATCCTACCTATATCAAAAACTTTGTTTATATTTGGGACAAAATATTGTAATATAGCGTTTGCTATTGTTTTGAGGTTCAGAAAATCGCCAAAATTTCGTAATACTCTCAAAAACAGTGGTGGACGCCTGCGTATCTACGTGGGCGTTTCCTTTGTTGAGAGTATGGGCGTTTGGCGATGCCTCTGAACCAACTAAGGTCGCCCACGTTCTTTTTGTGTGCCCCTATCAAGGCGATAGTATCGCCAAAACGACAAAATATGGGCACATTCTTCTACCTCATCCTGTTCGGGTTTATTGCGGCCATTATCGGAGGCGTACTGCAAGCCATCCATAATTCAAAATGTCAAACCCAACCTCCTCCCAACAAAAAGCACGGCCACGGAGGTGCAATCACACGGGAACAACTATCCCAAATTCGAGCCGAGAACCGCAAGCAAGGAGCAGCCTTTCAACACTGTGTCGAACTCAACAACAAAGGGATTTCCTATGAAAAAATGGGGAAAATCGAGGATGCCATAGCCACGTATGAAACCAATATATCGCTCGGCTATTCAGCGCACCACGCATACAAACGGTTGATGATATTATACCGGAAACGGAAAGACTACGACAACGAAAGGCGGGTAATTCTAAGGGCATTAGAGGTGTTTCCAGCAGAAACAGAATACCTCGAACGCTTGGGAAAAGTCGAAAATTTAATCTTAAAAGCAGGTATATAATATGAAGCGGATATTTATGTTGCTTTTGGTAGTTCTCATAACTTCGGCCAATAGCATAGCACAGGATAGAACCAACACCACCCCTACACAACTGTCGGGAAAATCAAAAGAAATAAAGTCGGCTCTATATTGGCAGCAAAACAGAAAAACGGGCAAATGGGAAAGTCGCAAAAATACGACGCTCGTTTATCTTGGCGAGGGGGTTGCCGTGGATAATTTCAACTGTCTATTTATCGGCGAATATGCAGGCCGACGCTACCTCTTTTTGGACTTCAAAGAATACGGTTGGCGTTACCCCGCTCTACAAATGGAGTGGATTGTGTATCGCTCAATAATGGCAGCACATCTTTCAGACATCGACTATACCCGCATGGGGAATATTAAAGACGGAGAGATTATTACCATAACGCCTCGATTTTATCACAAAATGTCTAAGGGTCATGCCGAATACTCATTTCCGTTTTTCCTATCGCTCGGTGAAACACTTTACTCATCCACCGAAACCATGTATCAGTCATACACACGAACAAACGGCAAAGATTATGCAGAGCGATATTGGAAGTCGGAATACCCATTACTGTATTTTATCGTGTTAAAACGTGTCATCACCTCTGACGGGCGTGATGTCGTCCGCTTTACACTATATCCACACGCTGCGTCTGAATTGATTGATACTTGTTATTTCGAGGTCGATTTTACAGTTTATCAAAATCTATTCACTGCGGATAAAAAGAACAGTTACAAATAAATTACAAGGGGCGGTAAGACCGCCCTTTTTACGGATGTTATATAGGGCGGAACGTAACTTTGAAAGTACTATCTTTGTCCCGGATGCGACACGTTAAGTGGTAACCTGCCCAATTCTGTTGCTATCTTGTTGCTCGCATATTTGACAATGCAAAATAATGTACTCAAAAACAGTAATATAATGATTTGATTTCACATTTTGCATCGGAAAGTATGCTCTTTACAAAGGAGAATGTGGAGAATGCCGAAGCCAACCTTGCTCAACGAATAGAAATTGTAGAAGGTCTTCAAAAGATTCGTGAAGCTTGGCACAAAGATGGTTGGGATGTTGAAATCGCCACTTGTGCTGAAGATATTGACCTTGAAAAATACGGGATAGAACACAATCGTTGCATTGATGGCGAATTGATGAAACGCATTTTTGCTGACGATAAGGAACTTGTCTATTATCTACATACATTGAAATTACCAGAAAAAGACTTGTTTGGTAATTTGCCACCAATACCAGAAAAGGTGCGTAATGTAAAGGATACAGGGCAACGTAAGGTATGTGGATGTATGATCAGCAAAGACATCGGCATGTATAATACTTGCCGTCATTTCTGTGTCTACTGCTATGCCAATACAAGTAAAGAATGCGTCATCAGAAATGCTGAGAAACATAATGATGAAAGTGAAAGTATAATTGGGTAATTATGCAAGAGTCAGAACTACAACAATATCTCCTTCGCAACTATCCACAAGAGAATGCTCGTTGCGAATGGAAGGAATTCAAGAATTTGAAGAACTCATTCTGTGGGGATGAGAAAAACGATATCATCTCATATGTGTCGGCTATTGCCAATATGGGAGGAGGACATTTAGTGATAGGGGTACATGACAGTTCTTTGGAAATTGTCGGGACTGATACCTATAACTATGACCGGCAAAAGGCAATTCTTCGTTTAACGGAACGCTGTATCAATCTTTCGACAGAAGGTCTTGATATTGAAGAGTTTGTTACCGATGACACTAACAAGAAGGTTTGGGTAGTCCATATTCCCAAGCATCGTCCCAAATTGCCTGTTTACGCTCATAACAAAGCATGGCAGCGAATTGAAGATTCTCTTGTAGAGTTGACCACAGAACGCATGAATGTCATTCTTGATGAGCCAATATTTGGCGAAACAGATTGGTCTGCACAGATTGTTCCTGATGCAACGATAGATGACCTTGACGAAGTTGCTATAGCTAAAGCCCGCAAAATGTTTAAAAAGGTACATAGTCGTATTCCCGAATCAGAGGTAAATGCTTGGGATATTCAGACATTTCTTGGCAAATGCGGACTGACAAGAAATGGAAGCATCACTCGTGCCGCTATCATATTGTTGGGCAAATACGAATCAGCCTTTAAACTGCGTCCTGTTGTCGCTCAGGTAACTTGGATACGCAGGGATGCAAATCAAGATGTGGTGGACTACGAACATTTCACTGTTCCATTCATACTGACAGTAGATGAAATTCTCTCAAAGATTGAAAATCTGACTTTGCGTGAAATGCCTGGTGGTACGCTTTTCCCAGATACAATGAAACAGTATGATGACTACACTATACGCGAAGCACTTCATAACTGCATTGCTCATCAAGATTACACGATGCAACAGCGTGTCAATTTTGTTGAGAATCCCGGCTACCTATATTATTCCAACGCCGGTACTTTCATCCCCGGAACTTTGGAAAATGCTTTGAGAAATGAGGAATCTCAGACCTATTTCCGCAATGAATGCCTATGCAAGGCAATGGTGGACTTCAATATGATTGATACCGTAAGTCGTGGCATCAAGAAAATGTTTAATGAACAATGGCGCAGACACTTTCCGATGCCGGACTACGAGATTGATGCGGCAAAAAAGAAAGTTGTAGTACGCATATATGGTAACGAGATCAATAAACGATATACGGATTTATTGAAGACTGACAACACTCTATCATTATGGGATTGCATATCTCTCGATGCTGTGCAGAAAGGCAGATTCATACATGAAGATGTTGCAAAAGACTTGCTGAACAGGGGACTTATTGAGGGCGATGCTCCCAATTATACAATTTCTTTAGGAGTTGCTAAAGCCACTCGTCAATTGCAAGGTTACACCAAGCAAAAAGGACTTGATAAGGACAAAATTAAACAGATGGTTTTGCAATATCTTAAGAATGCTGGATCAGATGGAGCCAAACGTGATGGCATCTACGAATACATCAAAGATGTAATGCCTAGCAATAAGACTGAAGAGCAAAAACTACGCAGCCTTGGTGATCTATTGAAAGTTATGAAAGCCGAGGAATTGATTAGAACAGATGGACGAAATTGGTTTATATTATAGCCAATCCGTCGAATTTCGACGAAAAGATACAGCCTATTCCGTCGAAAATGTTTAAATCCGTCGAAATTCGACGAAACACATACTGAACTCAAAAGAATAAAGACCATGTTATTAGGAGACAAAATAAAAGAGTTGAGAGAAGAACACGGTGTGCTACAAAGGCAATTGGCAGCTTTGCTTGAAATAGACACTCCAATGTTTAGCAAAATAGAACGTGGCGATAGATATGCCAAACGGAGACAAGTAATACAATTAGCTGAGTATTTCAAGATTGATAAAAATGAACTTCTTACACTATGGCTGGCAGACAAAGTATTGGATGCTATAGAAGGTGAAGACGAATTAAAGCGAAAAGCCATTGAGGTTGCACAAGAAAGAATAGGCTAATCCTCACAGATATTGGGAACTATATGGTATCATTACCACACAATTCCCAATATTAATATTTGATAATCAGATTGATGTTTTACAATATTCGGTTCAAGCGTGGAACTGTATGCCACACTCTTACTTGAAGGTCGTAGGAAACCTTGGATACGGATGTAACAATAGCAGCCCACGCTATAGCGTGAGAACCACTATGCTATCCTTGTATCCAATTTGAAAATTTCCTACGTTTTCAAGTACAAGATAAGCATAACGCTTCTTCTTTTTCTAATATGTCTTGGATAGAGTTTCCTCCAATCCAATTGCAAAGGTACGAAAAGTATTTGATATTCGATGGTTTATACAGGATTAAACTTATCTCGTGATATGTATTGTTTGCTATTATTGATACAGGTCTATTAATATTATGCTTTACAGACGAGTTTTCAAGTAATAAGAAATAAATATAAGCAGAAAACACACTAAAATAACCCAGCAAAACACTTTCGCCCAAAAATCGGAAACCCAAAAGCCTTGGTTTCGGCTGAGAATGGATGAAATTCTTCGCTCGTGGGCTTCCATTGCCTGAGCTTGCTTCTCAAAATGGCGTTTCATCACAATCTCGTCCGTGGTTAAAACAGCTTGTGAGTTTTTCATCAACAGTTCCACATCTTCCTGTGCAATACTAACTTTGAACTTTGTATTTTCTTGCGCATTGACAATGGCGTTGTTAATCCCGGTCACGATATTGGCGGAACTATCAGTAGCGGATTTAAGGGCTGCAATGGCTTCATTCAAAGTCATTGTAGCCTTTTCCAATGCTTCGGTCGCTTGCCGTAAGTCCCTTTGAGCAACTCGCAATTCCTCAATGCGCTTATCAACGGCATCCGATTCCACGGTTATCCGATGGTCGTTCTCTATCTCGTTCATCAGACCGTTCAGGTCTATGGGTTCATTCTTTGGTTTTCCTATGCTCATGTCCTTTGATATTGGGTTGAAAAATTATCTGTGAAGCCCTTTCCTGCGCTTGCACATTCGGTTCGCCATTCTCGCACAACGGCGTGCCCATTCAAGTTCGTCCTCGTCTTTGTCCCGTCCCCAGCCACCTGTATCAGAACCACCGCCACCGCTTGAAGCCGCCATGCTCGTGGCTGCATCCAAATATCCGGCAAACAACAGAAGAGCCGTGTGCTGTATCTCTTCCAGCTTAGCCAATGGATGTGCTTCCTCCAAAGAACACTCCTGACGGATGATGCAGTCTGCGGCTTCCGATAGGGAAACGGCAAATGTCCTGTTGTCATCCGTGCCAATGGAATAGTGCTTCATTACAGGTTGCGGTGTAGTCTGTGGCTTGGAAATGGCAGTCGGTGTGGCTGTCCTTGTTTGCTTGTCTTCCGCTTGCGGTTGGTTGATTTTACCCTCCTGCGGATGCAATTTCTGCCATGTCTTCATAATCTTTGAGGGGACAAGGTTGCGACCGATACCCAACTTGGATGACCTATAACTTGAGTTCCCTCGCTTGATGGAATAGCCGTAAACCGTGCCGTCCTCATTTTTCTGTATGTGTACCCCATAGCCATGCCTCACCAGTTCCGCTTCGTAGCGTTCCCAACTGAACTCATCCATCTTGCGCAGTATCTCCATGCAACAGTCTGAAACCTCCTGCCTGTGCCGTATGCCTATTTCTTCGGACTGCACCCAGCCGTAACGCTCGTTGATGATATTCGCAGCCATTACAGCCCTCATGCCGGACAGGTGTCCGTCATTTATCTTGCCCTCCATATCTACACGGTTGGCATCAATGTGCAGATGGAGAATGCCACTCTTGGCATCTCGATGTAGGGCAACAACGTATTGCGAACCTTTGAGGTTGGTCTGCTTTGAAGAAGCGCGTTTGGTCTTTTTAGACAGGTCTATGGAATCAAACGCTTGGATGAACTCGTCTGCCAAACGTGCCCAGTCATCCATCGTCCAACCCTTGCTCTCTTCTGCGGATGGGGAAATTTCAATTCTTATCACATTGTCGGTAAACGGTCTGCCTCTCTTCCTCTCGTTGGTAAACATCTTCTGCACAAGCATCATTCGTTTGAACATCGCTTCGGGCGATATGTCATCGGGCAGAAGATTGGTCTTGACTATATCTGCCCGATCTTTATTGACGGAGTATCTGATGGCATTTGAGCCATGCGAAATGGTAGCTGCTTTTGCAATCATAACAGGTGGGGAAATTTATTCGTTAAGGTAGGCTTCAATTTGATTCCAACGGTTGATGAGCTTTGTGGCAGCTTTCATCCATTGCTCCACAAATCGGGTATCGCTGAAATAGATGGCTCGTTTGTCCGCTTGGATGGACTTCACGGCAGCAACGACACGGATAAGGTCGCCCCTCGCATCCGAAAGGCTACACAGGGCTTCCACTTCACGCTCAGTTAGCCGCAGGTGCGGACGATGCCCTAAAGCCGTCCTGCGCACATAGTCACTCATGGTCAAACCACAGGATTGGGCGAGTTCCGCAGCTTTGGCATATTCGTCTTCCGTAACTCTGGCTTCAAGGCGCAGGATTCGTCTTGTGTCTTTTTTATCCTTTTCCTCTTCCTTGTTCCCGTCAATCTGTTTGACATTATCTTTATTCTTCATTCTTTTCTGTATTATAACAGGTGAAACATCTTATCTAAAAAAGTACAGCACGGTGGGAGCTTGCGACTGCCGGAATACGCTTATGTGGTACTGGCAAGCGAAGCGAGCCTGTGCGACATAGGCACTTCTTGTAACACTACATACTATAACATAGTACATTTTACTGTATCTGAAAGATTTATAATTGCCAGTCATTCCCTTGGTCATTAGTTGGTTCTTCCTCTGCCAAAGGCTGTGGAGAAGCCAATGTCGTAGTCGGATATGCCGAAGTGGAATTTACCTGTGCAGCATCGTTGTCGCTTCCATTGCCTGCAATCTCATAGCCTGATGTGGTTGTAGGGGTGTGGAGAAGCTCATGGTTATTTGTTTCGGCTTTCAATTCATCGTAACCATTTCTATTTTTGTCATCGTAAGCTGTAACAGGAGTTTCGCTTGATGTTGGTGAAGTCGATAAATCAGGGGAGTAAGTTTCATCCGATACGGCTGTGTTGTCTGTTTGCGTTTGGGTAGGGCAATTTGCTTCTGCGTTGCTCTCCAAAATATGCTGTTGTTTCATTGGAAGAATACTGTTGTTGTATGGACGATTAGCCGTTTTTTCGTTGCCGTCCTTGCGGTTTTTCATTCGGACATAAAAAGGGTTGTCGATACGCTTGCCGTCCAGCATCCAAGCCGATACGCATTTCTGCGTGTGAATACTCGTGCGGTTACTTTGAACGGATGCGACAATGCCAAGCTGATTCATCTTGTCTATCACACGTGAGATGGTCTTCTTGTCATAGCCCAATTTGCAGGACAATTCCACTTCTGACAAGGCAGCCTGTCCGACTTGCAATGTCATGGCAAAGCCTTTCTTGGAATACTCCGTTTGTTCCAACACGGTCGCTTCGATAAGCCGGTTCAAAATCTTCATTCGGTCAATGCCGTACTTGCTTCCTGCCAAATAGGAAAGCTGTTCCGATGATAATACGATACAATAGCTCAAATCTTTATTCATCATTCGTCTGTTTATGGATAATCTAAAACTGGTACAGCCAAAAGAAAAGTCAGTAGCGCATACCTTGCCCTCTCTCCGGCATATAATACTCCTTGTCGTATGCAATATGGTCAAGTATGTCCTGAAGCCTGTCCTGTTGTTCGGTGTCAAGTATACGGATGGCAGCGATAGTGATTCGCTGTGAGGCAATCCTGCGATGCTCGCAATTAGCTTCCGACATACTGCCGTCACCGTCCGCATGAACACTATGCAGGTATTCGTTTACCGCCATAGTCTGCTCCTTGCTCGGAAACGTGGAGGGATAACGGTCTTGAACATACGCAACCATGTGGCTGACTGCTTTTGCCAATAAAGGCTCATGTTTGCTGATGCGTTCTATCAGTTCTTCAGTTCTCATATTTTCAACTCTTTTTGTCCCATGTCCCAAGCATATTTTGTAACTTTTTCTTTTCACTGCTTTATGTTTCTATTCTTTTTTCAAAGGAAATAGGGACAAAGGGACATTATGTTTTTCTTTTCCCTTATTTTGAAAATTAGAATGGTAATTCCGGTTCACTTGGTAATGTGGCGCAGACTTCTTCGCTCGGTGTACCCACCCTCACCCAAGGATGCTTTGACCTCCCCGTCTTGTCACAATAAGCAGGATGCAAACCCTTGACCTTCTCCTGTTTGCTCCGTTTCCAATTAGGAATCATGGACATCAAGCGGTTGATATATTGTGAGGTGTATTTGGACGTATTGCGTCTTACCAAGTCATTGGGTAACTCCTCTATAATCTGTCGGGCACAAACCATATTGAGTGAGGTCATTGTGGAATTGGGTTCTGAGTATGCTCCTTTCTGATAAGCCAGTCGTGTCGGAATCATCCAACTTGCATACTGCACGGGAACTTCACGCTCCAGATACATTTCAATATCCTCCATGATTGGGTCAACAAGGATATTGGAATGCTGCATTTGTATTTCGTTGGCCTCGATTTCCATGTCTGGGGACAAGTAGAGTTTCATTCCTTGTCTATAATAGGTGTATGCCTCTGCCCAAAGTTGAGGAACGGAATGCTGCAAACAATCCAACCAATCTGATACATGACCGTTGCCTTTGACTGGGATAATCCACCATCGACGGTTCCCATTGTCCCCTTGCAAAAAGTTTGTCTCATTGGTAGTGGCCGCAAAGACATTGTGGCGCATAAACTCCACTACCTTATGTCCGTATGCAGGACGCATATAGTCGCTACAACGACTCAAGAAAGCCTTGGCCGCTTCTACATCATTCGCCCGTTTCAAACCATTTAACTCACTGATTTCAATAATCCAACCATTGGTAATAGTTTCTACTTTTTCCTTATCGCCACTGGCGAAAGAGAAAGAATCGTTGAACCACTTTCCGCTGATAGTCTTGAAGAATGTACTTTTTCCGATACCTTGTGGTCCCGGCAAAGTCAGTACATTATCAAACTTACAACCGGGACTAAACACACGCGCAACCGCTGCCACAAACCAGAGTTTAGTCTGTTCCCTGACGAGAGGCATGTCCTCCGCCCCCAGATAATCAATGATAGCCGTGGCTATACGGGGCTGTCCGTCCCATGTCTCTTGAGTTATGAATTCCTGCACAGGATTGAAACTCCGTTCCGATGAGGTCGTTTTTAGTATTTCAAATACTTTGTTCTGTGTCAAGCGTAGTCTGTACGTTCTTTCCAGATAGTCCTGTATCTTTCCCACCGACTCCTCATCAATCTTATTGCCATTGACATTGCGGAACAAAGGATTGAAACACACATCATCCTGACAAAAAGTATCGTACCTTATCTGACTGAGGTTCTCATCTAAGGTAAAAATGAGTCGGAGATTACTGATGGAACGAACCGGATTTCCATAACTGTCTGTTGCCAGTTGTTGTTTCCAATTTTCATCCATACGCTCACTCCTTGATGTGAATGCTACCAGCTTCCTTTGCCAAAGACAGTGCGAGGTCTGCATCCACCACTATCTTACGTCCTATCTGCGTGATGGCTTTGTCTATAACACCACTTTTTTTAATACGGTTGGCTGTGGGTACACTGCAACCGAACACACGGGCAATGCCCTCAATGCCATAATAGTTGCCTTTGGAGGTTGCCTGCGATGTGGGTTTTTCTATACTCTCCACACTCTTGCCGATAAGAAAACAAAGTTCTTCGCCCGTCATCATAGCGATGGGCTTTTGAAGTAATTGGGTAAAATTGAATTTTTCTTCCATACCTTTACTTGTTTGGTAATTAAACATTTTAAGTCTCGGTTCAACTCTGTGAAACCGATTTCACAAGCAAAGGTAGAGGATGAAACTCTGTGTATTGGTCGGTTTATTTATACCTTAAACTTACCGACCAATATTCTATATGTATTAACTGAAAAAGAGGGAAGAATAAAGATTTGGATAGAAAAATAAGAGGAATGTGTTATTTACACTCCTCAAAACAGATTGTCCACCTATCTATGATTTTCTTGGCTTTCTTATAACTGGCACTCTGCATAGAACACTTGAAATTAAACTCCTTCATCTCTCCATATCGCTTTTGGGGAACATCATATCCGTAGTGTCGTTGGGTAAGTTGTTCGATGGCGCGGTGAAAAGTCATATACTTCACTGAGGATTTAATATGTTCGGTTTTAACAAGAACAACGAGCAGATAGGCAAGGCAGATGTCTTCAGTGTTTGTTTCCAGAAATTCCATAATGCACTGTTTTACCTCGGCTTTGTTCCCGACAATCAAGTCATCAATGGTCATTACCTGTTTCTTATTTCCTCGTCTGCCTTTCATACTACGAAGAAGAAACGCAACCTCTTTCCAGATGTCAGCTCCACATTCATCAGCAGTCTTTTCCCATGATGCTTTTGTTTCAGTTCCCATATCAAGACTGTGCAGAACTAGGGCATTGATACAATCTTTCACCATTAGCATACTTCCCTGATCAATGTTCTCTGATAGTAGAAACTGATTTAGCAGCATCGCCATCTTTGTCAGTCCGTGGTCAAAGACAACATAATAATACATGCAATAAGGAAGATTGTCTTTACGCTCAATGACAAGGTCGTAGAGGTTAGCGAGGAAATGTCCTGTTGCCGATGCATATGTAAGGAATATAAGTCTTGCAAAGAAAGTTATGGCCTGATATATCATCTTTCTTTCAAGGTTGCTGAACATCCAGCATCCTTTGCTGTTCTTCATCAATGCCTCAGTCTGGCTGACGATATAGACTCTTTTATCTACAGACATACGATTCCATATCTCTATCGGTGTTCCCGAACGAACCATCAGGTAGCCGTTTACTTTCTTGGAGGTCACTTTTACCTCTCCGGTCTTCATATCTATGGCCATCCACTGTTCTTTATAGACAAGGCATTTTGCTATCATGTGGATATGCTCAATGGATAACCCCTGAATGCTTTGGGTAATATCTGCCATCTTCACTTTCCCATTCAAGACATCTCCTAACCAGTTATGGAATACCCGTACTTCTTCTGGAACACAGTTCTTAGCGACATCCATCATTTCGGTAATAATGCTCATATCACCTTTTTTGACTGCTTCTATCCGTCTTACAAAATCCGAATAAACTTTTTTGTTCTCAGTCTTCCATGCGCGAATAAGCATATCCGTATGCTCCTTCCTCAAATTGAAATCTTTTATCCGTTCTATGAAATCAAACATACTCTAAACTCTATAAAAGGTTATGCGAATAGTTTAGCCAATTCTTCTGTGGACATATTTGCCAGCTTAGCCAACAAGGCATCCCTTTCTGAAGTTTCTCCCAAGTTTAGCAGCTTTGAGTTGTTCTGCATCTGTATATCGAGAGGGTAATGCTCAATGTATATTTGAGTGATTGCATGGTCTGATGAAGCATGCCCCATGCTTTCAGAGATATAGTCCATATCTACTCCGGCATTATGCAGGTTGGTGGCAAACGAGTGACGGCACCATGTACCGGACGGGCAGATGGACTTGTCCCAATGCAGTGCCTCGTGGCAAATCTTGATGACACGGTCTTTCACATTTGAATTCTCCTGCACGGTGTACTTACGGCGCAGCTCTTCCGTTTCCGCACCTTTTAATATATCGGGAAACACAAAACCATCCCGGGTGGGTGGTGCCGCTATCTCGTCTAATACATATTGTAAGGGAGGGATGATAGGAACAATTACTTCCGAACCGTCAGCACTCCTACGGGAGGTTTTCTTTCGGTTGAAGCGGAAAGCCTTGCCATCTGTCTTGTAATAGTAGTTGTCGTATGTCAATCGCCCTGCGTCAGCCATATTGAAGCCGTTGCAAAGGTATTGGGCAAGGAATAGTCCCAATGAGTAGTGGGCACGTTGCGTATATTCTTCCGTCCAGTGTTCTGGATATTCCTTCTGTCTCTTATACACATCTCCGAGCCCACGAGACTACGCTGCATCTCGT
>ENA-UAOT01000291-UAOT01000291.1-human-gut-metagenome-genome-assembly--contig:-NODE-291-length-25910-cov-7.099401_pt1 | contig 25910 bp, 24 predicted proteins | sample MGYA00243475_ERZ654567 | MGnify/ENA primary metagenome ERZ654567 (study PRJEB26926, sample SAMN06164482) | human gut metagenome | biome: ENVO:00009003; feature: ENVO:2100002; material: ENVO:00002003... | reverse complement strand
TCGTCGGCAGCGTCAGATGTGTATAAGAGACAGGTTGTCTAAGACTGTATGGACTTGGCTTAAGTAATGGATAATAATTATGATAAGAAAAATAATTATAGAGGGCTTTAAGTGTTTTCACAAAAGACAATCAATCCCACTTTCTCAAATTAATATATTGTATGGGAAAAATGGTCGAGGTAAATCTACTATAGCTCAGTCTTTTTTATTGTTAGCTCAAACAATGAAAGAGTGTAACGACGTTGCTGAGTTACGTTTAATGGGCGATTTAATAGAATTAGGGACGTTTGACGAAGTAATTAATGTTAATGCTAAATCCGGAAAATTTTATTGGGCATTTCAGGATGATGATAATCTTGTAGAGTTTGGCTTTGAAAAGTTTCCGCATAAAACTCAAATGGCAAAACTTTGTAAGTTGTTAGTTAATAATGAAAACCGTTTCGATGTAAAAACAACTTCTGATAAAGGTACTGTCAGTGAAAATAAATCTGTTAGTACAACATCTGATATAATGATGTTGCAAAACTTTAAATTGCTGCAGTATGTTTCAGCAGGACGTTTAGGGCCTAAGAATTATTCTGCTAGAAAAGATTCGCTAGAAGATAATTGGTTGGGAGTAAAAGGAGAGTATGTTATTAATGTGCTTACAAATCAGGGACCTTCATTCCAAGAAAAAGTTTGTGAGGTTTTATCAGAAATATTAACAGGTGCCACACTTGAGGCAAGGCCTAAAGATAGTGATAGCGTTGAACTTTTTCTTGATTCGGTAAATAATGGTAATAAATTCCGTCCAATTAATGTAGGCTTTGGATATAGTTATGTATTGCCTGTCATTGTGGCTGCTTTGCTTGCAAAAAAGGGAAGTATATTAATAGTTGAAAATCCAGAAGCCCATTTGCATCCAGGTGCTCAATCCAGATTAACTAAATTTCTCATAGAAAATTCTATGAGAAATAATATTCAGCTAATTATAGAAACTCATAGTGATCATGTTGTTAATGGATTGCGTATTGCAATGAAACAAGAATTAAGCAGATTGGCTCCAAATAATGCTGAAATTATTTTTTTCTCTCATGATGATGTTGATATTAATTCATCTATAAAAATAATTGAGTGTGATCGTTATGGTGAGCTGAGCGAGTATCCAGATGATTTTCTGGACGAATGGACCAAACAACTAGTTACATTAGTCTGATACATGGAAGCTTATTTTAACGAATTATCTTGTTATCCTTTGTGTGAATCAAAGGAATGTGCACAAAAAAGAGCATATAAATTTGCTTCGCTATTAACTGAAACAAAGAAGCGTGGATTTAATATCGTGCGTTGTCATGATAATGGAATAGCTCATATCCCTCTATGTTGCAACTACTCTATTGCGGATTTTTGTTATGAAAATCTGCGTGGTAGTAAAGAAATATTATTGTTATCAATGTTGCGCCCGCCATATTTTAAACCCGATTCTGAGGAGGAGAAAGTATATATTGAAAACTCCTTTTCAGTTTCTGCTATTAATGATATAAAACAAGAAGGACGAAAATCTGCTTATGGCTTATCTGCAGCATGTTTGCACAATTCTATTGGTCAAAATTTTTGTTCTTGTGATTTTTGGGAACAAAACAAAGAATATAAGATACAGGCAATTAATGATGCTGGAAAAGAGAAAATATACAAGGTTTTATCATTTTCAATTCCTGAAGACTATGAAACTTTAGAATATAAACAATGGCAAGCGAAAACACAACCTTGTAATTTTCGCGATTGTGGATTGGATCAAACTCAGAAACAATGCAAATTATCTTCTGATCACCATGGTAACGATGTATTGAAAAAGTTTGCAAAAGAAAGTTTATTCATTCTGCCATATATTGAAAGTGTTGTTACATCATTAGCGTATACTCCTAATTCAAAAACTTTTGTAAAAGAATTACATTATGATACAGGCAGAATTGAAATTGTATTAACATGGACAGAAAAAGGGTCTGGAATGGTTATACAAACTACAGCTCGAAATGACGTTGAATTAATTCAAATTGGATATGAGTTGGAAAAGCGTTTTGGAAATAGTGATTAATTTAATAATATGTTTGTCCACCATTTCCTCACGTCGCCTCAGACCGTCTCAGACGGTGTAGTTTGTTTGCGCAAATTTCATTGGTTATTGCATAATACATTGATAATCAATATATATAAACTTCTTCAACGAGGATGAATACTAACATCCTTCAAAGTTGAGAATCGCAGAATTTTTTGAAAATTTACGAAAGCGACCCCGCGACGGGTCGCTTTTTGTATATAGGGATATGTAGTTGATTCGGAGTGTTTTTCGACGACGGATAAAATCCCGGTGAATAGGCTGCCCGCGATTACATGCCGTGTTCGAAAGTGATTGATGAAAATTATCGTCCCTGATTATTTGTTATCGAATTTATTTATCGTAAATTCGCAACGTTATTTTTCATGGTATGAGAACGTCGGTCATCCTGTTTTTTTCTCTGTTGATATTCTCCTTCTCGGCGTTGGCTGGCAAGGAGACGGGATGTGGTACGCAAGCCGTTTCCGGAGCGGAGCAGACCGTCGTTTCGAAGCCTATTCCTGCCGTTTCTACCGGGCATTTCGATTTTTTTGCGGTAGAAACCGTGCAGCAGTCCGTGCCGGCACCCTTGCGGGTGATGCGCAAACTGTCCGATAAGTCGCAACGTGTCAATCCCGAAGGGTTGGATGCTTGCTTGGGACAGTATTTCTCTTGGGCACGATTTCATCGAGCTAATTCCGTTGAGGTCGTTCTGGACGGCCATTCTGCCGAGCCTTCGCATAATGCCGATTATCTCAAATTCGGCATCTTAATCATTTAGCCTTTCTTGGTGCGTGTATATGTAGTGCGTCCTTGTCGGGACAGGCTGTGTATGCGTATCAATCTTTTTACGATCCGTTCCGGCCTTGCATTGTGCTTCCCGGTGGTTTTGACGTGTTTCGTGACCTCTTGTTTCTGTTCGTAAGCGGGTTGCCTTTACGATTCGGAAATAACTGTGTGCATTTGCGGATCCACCAGACATTATCGGCTTTTCCGAAACCGGTTTTTCGGTTGAGGCCGGAATGTGCGGACCGTTTTCCATTGTATTTATAAATAAAATTTTGATAATAATGAACTTACTATATATTATCCGAGAAACATTGTTGATGATGGGCTTTACGTTCGTCGTGGGGATCGTATTCGCCTATGTGTTGAAATTGATGACGTTGTTTTTTTCGAACCTCAGTAAGGAGAACCTGCCTGTTTTGGTAACGAAGGGCAGGGGGTATTGCGTAAAGGTCGCGCATACCTATAATTACATCCGTACCTTCTCTTGGGAGGAGCATTTTATTCCGAAGCAGGCTTCGGATTCCGAGGTGAAGGAGGATACGGTCTTCCATTCTATGAACCGATTGGCCGAGTACCATTTCGGAAGCCTTCGGGAACTGCCTAAACAGGACATGGAAATGAACCAGTTATACGAGATGCACCATGGAAAAATATGATTTGAGTAATATCTTCCAGGGTATTTCGACCCTGTTACAGGGTGATACGGCGATCATGTATGCGCGTATCGGCCTGATCCTGCTGGGTATTTTATTGGTTTATCTGGGCCGCAAGGGGGTTCTCGAACCGTTGGTGATGATCCCGATGGGACTCGGTATGGCTGCGGTGAATGCCGGCGTGTTGGTTTTTGCGGGCGGTGTTCAGGGCAATCTGTTTCTGGATCCGATGGTGACGGAAACCGACCAGTTGATGAACATTCTGCAAATCGATTTCCTTCAGCCCATCTACACCTTCACCTTCAGCAATGGACTGATTGCCTGCTTTATTTTTATGGGTATCGGTACGATGCTCGACATCAATTTTCTGTTGGCCAAACCGTTGCAAAGTATGTTCCTGGCCCTCTGTGCCGAACTGGGTACTTTCGCCATCGTGCCGATCGCCTATATGATGGGGTTGAACCTCAACGACAGCGCTTCGATCGCTATGGTGGGCGGTGCCGACGGTCCGATGGTGCTTTTCACCTCGCTCAACCTGTCGAAGAATATTTTCGTGCCTATTACGGTCGTCGCCTACCTCTATTTGGGCTTGACCTATGGCGGGTATCCGTATCTGGTGCGGGCGATGGTTCCCAAGCGCCTGCGTGCGATCAAGATGACTCCGCCCAAAAAGGCGCCCAAACAGTATAGTCCTGCGACCAAGATCTCTTTCGCCGTGGTGATGTGCGTAGTTTTATGCTTATTGTTCCCGGTCGCTGCGCCGTTGTTCTTCTCGCTTTTCATCGGTATCGTCATCAAGGAGTCGGGACTCAAACACGTGAACGATTTCATCAGCGGACCGCTGCTTTACGGTTCTACGTTTTTTCTGGGGATTCTGCTCGGGGTTTTGTGCGATGCGCATACGCTGCTCGATCCGGCGGTACTCAAACTGCTTGTTTTGGGTATTCTTGCCCTGTTGATTTCCGGTATCGGCGGTTTGTTGGGCGGTTACATCCTATATTTCCTCAAGCGGGGCAATTTCAATCCCGTCATCGGTATCGCAGCCGTCAGTTGTGTCCCTACGACGGCTAAAGTGGCACAGAAGATCGTCGCCAAGGACAATCCTTCGTCGATGGTCCTGCCCGATGCGCTGGGTGCCAATATTACGGGGGTCATCACCTCGGCGATCATCGCCGGTATTTACGTGACCGTGATACCGATGTTGTAGAATTTGTGGTTTACCTTTCGGGGTAGAAATAAATAAAGTTGGGTAGGTGCTTTAAGCACTGGAAGGCCCGGAGTCGTAATTTGCTCCGGGTCTTTTTTATTTTCAGGGTATTCCCTGCGGGGCTGACAGAAGGGTTAGGAGTGATGTTTTTCCGCGATATAGAACAGGTCGAAGCAGTCGTCCGCTACCGGTCCGATGCGGTAGTCTTCCATGGTGATCGAACGGGTCAGGGAGTCGTTGTCCCGGAGCAGGCGTCGGCGGTTGAGGCGGTTGAGCAGGTCGTAGGGGAGTTGCAGCATCCACCGGGGCAGCCGGTGTTGCAGGTCGAGCACGTCGAAACGGGTGATGCGCCGAACGCCCCGGCGGTTTTTTTCGTAGTATTCCATGATTCGTTCGTTGCCGAAAACACCGAGGGCCTCCACCGACGCAAAGGCGCTGCCGAGCAGGTTGCGGAGTTGGTCGGGATTGTATTCCCTGACGTGCCAGGGGTTGCGTGTCAGCGACATACGGATATTGGGGGTGGTCAGGATGAACTTGCCGCCCGGACGCAGCACGCGGTGCACTTCCCGCACCAGCTCCATATCGTGTTTGATGTGTTCGATCACCTGGAACGAAATGACGAAATCGAAACTGCCCGACGGCAGGTCGAGAGGGGGAACTACGGCTTGCCGCATCTCCACGTGCGGAAACGGAGGCCGTTCGCCCGCAGGTTCGATTTTGTCGAGCGTGAGAAAGCTGGAGGCGTGGGGGGCGACTATTTCGACGCCGTAACCCGTGCCCGTACCTATTTCGAGTACGTCGCCGCTGATTCGCCGTGCCGCCTCGTGATAGGCCAGTTGCGAACGTTGGAATACGTAGTTGTCCGATATGTCGCGCGATACGCGCTCCGCCGTGAGTATTTTAGCCATTGTGCCCGGTCAGTTTTACTCCGTTCTGCGTGATTTCCACCGCGCCCCGCTTGAGGAGCATGCCCAGCGAGCGTTTGAACACTTTCTTGCTCATCTGCGTCCGTGCAGCGATTTCCGCCGGGTCGCTGTCGTCGTTCAGGGGGAGCGAACCGCCGTTTTCGCGGATCATCGAAAGCAGCGTTTCCGTCGAATGGCGCACTTCGGCGACTCCCTGCTGTTGCAGGCTGACGTCGATGCGGTTGTCTTCCGTGATGCGTGTCACGTATCCCTTCAGACGGTCGCCTGCGTCGATGCGGCGGAAGAGCTGATTACGGTAGATCATGCCCCAGTGTCGGTTGTTCACGATCACCCGATAGCCGATCGGGGATTCCGAAGCCACGAGCAGCGAAACCTCTTCGCGGGGCTTTACCGTGATAACGTCGTTATTGACGTAGCTTTTGAATTTCATGGTCGCCACGCAGCGCCCCGTTACCGAATCTACATACAGGTAAACCAAGCAGTTCCGTTCGGCCAACACGCCTCCCTGCTGGTTGCGGTTGGGCAGGAACAGGTCTTTACCCGCGAGACCCCAGTCGAGGAATGCGCCGTGCAGGTTCTTGTCCACCACGCGCAGGAAACCGGCTTCTCCTTCGCGCAGTTTCGGCGTTTCGGTCGTGGCGACCAGGCGGTCTTCCGAATCGTGATAGACGAATACTTCGAGCTTATCGCCGACCTTGTTGGCTAAAGAAACATAACGGTTGGGCAGCAATACTTCGTTCTGCTCGTCGTCGATCAGATAGAGTCCGTAGTCCGAGATACGGTTTACGGTGAGGGTTTGTGTGCGTCCTGCTTTGAGCATAATGGGTGTTTTATCTTGACAAAAGTACGTTTTATTTTTGCCGAAAGCAATTTTTGAGCGAAGTTCCTGGGGCCGGTGGGGCCGGTTCCGGAATATTTGGTCTTGTCGTGAGATGCGATGTGGTTCGGAATTGAATTTTCATTTGTACCGGACTTTTCGTATATTTGAAAATGGTGTAATGCAGTTATAAATGGGGAGGCTATATGTGGTGTGATGTTTTCGCGTATATTTTATTGGGGTAGTGGTTATTTCGTTAATCATAATGACTGCTTCGCAACAATTAATATTTCAAGCCTGTACCTCTTCCCTTGAATATTCATTTAATAATTAAACAAACTATGATATTACTTTGTTTATTATTTGTCCTGTCAATCTTATAACATTCTATAATGTGGATTATAAATATTACAAAGAACACGGAGAATGGAACGATCATCCTAATACATACGGTGGAACATTTAGAAATTTAACAGCAGCTTGTGTTACATTCGCAATAGCTGTTGCTCTTCTTCTTGCTAAATATGTAGGATAATCGAACGAAAAGAAGCGAGTAGCGGGAAATTTTGCAGAATAAAAAAACGAATGGCGATATGGAACTGAAAGTGGCTTTGTGTCAATTCGACATGGTGTGGGAAGATACGGCGGCCAATCTGTGGACGGCCGGGAAAATGGTTGCCGAAGCGGATGCCGATCTGGTGATTTTGCCCGAGATGTTCGCTACGGGATTCGTGACCGATCCCGGTCGGGTCGCGCAACCGATGTCTGGTGGAATCGTGCAGGAGATGACCCGCTGGGTCCGGACGACGGGCAAGGCCGTCGCCGGCAGTCTGATCGTCGAAGAGGAGGGGCGCTATTACAACCGCCTGCTTTTCATAAAACCTTCGGGCGAGCGGGTGCAGAGCGACAAGCGGCATCTCTTCTCCATCGGCGGCGAAGGGGCTAATTTTTGTCCGGGACGGGAGCGGGTCGTCGTCGAATACGGCGGCATTCGTTTCCTGCTTCAGGTTTGCTACGACCTGCGCTTTCCCGTTTGGAGCCGCTGCCGGAACGATTACGACGCCATTATTTACGTCGCTTCGTGGCCTGCGGGCCGCCGTGACGTGTGGCGGACGCTGCTCCGGGCCCGGGCGATCGAGAACCAGGCTTACGTATTGGGGGTGAACCGTACGGGGGACGACCCCCGGCTGCATTATTCGGGCGATTCGGCCGTGATCGGCTGTAAGGGCGAAACCCTTGCCGAAGCGGGGGAGGAGGAGTGTGTGCTGACCGCACGGCTCGATATGGACGAGCTGCGCCGTTTCCGCGAGAAATTCCCTGCCTGGCGCGATGCCGACGATTTCTTTTGGAATGATTAAAAGAAAACCCCTGCATTTTGCAGGGGCTTCCTTTTGTTGTCGAAATTTTTTCAGAGATCCGTTTCGTCCCAGCCGAGGATCTTGCAGAAGTCGTACTCCTCGGGGTTGGACAGGTATTGGCGTGCCGCTTCGTAGTCGGGCGGGGTAATAGCCATCAGGATATTATCCACTACGGCTTTGAAGCGGTCGGACGAGATGTCCACCATGCGGGGCAGGATCTTGCCCGTCGCGGGGTCTTGCAGGTCTTTCAGGTAGAGGGGTTCGACGTTGCCGCAGCCGTCCACATAGACCATGCAGCCCGTTTTGCCTTCGCTGAAGAGCTTGTAAACGCCGATACCCAGCTCCGAGCAGTAGGTCAGGTCGTATGCCACCGGCGTCTGCCCCCGGATTTCGTAACCCAACTCCACGGGGCGGGTCTGTACGTTGAGTTTCAGCTCCGCGAGCCGTTGGTCGAGCAGCATGCTGAAGAAACAGGCTTTCGACACTTTGCCCAGTTCGGGATGGCCGTGCGCGTCGTAGGTGAAGTGAATGCCGCACGAGGAGAGTTCCGCCTCGCTCAATTCGTGGAACACGCCTTCGGAGATGACCGCCGCGCCATAGTCCATGCCGACGATCCGGCGCTTGACGATGGACGAAACCATCAGACGGATGATCTTGTCGATGGTGATCGGCGTTTTGTTGAACATTTCGGGAATGACGATCATCGGGTAGTGGCATGCCTCGCCGATACCGAAGGCCAGGTGTCCGGCGCTGCGGCCCATCGCCGACATGACGAACCAGTTGCCGCTGGTGCGGGCATCGACATAGACGGCCCGGGCGATCACCGCACCCTTGTCTTTGGCCGATTCGTAGCCGAAGGTCGGTGCACAGTCGGGCAGCGGAAGGTCGTTGTCGATGGTTTTCGGGACGTGTATGTTGGCGATCGGATGACGCTTTTCTTCCAGAAATTTGGCCACGCGGTTGGCCGTCGATGCCGTGTCGTCGCCGCCGATGGTCACCAGCAGCTTGATGTTGTTCTCGGTGAAGAACTGCCAGTTGAAACGCTTCTCGAAATCTTCGTCCGAAGGTTTGAAGCGGCTCATGCGCAGGAACGAACCCGCGAGGTTGAAAATTTCGTCCGCTTTGAGGAAGGTGATGTTCTCCGTGGCGGGCGCTTCGCGGAAGAGCCCCGTGAAACCTTTGTGGAGTCCGATGACGCTGTATCCCTTCTGCAGGAAGGTTTTGGCCACGCTGCCCACTACCGTATTCATGCCCGGTGCGGGGCCGCCGCCCGTGAGAATGGCGATCGCTTCGTTTCGTTTGGTCATATCGTATCTGATTTTATAGCTCATTGACAGCACGAAATTAACGTGCCGAAAATACAATTATTTCGTTCGTGCCGGAAAAAATATGGAGGCTTCCCGAGGGAGCCTCCATACGTTCTCGGGAGTAATGAAATGGATTACTCGATTACGGTGACGTTTATAGCTTGTTCGCCTTTAGCTCCGTTTCCAAGTTCGAAAGCGACTTTCTGTCCTTCGTTCAGCGTTTTGAAAGAATCGGATACGATGCCTGAAAAATGTACGAAGACCTCTTTGCCGTCTTCGCGGGTAATGAATCCGTAGCCTTTCTTGCTATCGAACCATTTAACTTGACCTGTCATAAATGAATATTGATTAAAAATGTATCAGCAAAGAAAGGTAAAAAGTGTTGATTCTCAAAATTTTTTCGCAATTATTTTTGCACGTTTTTTGTTCCTCGAAAAAATAGTTATATTTGTTCATCCGTATTATCTGTAAAAAGTTTGAAAGCTATGGGCAAGAAAGTAAAATGGGCGCTATTGACGATGCTGGGTTTTGCAACGGCTTGTTCGACAGTGAAGAACGCTCCTCAGGGAGAGCCGCAGGACCAGGCTCCGGATTCGGCCCGGGTCGAAAGACAGATCCGCCTGATGTACGGCGTGCGTCCTCCGGTACCTGTCGAAGAGGTCGAACGTCAGCAGGCCATCCGTGAGAAGACAGCTCGCAAGGAGGCTAAAAAGGCACAACGGGCCCGTGAGAAAGAGGCTCCGGCTTCCAAAAACGAATAATCGCCGATGACGGGACGAAAGCTCGGGTTGCGCAAGCGTATCGGGCTGCGCCTTTTTTCCGATCTTTATGCGGAGAAGATCGCTGAACACAAGCTGCGTACGCTCTTTTGGGAGTGTACGCTGCGTTGTAATTTGGCCTGCCGTCACTGCGGCAGCGACTGTCGGGTCGATCCCGGCGTGCCTGATATGCCGTTGGCGGATTTTCTGAAGGTGCTCGATGAGGAGGTTACGCCCCACAACCGCCCGGAAGATGTCTTGTTGATCTTTTCCGGCGGAGAGGTGCTCGTGCGCAGCGATCTGGAGGAAGCCGGCCGGGAGGTTACCCGCCGGGGCTATGCCTGGGGGATGGTGACCAACGGTCTGGCGCTCGACGCCGACCGCTTGCGAAGTCTGATGGATGCGGGGCTGAGATCCATTTCGATCAGTTTCGACGGCTTTGAGGAGGCTCATAACTACATCCGGCGCAATCCCCGCAGTTTCGGGAAGGCGCTCGACGCGATCCGGTTGATCGTGAGGGAGCCTCGGCTTACTTACGATGTTATTACGTGCGTCACTTCGCCGATGGTCGCCCGGCTCGAAGAGTTCAAGGAGCTGTTGATTGCCGAGGGGGTCAAGTACTGGCGCATCTTCTCGATCTTCCCCGTCGGCCGGGCCAAGGACGATCCGACGCTCACGGTTACCGACGCGCAGTTCCGCGAGGTGCTGGAGTTCATAAAACGGACCCGTAAGGAGGGACGCATCGACTTGAGTTACGCCTGCGAAGGCTTTCTGGGCGGTTACGAAGGCGAGGTGCGGGACGATTTGTACCAGTGCGCAGCCGGGGTTTCGGCTGCCTCGATCCGGGTGGACGGGGCGATTTCGGGCTGTACTTCCATCCGGGCCAATTTCCATCAGGGGAATATTTACCGGGACAGTTTCTGGGACGTGTGGCAGAATCGCTTCGACAAGTTCCGCGACCGCGAATGGGCCCGCAAAGGGGAGTGCGCCGATTGCAAGATGTGGCGTTTCTGTCTGGGCGGCGGTATGCACCTGCACGACGACCAGGAGCATCTGATGTACTGTCACTACAAGCGATTGCAATAGTCGGAAACACAATAGGAGAGAGACTGTCTAACAGGTACCTGAAATTGAAAATCGCCCCTGTCAGAGATCATTCCGGAGCATTAAAATCATCGGACTTGTTAAACAGCCTCTCTTTGCGTTATGTCCGGTGAGGCGGACGGTTTTTTCCGGTTCGGATGTTCCGGTCTTATTCGAGCTTATGTACGAAGCTCTTCACTTCCTTGCGTTCCCGGGGCAGCGCTTCCCGGGTGCGGAACGGCTCCGCCAGCCGGTCGGCCGGGCCGGGATAGCCGAGCGTCATCATCGTTACAGGCTCGATCTTTTCCGTGTCGAGGCCCAGCAGCCGGGCGCAGGCTTCCACGTCGAATCCGGCCATCTGATGCAGTTGCATACCCATCGAGGCGGCTTGCAGGGCAATCGAGATGTTCGCGGCGCCCACGTCGTGCATCCAGTGCCGGTTATAGACATCCGTCCCCGGGAAATTCTTGTATCCGCAGGAAACCAGCAACACCGGAGCATCGGGTGCCCAGGCTCGATTGCCTCCGGTGAGGCACTCCGCGAGCCGGGCATGAGCTTCCGGATATTCGCGGGTCGTATAGTAATATGCCCACTCCTGGGCATTGTTGCAGGAAGGGGCCCAGCGTGCTGCTTCGAACAGCAATGCCAGTTGTTCTTCATTGACGGGACGGGAATCGTATGAGCGGGGGCTCCATCGCTCTTCGATGGCTTTTATCAGTTTCATATCGGTAAATAGTAGGATGTGTTCTGGTAATCCGCAAATTTTGTGCCCCGTGCATTACCGGATTTCGGGAAGATGCCCCGCCGGTTCCGATAGACGGTCGAAGCGCAGCCGGGCGGCCGATGCGCTCGGTAGGCGGCTGTAAAAAACTTTGTCTGTAAGCTGCGGTCCCGGTTTTTGCCGAAAAGCCGGAGGATATGGCGGTTTTCGGAAGAAGAGGGGGCAGACTTGAAATTGAGAACTCCCTGATGAAACTTTTTGTGTCCGTGTGGCCTTTCGCCGACTTCTCAGCGGCAATGTACGACGATAAAAAACTTTTTCGTAAAGGAAAGATTACTCTGATTTTTCGAAGCCCCGGATTGCGTCGCTCTGCTTCGCTTCCGGACGAGCCCTTTATTGGGTGTATAAAAATCAAAGATTCCGCTTGGCCAAGCGGAATCCTTTTTTCTTGTGTCCTTACTTTCGGCGATGAATAGCCGCCGTATGCCGCCCATCATAAAAAAACCTTTGCTTTAAGCAAAGGTTTTGATTTTTGTCGGGGAGACTGGATTCGAACCAGCGACCTCCAACTCCCGAAGCTGGCGCGCTAACCGGACTGCGCTACACCCCGAACAATATTTTCACCGTAACTGATTTCCCTCTTTTTCGAGCCTCTACGCAAGAAGTCTTTTTTCCGGAGGCTTCTTCGTCGGGGTAGCGGGATTCGAACCCACGACCCCCTGCTCCCAAAGCAGGTGCGCTAACCGGACTGCGCTACACCCCGTTCCCAATCCGGGGACCTCTTGCGAGGTTCGTCCCGCCGATTGCGGAAATCAGTGCGATTTCGGAGTGCAAATATAAGGTCTTTTTTGTTTATAACAAACTTTTCCGGCTAAAATTATCTTTTCGAAGAGAGATTCCTTTTTTCGGGCTTTCGTTTCGGGACCTTTTCTGGCGGGATTTCGGATTTCCGGTCGCGTTTGCCACGACGTACCGTCCGTTGTCCCGGGAAGTTCTGTTATTGCAAGAGGGCCGCTTGCAGTCGGTTTCGAATTATTCCGGATGTCCTCCCCGTATCGCTGCGATGTGCCGTTCGTTTCGGATGACGGTTTTCCGTGTCTGACATTATCTGTTCGGGCCGTTGTCGAACAGAAACCTGAAATCTTCGCGGGGCCGGGGCATATATACGTGGAATCCCAGTTCCTGCGCCGTGTGAAGATTATCCGCGTTGTCGTCGATGAAGAGCGTCGCTTCGGGTCGCATACCGCTCTCTTCGATCATTTTGCGGTAAATTTCCGGAGAGGGTTTCAATGCGTGCATTTCGTATGAAAGATAGGCTTTCTCGAAATAGTCGTCCAGTTGCAAACCTTCCTGGGTGAAGAGAACGTCCCGTACGAAAGGAAAAACCACGTCGTTGATGTTGGAGAGGGCATAGGTCCGGAATCCCCGTTCCCGTTGCGTGCGCACCATTTGCAGCTTGTAGCGGGGGATGCCGGCCAGGAAGGAGGTGAAGGCCCGGCGGATTTCATCGTCCGCGATGTCGCGTCCTGCGCTCCGACGCACGTAGTCGTAGAAGTCGTCGTTCGTCACGTCGCCCCGTTCCAACCGTCCGAGAAATCCTTTCGGATGGTACGAGTCGATCAAATCGTCGATTTCGGTGAATCCGATCTTGTGGAACTCTTCCACGCAGCGTGCTCTGTCGAGGTCGATCATCACGCCCCCGAGGTCGAATACGATATTTTTGATTCCTTGCAGCATGGCGGTCTGTTTTGTAATGTCGTTATGGTTTATCGGCGATTATCCGGCCGAATGTACCGGATCGGTTTCTGTTTCGCGCTTTTTTGGAACACTTTAAGTTGTTGGCGTAAACGTTGTGTCGATCGATCCCATATTTAGTAGCTCATCGGGAACAAGAGCGACTTTCGCCCGATGGTTTTCCTGTAATTTTCGTCACGGTATTTTTTATAACCGGAAATTGTTTTGGAGATAGCGTATGTGTATTGTAAAAACAGTTGCTGTGATAAATTTGAAAACTGAAATCCGGTTTGCGTTTTTATTACTGTGTTTTAGCGTTGAAGCTTCATCGTGTACTTGCGGGCAACCCGGAGTACGCACATCGGCATCAGACGGCAGAAAGGAATGAAAAGCCGGTTCCACCAGCCGGGTACGCAGCAGCGGCGTCCTCGCCAGAGGGCTTTCAAGGCTCGCCGGGCACAACTGTCCGGCGTGATGAGCACACCCAGCCGCAGTCCGATGCGCTGCCAGCGGGGCGGCAGTCCGTAGAGGTCGGTGGCCACACCTGCCGGGCAGACGGCCGTGACACGGATGTTCTGTTCGCGCACCTCCTTGGCGAAAGCTACCGAAAAACCACGCAGGTAGGATTTGCTGGCGCTGTATAGCGCCAGTCCCGGCCAGGGCATCCAGAGCGAGTAGGAGGCCATGTTGAGGATATGTCCTCCACAGCCCCGGCGGGCCATTTCGGCGCCGAACAGCCGACAGGTCAGGGTCGTGGTCAGGGCATGGAGGCAGAGGATTTTTTCGATCCGCTCGACGGGTGTTTGCAGAATGTCGCGGAACGAGAAAGCTCCGGCGTTATTGACCAGGACATCGACTTCACGGCCGAGAGCCTGTACCCGCTCGAAAAGTTCGTGTGCGGCTTCGGGTCGTGCCAGGTCGATCGGGATGACCTCTACCGCCAATCCGTATTGTTCGTGGAGTTCTTCGGCTGCGGCTTCCAGTTTCGCCGGATCGAGTCCTGCGAGGATCAGCCGGTATCCGAGTTCGGCCAGCCGCCTGGCCATGCAGCGCCCGATGCCGCTGCCGGCACCCGTCACCAGAGCGGTCCGGCTCCCTTTTTCGATCGTTCCCTTGCGTGTCATTACGGTAGTTTTGCCAGTTCCTCCCGGATTTTTCGGGGCAGGTCGCCGCAATGTTTGCAGCATTTCATATCGACCGAATACATGCGGGCGATGCAGTAGTTGCGGTGGTCGCACTCGCTGCGGGTCGCCGCATCGCCTTCGCGCAGCTTGTTCACGAAAGCCGGGTCGTTCACGAGCGCCCGAGCCATCTGCACCAGTTCGAACCCGCTGTCCAGAGCCCGCTCGATTCCTTCGCGGCTCACCAGACCTCCCACGTAAATTAGCGGCAGTTGCAGCGCTTCGCGGAATTTTTTGGCATCCTCCAGGAAGTAGCACTCCGAGAAGGGGAACTGCCGGATCATGAAGGGGCCGCAGTAGCGGATGAAGGCCCGCAACCAGAGGGGCGAGTAGTAGCTCATGGTGTAGATCGGAATCAGACCCCGCATCACGGCCATCGGCGCCTTGCTTACGAAACCGCCCGAGAGAACGATGCCATTGACCTTCCAGCGCTCGATTTCGCGGGCGATCTCGATGCTCTCCGGAATCTCGATGCCGCCCTTGAATCCGTCGTACATGTTGTGCTTGACGAGTACCGAGGTGCCCGTCGCAGCGGCGGCGTTCATCACCTCCTCGAGGCACATGCGCATGAAGCGCATCCGGTTGTCGAGCGAGCCGCCGTATTCGTCGCGGCGGTGGTTGGTATAGGGCGAGAGGAACTGCGAGATGAGGTAGCCGTGCCCGGCGTGCACCTCGACGCAGTCGAAACCGGCGGCATGAGCTGTTCGCACGGCCTTGCCGAAGTCTTTGGAAACCTGCATTATTTCATCCCGGCGCATTTTGCGGACGGGGGTGTAGGCGTAGAGGTTGAATCCGCTCGAAGCCCCGATGGGAATCTGTCCGGCGGTCGAGTAGTGGGTCATGTTACCGCAGTGACCGATCTGGATCGAAGCGGCGGCGCCTTCCTTGTGGATGGCGTCGGTGATGTCGCGCAGCGCCGGGACGATCTCCGGGCGCAGCCAGAGCTGGCTCTTGAACGAGAGCCCGCTGCGGCAGACGGCAGCGTAGGCCAGCGTGGTCATGCCGATACCGCCCCGGGCGACGCTCACGTGGTAGTCCTTGAGCTGCTGCGTGGGGCTGAAGTCTTTGCCCATCGATTCGAAGGCTGCCGAACGGATGGTGCGGTTGCGGAGCGTAACCTGCCCCAGACGATAGGGCGTGAAGAGTACGGAATCCTGCAAATTACTCATAATTGAAAACTTAATAGATGAAAGGTATGATCCTCTTTCGGTGCAGGGAGGTGAATTCCTGCCCGAACTCTTTTTCGTATCGTTTGTAAAGCGAAGCTGCGCGGGGGGCGAGGTTGGCGAAGGTCCACCAGGCGAATACTGCCCCGGCCCATGACCACGAAGCGATGGCGAAGCCCACCCATTCGGTCAGCTCTCCGAAATAGTTGGCCGACGAAACGTAGCGGAACATACCGCCCCGGGGAATGTAATGGCGTGTATCGCCCGGCTTGCGCAGATGGCGGATGATGTAGTCGGAATGGAGGTTGATGACCATGCCTGCGACGAAGAGTGCGGCTCCGATGTAAAAATAGGGTTTGGAGAACCAGCCTTCGTAATAGTCGGCAGGAGAGATGTAGAAGATCCAGCCGCCTTGCATCAGGGCGTTGAGCGTATTGAAGAGCATGCCCATTCCCACGATGCCGGCCGGCATTTTCGAATTGCCCCGGATCAGCAGCGGAAAGATGAACGCCCGTTGCAGGTAGTGTCCCTGGAACAGGATCAGCAGGGCCAGCGGCGCCGCCTCCCACGTGCGGTCGGAGAGGAGCCAGAGAACGGTCATGGCGATGAATACCGGACACTCCATCAGCACCCAGCCGATCCGGTTCGGGATCGGGAAGCCGTATTTACGGTTGAAGAGATAGCCGTATCCGGCCTCGAAATAGTGGAGTGCGATGTAAACCGCCAAGGCCAGCAGGGCCATGACGATCAAAAAAATGTTAAAATATGCTGCCATGCCGCAAAAGTTTTTACCTATTTTATAAAGGGTGGATAAAAATTATTACAAAGGTAGTGAAAATGAGAACAGAATAAAACAAATGAGTTCGTTTTTTTTATGCCGGAGGCTCCCTGTCTTCTGCGGGGGCGATAAAAACGGGAACAGAGTCCGACCGGTGCGTCCGGCGGCTTTGCCGAGTACGTCCGACCTTTCCGAAAGTATGTATAATCGCAGGATTCCGGGTCGTTGAATTTCGTTATTTCGGGGTTTTATCTGCGAATGTGCCGGATGTTCTTCTGAAAATGTTTGGAGGCGGGATTGCCTCCTGGCATAGTTTGTGTCATTCTTCTGTTACGAACCAAAATAATTATAGCGTATGAACCAGAAACGAAACAATGATGAACTGCTGACGACAGTTTTCGGATCGAAAGAAGTGCTCGAGCCTGCTCCCACCGATGTGATCCCCCAGGGAATGATGCGCCCGGAAATTGCATATCAGATCGTCAAAGATGAAACTTATCCCCAGACTCAGCCCCGGTTGAATCTGGCGACGTTCGTGACTACCTACATGGACGAATACGCTACCCGACTTATGAATGAAGCAATCAGTGTAAACTATATCGACGAAACGGAGTATCCCCGCATTGCCGTTATGAATGGACGCTGTATCAACATGATCGCCAATCTTTGGAATACTCCGGAGAAGGCGCAGTGGAAGGCAGGCGCCCTCGGTATCGGCTCTTCGGAGGCATGTATGTTGGGCGGTGTGGCCGCGTGGCTGCGCTGGCGCAAGCGTCGCCAGGCTGCGGGCAAACCGTTCGACAAACCGAATCTGGTGATGAGCGCCGGTTTCCAGGTGGTGTGGGAGAAGTTCTGCCAGCTTTGGCAAATCGAACTGCGCACCGTGCCTCTGACGCTGAAGAACCCGACGCTCGATCCCGAGCAGGCGCTCGCCATGTGCGACGAGAACACGATCTGTATCGTACCGATTCAGGGCGTTACCTGGACGGGTCTGAACGACGATGTCGAGGCGCTCGACAAGGCGCTCGATGCTTACAATAAGAAGACCGGCTTCGAAATTCCGATCCACGTGGACGCCGCTTCCGGCGGTTTCATCCTGCCGTTCCTGAATCCCGAGGTGAAATGGGACTTCCGCCTGAAGTGGGTGCTCTCGATCTCTACGTCGGGTCACAAGTACGGTCTGGTGTATCCGGGCCTGGGTTGGGTAGTCTGGAAGGACAAGAAGTACCTGCCTGATGAGATGTCGTTCAGCGTCAATTACCTGGGCGCGAATATCACGCAGGTCGGTCTGAACTTCTCGCGTCCGGCGGCCCAGGTGCTGGGACAGTACTACAATTTCCTTCGCCTGGGATTCGAGGGCTACAAGGAGATTCAGCAGAATTCGATGGATATCGCCACCTATTGCCACGATCAGATCGGCAAGATGAAGTGCTTCCGCAACTATGCCGACAAGCTGGTCAATCCGTTGTTCATCTGGTATATGAATCCCGATTACGACAAGAAGGCCAAGTGGACGCTCTACGACCTGCAGGCTCTGTTGCAGCAGAGCGGGTGGATGGTTCCGGCCTATACGATGCCTGAGAACCTGGAAAATCTGGTCGTAATGCGTGTGGTCGTTCGCCAGGGGACGTCGCGCGATATGATCGACATGCTTATCGACGACATCAAGAACGCTGTGGCCGAGCTTGAAAAGCTGGAGTATCCGACCGATTCCCGTATCAAATACGAGAAGCAGATCAAGCAGAAAGGCCGCGTATTTACGCACTGATCCGCAGAAACCCGATTCTGCATCCGCCCCGTCGAACCGCTGCATGTGCAGCCGGGGAGAGTCGATGGTTGCGACCGCGATCCGCCTGTCCCGATTGGTGGCGGTGCCGATGCGGTGGGTTGGGATTCCCGCTGATCGCCCGGCTTCCGGGGTTAGCCTGTCCCCGTGACCGAGGCATTGCAAGCTCCGCCCGTCTGAATTTTCAGACGGGCGGAGCTTTTTTTACGAAAAATTGTTGCGTAATTAAAAATAGAATGATATATTTGTAATATCAAAATAATATCATAAAAACAGGATGGTTATGGAAAAGGGAAATTTTGTCTATTCGGGTTGGCGGGCCAACGGCTTCGTCGCGCTCGTCGGGTTGCTGGTGTTGATTGCCGGAGGTATCGCGCTGTGCGTGCTCGGCAGCGATGAAATGGATCCGCGCATTGGGCTGCGGACTGCGATGCTGGTTTGCGGCGTATGCCTGTTTTTTATAAGTATGTTCTGTTTCAAGGGTTTTATGTTGCTCGAACCCAACGAAGCCCGTGTCGTTATGTTTTTCGGCAAATACAAGGGGACTTTTTACGAAACGGGTTTTTGGTGGATCAATCCCTTCATGGGGCGCAAGAAAATTTCGGTGCGTGCCCGCAACCTGAACGTCGAGCCGATCAAGGTGAACGACAAGAACGGCAATCCGGTGATGATCGGCCTGGTGCTGGTGTGGAAAATCCGTCCGGACGAGATCTACCGGGCCGTGTTCGACATCGACGCTTCGACGATGGGCGGCACCGATCTTGCGGTTTCGGCTTCGGCTCGTATGAAGGTGCTCGAAAACTTCGTCAGCGTGCAGAGCGATGCCGCACTGCGTCAGGTGGCGGGGTATTATGCGTATGATAACAACGGCGTCGCGGACGACGAACTGACTTTGCGTTCGAACAGCGACGAGATCAACGATCAGCTCGAAGCCAAGCTCAACGACCGTCTTTCGATGGCCGGTATCGAAGTGATCGAGGCCCGCATCAACTACCTGGCCTACGCGCCGGAAATTGCGGCCGTGATGCTGCGGCGCCAACAGGCCGATGCGATCATCTCGGCCCGCGAGAAGATCGTCGAGGGAGCCGTCACGATGGTCAAGATGGCTCTCGACCGGTTGGCCGACGACCGGATCGTGGAGTTGGACGAGGAGCGCAAGGCGGCTATGGTGAGCAATCTTTTGGTAGTGCTGTGCGCCGACGAGGCCGCACAGCCGATCGTCAATGCAGGTACGTTGCATCATTAGGATCGGACGATGGCGAAGGAGGCTACGAAGAGTTTTGTGCTGCGTGTCGATGCGGCTACGATGGAGGCGGTCGAGCGGTGGGCTGCGGACGAGTTCCGCAGCACCAACGGCCAGCTGCAATGGATCATCATGGAAGCTCTGCGCAGAAGCGGCCGCCTGAAAAAATCACGGGTCGGGAAACCGGAGCCGAAACCCGAAAAAGAGTGAATCTATGCGAATCAGTTTTATGCGGTGGCGTCCCGGTAGCGACGACCGGGAACCCTGGAAAAGAAAGAAGCTTCTCGAAATAAACGGTGTGCCGAATCGGGCACGATTCCGTGCGTTTATCCATAACAGGTTGTGGATCGGGCTTCCTCCCGCTTTCGTGGCGGGATTCGGGATCGTATTGTTGCTGCTTGTCTTCGGCCGTGAATCGACTCCGGAGCGGAGTTTGGTGCGGGCATCGATCGCCGGCGGTTTATGCGTATTCGGTTGGATATTGGGCGTCTGGGCCGCAACGGGCCCCGATCCGGAGCCGGTGGCCGAAAACTCGGAACAGGCTTCCGGGGATCGGTTTGCTCCTCGCGGGTTGCGATGGTGGCTGTGGGTTCTTTGCGGTGGGGCCGCGATATGCTATGCCGTCTTTTCTCCGAGCATCGGACGGATCGTCGAAGGCGAACGCACGGTGTTGGAGGGAGCGGCGGAAATCGTCAGTAAAGTGCTGACGGTCGCCTGTGTGATCGTTCCTGTTTGGTTGGCGGAACGAGCCCGGCGGTAACTTCGTTTGGCAGGATACGCAGCGCGGGTACGGTGTTTCCCGGCCGGTCCCTACCTGCGGTTTTCGACACTCGGCTGTTGGACGCCCGTTCGGGAGGTTTTTCCTGGTGTCACTCCGGCGGAACGGATTTTTAGGACGATGCGGGATACTTTTCTGAAATTTACGCTATCTTTAACCCGATGAAAAAGATCGTTGTTTTTACGGGTGCCGGCGTGAGTGCCGACAGCGGACTGGCTACTTTCCGCGATTCCGACGGACTGTGGGCCAATTACCGGATCGAAGATGTCTGTACGCCCGAGGCGTTGCGCGACAATCGGGCGCAGGTCGTCGATTTTTACAACATGCGCCGCCGCGAGATGCTCGGAAAGGAGCCGAACGCGGGCCATCGCGCTATTGCGGGCCTGGAGGAGTGTTTCGATGTGGAGGTAATTACCCAGAATGTCGATAATCTGCACGAACGGGCCGGCTCTTCGCGCGTTACGCACTTGCACGGAGAGCTGACTAAATTGCGTTCGTCGCGCGATCCCGAGTTGATCGTGCCCATCGACGGCTGGGAACAGCGGCTCGATGCAACCGCTCCGGACGGCTCCCTGCTTCGCCCTCATATCGTCTTTTTCGGCGAGGCGGTCCCGATGTTCGAACGGGCGGCCGAGATCGCTGCGACGGCCGATCTCATGGTCGTAGTCGGTACTTCGCTGGCGGTCTATCCCGCCGCATCGCTGGTGCGTTACGTGCGGCCCGATGTGCCGATTTTTCTGGTCGATCCGGGAAATCCCGATACGGCGATGATCCGCAATCCGCTCACCCATATCCGTTCACGAGCCGCCGAGGGCATGCCCGAACTGGCGGAGCGGTTGAAGTCGGAATTCTCTTGAATCACAGCTTTTCTGTCTGTCGTTTTCTCGCGGTCGGAAGGCTGCCGGTTCGAAACTCTTCCCGCATGATTTGCCGGGTTGCGCCGGAGGGATGGGACGCCCATTCGAGGATTGTAAAACGATAAGGAGCGGATTACCGCTCCTTATCGTCTTATTGTTTCTTTTGAAAATTCCTCCGGAACTATCGGTAGGTGATCTCGATCGTTGCCGGGTTTACGATGTCGCGTATTTTGGTTTTCGTCCGGTTTTTGATTTCGTATTTGTAAAGTTTTTCTTCTTCGGGGAACTCGGGGTGGTTCATAGCTTCACCGATGACTTCGTTGCCGACTACGATGTCGTATTCTACCCGATACTTCTCATACGGGACGTCGTAGGATATCCGCTCTACCGCATTGTCGGCATCCGTTTCGATGCGCAGTTTCAGGTATTCGTCCTCTCCGCAGGCGGATTCCGTAGTGGTGTAGGATTCGTGTAGCGTGACATTTGGTGTGGGATAACCAGGGCTTACTGGGCTAACTTCCTCCTCGTCGGCGGCAGAAGTGGTTATTTCGGGCAGGCAATTGCCGTAGTTTCCGGTCAGGCGTAACAGGGAAAAAATAGCGCTGGAAGTGTTTTCGAATGAGATGCGACCGCCCATTGCATACATGTAGAAATCGAGGTTGCTCCGGTCGTTGGCATAACGGTGGGGGTAGCACTCATCGGCCGGGAGCGAATACTCCCAGGGCTGGTAGTCCGGGTCGTAGGAGGCCTCGTGACTGTCGTAGTAGGTGTAGCGCGTCAGCAGGCCGTCCGTGTAGTAGAATTTGTTTTCGCTGTATTGATTCAGGCCGCTGGAAGAGGAATAGGAGTACTTGGATAGCAGGGAAGAGAGACGTCCTTCCGGGGTGTACGTATAGGTCTCCTGCCCTTCGAGCCGGGGTGTCCCGTTGTCGTAGTCGTAACTCGAAGTTTCGGTGATGCGTCCTTTCGCGTCGGTTTTGGCGGAAATTCTGTAGAGAAGGCGCTCCGCCTCATCGGTTGTCCGGACCGAAACTTCGTTGGCGATCGTATAGTCGAATGTATATATCTCCGTTCCGTTGTCTTTATAGGAGTATTCGTCGGTCGAGTGGTAGTTTTCGGTAATTCGGGCTACTCTGTTTTCTTCGTCGTAGTCGAATGTTTGCGAAACGGTCGTCGTCGCTCCCTCTTTGCGGTTGTCTATGAGTTTGTAATCCACCCGGGCGACGTATTTGTAATCGGTCGGAGGCGTGTCTGGATCATCTGGATCATTTGGATTGTCTGAACCGTGTCCCTTTTGTTCGATTTCGATGGCGATGCGGTAAGAGCCGCAGACGATCGTGATCTTGGCGAAGCGCGATTCGGAAGAGCTGTTGGATTCGAGGATTTCGATGGTGATCTGCGCTTTGCCGGCATCGCCGCTGTAGGCGGACAGACGGAGCCACGAAGGTTCCGTGCGCGTCGTTTCTTCGAGGGTTGCGGTCCATGCTTCCGCTGCCGTGAACGAAATGGTTTTCGGAGCGGTTTGATCAGCGTCGAAGATTTGCTCCAGTAAAGAGCTGTCGATCAGGATGGAAGAATTCCCCCCCCCTCTTCGGGAGATTCGGTGCAGGCTCCGAGCATGACGAATGCCAGCAGAGCTGCGAATAGTTTTACGTGTTTCATTGTTTAGGAATTTAAGTGATATTAAGTGTTTGGTTCAATGCCGTATGACAGGAACGGTTGCTTCGTGGTCCGTTAGTTCTTGTTTTTGAAGTAAAGCTCCAGCAATTCGTGCGCCGCGACGAACGAGCTGACTTTGGCGTCGAGCACTTTTTGCTCGAGTTCCGCGATGCGGGGTTCGATCTGCGGGTTGTGGTAGAAGCTGTTCTTCAACACCTCGTCGATGGTTTCGTACATCCAATACTTGTTCTGACGGTTGCGGTTGTGCGTGAAGTATCCGTTCGCCTGAATGAAGTCGAGGAACTCTTCGACGCCTTTCCACACCTCCTCGAGTCCCGTTTTTGTGTATGCCGAGCAGGTATATACTTTCGGACGCCAACCCGATTCCGGGACCGGGAAAAGACGCAGCGCACCCTGATATTGCGTTTTGGCCAGTTCGGCTTTGTGGATGTTCTCGCCGTCGGCCTTGGTGATGACCATCATATCGGCCATCTCCATAATGCCGCGCTTGATGCCCTGCAATTCGTCGCCCGCACCGGAGATCTGGAGCATCATGAACATATCGACCATCGAATGTACGGCCGTTTCGGACTGTCCCACGCCGACCGTTTCGATGAAGATGACGTCGAATCCGGCAGCTTCGCACAGGATGATCGTTTCGCGGGTTTTGCGGGCTACGCCGCCGAGCGACCCGGCCGAAGGGGAGGGGCGGATGAAGACCTTGGGATTGGACGAGATGCTCTCCATGCGGGTCTTGTCGCCGAGGATCGAACCGCCGCTGCGCTCCGAGCTGGGGTCGATGGCCAGTACCGCCAGCTTGTGCTTGAGCGAGGTGACCATATTGCCTACGGCTTCGATGAAGGTCGATTTTCCGGCTCCCGGGACGCCCGTGATGCCGATGCGTACCGATTTCCCGGCATGCGGCAGGCACTTTTCGATGATCTCCTGCGCCTGGGCATAGTGGTCGGGGTTGCTGCTTTCTACCAGGGTGATGGCCTGCGAAAGCGTCGTGATGTTGCCTTGAAGAATGCCCTCGACGTACTCTTCGGTGGTGAGTGCACGCTTTTTCTTCCGGACGAAATAGGGATTGACTACGGGTTGGTTTTCCACACCTTCGGTTACGGTCAGGGCGCACTCGTGGTGGGTGTCGGCATACTCTTTTTCGTAATGGTTTATCTTGGTGAATGACATGACGGAATTAACGGTATTACTGGTGTTTATTGAACTATTTTCTGGATGAATGAACTGGTCATACTTTGCGGATTTCCCATCCACAGCACCCGGTTCTTGGCATCGATCAGCACGCTGAACGGCACGAAATCGACTCCGAAACTGCCGAATACTTTTTTGTCGTGATCGAGCGCCACGCCGATCCGTTCGGAGATGTAGGGCGTGAGAATCGGTGAGATTTTATCGGAATCTTCCTGTGTTATGATGATAATGCGCAGTTTGGAACCTAATTTGTTAGATAGATCCCGGAGTGCGTCCAGCGACGCCGTGCAGCCTTTGTTCGACGAGTGGAAGAATACGAGGAACGAAAGGCCTGCGGCGGTCGGATTTCGGGATGCGAGCCAGGTGACGTTTTTGAGTTCCGGGGCTCGTTCTCCGATGACGATGTTTTGTGCCCGGGTCGCTCCCGACATGCAAAGAATTGCGGCGAGGAGTAGAAAAGCTCGTTTCATAGGCATCGTAATTTTTAGCGAAGATAGTGAAAAAAAATAAATAAAGACCGGTTTTCTGCCGGAAAGGAGATTTAATATATGGAGAATATATGGGGTTCGCAACGTAAGACGGCCAATATGGAGCGAGGAGGCCTTCGGGAGGAGAATAGAAGGGCGCACGAGGAGGACGAACGTTTTCGGATAACGGCCGTGAAAGCGGCCGGACAGGTGCGTCAGCGTATGCGCAGCGCGACCGGGGAGTCGGATGAGGTCATTCGTCGTAAATTCATGCTGCCCGAGCGGTATATCCTGACCTTGATGACGGTCGAAACGCTCGGACAGGAGCGGATGCTGCTCGATCTGATGGCCGGCGGTCGGCTCGGTGCGGACCTCGTGCTTTGCGGTCGTCGTTCGTTCTATGCCGATATGTTGCTTCGCACCGCCCGCGACCGTCGTCTGGCGCTGCGTACCAATTTTATTTATGAATACTCGCCCGAGGAGTTGAGCGCTTTTTTCCGCATGGCAGACGGCCTGGTTTATCTGCCCCGGAAACGGGGGCGGGTGCAGCCTGTCGTCGAAGCGCTCTATGCCGGGATTCCGGCCGTGCTCTCCGATACCCGCCGCAATCGGCTGACTGCCGGCGATGCGGCCCGTTATATCGCGTGTCCGGAGCTCGATGAGCTGGCCGATACGCTCGATGCGATCCTGTCCGATTCCGGGTTGCGTCGGCAGGTGCATGGATGCTGCCTGCGTCGTGTGGAACGATGGAAAACTCCCGACGATAACTTGCGGACCAGGGAGTGATAATACGGGAGCAATTAACCGATCGATAGTTGCACGCTTCGGATTAAATCGCTACTTTTGTGGATCAAAAGTAACAGATAAGTATATGTATCTGATAATCAGAATTGAATAATATCAAAGGTAATGATTTAGAGACAGAACCTTCTCTGTGCTTACATCAATATTCTCTTATCAAACAACTCTTGTTGCAAAGATAATAATAATCTATAACTAAGGCAAATATACTTTTCTCCGATATTTTTTGTATTAGCATTATCCAACGATACTACCGTTCGTAAGTGATCATACCCAATACATCGTCGGGCAACAAGATTCTATTCAAGGAGTCTGACATCGCGCGTATTCTACAAAACAATCTTACCGGTCCTTGCAAATGATGAATGACCTGCTTTTATGAACCTTTCCGGAATACAATGAGTTCCGGCAGGAAATATTTCGCGCGATTCACTTGCCGGATACATCGATCGCGGTTCCTTGTCCGGCGATCGTCACAGAAAACATGGTAGTAGCGGTAGCGTGTCGAGCGCACGAGCGATGCGAGTTGTCGTTTGAGGTCGCTTTTCGTATAGT
>ENA-UAOT01000288-UAOT01000288.1-human-gut-metagenome-genome-assembly--contig:-NODE-288-length-26099-cov-7.907234_pt1 | contig 26099 bp, 24 predicted proteins | sample MGYA00243475_ERZ654567 | MGnify/ENA primary metagenome ERZ654567 (study PRJEB26926, sample SAMN06164482) | human gut metagenome | biome: ENVO:00009003; feature: ENVO:2100002; material: ENVO:00002003... | reverse complement strand
ATTTATAATATGGATGATTTAAAGAAAGGAATGATTTTTATGAAGGATTTTTTTCAGGCTGATAATCCACTGATTCGGATTTTAGAATGTTTTTTTGATCTGATGGAACTTAATTTTCTCTTTATTCTGACATCGCTCCCTCTTTTTACAATAGGGAGTTCACTTTGCGCATTATATAATACAAGTATTAAAATGATCCGGAAAGAAGGTATTTCAATCCATAAAAACTATATGCATTGTTTTCGAAAGCAGTTTAAATCTGCAACGCCTTTATGGATCTGTCTTTTTCTTTTATGTGCTTTTTTCCTGACAGATTTGTATATTGTCTGTTTTATACTTGACCGGAAATATGTATTGCTACAAGTTCCGTTTCTGATTCTGCTGTTTGTGTTATTTTCCATTATCATTTATGCGTTTCCGCTGCTTTCCTTTTATGAAGCAACTTTAAAAGACACTTTAAAAAATGCCATACTGCTGAGTCTCAGTAATCTGCCAACAACCATTCTGATCCTGTTTATCCCTGCCTTTTTACTTTTTCTTTCATCTCTTTCGGGCAAAAATCTGGTCATGATCGGAAGCCTGTTGTTCTTTTTTGGTTTTGCAGCATTGGCTTGTTTTTATTCTTTGTTTTTATCTAAAATTTTATTATCCTGTGAAAAGGATGTATCATAATATTACTATTTTTATTATCTGTCTTATGCGTAAAAACCGCGACTGCTGCTGCCATCCTGACTGCTGACTGTCAGATCTTCCCGTCCGTAGGTCAGACCTGCATAAATCTGCTGGCTCTTCTGCATGACAGGATCACTCGTATCGTTGACAGCATCTTCTTTATATATTTCGTAAAGTCTGCGCATCACCTTTTCTGCTTCAAAAAGCGGTTCTGCTTTTTTACTGCCAAGGGCTATGCCAAGCTGCCTGCTGACATATAAGTATAAACCCAGAACAGTTCTGCCAAGCTCATTTTTTTCCTGCACGCTATCTGTCAGCTCCCGCAGACAGTCAATGGATTTTTCCATGCTTCTGTGAAAAGCATCTTTCTGTCCGTCCGCAAGCGCATCTTTTGCATCTTCCATATATTGCAGAAAAATTTCATATAACAGCACAATGAGCTGGCTTTTGTTTGCCTGCGTGATCCGCAGTGTAAATTCCTGTTTTTTTTCGTTTGTCATGTAGGAGTCCTCTAATGTCCTATAACTTGCTTTGCAAGTTATTTGGCCGCACATTTTGGTCGCACATTTGCTGACGCAAATATGTGACAAGCTTCGCAAATATGTGGCAATTATTGTAACAGCTGCAGTACTTCTGCCGGTCTCTGGTTCGCCTGTGTCAGAACGGAAATGCCTGCCTGATTGAGCACCTGCTGGTTTGCATATTCTGTCATTTCCTCTGCCATATCTGTATCCATGATACGGGAGAAAGCACTTGTCACATTTTCTTCTGTGACACCGAGGCTGCTCTGTGTATGCTCCAGTCTGTTTTCATAAGCACCTATTCTGGAGCGGACAGAAGAAATATAAGCATTTGCCTGCTTGGAAAGTTCTATTGCCCGCTGCGCACCTTCCTGTGTGGAAATATCGATATCGGAAAGACCAAGTGTATCCAGAGAAACCTCCGGAATACGAATCGCAAGCACCTGTCCTTCATTGGCTCCGATCTGGACGCGCATGGCTCCGATTCCGGTGATATCAAGTGAGATGCTGCCATCCTGGCTTGTTGTTGTAACATTCTTATCTACTTTAAATGTGATCTCAAATTCATTTGCTGCTGTGACAGTTACTTTGTCGCCGTCATAAGTGATCTTGGCATCTTTCGGGAATGCATTTTCACTGCCATCCTGCAGAAGTGTTACACTACCGTCTTTCAGATCTACATTTCCATCCTGATCAAGCGGGATCGGATTTACCAGACTGAACTTATAATTTGCGACCGGTGTTTCATCGGAATAATAGCTTACCTTAATGCCCTTTGCATCTGCATAGCCTTTTAGATCGCAATCGCCGTTTAACAGCTTTTTGCCGTTAAATTCCGTATCATTTTTCATACGTTCGATTTCTTCTTTCAGCTCTTTTATCTCTGCCTGAATGGATTCCCTGTCGGAATCTGTTTTTGTACCTGTTGCTGCCTGTACGGAAAGCTCATTCATACGCTGTATCATGGACTGTATTTCTGTCAGTGCACCTTCTGCCGTGCTGACAACGGAAACTGCCGTACTTGCATTATCCTTAGACTGTGAAAGCCCCTTGAGCTGTGCATTCATACGCTTTGCGATCGCAATTCCGGATGGATTTTCCTTTGCATGATTTACCTTATAACCTGTCGATAATCTCTCTGTTGAAACATTAAACTTTTTTTCATTCACTGTAAGTGCTGCATTGGCTACAACCGCCGATACATTGTAATTGATCTTCATACCTGTTCACCTTTCTGCTTATAATTCCGTTAACAGTCTGATCAGCTGTTTTGCTGTCTGATACAGACCATTTGCAGAAGTATGACTTCCCTGTACCTCTTCTGACCGGTTTTCTGTATTTGTATGCATCTGCTTCCCTGCAGACTGCTCCGTATCATAATAAGAATTTTTAATATCCTGACTATATACAATAGTAATATCGGCAGAATATCCTGTTTTCGAAAGAACAGACTGTTTAAAATCTTCCTCTTTTTCCTGTAATTTCTGCATGGTATCTTCCCTGTTACAGCCGATATATCCTGTTATTCTGCCATTTTCCTGTCTGCACTTTGCAGCTATGATCTCTCCATCCGTCAAAGTTACCTGTAAAGAAGCGGATGCTTCTTTCTGCTCTGTATGACGGAAGCGGACAGTAACACTTGTCAGTTCTCCGCATATCACAGCGGGCATTTCATAGCATTCCTCTTTTGCCAGATGAGAAGATAAACAAAGCTGCTTGGCAACCAAAGAAAGTGCTTTGATATCGAGCAGATCCGACTGTTCATAAACAGCTTCCTCCACTGCTTCCTGCATTGTATCGGTAAAGTCCTTATAAGACTGCTTTGCTTCTTCCACATCGTTAAAATGAGATAACAGCTCTTCAAAAGCAGCGTCGACATCCGGAAAAATATCTGACTCTTCCATTTCAGACTCTGCATCCTTTATTTTTCTGAACATATCTCCGCGGCTGTTAAATATCTGTTTTGCTGCTGCCATATTCTGTGCATGCACAGGCTGTCCGAAAGCTGTCAGAAATTCAACTACAGGCTCCTGCACTGTCAGATCTTCCCGCATCTGCGCAAGCTCTTCCCTGCTCTGCATGATAGAAATGCTTTCCATTTCCGTCTGCACGGTTTCCATGGAAAGTACATCAAACAGCTCCTTTGCCCGATACCGGTAATAGCTGTCGATCTGGTCAGAAATACTTTCTCCTTTTTGCAGTACATCCTTTTGCAGACCAAAATCATTATCTACCTTTACATCTACTTTCTTTTTCTGCCCCGTTCTGACAGCGGAAAGCAGATTAGAAAAGGTGAGTTCCTGCCCGCTTGCAACAACGGTTCCGATCGCTTTTCCGTCTCCCTTTTCAATCTGACGGATCAGACGGTAAATACCGATATAAGATGCTCTTTCTTCTGCGGAAATGGATTTTTCCTGCTCCAGCTTATATAAATACCGGCTGAATCTTTCTTCGTTGTCCACATAGGCTGTCTGCTGATTTTGCAGATAAGCAGTCAGCTCATCCACTGTCTCCTCCAGCGGATTGACACCTTCCCGTATCATCTGAAGCACTCTGGCAGGTGTCATTTCAGAAAGCAAGTTCTGCAGCTTTGCATCTGCGTATCTGACTTCTTCAATATTCTCTTTTGTGATCTCCTGCCGGTTATAAGCTAAAATACGGACAGCTCTTCTGTTTGCATCCGTAGCTTCCATTTCGTTTTCGAAAAGCAGATCATCTACATTCCGGAACGCATCTTTGATGGAATCTCCCAGATCCGCTCTTGGCTGTGTCATCAGTGCTTCATAGCTTTCTCCTGCCTTCTGGTACTGGCTCTGACGGCTCAGACCTGCCTCATAAATACCGGAAAGCTGATAACCGCCGATCTGTCTGCCGATCGGGCCGAGGATTGCTGCAGGCATCTGACCGATCTGCATAATCTTATGGCTGTTTTCCTTCCAAACCTCATCCATCGCTTCATCCGGAAGAGAAATTCCCATGGTTTCTCCACTTTGCTGCTCTATTTTCTTAAGGTTTTCCACAAGATCCTCGATTGGCTGTGTATCAATCGCATAATCGCTCTGTAAGAGAAGCAGATTGGCTCTGACTGTCATCTGAAGCCGTACTTCTTCCATAACACGCCTTGCATGGATCTGCTGCCCGGACAGCTGCACATCCGTTTCCGTAACATCACCGGATGAAACGGAAGCTTCTTTCTGCATCTCCAGATCGTCCTGTGCTTTTGCCAGATTCCGGATATTACAGATCTGTCCCTTAGAAACAACCTTATCAACAGCTTCATCACTGATAGAAGCGGCCTCATCCATGATCTTTTCTGCTTTTTCCAGAAGGCTTTCTCCGGCAAGAAGTGCTTCTTTCGGTGCTTTTCCTTCTTTTAACGCTTCTACTATCTTTTCTGTAACAGCAGCTTCATTCCCCTGCTCCATACGATTCATATCCTGCAGCAGCAGAAGATGCTCCGCTGTCAGTGGAATATCTCTTCCGACAAGCCACATACAATCTGCTTTTGTCTGTTCATCCGCAACAAGCCCTGCTTCTTCAATCACACTGCCTATCTGCTTGGCAAATGCAGGATCTGCTGCCACTGCCTGATCCTTTTCCTGTCCCTGATAGGTGGCGGCAAATTTCGCTTTATATGTATTTTCGATCGTAACCGGCAGTTCATTTTCCAAAAGATACTGCTTCATATCATCCGTAACATCACCGATCTGCATGGCAAGATCTTTTGCATCTACCACTTCCCTTACATTGTCTTCCGTAGGTGGAATGTCATTTTCGGAAAATGCTGCCATCAGACTCTGTGCATAACCTGCATCACCGGCAAGTGCTGTCAGCTTATCCAGTGAAAAATCATCACTGCTGTTAAAACCTGTGATCACAGTACCGGATTTTGCCATTTCCGCCTTGATGTGATCCATGATCGTAACAGCATCACCTGCTTCGATCCTGCCCGGATTTACGCCGTCCTTTACAAGTGTCTGATAATCTTCCGCAGACATGGTATTTGCCATGACTGTCATATAATCTTTTAAAGAGGCAGTATCCACATAAGAAGTTTCTGCCTGGATATCCTCCATCGTTTTTCCCTGTTTATCGTAAATACCCTGTTTTGTCTGCGTAGCTGAAAACGGATTTTCTGCAAATACAGCAGCAGCTCTTATCTCTTTCTTTTCTGCTGTCTGTGCTTTTGATATTTCTTTTTCCTGATTGACCTGTATATTCGTAAAGTTGATTCTCATAGGATCCTCTTTTCTGGGTTTCTTTCCTTGTCGCCATAACTCAAAAATCCTGCCGGTCTTGCCGTCAGTCGTGCTTCGCACTTTACGATTTTCTCGTTGTACGTTCGGGTGAAATCAAATACAAGCTTCGCTTGTGCTTGATTTCCTTCCTCACTACAAAAAAGGTAAGCACATTGTGCTTACCTTTTATTTCGGATTCTTTTTCTTTTTTCTAAAGAGAATGCTGTTTAAAACAAGAACAATGCAGCACCATAAGCCGGCAGATCAAATGTCAGGGAATATGGTTTGTTATCACATTTCACTGCTTTTGCAGTGATTTCTTTCGGAATTGTACCACCGTTTCCACCAAAATCCACATCATCGCTGTTTAAAAGCAGTTTATACTTTTTCTTTTTATCAACACCGAGCTGATAGTCTTTCCGTTCCATTGGTGTCATATTCAAAACGACCAGTATATTATTTCTGCCGTTTTCCGATTTTCTCATATAGCTGTAAATGCTTCTGTCCTTATCATCCGCATTGATCCATTCAAAGCTCTTCCAGTTATTGTCATTTTCAGACAGACATGGATATTTGTTGTAGATCTCCAGCAGCTTCTGCGTATAATATTTCATGGAGCTGTGCTCTTTATCTTCGAGATAATGCCACTCCAGCTCTCTTTCTTCCGACCATTCGCAGTCCTGTCCGAAATCCTGTCCCATAAACAGAAGCTTCTTACCGCAATGTGTGAACATATAAGTATATCCTACTCGCAGATTTGCGAATTTATCTTTATAAAAGCCCGGCATTTTATTGAGCATAGAGCATTTCAGGTGCACAACCTCATCATGGGAAAGCGGCAAAATATAATTTTCGCTTTCATTATAGCTCATGGCAAATGTCAGTTTATAATGATTATCTTTTCTGAAGATCGGATCGAGGCTCATATAAGAACAGAAATCATGCATCCAGCCCATATTCCATTTGAAGGTAAAGCCAAGTCCGCCTTCCTTTGGATCGCCTGTTACAAGCGGCCATGCAGTGGATTCCTCTGCGATCATCATTGTGCCCGGATATTTTTTCTTCATCATGGAATTCAGATGACGGAAAAATTCGATCGCATCCAGATTTTTATTATTACCGAATTCATTTGGCAGCCATTGTCCGTTTTCTCTGCCGTAATCCAAATATAACATGGAAGCTACCGCATCTACTCTGAGCCCGTCAATATGAAATTTATTGACCCAGAACATGGCATTGGCGATCAGGAAGTTACTGACCTCATGTTTACCATAATTGAAGATCTTTGTTCCCCAGTCGGGATGTTCTCCTCTTCTGGCATCCGGATGCTCATACAGACATGTTCCGTCAAAATTTGCCAGACCGAATTCATCCTTTGGAAAATGCGCCGGAACCCAGTCCAGAATAACACCGATATGATGTTTATGTAAGGTATTGACCAGATACATGAAATCTTCCGGCGTTCCGTAACGGGAAGTCGGTGCATAATAGCCTGTTACCTGATAGCCCCAGGAACCGTCAAACGGATGCTCTGAAATTCCCATCAACTCTACATGTGTATATTTCATATCCTTGCAGTATTCTACAAAACGATCTGCAAATTCGCGGTAATTATAAAATCCTGTTTCCTTCTCCGGATCGCTGACCGGATGCTTCATCCAGGAACCGATATGACATTCATAAATTGCCATAGGCTGCTTTAAAATATCTTTTGTCTGCTTTTCTGTCTGCCATACGGAATCTGTCCATTTGAAACCGGAAAGATCTGTTACGATAGATGCATTATCCGGTCTGAGCTGTGCATAATTACCGTATGGATCTGCTTTGTATAACTTTCTGTCATCACTCGTCGTGATCACATATTTATACATATCCCCAATCTTTGCGCCCGGAATAAATAATGCAAAAATACCTCCCTCTGAAATACGATCCATATTATCCTGAAAGATATCCCAGTTATTAAAAGAACCGATCACATTCACATACTTGGCATTTGGTGCCCATACTGCAAAGTAAACTCCCTTCTGTCCATCTATTTCTACCTCATGTGCACCCATTTTTTCATAGATTTCATAATGTGTACCCTGTGCAAAAAGATAAGCATCTGCCTCGGTGATCATAACCGGACAATCCTGTTTTTTGCTTTCTGTCATACCTTTACCCCTTTTCTATTTTTTGATAAAATCCTTCTCTCTTAATACGATCATATCTTCTTTATCATACCGCTTCGCAAAAACAACATCCATAAAATGGGAGATGTTCTTTTTGTCCGCATGTTTGATTGCTTCGTTAATGATCTCTTTTACTTCCTCTACTGTAACCGCATGCTCGTTTGTCTGTCTTTCCTCGATCCGGTTATAAAGCGCGAGAACACCCATATCATCAATGGAATATTCCTGCTCTCTTGCATATTCCCGTCCAAAGTTTACAAGTCCGTCATTATCCAGAACCTGAATGTCTATCTTGACATTAAAGTAATCCTGCACCTTCGGGTTCATACGGATCAGTCTGTCCATATCCTGCTTTGTATCTGTCAAGATAAGCAGAATGCCTTTCCCCTGCATTTCATCACAGGCTTTTAACATACTCTGGCATACAGACTGCTTGATATCCCCTGCATGGTCGATGATGATCGCACCATTTGCTGTTTTTTCAAATAATGTCGTAATATCCTTCTGATCCAGTTCCTCTGCTGTCAGAGTTTCTGTATTTCCTGTGAAAGAATCATTTGACCGCATATCCAGTGCAATATTCTGTGCGATCGTCAGAGCGCCTGTTCCTTTATCTCCTGTAATGATCACATTACCGGTAAACGGAACGAGTGAAATAGTATCCAGTGCATGTGCGATCTGTTCCTGCAGCTCTTTTGTCTGCGCGATCGCACCAAACATTTCCTTTTCTGCTTTCGTCAGCGTACGCTTTTTCGGACTGTCCGGCTTCTCTTCCTGTTTTTCTGCCAGAACAGCTTCCTGTTGCTTTTCGATCTCGGATAATGAAATATAATCCTCCGGTCTGGAATCTTTTTCAGATTGTTCCATCTCCTCTTCCAGAGCCTGCATTTGCATACTGCTTGTATCATAATGCTGGTTTTCAAGTGCTGTCATCAGCTTGGCTTCCAGACCGTTGATCTCTGCTGTATTAAATTTATTCGGACGATCCTGTAATTCTTCTTCTGTTTTCTCTGTCTCTTCATCTGATACAGGATCTGTTTCTGTTCCGGATTCTATATCATTTTTTTCCACAGATTCTTCCTGTTCCGGTTCAGCCACATAATCTGTCTGTTCTACGGAAGCAACAATATCTTCTACAGATTCTTCTTCAGGCAGATCAACATCCCCTGCTGCCGGCTCTTCTGCTTCAACCGGTTCTTCTGTCTCGGTCTTTTCTTCTGCTGTTTCTTCCTTTAATGCATCTTCTACTTCCGTAGCAAGATCATCCGTATCGGAGAATACATCAAGAACCGGATTTATCATATCCAGATCTGACTGGACACTGGCTCTTGCTGCTGCATCAAAATCCGATAACAGAGGACCTGTCTGCTCCAAAACACGCTGCTTCATTTCCTGTAAATGCTTTTCTTCATTGGCTTTTTTGGTTTCTTCCCATTCTGCCATAATATCTGCAAAGCTGAGCTGACCGGTGATCTGTTTTTCCACCATCGGTTCCGGCTCTTTTACAAGCGTCTCTTCTTCTTTAATCGTTTCTGCTTCTGTTTCTTCTTCCGCAACCTCTTTAGCAGGCGTCATTTCTTTAATGGCTTCTACTGCTTCATGTGCCACTTCCTGTGCTGCCTGCTTTGCAGCCTCTTTGGCCGCTTCCTTTGCTGCTTCCATTGCGACAGTCTGAACTGCCTGGATCAGTGCTTCCGGTAACGGTTTGTCCCCGCCAAACAGAAGTGGTTTGATATCTTCCGGTTCTTCTTTTTCCGGGATTTCTTCTACTTCTTCGGTTTCTACAGATTCCTCTTCCGTGGAAATCTCTGTTATTTCTACAGGTTCAGTATCTTCTACTTCTGTGATACCCTCTGTAATTTTCTTTTCGATGGATTCCTGCTCCGGCTCTTGTTCTGCTGCAGTTTCCGGTTCTTCTGCTGACTCCTCTACCGGTTCTGCTTCCTCGATTTCTTCCAGTTCTTCCGTCTCAGGAATTTCTTCTGATACTTCAGTCTCTGAAACTTCCTCTTCCGGTTCCTCTACTGTTTCTTTCTCCTCTGAGGAAATCTCTGCTACTTCTGCAGACTCGTTATCCTGCTCAGTGTTTTCTATTCCTGTAGCTTCTTCTTCCACAGATTCAGGCTCCGGCTCTGCTTCCTGCTCTTCCTTCTTCTCTTCTTCCCTGAAAGCAGGCATATCTTCTATTTTCTGTGTTGTTGCCTGAAAAATAGAATCCACCGGAAGTGCCTTTGTTGCATCAGATGCTTCCATATCCTCTTCTGCCAGCATTTCCGCTATGTTCTTAGCAAGTGCTTCCTGCAGATTGATCGTGCTGTATTCATCACCGACATCGATCGTCTTTACCTGAATATCATCAATATCAGGACTTACGATCTTCATGTCAGCATCTTCGTCTACTTCTGTCTCTGCAGAATCTACAGATTCCATGTCTTCACTTTCAGCAGATATTTCTGGTTCTTCAGGCTCTTCCTCAGCAGCCTCTTTCTCAGTTTCTGCTTCTTCCTGTGGATACAGATCTTCAGCCTCTATTTCCGCTTCTACTTCTTTTGTTGGAATTTCCGCTGTGATCACACCTGCAGCTTCTACAGATTTGATCTCGATCGGCATAGAAGGCTCCTGCTCTTCCTGCACTTTCTCTTCCGGTTCCGGTACTGCAAATCTTGCATTGTATTTTTCCTGCTGCTCCGGCGTCAGAGGTGCGTGCAGCATTTTAAGTTCTAACGCTTTTATGACATACTTGCCTTCTCCAAACCATAAAACCAGTTCATCACATTCTTCCACACATCTTGTGGCAAGTCCGATCCTGTGATACAGATAAGCCAGCTCATATGCCCATTTTTCCCGATAATCTCTTTTCTTATATTCCTCAAGTACAGCGATGCGTTCTTCCAGACTGACATCCTGTGCTTCATACAGCCTATACTGTAAAATAAAACGTCCTGTATCTCTCGGCGCGATCTGGATAAATTCTTTATAGTATTCAACAGCCTGTACCGTTTCTTCCAGCTTGATCGAAAGTTCACAAAGCGAATACACGATCTTACGTGATCCCGGCTGCAGATCATAAGCTAATAATAAAACTTCTTTACTTTCTTCGTATCGTCTGTTGATCTTATAAAGCTCACTTACCTTGCAGAGCATTACAACGCTTCTGACCCTTCTCCAGTCGATCGTATCTGCTATTTTTACTGCCTGTATGTAGTCCTTCTGCTCAATCAGCGCATTGATCTCCTCTGCCCTGATCCGATATTCGTATTTATCCAATTTCTTTCACCTCAATTTAATGATAAGAACTGTTTTTTTAACATTCATATTCCGTTTTAGTTTAACATAGTCATATACCTGTGTCAAAATAATAACCATGTTTTAACTGTGAACGAATATTTTATTCTTTAATTGCAGGTAGGAATCCTGTTAAAAAAGAGAAAAGAGAGGTAAGAAAAATGAAAGTAGGAGAAGTAAGAATCTTAGGTATCAAAAAAACAGAAAAGGATAATAAAGTATCCTTCAATCTTTACGGTGAAACACCTTTTGAAGACTGGGAAATGGGCAATTCTGTAGGTACAAAGGTTGTGCAGGAATGGACGAACCGAGTAGACTTGTCCTCTCTTAAGCCGGGTGATGTAGTTACCCTGTCATATGCAAAAGGTTTTCAGGGTGCAGCAGTTCTCAATAATGTAACTGTTGTATCACAGTCAAAATAAGGTTATTTCATACTTTTGTAGTCTCATTTTTGTATGCCCTCTCCCGTCCCCCCGCCAAGGGAGAGGGTACTTCCCTTTAGGTGTGGATGTGATTCGGTAGTAATTGCAATTTCTATATATGTAACCCGTAAACAGTGAAAGAATAACAGGAGGATATTATCATGGGTGGAGTTTTAGCAGCAGACGCTGGCGCAACTACTATTGCAAGTGCTTTAACTGATATTGGTACAATCGTTACCAAGGCTGTAAGTATCATTACTGATAATGCTGTTTTGTTCGTGATCTTCTGCGGTGGTCTGATGGGTATCGGATTTAAGATTGTTAAGCAGGCGAAACGTGCAGCAAAATAAGGAGGTAGTGACATGGCAGAAGCGTTAACTACTATCGGAGACCTTGCAAGTAAGGCACTTGGTATTATTACCGGGAATACTGTACTTTTTGTAACATTCTGCGGCGGTCTGATGGGTATTGGTTTCAAGATCGTAGCACAGGCAAAACGTGCAGCAAAATGATTAAACAAAGGCAGCCGGGCAACTAATAGGTTGCTCGGCTGTTTTTATGTAAAGGTGGTGTTTTATGAAAAAAATAAATAAAATCGTATATTCCATTCTGTTTGTTTTAACTTGTTTTCTTGTTTTTGATGTTCCAGTATTTGCGGAATCTGCAGGTATTGTATCTCATTACAATTTGAATTCTGATACTGGCGAACAGGTTACAAGGATAGATTATGCAATATCTGACTGTTCGACTTCCTCCACTCCATTTGCAGTTGAATATCCTGATAGTACAAAAGGGTTTTATATTTCTGCATTTGTAGAAGATAAGGCTGCTGCAAAACTGGCTACAACTTACACAACTGTAAGGAATGGTAATACAACTGTAAACTATAGAGACTTCGGAAAAACAAATACTGCTTTGTATTGGTTTAAAAATAAAACTATAGATGGTTTATCTGATTATGATAATAAATCGTGGTATGTGTACCTGAAAGGACTTGGATATGAAACTGCAGAAATTGATAAAGTGCTTGCAAAGTTTTACATATTGAATCCTTACGGCAATATGTCTGTAGATCGTTATGATTCAAAGATAGCCTTTTCTTCATCAAATTTGTATACGATTCCAGAGTTATTTGAGTATATGAAGTCATTGATTGATAAGGGCAAAAAGCCATGGGAAGATAAAAAAAATGATAGTCCGCCAAAATTTTATTTGAAAACGCACAATGATAATGGTTTGAATAAGTACACCGAGTATACTTTGACTTGGTTAACAAAAGGTTCATTTGTCGAGGGTAAAGAGTCTGAATATGGTTTTAAAGTATTTATTGGAAAAGAGCGTAAACCGCTTGAAGCAAAAGAATTAGAAGCGACAAAATATAGCCCATGTAAATTTACAGCGGATAAACTTGTTTTTACATGGGAAAATGTAAAAGATTTATTTTCTTTTTTGAGTACGTCCAGTTTGGAAAATCGTTTTGATGTTTTTATTCAGATAACGGATAAAACTGGTAAAGCTGTTTCTGATAACTATATACATTTTTTAGTAATAAAACGTGTTGAAATTAGAGAAAGTGACTATGTGGATAAAAATGGAAATATAATAATTTCCTATGGCAAGTGGGAAAACGGTCAATTTAAGTATACAGATGGTCGGGATACATCCTCGGAAGATAATTCAACCAATAGCAACGGATCATCTACTGCACCGGGTAGCAATGTAAGTAATGATGATTATACAGATATATCGAATGCGCCTAGTTCTTCACAGATTGATGCATCTGCTACCAGTTCGCTTATAAAAACCTTAGATACTATCGTTTCTTCTGTAAGTAATGTACCTGCTTTACTTGCAAAGGTTTATGCATGGTTACCGTATCAAATTATTACTTTAATTGGTACAGCAATTGGATTGATTGTTGTTGTTGGTATTATCAAATGGGTATTGTGAGGTAGTTTTTATGAAAGATATTCTTTTTGCTTGTAATGATCTTTTGAATATTCCCTTTACGTTTTTGGGGTTTAAAGTATCACTTATGGCATTTTTGTTATTTGATATGGTTTCCTTTTTACTTATTTGGGTTGTTTTCAGAATTTTTAATAGTTAGAAATTTCTATTGTTACTTTCTGATTGTGGTTATTATCCGGGTTGTCTTTTTTATATTCGTTTCCCAGTTTTAACATACCTATGATAGCTATTATGGCAAATGCTATGGATATAATAACCGCTAAGGATAATACCATTTTCCCAAATAGTTCTAAAAATGCTTTTAAAATCTTCATAGTTATATCCCCTTTTCTGTGAATTGATACAATTATACAGTAAAGGATTGAAAAAATAAAGAGGTGTTTATATGTATATCTGGTCGTTACTGCTCCCTGATAAATGGGATTTATATATTATATTGTTTTACTTGGTTGTTGCTATGTTATCAGCAGTGATATGGTTATTGCTTGCTTGCATAGTGATCCTGATAGGTAAGGTCGGAAGGTGTATATATGTTTTCATTACAAGATTTATGTAGAGAACATCCAGTTATTTTTACTTTGTTGTTGATTGTTCTGTGTTTTGTTGATTGTCTGTTTTTGTTTAGCGTTGATTTTATTTCTTTTCATCAGGCTATATTTGAATTTGTGATCGTGGGAATTTATATAGTTTTGATGATGATTATTACTCGTGATTGGTAGGTTTGTATATGGAAAAATTGAAAGATTTTTTATCAGAGTTTCATAATGATATGCCTTTTGGTTTTTGGTTTTGGCTTATTATACTTGGTATGTTTGGATTTTTTAGTTTTATTGGAATTTGTTGGAGGTAAATAAAATGAATGGTTTTGACTTAAACACTTTTGGATTTTTTACACAGTCTATCCCTGCTGCTGATTTTACTTGGGATATGGTCTGTGATTTTGCACTTAAATGTTACAATCTTTTTTTGCTGTATTTCTATTTCTGCGTTGCAAAGTTTGCAATTCAGACTGTACAGCGTTGTTGCCGTCGTTTCAGTAAGTTAGGGAAACTGTAGGAGGTGTAAAGATGGATGCAATCAGTCAGTTATTACAGAGTTCAGGCACTATGCAGCTTGATGCAGGCTTTATTTGTAATCTGCTTGCTTTCTGTGTTGTATTTGAAGCCGTTTCCGTTGCTATTGGTCATTTTGCGAATCTTGGCAGATAAGGAGTTGATGAAATGCGTGTTATTATTTTGCTGTGCCTGTGTGGCTTTATATTTTTTGCTTGTGTTTGTATTTCTATGGAGCAGAGAATTATGAAAAAGTTAGATTTTGTATTTTCTCATTTTGAAGGATGGCTCGAAAATCTAAGAAGTGATATATACGATCTTCAGGAAGAAAATACAGAACAGCATTCTGTACTTGAAAATAAGATCCTGTTATCCAGTAAGAAGTCAGAGGAGACCGCACAAGCTTATGACGATCTGACACAGGATGTTGTTAAACTTATGTTTGGTCAAGGAAAGGAATAATATATGACAGCTTTTGTTATATTGCTCTGCGTGATCCTGCTTTGTGTTAAGCTGACACGCTGTATTATTTTTAATTTGCATAACGTAGCGATCTATTCCGTTCGGGACCTGATCGAGTACATACGTAAAAAGAAGTGGAAATATTTTCAAGCGTTCGGAATTGATATGTTTGTTGGTATGTTTGGAAAGGGGAAAACCCTGTCTATGGTGCACCGTGCAAGATCACTGTACAAAAAATATGGGGATACTCTTGTTTTTTACAGTAATTTCAAACTGGAAGATATCCCATATATACCGCTTATCAACTTCAATCAGTTAGTGGATCTTGGGAATGAAATGCCGGAAGGTGTACAAGGTTATGTTGTACTTATTGATGAAATTTCATCTGTACTCTCCCATCGGAATTATGCTTCGTTTCCTTTGGAACTTATCGGATTACTCTGCCAGCAGAGGAAAAAGCATGTTTATATCATGTGTACTGCGCAGCGTTTCTTTATGGTTGATAAAATTTGGCGGTCTATCACTACGAACGTGATCGATTGTAATAAATATTGGCGTTTCGCTCATGCATCTTACTATGACGCGTGGGACTATGAGAACGCTATGAATACCCAGCTAATCAAACGCTATTATCACAATTGGTGGTTTGTGAAAAACTCGGACTATAATGGCTATGATACCAGCGAAATGATTAGCAAGACCTCTGCACATGATTTTATAAGCAATGAAGAAGCTATCGTCAGAAAAGGACTGGATAGTCAGGTAAATGAACTGGCAGTAAAGAATCATGCCCGTAGTCGAAAAAAGGCGTTGAAAAAGAAATAGCTCCGGCGCAGCGTTTAGGCTTGCGGCTAGGAAGCGCACGTGCAAGCCTGCCCCAGGGCGTGCGGCTGTTGCCGCCGCCCAAGGCGCAGAGCGCAAGTGCGCCCGGTACATGGCTGCAAGCCCGCCGGAAGTTCCTAGGCTAGTATTACCCTAGGAACTTCTGTAATTTGTAATAATAGGCTTCAAACCCTTATAAATACAGCATTTCTATTTGTAATAATTTTGTAATCTACTTTTGTAATTTGATAACTTTTGTAATATGTGGTGGGTGTTACGATATGGCAAAACAATGTAGAAAATGGCAGCTTACAATTAACAATCCTATAGATCATGGTTTATCGCACAAGGATATATTTGATAAGTTTTCCGAAATAAAAAAATTAAATTACTGGTGCTTATGTGATGAAATCGGCGAAAATGGTACATATCATACACACATTTTTATATATCGTGTCAATCCTGTTAGTTTTGATTATATAAAAAAATTATTTCCTGTAGCGCATATAGAAGCGGCAAAAGGTACTATTCAAGAAAACCGTGATTACATTCGTAAAGAAGGTAAGTATGCTGATTCTGTCAAAGCAGAGACTAATATAAAAGATACATTTGAGGAAAGCGGAGAAGCCCCAGAAGAAAGACAAGGCAGCCGTACAGATCTGCAGCAACTCTATGGAATGATAAAAGATGGTATGTCAACCTATGAAATACTTGAGACAGATCCGTCATACATGAAAAGGATTGATCTGATAGATCGCACACGTCAGATCATACGATATAAAGAATTTGAAGAACGTTGTAGATCAGAAATAGAGGTTATATATCGTTATGGAAAAACTGGTACAGGTAAATCAAGATCTATTATAGATAAATACGGTTTTAAAAATGTTTATCGTGTGACTGATAATAAGCATCCATTTGATAGTTATGAAGGACAAGACGTGATTGTATTTGAAGAATTTTATAGTTCTAATTGGCGGCTGTCTGATATGCTCAACCTGTTAGATGTATACCCTCTGAAATTACCTTGCAGATATAATAACAAACAAGCCTGTTATACAAAGGTATTTATAAACAGTAACCTACCGCTAACTGATCAATATACTAATCAGCAGAAAGATAACAAAGATGCATGGCAAGCTTTTTGCAGACGTATCCATAAGGTGCAGATCTATAAAGATACGGATCAAATAGAAACGTATGATACACAAGATTATTTTAATAATCGTTGGGTTTCTGTAGATGATCCTGAGTATAAACAGATGCAGTTATTATTTGATTAAAGGAAGGATATTTTATGTGGGATAAGAATAGAATTTTATGCAAGATATATTGTGATGTTCAGAAATCAATAAAGATAGATAAATATACATATGAGATTATAAACAATTATAGAGGCAATTCTTTTTCTGAAAAATTTCGGAATTATGTATTTGATCGTGAGAACAACCAGGACTAAAAAGTATTACAAAATTTCTGCAGAAATAAAGTATTACAAAATTTCTGCAGAAAGAAAGTATTACATATTTTCCTGATTAAAAGGCAGATTTTCATAATAATAGAAAATGTGTGTAATGGTGGTAAAGTACCATTTTAAATAAATGTGGTAAACCCTGTTTATAAATTGTTTATAACTGCTTTTTAGTTATGAATAATTTATGAATGGGGTTTTCCATGTTTATTTGGTACTTTTCCACGATTTCCACATTTTAATTATTAAAGTACAAGCTTGAGAAAGAGAACATATAGAAAAAGAGTATGCCCCACTTGCTTTATGGGTACAACCGGGAAAGAAAATTGTAAAGGATTCCAACGGAACTTGCGCAGTCCTTTATAATTTTCTTTTTTCGGTTGTACCCTTTTTTATAAGCTTTAGAAAAGAAAAAAGGGGTACAGACATATGACAAAAGGCAAAAAGCAGATAACAGAAAAACAGAGATATCAGATTGAAGCGTATAAAAAATCAGGGAAAACCGTAAAGGAGATAGCAGCTCTAACAGGAAAATGTGAAAGAACTATCTATTATGAACTAAAAAGAGGAAAAACAGAGTTATTAAACTCAGATCTTACCACACGGATAGAATACTGTGCGGACGTTGCCCAGAAGAAAATAGAATATAATGCCACGGCAAAAGGTTATGATCTTAAGATATCCAATGATTATGATTTTCTGAATTTTATCCAGGATAAAATTGTAAATGAAAAGTGTTCCCCATATGCCGCCCTGCAGCTTGCCAAAAAGGAACACTTTAAAACTGATATCTGCCTTACCACTCTGTATAAATATATCAATATCGGGCTGTTTTCTAATATCACGCAGAAGAATATGCCATATCGTAGACGAAAAAAGAAGTATCATAAAGTGCAAAAGGTCTGTGCCCGGAATGCGCAAAAGCCATCTATTGAGGATAGGGATAAAAGTATAAAGAAACGTGAAGATTTTGGAAACTGGGAAATGGATACCGTATACAGTGGGAAGAACAGAAGCAAAGCAAGTTTGCTGGTACTGACAGAGAGAAAATACAGACAGGAAATAGTGATAAAGATGCCTGATCGGAAAGCTGTATCAGTTGTAAAAGCATTAGATCGACTTGAAAGGGTATATGGTAAAAGAAAATTTAAAGAGATTTTTAAAACGATAACTGTAGATAACGGTGTAGAATTTGCTGACTATGAAAACCTTATCAAATATAATCGGACAAAAATTTACTATTGCCACCCTTACTGCTCCGGGGAGCGTGGAAGTAATGAAAACCAAAATAAGCTTGTAAGAAGATGGATAAAAAAGGGAGAAGATATAGGAAAATATACAAAGCAGGATATCAGAAAAATAAACGACTGGATAAACCAGTACCCAAGAAAAATGTTTAAAGGTTTATCCAGTCAAGAAATGCTTGTGCAACATGAACAAAATATAGCAGCGGATCTGATTGTCGGTATTGGTAAAATTTAACAAAGTTAATAGATTACTGCAATTTACTCTTGAAATTTACATAATTTCAATATATAAAATCAAAACAATTTCAGAATACTAAATTTGGAATACCGCCATACTCTGTTCCATTGTATGAGAAATATTCTTTAGGCTGTCTGCTTCTTCCGACAACTGATCTGATATTGCCTTTACTTCCGTTACAGAAGCAGATGTTTCCTCTGTGGACGCTGCATTTTCCTGTGCGATTGCTGACAGATTCTGTACAATATCGATCACGCCGCTTCTTTCCTTGTCAAGTTGCTTTGTCTTATCGTCAATTGCTGACATACCGGCTATAGACTGCTCCACATTTTTCTGTATCTCATCAAATGCCTGTTTTGTATTATCTACGTGTTCGCTCTGCTTTTTAAAGATTTCCTTTACATCCTCCATAATGGAAACTGCTTTCTGGGAATCTTCCATCAGAACACGAATGATCTCACTGATCTCTTTTGCGGATTCATTTGACTGCTCTGCCAGCTTCTGGATCTGTGCTGCTACAACGGCAAAGCCGCGTCCCTGCTCACCGGCTCTTGCTGCTTCTATCGATGCATTTAAAGAAAGCAGGTTTGTCTCTTCCGCAATCTCCGTGATCATACTTGCCGCCTCATGGATCTTGCTTGCAGATGCATTTGTCGTATCTGTCTGTTCTGCGATCACATGAATATACTGCATTGCCTGACCATTTACCTGTTCCAGCTGCTCAAGTGCCTCTGTCGCGCCCTGCCCGGACTGCTGCATACGCGTTGCATATTTCATCAGATCATCTACCTGATTCGCCGTCTGCTCTACCATATCGCCCATATTGACAACTTTTTCTGTTGCAAGCTGTGTATCTCCTGCCTGAGAAGACGCGCCGTCTGCGATTTCTCCTACTGCACTGTCAAGCTGCTGCATCGTTGTGGCAGTCTCGGAAGCACTATCATGCACATGATCGGAAGCCTCAAGAAGGAGACCGCTCTGTTCACGTACCTCTCTGACTACGTCCGCAACCTCTGTCCGCAAATACTCCAGTGCGCGGCTCATTGCCCCGATCTCATCTTTTCTGGCAAACAGCTTCTGTCCCGTCTCATGATCAGAAAAATTCATAGAAGACAATCTGTTTGCAAAATTTGTCATTCTGACGATTGGTTTTACGATCACACCGGAGAAAATAACACCAATGATCAGACCGATCATAACCGTTCCGACCAGAGACACAGTTCCCATTCTGTTCATTTTTGTAACCGGTGCCAGTACTTCGCTTTCATTGGCAGAAACAATCAGCATAAACTTCTGATATGTACTGACATAAAGTGCTACATACTTGACCTGTCCTCTATAATCATAAATCCTGACACCACTCTTTACTTCTTTCCCATCCTTGACATCCTGTACTGCCTGCTTGACTACTTCATTCTCTACAGACTTTCCAATCTTGCCACCATCCGGATGATATACCATGGTACCGTTTTCATCTACCACATAAACATAGCAGGACTCAACGCCCTTAATGCCAACCCCATCCAGCTTTTGAGACAGAGCATCCGCCTTTAAAACATAGGTTGCGTCTCCGTCTGCCTTTTTAACTTCTCCGTCCAGGATACCTCCATATGCCATAGCCAGATCTTCAATATAGTTTTGAGACAACTTGGTTAATTCTCTTTTCGCTGTCGGTGCATAGCTCAAAATCAAAAGTATCCCCGTCGCCAGTGTAACAATAAAGAAAGAGAAAACCAGTCTTACCTTAATAGAATTCTGTGCTTTTACTTTTTGATCCATATTAACCACCCCTACTTAATTGTTTTGTAAAGTTTATTTTACCATTCCCATTTTTCCACTTCAACCATCCTGACCGATTTTTCTGTTTTTTTACACAAAATCGGTCTGTTTTCATGCGTTTTCGGTCATTTTTGCCGTGATCTGTTGTTTCTTTTCATCCTTTTTTCATATATCAAAACAGATTCTGCCGCAGTTACGATCTGCAGACAGAACCTGTCTTTTGTCAGTTTATTATATTTCCTGTTCCAGCTACTTTTATCTCTTGATCAATAAAGATTTTCCTGTCATTTCAGCCGGTTTTGTCATACCCATTGTCTCAATCAGAGTTGGTACGATATCAGCCAGACATCCGCCTTCTTTTAACGTATAAGCCGGATCATAGTTTACTAAGATAAATGGTACCGGATTGGTTGTATGGGCTGTGAACGGTGCACCTGTTTCATAGTCTACAAGCTGTTCGCAGTTACCATGGTCTGCGCAGATAAACATAGTTCCGTTGACACTCAGAAGCGCATCTACAGCTTTTCCCACACATTCATCCACAGTCTCTACCGCTTTGATCGCTGCTGCTTCCACACCGGTATGTCCTACCATATCCGGATTGGCAAAGTTGATGATGATCACATCATATTTTTCAGATTTGATTGCTGCGCACAGCTTGTCGCATACTTCGTAAGCACTCATTTCCGGCTTCAGATCGTACGTTGCAACATCTTTAGGAGAATTGACTAAAATTCTGTCCTCTCCCTTATTCGGCTCTTCTACTCCACCGTTAAAGAAGAATGTTACATGTGCATATTTTTCTGTCTCTGCAATTCTTGCCTGTGTCATATCGTTTGCAGCAAGCCATTCGCCGAATGTGTTTGTCACTGCGATCTTATGGAATGCAACATCTTTATTCGGGATCGTTGGGTCATAATCTGAGAAGCAGACATAAGTCACATCCAGACGTTTTCCTCTTTCAAAGCCCTTGAAGTCGTCATCACAGAAGGCATGTGTAATCTCTCTTGCACGGTCAGGTCTGAAGTTGATGAATACAATGCTGTCTTTATCCTGAATGGTTGCTACCGGCTTACCATCTTCTACTACTACAGTCGGTTTTACAAATTCATCTGTCTCATCTCTGTCATAAGATGCCTGAATACCTGTCGTTGCGCTTTCTGCTGTCAGACCCTCGCCCTTTGTCAGAGCCTTGTAAGCCAGCTCTACTCTGTCATAGTTGTTATCTCTGTCCATAGCGTAGTAACGACCGCATACAGATGCAACCTTACCGATGCCAAGCTTCTTCATTTCCTCTTCAAGCTGTTCTACATAGCCTTTTCCTGATGCAGGCGGTGTATCACGTCCGTCTAAAAAGCAATGTACATAAACTTTTTTCAGATCAAATTTCTTTGCCATTTCCAGTACACCGTATAAGTGTGTAATGTGGCTGTGTACACCACCATCGGATACCAGTCCGTAAATATGCAGCGCACTGTCATTTGCCTTGCAGTTTTCCATTGCTTTTACAAGCGCCGGATTTTCAAAAAATGTACCATCCTGAATCTCTTTTGTGATTCTTGTCAGTTCCTGATATACGATACGTCCTGCACCCATGTTCAGATGTCCGACTTCTGAATTACCCATCTGACCTTCCGGCAGACCAACTGCCATTCCGGATGCATTACCTTTTACAAACGGATATTCCTTCATCAGCTTGTCCATAACCGGTGTGTTTGCCTCAGCTACCGCATTATGGTCTTTTCTGTCATTTAAACCGTATCCATCTAAGATCATCAATACTGTTGTCTTTTTACTCATGATTTATCTCCTTTTTCTTTCTTTTTCGTTTCCGTCTCGCGAAATTAGTATACACGTTCCACGGCCGTTTTTCAAGATAACAGAACGAAAAAGACAGGATATACACCCGTATACCCTGTCTTCTTCCATTTCTCATTAATCTGTCGTTACAGAATTATCGTATTTCTGGATATAAACATAAATATCGTTCTGTTCATCCAGCTTTGTAGAATTTCTCTTCTTTCCGCCTATGGAAACACCGTTAGCTTTTACATAGAAGTAATAATCCTTATATGTTTTTAATTTCTTTACAGTGTAAGCAGCTTTCTTTGTTGTGGCAACTTTTTTGAATTTTCCGCCTTCTTTTGTAGCTCTGTATACTGTATAGTTCTTGGCACCCGGTACCTTTTTCCAGCTCAGTTTCACTGCATTGTTGGAAACCTTGGCTGCAGATACATTTGCCTGTGGGATCGCATAAGCAAGATCAGACCATGCACCATACTGTTTCTCGCCGTTCATAAACGTATAAGTGCGGACACGATACTGGAACGGTGTATTCTTTACTGACTTCAGAATAAATGTCTTGGATTTTGCACGTCTACCGTAAATGTTGTATGTCTTTACCAGTTTGTTATCTGCTTTGTAGATCTCGATCTGATAACCATTTTCATATTTTGCTGTGTTGTTCCACTGCAATGTTACGATGTTGGACTTTACATCCCATGATGCAAGCTTCAGTCCCTTTACTGCAGGTGCTGTTGTCAGCACACGCGGATTTTCTACGCAGTTTTCAGATGCATAGAAGCTTGTTGTTACCTGTCTGATCGGATAAACTGCCAGATAGTAGGCAGAATCTGCAGAAAGTCCTGTCAGTTTTACGGATGTTGTCTTAACAACCTGAATATCTTTTGCTGTTGCCTGTGTAGCGCCAAAGCGGATCAGATATCCTGTTGCGCCTGTGCTTGCTGCCCATGAAACAGTTGCAGATGCATTATCTGCCGCAACCTGTGTCATTGTTGCAGGTGCTTTCGGTGCTGTTGCAACCGTTGCTACGACTGCTTCACTGTACTTTGTACCGTCAAAAGCTCTGACTTTTACATAGTATGTATTTCCTGCTGCCCAGTTTGCACCGGCTAAATTGATAAAAGTATCTTTACCGCCATTGCCTGTCAACGCTTCTCCCGTATATGTCTTATTATCGGATGAATAAGAATATACATAAGCGGTTGCGCCCGGTACTGCAGACCAGGAAACTCTTACTGCTGTTTCTGTGGAAATTGTCTGTTTTGCATCTTTCGGTGCTGCCAGGACTGTCACTGCCGCATCAGCCTTTACTGATGGAAGCAGCATCAGCGACATTGCAAGAACAGCCGCAAATGCCACCATAGCCTTCTTGATTTTGATCATTTTGTTCATCTAAAATCCCTCCTTGTCTATTTGAACATTACATCCTGTCCATGTCTTTATTTTACTCTAAAATGACAAATATAAAAAGAGAATTTCGTCGAAAGATTCTTAATCTTTTCTTAAGCGGCCACCGCAATGCGCATCTCCGCAGAGCGTTTTTGCGCAATAGGAACGAAGTTTCATACTATACAAGAAAAGCTATCCGACCTGCACATTGCAGATCAGATAGCCTTTCAGCATTTGCATTATTCCAGTCGCTTAAACATCTTATGAGCAGGTGGAATTAAGCATTTACGATCTTGCCGAAATCCGGCTTTAATGCAGCACCACCGATCAAGCCACCATCGATATCATCTTTGGAAAGGAGCTCAGCAGCGTTGCCTGCATTCATAGATCCGCCGTACTGGATACGAACAGCTTCTGCTGTATCTGTATCGTACATTTCAGCGATAACCTCACGGATCATCTTACATACTTCCTGTGCCTGATCAGCAGTAGCTGTTTCGCCTGTACCGATAGCCCAGATCGGTTCGTAAGCGATAACCAGTTCTTTTACCTGATCTGCTGTTACGTCTGTCAGATCCCATTTGATCTGTCTTGCGATCCACTCTTTGTATGTGCCTGCTTTACGAAGCGCAAGAGACTCACCACAGCAAAGGATTGGTTTCAGACCTGCTGCGAAAGCTTTCTTTACTTTCTGGTTGATCAGGATATCGTTCTCGCCGAAGATATCTCTTCTCTCAGAGTGACCGATGATGATGTATTCAACACCCGCATCTTTTAACATAGGAGCAGAGATTTCTCCTGTGAAAGCACCCTTGTCTTCGATATAGAAGTTCTCAGCACCAAGCTTTACGTTGGAACCTTTGATAGCTTCTGCTACAGGTACGATATCGATTGCAGGTACACAGTAGACAACATCTACTGCATCGTTTACTACGAGATCCTTTAATGTGTTAACTAATTCTACTGCCTGACTTGGAGTCATGTTCATTTTCCAGTTGCCGGCGATAATTCTTCTTCTTGCCATTTTAAATGTCTCCTTCATTTATTCTATATAGATTTATAAATATATATCTATGTGTATCTGATTCACACGGTCTGCTCCGCTTCGCTCTCGCAGCCCTACGTCTCGTCTCTGCTGTATCTCGTGTTCGCGATTCACACGGTCTGCTCCGCTTCACTCCCGCAGTCCTACGTTTCGTCTCTGCTGTATCTCGTGTTCGCGATTCACACGGTCTGCTCCGCTTCGCTCCCGCAGTCCTACGTCTTTCGCAGCATTTGCACTTCGTGCATGCTGCTCAGCCGTTACGTTCGTCGCATACATGGTATCGTGCAAGCAAGCTTGCCAGATACCATGTCCGCTCCTCACTGTGAATCGCTCTATTTGTCATCTGCAGCGTATACGCCCGGAAGCTCTTTACCCTCTAAGAATTCCAGAGAAGCTCCACCACCTGTTGAGATGTGGCTCATCTTATCTGCAAAGCCTAACTGATTTACTGCTGCTGCGGAATCACCGCCACCGATGATTGTTGTAGCATCTGTTTCAGCCAATGCCTTAGCAACTGCGATTGTACCTTTTGCAAGTGTTGGGTTTTCGAATACGCCCATCGGTCCGTTCCAAACAACTGTCTTAGCAGATTTTACTGCATCCGCATAAAGCTCTGCTGTCTTTGTACCGATATCAAGACCTTCCATATCAGCAGGGATCTTGTCAGCGTCTACAACCTGAACTTCGATCTCAGCATCGATTGGATTAGGGAATTCTTTTGCTACTGTTGTATCGATAGGAAGAAGGAGCTTCTTACCAGCCTTCTCAGCCTTCTCCATCATTTCCTTACAGTACTCGATCTTCTCATCATCTACTAATGACTTACCGATTTCATATCCTTTTGCTTTTAAGAATGTGAATGCCATACCACCACCGATGATCAGTGTATCGCACTTCTCGATCAGGTTGTTGATAACGTTCAGCTTATCTGCAACCTTAGCACCACCGAGGATTGCTACGAATGGTCTTACAGGGTTTTCTACTGCGTTGCCAAGGAAGTCGATTTCCTTCTGCATCAGGTAACCAACTGCATTTACGCCACCTTTTTCAGAGATATACTTTGTAACAACTGCTACAGAAGCGTGTGCTCTGTGTGCAGAACCGAATGCATCACATACATAGATGTCAGCAAGATCAGCAAGCTCTTTTGCGAATGCTTCGCCGGCTTCCTGTGGCTTTGTTTCTTCTTTTCCACGGAAACGTGTATTCTGCAGAAGAACTACATCGCCGTCTTTCATAGCTGCTACTGCATCTGTAGCTGCCTGTCCTGTTACATTGTAATCTGCTACGAATGTAACTTTCTTGCCAAGCTTTTCAGATAATCTTTCAGCAACCGGTGCTAAAGATTCGCCTTCGTTAGGACCGTTCTTTACTTTGCCAAGGTGAGAGCAAAGAATAACCTTTGCGCCATCGTTGATCAGTTTGTTAATTGTAGGAAGAGCTGCTACGATACGTGTTTCATCTGTGATCTTTCCATCTTTTAAAGGTACATTGAAGTCGCATCTTACGAGTAC
>ENA-UAOT01000285-UAOT01000285.1-human-gut-metagenome-genome-assembly--contig:-NODE-285-length-26210-cov-7.650315_pt1 | contig 26210 bp, 25 predicted proteins | sample MGYA00243475_ERZ654567 | MGnify/ENA primary metagenome ERZ654567 (study PRJEB26926, sample SAMN06164482) | human gut metagenome | biome: ENVO:00009003; feature: ENVO:2100002; material: ENVO:00002003... | reverse complement strand
ATATTATAAAGCCTTTTTTATAAAAAGTAAAGAAAAAATAGTAAAAACTCTTTCTTTTTTTGAAAAGGTATGTTATAATTATACTAATTTATTTTAGAATAGTATTACGGTTGAGCATATCGTTGCAGTGTCGGAAAGGAAACGTCGCTATGGCAAATTATATCGGAACAAAGTGTATCAGCTGCGGTGAGATATTCAGGGAGGGCGAAGATGTAGTTGTCTGTCCTGAATGCGGAACTCCGTATCACCGTGTTTGTTATGAAAAGGAAGGTCAGTGCATTAATACTGAGCTTCATGAAAAGGGAGAGTCGTGGCAGCCGCATTATGATTCGGATACCGGGTCGGCTAATACTGAAAATAAGCCTGTAAGGTGCGTAAGGTGCGGAGAAACAAATCCTCCGGACGGACTTTTCTGTAAAAAGTGCGGTATGCCTCTTACGGTCAATTCCGGCGAGGCGCGTCCCTTTAACACTCCTCACGAAAATTCTCATAACTCAGGTTTTAAGGGAAATCAGAATAATGCCGGACGCGGTTTTTATCAGGGTATGCCTCCTTTCGGAGCCGGTCAGCAGATGACCTTTGATCAGGATTCAGATATAGACGGGGTAAAGCTTGGGGACTATGCAAAATACGTCGGAAAGAATCCTGTCGTAATGCTCTCCAATTTTATACGTTTCGGAAAATTCGGAGGAAAGTCAAGTCTTAATCTCGGCGCTCTGCTGTTTCCTCAGTTTTATTTCTTTTACAGAAAAATGCCGCTGATCGGGGCGCTTTTTATGTTTCTTACGATCCTTACCGGAATACCGAGTCTTTTGTATTCGTTCCAGTCGGGATTTATGGGTATCGACGTTATTTCAGCAGGCGTGAACCTGAACAGCGACGCATTCGGTACAATTCTGAATCTTGCGTATGTGCTTTCTATGGCAGTAAGAGTTGTGCCTGCGATGTTTGCCAACTACTGGTACTATAAAACTGCCAGACGGGATATACTTTCGATCCGTTCAGTATACTCGGAATCGGGTGATGAAAGTTCTGTTAAGGAACGAATAGCGTCTAAGGGAGGAACCTCCTTTGCGGCGCTGATCATGTCGCTGTTGGTATTTATGACTCTTAATATATTGGTGGTATTTATAGCAAATAAGCTGCTTGCGTAAATTTACAAAATATTAATATTTACAGTCTGCGTATCCAATTGACAGTTTTCGCGGACTGTGTTATAATAATTAAGTTATCCTTGCTTGTATTATATATACAGGCGAAATCCAGAAGGAGGTGCAAGTAATGGCAAAGATTAATGAAACTTACGAGGCTGTTGTTGTTTTCAGCTCAAAGGCCGGTGAGGATGCTGTAAAGGATCTTACCGCTAAGTTCAACGAGATGATCGAGGCGAATGCGACCAATGTTGAAATGAACGACTGGGGCAAGCGTAAATTGGCTTATGCTATTAACTACGAAACAGAAGGAAATTATGTATTGTGGAATTTCACAAGCGAAACATCTTTCCCTGCTGAGCTTGAGCGTGTTCTCAAGATCACAGACGGAGTTATCCGTTTTCTGATCACAGTAAAGTAAGGCCGATTGAAAAGAGGGAAAAGTTATGCTTAACAGAGTTATTTTGATGGGTAGAATCACGCAGGATCTTGAAGTGCGTCAGACTCCGGGCGGAGCTAGTGTGCTTTCCTTTACTATTGCTGTAGACAGAGGCTATACTAAGCCCGGCGAAGAAAGGCAGACGGATTTTATTAACTGCGTAGCGTGGAATCAGCGTGCTGAATTTATCGGCAAGTATTTTGCCAAAGGCAGAATGATAGCCGTTGAAGGACAGCTCAGGACCCGTACCTATGATGATAAAAACGGCACAAGACATTATGTTACCGAGGTTTTTGTGGATAATACGTCCTTTACAGGAGAACCGAAGCAGCAGGGTCAGGGTGGTTATCAGAATAATTACGGCTCGAATCCTAACAACGGAGGATACCAGAATAATAATTATCAGCAGAATAGTAATTATTCCGGCAATTCTCAGCCGCAGAATAACAATTACGGCAGTGCGCCCGCCAATGACGCACTGAATATAGGCGACCTTGATGATTTCGAGGTATTAAGCGACGACGGAGTACCTTTCTGATCTGAAAGTCATCATGTTGAGTAAGGAGGATTAATCATGGAAAGAAATAATAGACCTGCTAAAAGAGGTCGTAAGAAGGTTTGTATGTTCTGTGTAGACAGAGCTGAAAAAATCGATTATAAGGATATTGCGAAGCTGAGAAAGTGCATGACTGAAAGAGCTAAGATTCTTCCAAGACGTGTAACAGGCACTTGCGCATATCATCAGAGAGAGCTTACTACAGCAATTAAGAGAGCTCGTCATCTGGCGCTTCTTCCGTATGTTGCAGATTAAATTTTAACTGTAAAGCTGAGAGGTATCCGTTTATGGGTATCTCTTTTTGTTTTGTAATAAACAGGAATGTAAATTTACAGTAATTTAGTATACATTAGGGGTTGCAAAGTTTAATAAAATGTGGTATTATATATTTGAAATCGGAAGTTGAATATAAAAAATGTAGATTATTGTAAATATAGATAGGAGCAGCTATGAAAGATAATATAAATATAAAGGAAAGTTCAGGAGTACAGATATATCCTTGCGTACCTACAAGAGAACTTGTGGTATTCCCTAATATGGTAATGCATTTCGACGTAGGACGTGCAGGCTCGGTAAAAGCAATGAAAAATGCGCTTCAAAGCGGCGGATACGTTTACCTTGTGGCACAGAAGGATGTAAATGTAGAACGTCCTGAGAAAAACGACGTATATAAAATAGGAACGGTAGCAAAGGTAAAACAGATAGTAAAAACTCCCAACGGAGTTTACAGATGTCTGGTGGAAGGCGTGCAGAAAGCAAAGCTTGTAGAGCTTATCGACACAGATGCCTGCTATGAAGCCGAGGTCAGGGATATGGCTAATTACAGCCGTGAAACTCTGAGCGATAACGAAATTACTGCGCTTTTCAGGGAGCTAAAGGAGGTCTTTGCAGATTATGCAAGAGTTCTTCCGAGAATGCCGCAGGAGCTGTATACTCAGGTTATGGGAGCGGCTGACGCCAAGTCGCTTTTTGAAGCTATAGCGTTTAATATAGTTCTGCCTTTTACCGATAAGCAGCAGCTATTGGAGATACCCTCGGCAGGTGAGAAAACGGCGTTTCTGCTGTCAGTTCTGTCTAGAGAGATTGACGTGCTTACGCTGGAAGCCGAGATCCATGAGCAGGTTCACGCCGCAATTGAACAGAATCAAAGAGAATTCTATATCCGAGAGCAGATCAAGGCGCTTCAGAACGAGCTTGGCGAAGGCGGCTACGGAGAAGATTTCAGCGATGCAAATGAGATCCAGAACTATATAGATAAAATACATAAGCTTCATGCCGGCAAGGAGGTAGAGGAAAAGCTTTTTTCCGAGGTAAGAAGGCTGTCAAGAATGGCTTCAGGCTCGCAGGAGGCGGTTGTGATAAGAGGCTATCTCGATACCTGCATTTCTCTGCCCTGGAATAAATATTCCAAGGATCAGACAAATATAAAAAAGGCGCAGCAGATTCTGGACAAGGATCATTACGGAATGAAGAGAGTAAAGGAAAGAATACTTGAAAATCTTGCCGTAAGATCGCTTACACCAGATATAAAGGGTCAGATAATTTGTCTTGTCGGCCCTCCGGGAGTCGGAAAGACCTCTATCGGAAAATCTATAGCAAGAGCTTTGAACCGTAAGTATGTCCGTGTTTCACTTGGAGGAGTAAAGGACGAAAGCGATATAAGAGGCCACAGAAAGACTTATGTCGGCGCTATGCCAGGACGTATAATAAATGCGATCAAACAGGCAGGTACAAAGAATCCTGTAATACTGCTTGACGAAATTGATAAAATGAGCAATGATTTCAGAGGAGATCCGTCATCAGCTATGCTTGAGGTGCTTGATTCCGAGCAGAACTTCTCGTTCCGGGATCATTATATAGAGCTTCCGTTTGATCTGAGCGACGTGCTTTTTGTAACTACAGCCAATACGCTTGAAACTATCCAGCCGCCGCTGCTTGACAGAATGGAGGTCATTGAGCTTTCAAGCTATACCAGAGAGGAAAAGTTTAATATTGCAAAGAAGCATCTGATCCCAAAGCAGCTTGCCAAAAACGGACTGAAAGCGTCGCAGATGCGTATTACAAACGACGGTATCTATGCGCTTATAGACGGCTATACAAGAGAAGCGGGGGTTCGTAAGCTTGAAAGGGCCGTAGGCTCTCTTTGCAGAAAGGCGGCAAAGGAGATAGTCGAGGAGGGAGCTGTAAAGGTAACCTTTAAGGACGCAGATCTCGAAGCATATCTAGGTCATAAAAAGTATCTGCCGGAGCTTGTTTCAAAGGAAGATCAGGTTGGCTGCGTAAACGGTCTGGCATGGACATCTGTCGGCGGAGTTATTATGCCTCTGGAAGTTCTTGTACTTGACGGCAAGGGCAAGATTGAGCTTACAGGCTCGCTGGGAGACGTAATGAAGGAATCGGCTAAAATTGCAGTAAGCCTTGTCCGAAGTATTGCAGACAAATATAAAATTTCTTCCGATTTCTATGAGAAAAACGATCTGCATATTCATGCTCCAGAAGGGGCAGTTCCAAAGGACGGGCCTTCTGCCGGCGTAACTATGACTACTGCGTTGGTTTCTGCGCTAAGCGGTATTCCGGTGCGTTCGGACGTAGCAATGACAGGCGAAATTACCCTAAGAGGAAATGTACTTCCTATAGGGGGGCTTCGTGAAAAAACAATGGCGGCATATAAGGCGGGAGTAAAGACAGTAATAGTTCCCAAGGAAAATATGGGCGATCTTGACGAGATCGACGATACGGTAAAGCTTGGACTTGAATTTATTTTCGCAGAAAAGATACAAGACGTTCTTGACGCCGCACTGGTCAGGAAACCGAATCCCGAGGACATAACCTATGAAATAGTAAAAAAGCCTGTTCGCAGGGCAAGTAAAGCGGCAGTGCAGAAATAGGTGACATATGAATTTTAATAAAGCGGAGTTTTTTACGTCATTCGGAAGCTTATCGCAGATCCCGAAGCCTGACAGGATCGAAATTGCCTTTTCCGGCAGATCGAACGTCGGTAAATCGTCGCTGATAAATAAGCTTCTTAACCGAAAATCACTTGCGAGGGTAAGCTCTGTTCCCGGCAAAACCGTAACGATCAATTTTTTCTCGCTGGAGAATATTTATCTTGCGGATCTTCCCGGATATGGTTATGCGAAAACGGCCAAAAACCTAAAGCGGGAATGGAGCGAGCTTATAGGCGGCTATCTTGCAAGTCCCGAAAGGTATATTGAGCTTGTTTTTCAGCTTATAGATATGCGTCATTCGCCTACTGCCGATGATTTGCAGATGATAGATTTTATGATCGAAAATGAAATGCCGTTTGCAATAGTTTTCACGAAAGCCGATAAGCTTAAACCGTCTGCAAGAAAAGCCCGTATGGCTGAATTTGCAAAAGAGATACCGTGCTTTGAGGATATAGTGTGCGTTGAGTTTTCAGCTGTTACCGGAGAGGGCGTTGAAAGGCTCAGGGAAATAATAGAGGAGGTCGCGGAGGCCGGCATACCGTCAGACAGCTTAGAAGAAGACTTTAAAGAAGAGCCGCAAGATGACCGCAGTTCGGATATCGGCTCAGGCTTTCTTACTCCGAGAAAAAGAAATAAATAAAAATTATTAAAACCCCTTTACTTTTATTATGTGATGTGCTAAAATAGCATTAGGTAGTTTAGCACTTTACACTATGATAAGTAAAGGGCTTTTTGCTGAGAAGTACAATAAACAGTAAGAGGAGGCGGGTCTGTGTACGCTATTTCATATTTATATATATGAATTTGCGGACGGGCGTTATTATGATGGAAAAAAAGGAAATAAAAAATCTTGACGATCTTTTTGAAGCGGTTCTCTGTTTGCAGACTATTGAGGATTGCAGGGCTTTTTTCAAAGACCTCTGCACTGTTCCCGAGCTGAAGGCTTTATCCCAGCGCTTTCAGGTAGCGAAGCTGCTGACTGAAAATCATGTTTACAGCGATATAGTTTCGGAAACGGGAGCGTCTACCGCTACTATCAGCCGAGTAAACCGTTCAATTTCCTATGACGGAAGCGGCGGATACAGTATCGTATTCGATAGGCTGAAGGAAAAAAAGGATAAGGACAACGGTTAATGAGCGGGTACGGCAAGTTTGCCTGGTTTTACGACAGGCTGACAGATAATGTTGAGTATGATAAAATCGCTGCGGCTGTGGACAGGTATGTGGAACGCTTCGGCGGCAGGAAAAATATACTGCTGGATATAGCCTGCGGAACAGGTTCACTGTGCGAACGGTTTGCAAAAATGGGTTATGACGTTATAGGCATTGACAGCTCCGAGCAAATGCTTAACGCAGCGCTTGACAAGAAATACGACAGCGGTCTGCCGATCCAGTATCTTTGTCAGGATATGACAAAGCTTGATATGTACGGAACTGTCGACGTTACCGTATGCACTCTTGACAGTATAAATCATCTGACGGATATAGAAGCTGTAATGAAAGTCTTTGAAAGAGTTTCTCTTTTTGCATATCCGGACGGCTTGTTTATTTTTGACGTAAATACAGTTTATAAGCATAGGGAAGTGCTTTCAAATAATGCTTTCGTCTATGATCTTGACGGACTTTTCTGCGTATGGCAGAATGAATATAATGCTGAGGACAGTTCTGTTGATATATATTTAGACTTTTTTGAAAGAAACGGACAGGGCGGCTATGACCGTTATCAGGAAAGCTTTGCGGAGCAGGCCTATTCTCGTGAGCTTCTACGTCAGTGCCTTAATAAAGCAGGCTTTGAGGTACTTGGGGAATACGACGGCTATACCGACGCTCCTCCTGCTGAAGATTCGGAGAGGATCGTTTACGTTGTCAGGAAAATAAACAGCTGAAGCAGTATGCCGGCAGAGGCGGAAGGTATTAAAAAGTCTGAAAGGAGTACATTCGTATAAATGGGAAGAATAGTAAGAGTTATCAGTAAGGACGCTTCGGTTGTATGCAGCGCCATTGACGGCAGAGATATTGTCGCTCGTATTGAACAGATACATAAGACCTCTGCGGTATGTACCGCGGCGCTGGGCAGACTTACGCTGGGAGCTTCGCTTCTGGGTTTCGGCCTTAAAGGAAAGGACGATTCCATTACCCTTAGGATTGCGGGAGGAGGACCTGCGGGAACGCTTATTGCGGTTTCGGACAGCTTCGGAAACGTTAAGTCCTATATACAGAACCCGATAGTTGAAATTCCGCTCAACAGCGTCGGTAAGCTGGACGTAGGAGGAGCGGTCGGAACGGACGGAACATTAAGCGTTATCAAGGATCTTGGACTTAAAGAGCCGTATTCGGGTCAGATACCGATAGTATCCGGAGAGATCGCCGAGGACATTACAAGTTATCTTGCAGTCAGCGAACAGGTCCCAAGCGTATGCGCTTTGGGGGTACTTGTAAATCCGGATCTTACCTGCGCTCAGGCAGGAGGTTTTCTGATACAGCTGCTTCCGTTTGCACCTGATGAGGCGGCGGATATGATCGAAAAGAATATACGGTCAATGAAGTCGGTAACTTCTATGTTATCGGACGGTCTATCCGCAGAGGATATAGCTATGAAGGCGCTTGAGGGGCTTGAGCCTAATGTGCTTGACGACTTCAAGGTCGATTATATCTGCGACTGCTCAAGGGAAAGAGTAGAGCGGGCTTTGGTCTCTTTGGGCAGGGAACAGCTTGAAGAGCTTTCGCATGATGAGATTACAGAGGTAAAGTGTCATTTCTGCGATAAGGCTTATCATTTTACTTCTAAGGAAGTAAAAGCGCTTATGAACAGATAATCAGGCGTTAAGATAATAAGATACCGGAAAAACGATTAATACGTTTTCCGGTATTTTTTATCTGCACCTTTTCCAGGGGACAGTTTGTTGATAATATACGAAACAAGTCCATTCAGATAATTCATGCCATCGGCGCAGATTATAAACATTAACGGCAGAAAATTAACCAGATATCTGGAACGGGTTTCCCATATAAGCAGGAAAAGAGCAAGTCCGAATACGGAAAGTCTTATAAGGGACACAGGCTTTTTTCTTGAATGAACCGCTCCGTAAATAAACGACAGCAGCATAAGTGTAAGCATTGCTAAATGAACTCCGTTAGTATAAAATTTGAACTTTTTTCCGCTTCGTATAGTATACATTAGAGAGCTTTTAGGACATTTTTTCAGATGATGGACTGAATAGAACTTTCCGCTGTTCCAAGTAAAAGTAATTTTTTGATTCAGGTGTTTAAAAAAGCTCTGAGCGTCATATTGTTCAAGTCTGAGCTTTATTTCTTCAATATTGGCGGCCTTTTTCTCATCATAGGTTTTAAAGCCTTTGGTAAAATCCCTGTCGCTCCAACTGTAGCCGCCATTTCCTTTGAGTCCCATCATTATCCAGTGAGTAGGCGGGAATTTGACGGTTTCCAGCAGCTCCTGCGTGGTAAGGTCAGTTAGCATTACCGCCTTATTAAATGAAATGCACCATGTGCTGAAAGTCGTAATTAAGATTATTGAAAAGCACAGCGCACGCTTCCAGCCGATCTTTAAGAGAAAATAGATAATAAACGCCGGTATCAGTACGGCAGCGCTGCCTTTTATACTGAAAGCCATTCCTGCAAGCAGTCCGCTGAAAACAAGCTGTATTATGCTTCTTGATAAACGTTTCGATCTGAGCGCTCTCAGGTAAAGATAAACTGAGCCTAATACAAACGGCATACTCAGCGTATCAGAATAAAAAATAGTCGTGTAAAGATACAATACGGGCATTGAAGCCGCAAGGGCGGCACAGAAAAGAGGGCGTGTCTTATCTCTGAAAATAAGCTTTGCAGTAAAGTACATCAGTATTACCGATCCTTGAATTGCGATAAGATTTATAACAGAGGGCACATACCGAGAAATGCTTCCGAAAACAAGATATATAGCTCTGTATATCAGCGACAGAAAAACCAGTATTCCCCAGTTGTTCGTATAGCGTGAAAAATAATAATACTGTCCGTGTATTCCGTCAAAAGTTCCTGTACGGGCAAAATCCCTAGCGGCAGTATCAACTATTTTACTGTCATAAACAGGCTTATAGTCAAGACTTATTATCAGAAAAATCTGTATTGCTGTCATTAATATTATAATCAGCAGTAAGATCGGGTAGGTTTTGATTTCTCGGTTTATTCTTTCCCTGCGCTTTACCGTTTTAAAAATCATCAGGGCAGCGGCGAGAAATAGCATACCGAACAGAGCCGTATTAAGGCGTTCTTCCAAATAATAGTTAATAACTACGTTTACGAAGATATATATAAACAGTATTGCATATAAACAATGAAATATTTTATTAGCGGCAGACTTCATTAAGCATCACCCTTTTGCTTATAAAAAGCAATAGAAAAATTATATTGTATATTCCTGCGGTAATAATTTTCAATATCGTTTCCCCGTTTCGTTGTTAAATGTATCTATTAATAACACGTCTTACAGTTACATAAAGCAACATACCGGTATATAAATTTTATATTTTTGTGTATAATGTGAAATAATATAACAGCATACGAATATATTTGTGCAATTCAACAGTATTATAGTTTCCTGAATCTATAAAAGTATAAGGGCTGTAGTGCAATTTTATGGTATACAAGAAATTTATTGAAAATTGTGCGCTTTGCTGTCTTCATTTTTTTCAATATCTATTGACTTTTGCATAAAAAAGCACTATAATTATAAAGTGAATGTGCGTGCGGAATTGACAAAATACGCATAGAATAAATTTTAGGAGGAACAATCGTGCGACGAGTTAAAAAACCCGTGTTTTTTATAGTTCTTATTTGTATTCTGGGTTTAGGCTATCTTACGTTTGCCGGAATTCATACTCAGTACGGCGATATAAAAACGACCTACATAAAGGGCGCGGACGAAATACGCTGGGGTATTGATATTCAGGGCGGCGTTAATGCGACTTTTCAGCCTGCGGACGGATACAATGCTACGGACGATGAGATGGACGCGGCAAAGGCTGTTATAGAACAGCGTCTTATAAGTCTTAACATTACAGACAGCGAGGTTTATGTTGATTACTCCAAGGACAGAGTAATGGTTTCATTCCCGTGGCAGGCCGGAGAAGAGAATTTTGATCCGGAGGCTGCGGTATCAGAGCTGGGTGAAACTGCTGTACTTACTTTCAGAAAGGGAACTCAAGCCGACGGGGAAGAGGTTCTTACGGGAACAGACGTCAAAAAGGCTGAGGCTCAGCAGTATCAGGACGAAAAGACAGGCGGCGTAAAATTCGGAGTCGGACTTACGCTCAACAGCGAGGGTGCAAAGAAATTTGCCGACGCTACAGCTGAGCTTGCAGGCAATGGACAGATCTCGATCTGGATGGACGATAAAAGCATATCAGCTCCTAATGTTGAAAGCGCAATAACCGACGGCAAGGCGCAGATCACCGGTAACTTTACTTATGATACTGCAAAGGCGCTTGCAGACAAGATCAACGCAGGCTCTCTGCCGTTCAAGCTTACTACCTCAAGTACGAATATAATTTCTGCAACCTTGGGAGAGGGAGCGAGAAACGCAATGATTATTGCAGGAGTTATCGCTTTTATTATCATTGCAATTTATATGATAGTTATTTATAGGCTTCCGGGATTCGTTGCTTCAATTGCTCTGATAGGACAGGTTGTAGGCTCTATAGCATGTATATCAGGCTTCTTCGGAAATATCGAAAGCTTTACACTAACTATTCCTGGTATTGCCGGTATAATTCTTGCAGTAGGAATGGGCGTTGACGCCAACGTTATAACGGCAGAGCGTATAAAGGAAGAGCTGCGCAACGGAAAGACCCTTAACGGTGCGATCGAAATGGGTTATAAGCGTGCATGGAGCGCAGTATTTGACGGAAATATCACAGTAGTGTTTGTAGCTGTAATTCTAATGGGTGCGTTCGGGCCTACGGACAGTGTATTCGGCACTATACTAAAGCCTATATTCTTTATGTTCGGAGCGGCTACTGCCGGAACGATCTATTCTCTCGGATATACTCTTTTGGTAGGTATTATTCTTAACTTTGTATTCGGAATTTTCTGTTCAAGGCTGATGCTTTCTTCGCTCTCAAAATTCAAATGCTTCAAGAACCGCAGATTTTACGGAGTTCCGGATACTGAAGAGAAGCTTGCTGAACTTAAGGAAAAGAAAAATAAATCACTTAACGTTACTTCTCACCGCAAGATATTTTATACTGTTTCATGCAGTCTTATTGCAGTATTTATAATTATTACAGCTGTTATCGGTCTTAACGTAGCTATTGAATTCAAGGGCGGAACGATAATAACCTATACATATACAGGCGATATAGATACCAATGAGGTTTCAACGCTTGTAAGCGATACTATAGGCGAAAGCGCTGTAGTTACGAAGGGAGAAAATTTCTCCAGCAACGATACTACTATCAAGATCTCCCTTTCCTCAAAGAAGGGTATAAGCAATGAAAATCAGGAAAAGCTTAAAACCGCTATGGAAAGCAGATTTGCGGACAATAATATAGATCTGCTTGAATCCAATGATATTGCCGCCTCAAACGGTACGGAATTTTTCTTCAAGTGTCTGGTTGCTTGTGCCTTTGCAGCTATAGTAACTATTATTTATATAGGCTTCAGATTTAAAAAGATAGGCGGACTTTCAGCTGGCTGCTTTGCGGTATTGGCGCTTATACATGATATGTGTATGGTTTACGGCTGTTTTGTAATTTTCAGATTTGATATAAACGCAAACTTTATGGCGGTTCTGCTTACGATACTGGGTTATTCGATAAACGCAACTATTATCGTTTACGACCGTATCCGTGAAAACCGCAGACTGCTCGGAAAGAAAATGCCTCTGAACGAGCTTGTAAACCTGTCGATAACTCAGACTATGGGACGTTCTGTACATACTACAGTAACTACGGTTCTGGCTATGGCAACAGTATGTGTTGTTTGTCTGATATGCAATATTACGTCAATAATAAGCTTTGCATTTCCGCTTATAATCGGTATGCTTGCAGGAGTTTATTCCTCAAACTGTATTGCTCCTACCCTCTGGGTAATGTGGCAGGATCATGTGGAGAAGAAGAATAAAAACAAGACTCCGGTCCCTTCTAAAAAGTCGAGAGCCAAGAAGCAGAAAACCGAAAGACCAAATAACGGAGCGGTCGTATAATAGAGATAAAAAAGCTCTGATCTTATTTAAATAAGGTCAGAGTTTTTTATGTATAAAAATAACCGGGCAGCCGTTTTTGCAATGGCTGCTCGGTTTATGATCAGACGTCGTTTCTATGAGTTCTGAATGGCGCAAGAGGTATCCCAGTTTCGTTATATATGTTAACTTCGCCGTAATTTACCCAGCAATATCTTGCATAGACGGGAGCAGAAACTTTTTCACTGCTGATAAATATTGTATTTCCGGTTATTTCGGCTTTAGCAGGGTAAAATTTTTTGTCCTCTCCGGCTATCTCAAAGCCGATTGGTTCTTCATCCTTGACATTAAATCCGTTTTCTGCATACTCAAAGCTGAGCTTAATTCCGCCGTTTATATATTCATAAGAACTGTATATCGGCCCGAACGCTTTGACGTTCATGCCGTAAGCAAGCTTTTGGGCCTGTAGACACAGCCGTTCTCCTACGGGGAGCTTATCTGTAGGATGAATATTGTCAAGCTCTCCGCAGTCTGTAATAACAGCGATACCTGTGTTCTTTACAGTCTGAAACGCTCTCATCTGAGCCTCTCTTATAAGACACCAGTGTTTATAGTCTGGATCGTTTTTATATTTAAACATAGGAAGCTGAACAATAATAAACGGCAGCTTTTCGTCGTTCCAGATATTTCTCCAAAGAGATATAAGACTTGTAAGCAGAGTATAGTATGTATTCGGCTTGTGATCGTCCGATTCTCCCTGATAATACAGAAAACCTCTGAGCGTATAAGGGCAAACTCTTGAAAGCATAGTTTCAAAAAGTCCGGCAGGGCGGTAAGGATTGACGCAGTTTATAGGTCCTGGCCACTTGTTTTCTCCGCAAAGCTCCTGAACTTTATCCCAGCTTGCGTCGGGTTCTTTTTTATATACCTCCTGCGATTTTTCATTCCACGCCTTATCGTAATCGAGGTAATCAGCGTATTCCTTTTCCTGCTCCTGTACCGATTTTCCCTCTATTGCTTTATCATACTCTTCAAGGTATGAATTAAGCTCTTTGTTTATATCAAGAGTTTTTCTGTCTACCCAGGCTGACCCTGATGTTCCTCCCCAGTTGCAGCCGATAAGCCCTACTGTTACTCCAAGCTCCTTTGCAAGCTTTCTTGCGAAGAAAAATCCAACTGCGCTCCATGCCTTTGAGCCTTCGGAATCGCACATTCCCCAACAGGAGTCTCTTTCGGCTTCTTCGGCGGCTTTTACCGTTCCGACTTTATTAGTATAGTAAAATCGTACAGGCATATCGTTAGTAAGTTCAGCTAAAACAGCTTTTCCGTTTTTTGCATTTTGAAGCTCAAGCTCCATATTTGACTGTCCCCCGCAGAGCCAAACCTCTCCTATCATAACGTTGCGGAAGATAACGGATTCTTCACTGTCAGTACGGCATACAATATGCAGCTCATACGGTCCGCCTGCCGGCATCGGAGGAAGAATCAGCGACCATTTACCGTCATTTGCAGTACATTCGGCTTTTTTACCGTTAAGCTCTGCGGTTACAGCAGCTCCGTTGTCAGCCTCGCCCCAGACGGAAATATTTTTTTCTCGCTGTAAAACCATATTATCAGAAAATACAGCAGCAGTCTTAAACATATAAATCAGAACCTTTCGGATATTATTAACTGTATAAATAAGTGTTTTTATTTATGCTCCCAACTTATTATCTTCCACGGCGAATTTTCTTCTTCCTTTACAAGATAAAAGTACCAGCCTGTATTCTCCTTTGAAAAACGGTCGTCGGCAAAGCCTGGTGTGCTTTTATATGTAAATGAAGCTGAAACGATCGCGTTATCATAATAGCTGTCATAATTTTTAGCCTTTTCGTCCAGAAGAATACTTTCGGTGCATTCTATTGTACAGAAAAAGTACAGGGACGGCAGAAAGTTTTTTGTTTCCGCCGTATTGAATTTGCTTTCAGCAAAGGTAAGCTGACTCATGCCTACGTTATTTCCGTCGTTCCAATATTCAAAATATTGTCTGACTGTATTTGAAGCGGAAAGGTTTTCAGGAACGGAGGTTTTCTCATACTGCCTGTTCTTATAATAGCAGAACAGAACCGCTGAGCCTGCAAGCAGAGCGATCATAATAAAGATTATCATAATTATTTTTATTGCTTTTTTCATATTGACCCCTTTTTTACTGAATAAAAGTGATTACCATCCTGTGAAAATTGCTCCGACGCGCCACGGACTGTCTTTGGTTTCTCTGCAAACCATTATAAAGGTGAAGTTATCTCCTGATACTTTGCCTTGTACGCCCTCGTCTATTGTTTTACTGTAATGTACATTGAAAACTTGCTGCTCATAATAATTATAATCTGTTTTATTGTTCAGAGTTTCATTAACTGCTTCTATTTTGGTGATTTTAATATTGTCCAGCAGATTTTCTGCGGAATAGCATTCATACCACTTCAGCTGTTCCCGCTTACCGCTGCCGACAAGCGCACCGTCCTTTTCTATGAATTCTTCGGCACATAGATCGGTTTTGATAAGATTAAGTCCTTTAAGATTGCCGCTGTCCCAGTAATCAAAGTATTTCTCTACAGTTTCCTGCGCTGAAAGACCGTCGGGTACTTTGGTTTTGCTGTAGATTACGTTAAGTCCGATCCAAGAAACCGCATACAGCAGAATCAAAGCCGTAATTAAAATGGCAGCTATACGGATCTTCTTTTTTCTTTTCAGACGCTTATTATTATCCGTTACAGAAGGTGTGTCCAAATTAATATTTTCAGATAATTTTGTCATATTATTAGCCTTCTTTCTAATGACTGCGGATTATTCTATATATGATCTCATTCCCTTTTCACGCCTGAACTCCAGATATTCATCGTAGGTTCCGATTCTGTCGATACAGCCGTCGGGGGTGATCTCGATTATCCTGTTTGCAACCGTCTGCATAATTTCATGGTCATGAGAAGCAAATATAACTACTCCCTTAAAATCACTAAGACCGTTATTTACAGCGGTAATGCTTTCAAGGTCAAGATGGTTTGTAGGCCTGTCAAGCAGCAGTACGTTTGAACCGAACAGCATCATTCTTGAGAACATACATCTTACCTTTTCGCCTCCGGACAGAACATTTACCTTTTTGTATATGTCATCGCCTGAGAACAGCATTTTTCCTAAAAAGCCTCTTAGGAAGGTGTCGGTTTCCTCGGTAGTGGAATACTGTCTTATCCAATCTACTATTGTCATATCGCAGCCGTTAAAAAATTCGCTGTTGTCTTTCGGAAAATATGAGCGGGAGGTAGTAGAACCCCATTTAAAGCTGCCCTCGTCAGGTTGTTCCTCTTCCATAAGAATTTTAAATAGCATAGTGATAGCCTGCTCGGATTCACCGATAAAAGCAACCTTGTCTGTTCTGCCAAGCGTAAAGGAAACATTATTTAACAGCTTTTCACCGTCAACAGTCTTGGAAATTCCTTCTACTCTTAAAATTTCCTTGCCGGGTTCTCTGTCCATATTAAAGCCGATATAGGGGTATTTTCTTGACGAAGCAGGCATTTCTTCAACAGTAAGCTTGTCAATAAGCTTTCGACGTGAGGTTGCCTGTTTTGATTTTGATTTGTTAGCGGAGAACCTTGCTATAAATTCCTGAAGTTCCTTGATCTTTTCCTCAGCTTTTTTATTCTGCTGTTTGATCATTCTCTGCATAAGCTGTGAGGATTCATACCAGAATTCGTAGTTTCCAACGTACATTTTAATTTTTGTATAATCTATATCTACTATGTGAGTGCAGACATTGTTAAGAAAATGTCTGTCATGAGATACGACAAGAACAGTTCCGAAATATTCTGCAAGAAAATCCTCAAGCCAGCGTATAGCGTCAATATCCAGATGGTTGGTAGGCTCGTCCAGAAGTATAATATCCGGATTTCCGAAAAGCGCCTGCGCAAGCAGAACCTTTACCTTTTCATTTCCGGAAAGCGAGGACATCTGTGAATACATTATATCCTCTGAAAGTCCAAGACCCTGAATAAGCTTTGAAGCGTCAGACTCTGCTTCCCAACCGTTAAGTTCGGCAAATTCGCTTTCAAGCTGTCCCGCTTTGTCGCCGTCCTCTTCTGAAAAGTCCTCCTTTGCATATAAAGCGTCTTTTTCCTGCATTATATCGTAAAGACGTCTGTTGCCCATAATTACCGTATCCAGTACATTATATTCGTCAAAAGCGAAATGATCCTGTCTGAGTACAGACATTCTTGTTCCCTTATCAATTGAAACATCACCTGTAGTCGGTTCTATTTCACCGCAGAGGATCTTGAGGAATGTGGATTTTCCCGCTCCGTTTGCTCCGATAATTCCATAGCAGTTGCCCGCTGTAAACTTCAAATCAACGTCTTTGAAAAGCATTTGTCCTCCGAAAGACAGGCTGACGTTTGAAACTGTAATCATTTAATACTCTCCTTATTTTAAGCTGTAATATCTAACACTTAATTATATCATGTACAGAAGTAAAAGTCCAGTGATTTTTAATTAAATAACAGTGTTTGTTCAATATAAAAAAATATCCGTCCTCAGCGTATCATTTTATAGCTCAGCCGTAAGGAAATAGGCTTTTTCTTTAGACAGTTAGGACTGAGTTTAATATAATGAATTATGTTAATTATTATATTGACTTTTTATTATGCGGATAGTATAATAAATAATGGATATATCACGTTATTCAGAGCTGCGGGATAATGAGGAATATGTTTTGTTTTTGCCGAATTATCACAGCCTTTACACAATAGCAGGGTATAATTATTATTTAAGGAGAATTTGATGTTTGGATATGTCAGAGCCTTCAAGCCGTATATGAGAGTATGTGAATTTGACACCTATCAGGGAGTTTACTGCGGACTCTGCAAAAAAATGGGCAGGGAGTTCGGACTTGCTTCCAGATTTACTCTCAGCTATGACTTTACATTTCTGGCTTTGATGAATATGTCGCTGAACGGTAAAAGACTGACAGCCGATAAGCAGAGGTGTATCGCTCATCCGCTTAAAAAAAGAGTATGCGCCGTATGCAGTTCCGGTTTTGAATATCCTGCGTATGCAGCGGTAATACTTGTATACCATAAGCTAAGAGATGACTTAGCCGACAGGGGATTGAAAGGAAAGCTTACTGCGGCGGCAGCTTTGCCGTTTTTCAGGCGCTCATATAAAAAAGCGAGGATTAAATATCCTCAGCTTGCCGATACTATTGAAGAGCTTATGAAGCTTCAGAGTAAGACCGAGGCTGAAAAAACTCAGAGTATAGACAAGGCCTGTGAGCCTACGGCAGGAATGATGGAGGCAATTGCGGGCAGTCTTTCCGATAATAAGGAGATGCAGCCTGCACTGAAACGGTTCGGGTATCTGTTGGGAAGATATATTTATATCTGTGACGCCCTTGACGACGTTAAGGACGACTGTAAAAACGGCGGCTATAATCCTCTGCTTTATTTAATCGGGGATTCAGAGGGCAAGGCGTTGTCGGACAGTGATTATAGGTCTATGTGCGAATATGCTGAGGACAGCGTGAATTTTACTCTGGGTGAGCTTGCCGAAGCATATGTAAAGCTGGATATTCAAATGTATAAGCCGATTATTGACAATATTATTTATCTCGGTCTGAAAAATGTGTTTGAACAGATCCGTGACGGAACCTTCAGAAAAAAACCAAATCATAACTAAGATAATTAAAATAAGATAAATTAATAATAAAGGCTTGGATCGCTAGTGTCAAGCCGTGAGCTTTGCCTGACAGACTCCGTTTCGGTTTGCTGTAAAAGGAATAAGGCTCGGAAAGGAAAGGTCATTAAAAATGAAAGACCCCTATAAGGTACTGGGAGTATCGCCCAGCGCTACAGACGACGAGGTAAAGTCAGCGTACAAGGAGCTAGTCAAGAAATATCATCCCGATCAGTATCAGGACAGCCCTATAGCCGACGTTGCAGAAGAAAAAATGAGTGAGGTCAATGCGGCATACGACCAGATAATGGCGGAACGCAGAAGCGGAGGATATTCATCAGGTTCTTCCTATGAAGGAGGATACGGGGCGGTCAATTATCAGGAGATACGGCGAATGATCCAGACGGGAGATATAACCCGTGCGGACGGGCTGCTTGATACAGTGCCTCAGCCTCAGAGGGGCGCAGAATGGTATTTCCTAAAGGGGAGCGTATGCTATACAAGAGGCTGGCTCAACGATGCGTATATAAATTTTCAAACGGCTTCTCAGATGCAGCCGGGAAATCCTGAATATCAGGCTGCGGTAAATCAGATGAATCAGCAGAGAGGCGGATTTATGAGAGGCAATCCTAATGTCGGTTATCAGAATCAAGCGGCAAGCTCGATGGACTGCTGTACTTCACTTTGCTGTGCCGACTGCTGCTGTGAAATGATGGGCGGAGATCTTATACCGTGCTGCTGATCGGAGGAGCATATGAGAAATAAACTGGCGTTTAAGGTATCTCTCGGAGGGATCGTTACGGCGGTATGCCTGTTTTCAATGTTCTGTACAGGTTTTCTTCCTATGCTTGATTATACTATTCCTACCTTCGCAGGCTTTCTTATGGTTATAATGATAGTTGAAACCAGCACAAAGTGGGCTGTAACTACATATGCCGCAGTAAGCTTTCTGTGTCTGCTTATAACTCCGAACTATCAGGCTTCGCTGTTGTTTATTCTTTTTATGGGATATTATCCAATATTAAAATTTTATCTGGACAGAATAAAAAGCAGGGCTGCTTCGTGGACTGTGAAATACATAGTGTTCAATGCGGCGGCGTCGGCTTTTTATCTGCTGTTTCAGTTTGTTTTTGCCGGAGCCGATATGCTTGAGGGCATGGAAATGTTCGGAAAATACGCTATTATGGTTATGTGGTTGGCAGCTAACGCTTTTTTCTTTATTTATGACAGGCTTTTAGGTCAGCTGATCGACATATATGTAAACTGGTTCAGAAAAAAGATACTCAGAAGAAAATAGAATTTTCAAAAGAGAGAGCTGAATAATATGAAAGAAAAGGACAGCAAAACAAAAGAATACAGGCAGCAGGATAAGGAACGAAAGAGAAATACCGCCAAGCACCGTAAGAGAGTACAGATAATCAGTCTGATAGTTTTCTTTGCGGCTATGGCTGGCGCTACCTATCTTATGTGGCCTTTTATAAGTAGTCTGCGTACTGACGAGGGAATGGAAAGCGTCAAGGAAACCCTCAGCAGATACGGCGGACCGGTATCTGTTTTGATATTTACGGCAATACAGGCGCTTCAGGTAATTATAGCTATTGTCCCTCCGATCCAAATAGTCGGAGGATTGCTGTTCGGCTGGTTTTTCGGGGCTATTCTTTCCTTTGCGGGAGTTGTGCTGGGAAGTCTTGTGATCTTTCTGCTTGTAAAGAAAATAGGAACGCCGATCGTCGAAGCTTTTGTAGATGAAAAGCAGCTGAAAAAGTTTAAATTCCTTCAGGATGAAAGGAAGCTTACAGGTATTCTTATTGTACTGTATCTTATACCCGGAATACCTAAGGACGTATTGACTTATATAGTTCCCCTTACTAAAGTAAGCACAAAGGACTTTTTTATGTATGTAATGCCGTGCAGGCTTCCGGCAATTATAATGTCAACTGTTCTTGGCAGCAATGTCGGAAGCGGAAACTTTAAAATCGCTATTGGAATAGTTGCGGCGTTTATGGTAATAGGAATTATAGGTTTATTTTTTAAAGACACTATTTTGAACAAAATTAAGCAACATAAAAAGCAAAAGTAGGCGGTTATTCACAAAATTGACCGCCTTACGATTTTTTTATTGTTTTTTTGAAAAAAGGTATTGACAAGTTGGTTTTATTGTGGTATAATTAATTTCGTTGATTGAGAGATAATTTGAATGTAGCTTTGCTCGGCAAGTTAACATATGCGGGTGTAGTTCAGTGGTAGAACTCCAGCCTTCCAAGCTGGTCATGTGGGTTCGATTCCCATCACCCGCTCCAATATGCACCTTATGGTGCAATTTTTATGTATATCCTATGTGCGCCTTTAGCTCAGCTGGATAGAGCAACTGCCTTCTAAGCAGTAGGCCACTGGTTCGAGTCCAGTAAGGCGCGCCAATATTTTTAAGCACGGACGGCTGATTGCCGCCGAATCGTGCTTTTTTATTAGCTTATGGTGGGTATAGCGTAGTTGGTTAACGCGTCAGTTTGTGGCACTGAAGACCGTGGGTTCGAATCCCACTATCCACCCCATACAGCCTTAATACAATGTTATCAGGCATTAAAAAAGCGCATAAAATATGCGCTTTTTTAATGCCTGAATTGTTTTAGTTATAATCAAAAAGAGTATCAGTAATGTGCGGCTGATACTCTTTTGCTTTAATATATGAGTTTGCTGTAAAGGTTATTTGTCAGAAATAGTCTTCATCGTCGGGAGAAAATCGGACATCTTGATTAATTCTCCTGTAAACTATATAATGTTATTTTTCTGGATTTTTAAATTTATAATCCGGTTCAACTTGAGTTGCATTTGCACCAGGTATGTGTATGATTTTTGTCTTATCATATTGAAATGTTATCATGTAAGAGTCGATAAACACCAAAAAATGGAAAAGTACAGTTGAAAATTTAAATAGGAATTCCTGAAACTGACCGATGAAATCGCAGTAAAAAAGGCTGCAAGTCAGTTAGGTTTACAATATAACATACTTGCAGATTAAAGAAAAAATCGCAAGTTGGCAACAATATTGCCCGGCCCTGCTTCATGCCCGACACCTGAATGGAATTACTAAGGCTACCACCGGAATACAATAAAAAGAAAACCTGCTCTCTTTTTATTGCCCTGCCATCAGTTTAAATTCGTAAGGCATAAAAAGAGATTTGTTGTAACTCTTGATTTTACAACAAGGATATGCTATACTGTATTTAAAATAAAAATTCGGAGGTTTCATAATGCAAATTTCAAGCAGATTTACTATAGCAATTCATATATTTGCGTGTATAGATACATTTAAGGATAGTTACAAACTGACAAGCGATTTCCTGGCAGGTAGTATAAATGTAAATCCCGTTGTTGTCAGAAGGTTATTACAACAGCTAAAAGCAGCAGGACTTATTACTGTAGCAAGAGGAAGCGGCGGAGCTGCTATCGCAAAGCCGCTTGAAGAAATAACATTTCTTGATGTATATAACGCAGTAGAGTGCGTGGATAATGGTGAGTTATTCCACTTTCACGAAAATCCTAATGCCATGTGTCCTGTTGGCAGAAATATTCATAATGTACTTGATGAAAAACTTTATTGCGTTCAAAAAGCAATGGAAGCTGAAATGGATAATATCACTCTTGCCAAGGTTGCAGAAGATGTGCAGGAAATTATAGCAAAAGAAAATAATTAACTTTTAAAGCCGTGTTTTCAGACTTGAGAACACGTTTTTTTATAACCTTTTGGGGATGTTGAGAAAAATTCAATATAATTATGTTGTACCTATTGACATTACAACAAATTCGTGTTATAATGCTGTTGTAACAATAAACGTTACAACAAATTCATAAGGTTTCATAACGGCGAAGACTGTAAACCTTCTTCGCTAATAACGACAGTATGGCAGATAAAAGCCTGCTTTTGAAAATAAAAGTTCAAGAATTTGGAGGTAATTGCAATGAAAAACATCAATAAGGCACTCGAACTCATTAATACTTTTGCTGCCGGTGATACTGAAAAGGCTGCCAGCCTGCTTGCGGAGGGATATATTCAGCATAATCTCGCATACGGCACAGGTCGTGACGCTTTTGTAGGCTCGGTTGCTTACCTTGCGTCTGCTCCCGTAAAGACAACAGTAAATAACGTTCGTTCTTTTGAGGATGGAGATAAGGTGTTCCTACAGACCATATACAACTTTGCAGGTGCAGGTGATCAGGTTGCATTTGATATCTTCCGCTTTGACAATGATGGTAAGATTGCTGAGCATTGGGATAACCTTGCTGCTCTTGCTGAGTCAAACCCTTCCGGTCATACACAGACGGATGGCACAACGGAGATTAAAGACCTTGACAAAACAGAGGATAACCGCAAGCTGGTTGAAAACTTCCTCTATGATGTTATGCAGGGTAACAATCTCGAAAAAACACCGGATTACTTCGATGGTGATACCTATATTCAACATAACACCGCAATTGCCGACGGAGTGTCCGGCTTAAATGAAGCATTGGGCGCTCTTGCTGAGGCAGGAATTGAAATGATTTATGATAAAGTACACATGGTACTTGCACAGGGTAATTATGTTCTCGCAGTAAGTGAAGGTACTTACGGCGGCGCTCAAACAGCATATTATGACTTGTGGCGTGTTGAAAACGGTAAAATTGCTGAGCATTGGGATGTCATGGAAACGATTGCTGAAGAATCAACTTGGCAGAATCAGAATGGTAAATTCTAAACCATGAATCTAATCTTTGAGGCAAGGTGAAATTTCTGATCGGAAGTAAAGTCTGCGAACCGCTTGTGCGGCTTATACGGTGCGAATCCGTGACCGACGGTTATAGTCCGGATGGAAGAAGATATGACGGGAAAGCCTCGCCATAAATCACGGCGGGGCTGTTCTAATCTAATTCATATCTCGCAGGAGGAATCTGAACGCAGAAACAAACACAAAAAAGCGTGCGCTGAATGTAAGAGCGGTTGTAATAACAGCTATACTTTCCGCAATTTCCTTTATCTTTGCATTTGCTGAAATACCAGTTCCGCTGTCACCATCATTCGCATGATTTGGCTTATCAGATTTTCCGGCTTTGATCGGTTCATTTGCTTTCGGCCCATTATCGGGACTGATAATTGAACTTGCTAAAAACGCTTTGCAGCTTCTTTCTACCATTACCGCCGGTGTTCGAGAGTTTGCGAACCTTTTAATTGGCGGCACCTATGTGTTTTCAGCAGGACTTATCTATTGCCGCAATAAAACGAAAACAAACGCTTGGATTGCCTGTATTGTATCAAGCATGATTATGGGAATCATAGCCGCAGCAGTAAACTATTTTATTCTGTTTCCTGCATTTGAGCAGTTTATGCCGTTGGACCAGCTTATTGCTTCTTTCGGTGCGATTATCCCGTTTATTCATACAAAATTGGATGTAGTGCTTTACAATGCTTTTCCTTTTAACCTCCTGATAAAAGGGTTAGCGATCGGAGCATTTACAATGCTGATATATAAAAAGGTAACGCCGATTCTGAAAGGAGGGCAATAAAATGAACACGGATTACTATTTGAAAATGCTCGTGGAGGACTTTCACTCTACTACTGTTGCCACTATTGGTGCAGACGGACACCCTCAAACCCGTGTCATTGATATGATGTTATGGGACCCGGATGGTGTTTATTTCCTTACTGCCAAAGGCAAAGCGTTTTATACACAACTGATAGAACAACAGTATATTGCCCTGTCGGCAACGAAAAGCAAGGCGGCAATTTCTTTGCGGGGGCAGATCAGGAATATCGGCTCGGAAAGGCTCGATGAAATTTTTGATAAGAACACATATATGCAGAGTATCTATCCGGGTGATACACGGACGGCCTTGGAGGTTTTTCAAATCTATGAAGCACAGGGCGAGTATTTTGATATATCCGATTCGGTACATATCATCAGAGAAAGCTTTGTAATTGGAAAGACAAAAGCCGCACAAGGCGGATATGCCATCGGAAAGAACTGTGTAGGCTGCAGCTCCTGCTATGAAACCTGTCCGCAGAAGTGTATTGATTTAAGCTGCATACCAGCTCAAATCGACCAAAACCATTGTCTGCACTGTGGGCGGTGTAAAGAAATCTGTCCTGTCAAAGCAATAGAAAAGAGATGAAGCCTATGACGCAAGCCGAAAAAAGAATCTATTTAATACGCTCTTTGCTAGATGAACAGCCGCAGTACCGTAATTTGGAGATTCCACAGAATGAGCAGGAGCAAAAGAGTCTGCTCAGGGCATTATTCAATATTCGTATGCCGAGGGAAACAAACGAGGAGTTTTTGCGTATTCAGGATGAATACTTGCAAACTGAAGCAGCGGCGAAGGGCATTACCGATTATAAAACACTTGATCCGATTAAATCCGGTATTTATCTATGGCGAGGCGATATTACAACGCTGAAATGCGACGCGATCGTAAACGCAGCAAACAGTCAAATGCTTGGCTGTTTTTGTCCGAACCATGGCTGCGTAGACAATGCGATTCATACCTTTGCCGGAGTACAGCTTCGGGCAGCTTGTGCGGAAATTATGGTTCGGCAACAACATAATGAAGAAACTGGCAAAGCGAAAATCACGCCGGCGTTTAATCTGCCGAGTGACTATGTGATACACACAGTCGGCCCGATTATATATAGCAGACTTACAAAGAAAAATATAGAACTGCTTGCAGACTGTTATCGTTCTTGTTTGGAACTCGCAGAACAGAATGGTATAAAAAGTATTGCTTTCTGCTGCATTTCTACGGGAGAGTTTCATTTTCCGAATGATAGAGCAGCAGAAATAGCGATTAACACAGTACGGGAGTATAAGCAAAGAACCCACAGCGAGATTGAGGTGATATTCAATGTTTTTAAGGAACTCGATTACAACATCTACCAGAAGTTACTCGGATAATATAAAAAGGCTGAAAAATGAACTCGAAGCCGCTGATGCTGTAGTAATCGGCGCAGGCTCGGGATTATCAGCAGCGGCAGGCTTCACCTATTCAGGGGAACGCTTTGAGCAGTATTTTTCTGACTTCCGCAAGAAGTATGGGATTACAGATATGTATTCCGGTGGTTTTTATCCCTATCAATACCTTGAAGAATACTGGGCATGGTGGTCAAGGCATATTTTTTACAATCGCTATGTGAATACACCGAACGATACCTACTCCCGATTGTTTGAATTGATGAATGATAAGGATTATTTTGTGCTGACTACGAATGTAGACCATTGTTTTCAAAAAGCGGGTTTTGTTAAAAAACGCCTGTTTTATACACAGGGTGATTACGGTCTGCTACAATGCTCGAAAGGCTGTCATCAAAAGACATATGATAACGAAGAAATTGTCCGTCAGATGATAGCAAAGCAGACTGATATGAAAGTTCCGAGCGAACTTATACCGAGATGCCCCGTCTGCGGTGAGCCGATGACAATGAATTTGCGCTGCGATAATACCTTTGTGCAGGATGAGGGCTGGTATGCAGCAGCTAACAGGTACGAGGACTTTATTCTCAGACATAAGAATTTGCGGGTTCTGTTCTTAGAGCTTGGAGTTGGTTTTAACACTCCGGTTATTATAAAGTATCCGTTTTGGCAAATGACTGCAAAAAATCCGCAGGCCACCTATGCGTGTATAAATAAAGAAGGATCATTATGCCCCTGTGAAATTGAAAAGCAGTCAATTTGTATTGATGAAGATATACAAAAAATTCTTAAATGTATTTCATAATTTAATTGTCGCTGAAAATTTGATTTTTTTGCGGGAACGGTATTAGTTGCAGAGTATTAAGATAAAGAATCGGATTTGCTTTTCTTTCCCGATATTGAAATTTATTCTTTGATAAGAAAAGTAAAAGTTGGTCAGCAGGAAATTGTGTTAACAACAAAAGAGTATAGCTAGAAAACGTCCATGAAGCAGGTAATATATAAGCGGCAGTCTGAAAAAGGCTGCCGCTATTTATTATGATAAAATTATAGTCTACCTTTACGGTGGGATTGATATATAAATTTTATATCATGACTGTAAGATTTCTTAAACTTGCTTGACAAAGGCAAGGAAACATAGTATAATATTAGTCAATCAATTGACTAATATCTGCTTTTGATATATTAGTGAGGTGAAGTAAATGACCAAAGGGGATAGAAGGAATGCCTTTCTCTATTGCAAATTTAGGGATGAGCAATTTGCGCTGTATGATGAATATGCCAAGAACAATGGTATTTT
>ENA-UAOT01000283-UAOT01000283.1-human-gut-metagenome-genome-assembly--contig:-NODE-283-length-26309-cov-6.579074_pt1 | contig 26309 bp, 42 predicted proteins | sample MGYA00243475_ERZ654567 | MGnify/ENA primary metagenome ERZ654567 (study PRJEB26926, sample SAMN06164482) | human gut metagenome | biome: ENVO:00009003; feature: ENVO:2100002; material: ENVO:00002003... | reverse complement strand
TACGGCGATGCTAGGGTGTACGGCGATGCTTGGGTGTACGGCGATGCTAGGGTGTCCGGCAATGCTTGGGTGTCCGGCAATGCTTGGGTGTCCGGCAATGCTTGGGTGTCCGGCGATGCTGACTACGCCACAGTGCATGGATTTGGCTCCGAATATCGTACAACTACATTTTTTAGGACAAAAGCAGGAGATATTGGCGTGAGATGTGGTTGCTTTTATGGCACTTTGGAGGAGTTTAGAGCAAAGGTAAAGGAAACGCATGGGGAAACTAAGACTGCGAAAGAGTATTTGATGGTTGCAGATCTTATGGAGTTTAGATTTTCGAAGGAGGAAGCATAGATGAAAAAATGGGAATTTAATGATGATATACCGGCAGAGATGGCAGTAGAGTTGATTCGAGCGGTGGCGAGATTTTATGAAACTATTAATGATGAGTATATATCGTCGACTGATAGAACAGTTTTGGCGATATTAGGAATCGAAAGGGTTGGTGAGCTGCATGATTGAGCCTATCCCTAATTATGATGACAGAAAGACTGCACCGCCGGATGAGCCGGAAGCAAAAGGGTATTGCACCATCTGTGGTCATCCTTTTTGGGAAGGTGATGCTATTTACACCGTAGATGGGCGTGTCTGCGAAACGTGTTTGAAGGAAAATTACAGAGAATTTGCATAGGAGGTAGTCATGAAATTTAGAACATTAAGAGCAGATGAAATAGAGTGTCGAGTGGCAGTAGCAAAGGATACTGGAATCTCTTTACTGCTTTACAAGGATGCCCGGTGCGACATGAATATCTTAGACGAGGAAGTCGGAAAAATGAATTGGCAACGGTCGCACAGCCGCGAAAATGCTAATTGCATAGTAAGCATTTGGGACTCAGGAAAAGGGCAGTGGATCAGTAAAGAAGATACTGGAACAGAGAGTTTTACAGAGAAAGAAAAGGGGCTTGCATCGGATAGTTTTAAAAGGGCTTGCTTTAACTGGGGAATCGGAAGAGAACTTTATACCGCTCCGTTTATTTGGATTCCATCTAATAAATGCAAAATTACTCCAAAAGCAGGAGGAAGAGGATATACTTGCTACGATCATTTTTTTGTGGAATCCATAGGTTATGACGATAAGAGGAATATAAATAAGCTAAAAATTCGAAATAAAGATAGTGGGGAAATAGTTTTTGCATTTGGCGAAAAGAAGCAAGAGGATTCTATCGAACCGCAAGTAAACGATGAACATAGTATCGATCCTAGCGAGTCGCAAGAAGTAGATCAAATGATAACTAGGGACCAAGTGAGGACATTGGAAAAATGCATTCCAAAACACAGTCAAACAGTTGAGAACGTGTGTCGACACTATAAAGTTCGGTGGTTGCATGAGCTAACAGTAAAGCAGTTTATGGAACTAATGAACAAAATGGGTGAGCGGTAATGAAATTCACCGGAGTATTGAAAAAGCCGATTATTGATTACGATACCTTACGCCCAATGCTTGTATTTGCCTCAAACGAGGATTTTTCGCAAGCTTATGAAGAGTTGAAAGGCTACGATAAATTAAGCCTTGAAATCAAGCCATATCGCAAGAAGAGGAGTCTTGATGCAAACGGATATTATTGGACTTTAGTCGCAAAGCTGTCAAGAATCATGAAGATGTCTAATCCGGAACTACATAACAAGCTGTTATGTGAATACGGCTATCCAGTCATCATAGATGGACAAGCAGTTAGGACACCGCTTCCAGATACTGAAGAGACTGACCGAAAGGTGCGGGATGCAATGGAATACCATCTAAAACCCACCACAGAAGTAAAAGAAGGGAAAGACGGCGTTATGTATCGGACCTACCTTTTAATGCGCGGGTCCAGTACATATAACACCGAGGAGATGGCACGTCTGATTGATGGACTGATTGACCGTTGCAAAGAAGCAGGCATGCCGGATTGCGAGATTGTATCGCCAGATGAAAAGCGAATTTTAAAAGAGAGGTATGGTGTCAATATTGACCAAAAGACTGGAAAGCATTTTTACTGATGACATGAATCATTGCATGTTTACTGGAAGTTGTGATGTGGAGCGACACCATATCTTCCACCATACACATAATGAGAGGATGCTGAGCGAGGAATATCGCTTTATTGCACCGCTTCGCCGGGATCTGCATCAAAACGGAAGGTTCAGTGTGCATCAGAATCCAAACGGAAAACTTGATATTTATTTAAAACAGCAGTGCCAACGCTACTATGAGGAGCATTACGGCACAAGAGAGGAATTTCGGCAGGAATTTCGCAAGAATTATTTATAGCCTTATGTCTCTTAGGAGTAAGGAATATATCACATGTAACCGTAAATTTGTTTCATCTCCTGTCGATTACGTCTGTCCGGCAGGAGAGAAAGGAGAAAGCATGGTAATTACAATCCCGGGTAAACCGGTCGGAAAAGCAAGACCGAGATTTCGCAGAGTCGGAAATAAGGTTTTTACATATACGGCGCAAGAAACGAAGGACTATGAAAAGAGAGTTGCTGCTATTTACAAGAAAGAGGGAGGGGAAATTTATTATGACACCCCCGTCAGAGTGCGTATCTTAGCCAAATACCCTATTCCGAGTAGTTGGTCTAAGAAGAATAAGGATAAAGCATTAAAAGGCGAAATTAAGCCAAATACAAAGCCGGATGCAGATAATATCGCCAAGATCATTCTTGATGCTTTAAATGGTGCAGCATATACCGATGACAAGCAGGTCGCAAGCCTTGAGATTGAGAAAGCATATTCCGAAAAGCCTTGTGTGATGGTTTATATTGCGGAGGATGAGTGATGGCAGATAACAAAAAATACTACTACCTAAAGCTTAAAGAAAACTTTTTTGATTCTGATAGCATGGTTTTACTGGAAAGTATGCAGGATGGGGTCTTGTATAGCAACATTCTCATGAAGATGTATCTTAAGAGTCTAAAAAATAATGGGAAGTTGCTTCTGAATGACACAATTCCGTACAACACGCAAATGATAGCAACTATAACAAGGCATCAGGTTGGAACTGTAGAAAAAGCAATCGAAGTATTTAATCAGCTCGGTCTTATAGATATATTGGACGGCGGCATGATTTATATGTCTGATATTGAGCTGTTTGTAGGACAATCTTCAACAGAGGGAGATCGGAAAAGGGCGGAAAGATTGCGATTGAAACAGTCAGATAATCTGCAAATTGGACAAATGTCCGACATTCATCCACCAGAGATAGAGAAAGAGATAGAGATAGAGATAGATAAAGAGAATAGAGATAGAGTAAATTATCAGCAAATAGCTGATATGTATAATGCCACTTGCGTGTCATTCCCTCGTCTGACGGTACTTTCTGAGAAAAGAAAAAAAGCAATTAAAGCACGGTTGAGGAAATACTCCGTTGATGACATCCAAAGAGCGTTTGAACTCGCAGAGGAAAGTGATTTTTTAAAGGGGACAAATGGACGTAATTGGTCGGCTACGTTTGATTGGATCATGTGTGATGCAAACATGGCTAAAATACTGGACGGCAACTACGCGAATAAAGACAATCACAGAACGGAGGGAAGAAATGACACTGGAGGACAAGCTGGAAGAGATGAAAGTCTCACGGAAATGGCAATCAGAGCAGGGATCGGGGACAGCTTCGAAGGATTCTGATGTGTGCCCTAAGTGCGGAGGAAGCGGATGGATTACTTATGAGCAAGACGGAATGCTATTTGCAAAAGAGTGCGATTGCCGTGAGAGCGATTTAATGAGCCGTAGATTAAGTTTTGCTAACATCCCCGATACATTTAAGGACAAGGAGTTAAAAACACTTAAAACAAGCGTATACGCAACCGCAGATGGCAAGCAAAAGTTTCTTACCGCTTGCAACATCGTAAAGCGATACATAGATAACTTTGACGATATGTTAGAGGCTGGCATGGGATTATATATTGTCTCTCGGACAAAAGGCAGCGGAAAAACAAGGATGGCTGCAAGTATTGCAAATGAGCTTATGAAAAAACATAAAAAGCAAGTGAAATTTGCGGTGTCTACACGGATTTTGGACGAGATCAGGAACACCTGGAAGAAAGACAGCGAGTATGCAGAAAGCCGATTGATAGATCAGTTGTGCTTGGCGGATGTGCTGATTATCGATGATTTCGGAGTTGAGAGAATATCTCCGTGGGTGCAGGAAAAGTTCTACAACATCATAAATGAGCGGTACATACACAAGAAAGTGACGATTTATACAAGTAATGTGCCGATCGAGGAGTTGAATTACGGGGACAGAATCACGAGCAGGATCAAAGAAGTGAGTTATCTCATGGAATTCCCGGAAGAAAGCGTCAGGGATTTGATCGCAAAGCGGCACAACAAAGAAATGCTTGAAAAATTGGCGGAAGAGGCAAAGGGTAGAAGTGCAGGAAAGTCAATTTTGACATAAAAGAAGGGGCAGACTAGATGAGGAAAAATGGAAGTATGGCAGCATTTATCTATAAAGGGACGAAGAAGAAAAGAAAGAAGAAGGTGAGAGGCAAATGATATTTATGACAACAAACCGTACTGTTGTCCTTAGAGATGAGGACGGCAGTCGCCAAAGGTGTAGATGTGGCTGCGAGAGATTTAAGAGAGTCACAAACGTAGGCAGAAGGTATAAGTGTGCGAGGTGTGGGAGGGTGTATTTTGTTAGGGAGAAGAAATAAAAACTTGCCAGAGGATCATGTATGGTCCGAAGAGCCGTGCAGTTCTTTCCGGGAGGAGATAGAGAAGAAAATGAATAAAATTAAGAAAGTAACGAAGAAAAGCTATAAAGGTTGCGAAGCTTGCAAATGGCAGCAGTTAAATGGTGGCACCTGCAAAGGCGGGAAGGCAAGATGCGGACAGTTTGTTAGAGAAAGGGCATAAGAAAATGGACGCGAAGAAAGTTAGAGAAGCGATAAAAAGAATACGCAAAATGCGAGATGCGAGCGATCGTGGGAGGAAAGGATGTAAAGAATGGAGGAACTAAAGAAATGCCCGTTTTGTGGTGGAGAAGCGATACTGAAAATCAATTACGGATTTGATGAAAAAGTTATTTCGGCTTTTGTGTACTGTGAGGAATGCGGAGTCGCAACGCGAAGTTTCGCTTTAGAATCTACGGCTAGAGGAACATGGAATAGGAGAGTGGAAGAATGAAAGAGGAGATGGTTGAAGTTTTAATTAAAATTGCAAGCAAATGCAAGACTAAAGACGGATGCCGTATTAAGATCACAACCCCAGCAGGACGTTATTTAGATACCTTAATCGTAGAAAAAGCGTATGATAACGGAACAATTACGGGATATAGTGAACACATGGATATTGATACAGCTTATTATATTACGGATGGGATTGGAATTGAATTTTTAAATTGATTTTATGAGGTGAAAAATAAAGATGAAAAGAGAAATCCTTTTTAAAGCAAAGAGAATAGATAATGGAGAATGGGTAGAAGGTTAGTATACATATATTACCAATCCGCTAACAGAAGATGGTAAACCGATAAAACATCTGATTTGTAATGGAACTAATATATTTAATGACTTGATTGACCCAGATACTCTCTGCCAATACACAGGACTTACCGACAAGAACGGTCGGAAGATTTGGGAGAATGATATTGTAAAATGTCTTAAGAGAACAGAAGGATACGAATTGTATCAAGTTGTATGGAGAAATGAGTTCGCAGATTTTGGGGTAGAGCCGATTAAACCTAAATACGGAGCGAAGTATCCAATTGGACTAAGTGATGGTGTAACATTGTGTGGACATGATTATAGGGCTTTTGGAAATATTTTTGATAATCCAGAGTTGTTGGAGGCAGAGTGATGAGAGTCATAAATGAACATGAATGCAAAAGTCTTTCATCGCAAAATTACAATGATGAAGAAATGGCTGTGCAAGAAATGGTGTTGGATACGAAACACGGAGTTGAGTACAAGGGATGGTATTTGGTCTTTTATGGTAAAGAGACAACTGTGGCATTTGGAATCAAATATTGTCCGTATTGCGGAGAACTATTGGAGGAATAGAGAATGAACGTACTAGAGAAGATTTTGGAAGAGATAAATGAAAAAATTAAATTCGCTGAGAGAATGATGGTGGAGAAACCGTGTGACAAGTTAGATGAAATTGCAAATGATACAGCGGAATCATTTATAAGCGCGTACGAAGCTTGCGGCGAAACCATCCGCTCTCACATTGATGAAGTCCCAAACTGTGAAGGATGCAGCAGGAGAAAGTGGTATCAAAAAGGATTTGAGGACGGGAAGAAAGACAGTGGCTGGATTCCGGTAGAAGAGAAGCGGGTGCCGGAAAAAGAAGTGATTGCACAAAACGTATACAATGAAATGATGATTGGCTATGTATATTATTCAGAAGAAATGAAATGGTATGAATGCGTATCTGATGATGTGTATCTCACTAATGTTGTAGCATGGCAGCCACGTCCAGAACCATATATCAAGAATCCAAAATAGACACACCTTTAGCGTTATAGGCAGCTTGCAGGAATGTATGCATCATATCACTGGTCATTGTCATTCCTTCAGGTATATCGAAAGAAAATGGATTGTCTGGAATGGAAAGAAATTCTTGATATAACAGAAATGTTTCGTAAGACTCGTATTTTTGATAATCACACATAGAAATGCCTCCTTAGATAAAAAGAATTGATAAGCCAATTATAACATCCAAGGAGGCAGCAGTAAAGGAGGGAAGCCGATGAATAAAGAAGGATATAAAGATCCAACAGCAGACAGAGCGATCGCACATGCGGATCATATACCGAAGCATGTAAGAGATGTAATCGAGGTCCTTAAAAAGATTGCCAGTCTTGCAGGATTTAGAATTGCAAATATCGAACTGGAGGATAAGACCACCAGAAAGAAGTTTAAGTACCGCAAATGAAATAAATACAGACACATGGATGTTATGGAGTATTTGAGGAGAAAGGGGATTGATGCCGGTGGACAAGCAGATATTAATCGAGTACGCAGATATGAAAGAAGAGATTAAAGACCTTAGAAGACGGATACAAGAGGATAAGAAAGCACTGGATAAGCTAAACAAGACAGTTGTTACAGATTCTGTGACTTGTGGAAAGAAAGGGAAAAAGCCACTTCGGACAGTAAAGATACACGGTAAGCCTACTATGGCCATTATCCGGAAGCAGGCTGCTTATGAAAGAAAGATTGCACAGTTAGAACTGCTGGAAGCTGATCTGCTCGAAAAGCAAACACAAGTGGAGGAATACATACAGCAGATAGAAAAGAGCAGGCTCAGAATCATGTTTAGGCTATATTACATAGACAATCTGACGTGGGAAATGGTAGCAATGAAGATGAACTACATGTTTCCACAAAAGAAAATCCCATTCACGAAAGATAGTTGTAGAATGGCACATGATAGATTTCTTGAAAAAGTTTTGTAAATGTTCGCCACTGTTCGCTTCAAAAGTGGTAATATGGTATCATACCCGAAAAGGGAAAATGATTATAACACTGTTTCTCACTAAGGCGCCCTGCAAAAGCGGGGCGTTTTCCATGCCATGAATGGAAAGGTAGGTTCGATTCCTACACATGGCTTAGTAGCATATCACGGTAAATATTAAAAATCCGGAATGCTGTGGAAGTGCTACAGTGTGATATCACGAAAGGCAGATATCCGCAGATCTGCCAAGTAAACAAGTCAATAAAGTCAATATTTAGTGTTTTAGTCCCTGAGTGCGGATAGGGGAAAGGATGTCAATAAAAGGCATCATATGGGTGCATAGCTCAGTTGGTAGAGCGATGGTCTCCAAAACCATATGTCATCGGTTCGATTCCGATTGCGCCTGTTGTGGACTACTGCAACCTCCTTTCTTTTGGTTACGTTGCTTGGTTTTGCTATTATGTTATGCAGTAGTCCTGAAAGTTTAGTGCATCCAGAGATGGGTGCCTTTATTATATTTAAAAGGTGGTGAGCCAGATGGGAGTGTTAAAAAATCCAAGGCATGAAAAATATGTACAGAACCTAGTATCCGGAATGAGCCAGCGTTTGGCTTACCGAGATGCGTTTCCGAAATCAAAGAGTTGGAAAGATACAACAGTTGATAGTAAGGCATCGGAGTTGTTTGGTAAGGTTGTGGAAAGGTATAACGAAATTCTAGCAGAGCAAAAGGACGATGCACTTTTAACGCGCTGGGAAAAAAGAAAGCTGCTTGCAGATATGGCAAGAGATGCAGACAACCAATGTTCCGATAGGATTAAAGCAATAGATACTGACAATCGAATGGAAAACGAGTATGCGGCTAAAAACTACGTTGAAGATAATGACATGGTTCTGAAATTCATTGAAGGGATGAAGAGCCATGATTAAGTTAAGCGAAAAGCAAGTTGAGTATACGAAACAGTCCACACACCGATGGAATATAAAGTCAGGTGCTGTTCGTTCAGGAAAATCATTCGTAGATACGTCGGCAGTAATTCCGGTTAGAATAATCGAGAGACTAAGAAAGCCGGGACTTACGGTTATATTGGGAGTATCGAGGGACACGATTGAGCGAAATGTATTGCAACCGCTTAGAGAAATATATACCGATAAGCGTGTGGGGACTATAAACAGCCGCAATACAGCTTATTTATTCGGAGAAGAGATTTATTGCCTTGGCGCAGAGAAAGTCAGTCAGGTTGCTAAAATTCAAGGCTCATCTATTAAATATTGTTATGGAGATGAGATAGCGAAGTGGAACAAAGAAGTATTCCAGATGCTTAAATCGCGTTTAGATAAGCCGTATTCGTGCTTCGACGGAGCTTGCAACCCGGAACATCCAACGCATTGGCTCAAAGAGTTCATTGATAATCCGGAGCTAGACATCTACTTGCAGAAATACACAATCTTTGACAACCCGTTTTTGCCGGAGGAGTATGTAAAGCAGCTTTGCAAGGAATACGAAGGCACAATCTATTATGATCGCCTTATCCTTGGACTTTGGAAAAGAGCTGACGGCTCTATCTACAAGCGGTTTGCAGACAATCCAGAAGCATTCCGGTGTGAAATCGTAGATGAGTTTACAACGGATCCAGAACATAAGCAGTTTCGGAAGGAAGATATCACGTCTATCGAGATTGGCTTGGACTTTGGCGGTAATCAATCCGGTCACTCATTCGTTGCCAGAGGGTACACAGATAATTATAGGGATGTAATTGTTCTAAAATCCAGAAGAGTCATGGCAAAGGATGAAAATGAGGACATTGACAGTAATCGACTGAATGAGTTGTTTTGCGAATTTATCCGAGAAGTAATAGAGCAATATTCGGTATGCGTGAGAAGCGGAGACTATGTACAATACTGCAATGTGGAATCCGTATTTTGGGATAATGCGGAAACGGTCCTCGGTAATTCCATCCGAAACGCCGTAGAAAAAGAATTTCCGTGGATTAGCGTCCGACCTGCGAAGAAAAGACCGATAAATGACAGAATTAGATGCACCGTCAAGCTCATGGGGGCTAGGCGGTTTTTTATTACAAAAGACTGTGAATCATTAAAGACAGCCCTTACGGATGCAGTGTGGAACAAGGAAGTTGTCGGTAAAGATGAACGCCTGGATGATGGCAGCACAGATATTGATAGCCTGGATGCATTTGAATACACGATTGAACGTGATATAAAATACCTGATTGAAGAGGTGGAAAATGTTTGATGGAATTAAGAGATTATGGAAAGGAATCATGAGGATGTTTGGATATACGACATTAAAACAGATCATCGGCAAGGATATCGCACTATCCAACGACATGATAGATGCAATCAGCAGATGGAGACAGATGTTAAATGGTGATGCAGAATGGATTTCTGACAGCATCGTTTCTCTCGGAATCGAAGATGGAATCTGCCGAGAGTTTGCCGACTGCGCACTGGTGGAAATGGAAACCGGTGTAAGTAATGAACGTTTGGACAAGATCTATCAGAAGAATATCACGAGTCTGAATGAAAACCTGCAGGAAGGGCTTGCGCTTGGGTCATTTGTTTTGAAACCACTGGGAGAATCGGCTGCAGAATTTGTCTCAGCCGACAAGATCATCCCGATCAGTTTTTGGGATGATGGAAAGCCGAATGATATTGCATTTCTGACCGTAAAAAAGGTTGGGGACGCTGATTATTTCACAAGGATTGAGCGGCACTATTTCATTGACGGGAATCTGACTATAGAAAACAAGTGCTTCCACTCTCAGACGGCGAATGATATCGGTCTTCCATGCAGCTTAGAAGTAGTGGAAGAGTGGGAAAATATCCTACCTGGACCGATTACATACCCAGGCATGAACCGAATGGATTTTGGCTATTACAAGAATCCTATTAAAAACAAGGTGGATGGTTCTGCTTGTGGCGTGTCGGTATATGAATCAGCTTCTGAGTTGATTCGGAAAGCGGATACACAGGGCGCAAGGCTTGACTGGGAATACGAATCGGGCGAGCGTGCTATCCATGTGGATAATAGAGCTCTTAAACAAGATAAGTCGACCGGAAGATTTGGCATGGCAAAGCTCAGCAAACGTCTATACCGAGGGCTCAATCTGGAAGCTGGAAAAGATCAAGAACTTTTAAAAGAATATTCCCCAGAAATGCGAGATGAATCGTTTAAACGAGGATTAGAGGAATACAAGCGCGAGATTGAATTTTCTGTCGGTCTTGCTTATGGAGACCTGTCAGATGCACAGGAAGTGGCAAAGACAGCCACAGAAATTAAAGCATCGAAGAATCGGAAATACAACCGAGTAACGGCGATTCAGAATAACTTATACGATTGCTTAGAGGATTTCGTTGCCGGACTTGCGTTTTACAATAGCATGCTCAACTCAGGCTATGAGTTCTCTTGCAAATTCAACGATTCTATTCTGACTGATGAGGAAACAGAGCGTCAGCAGGATAGACAGGACGTGAGCATGGGCGTGATGTCGCACTTGGAATACCGGATGAAGTGGTATAACGAGGATGAAGCAACAGCGAAGAAGATGCTACCAGAGCAGAACCAAGTTATGGAGTAGGTGATCTGATTGAAAGAAGATTACAAGAAGCATCTATCTGGACAGATTGAGAAGCATTTCTCTGATTTGGAAATGCGGATCATGGAAGATATTGTTCGCAGGATAAGAAAAACCGGTAAAATCACAAGTACAGCAGACTGGCAGATTAATAGGCTTAGTATTTTAGGATATTCTTCCGAAGACATCGAAAATATGCTGAAAGAGGCTCTGAATAAGTCTTATCCGGAGATGTTTGAACTATATGACAAGGTAATTGAATGGGAATACGTCCGCAACAAAGATATATACGAGCAGATCAATGCAGAATTTATCCCTTACGAAGAGAATGAAGAGTTGCAGCAAATCGCAGAAGCGCTGATACAGCAAAGCGAAAATGACTTGCAGAACATTACTAAATCACTTGGATTTTATTTGGATTATGGTACGGGGAAACCTGTGCTGACCCCATTAGCCGAAGTCTATCAGAAGTATTTAGATGCCGCCTGCTTAGACATTGTAACAGGCGCATTTGATTACAACAGTGTCTTGCGTAGAGTAGTCACACAGCTAACAAACAGCGGACTGCGACAGATTGATTATGCATCTGGAAGAGCAAACAGAATTGACGTAGCAGCTCGTAGGGCTGTGATGACTGGAGTTTCTCAGCTGTCCGGTAAAATCTCTGAAATGAACGCCAAAAAGCTTGGAACAGATTATTTTGAGGTGGAATGGCATGCCGGAGCTAGACCAACTCACGCAGCATGGCAGGGCAGAGTGTACAGCAAAGAGGAACTCACAACAGTATGCGGACTAGGAAGCGTCACTGGATTGCTTGGGGCGAATTGTTATCATATGTATTACCCCTTTGTGGAAGGCATTTCAGAGCGGAACTGGACAGATGAGTGGCTTGCAGAGCAGAACCGCAAGGAAAGCATACCGAAGACCTTTAAAGGCAAGGAATACACCTTATACGAAGCTAAACAGCAACAGAGGAAAATGGAAACGGCTATGAGAGCACAGAGGGAAAAAGTTGTGCTATTAAAGCAGGATGGAGCTGACCCGGAAGATGTAATGCTTGCAAAAGCAAAGTATCAAGGTCAGCTAGGAGAGTACGCAAGATTTTGCAAACGAATGGGGCTACAACAAGAACGAGAACGCATCTATTACGATATGCGTGGAAGAGTGGCACCTGTGCCAAAACGATTTAGGAGGTGAGAAAAATGAGCAAAGTAAAAGTAATGAGACAGCCGACAGCATCGGCAACATTGATTTTTGAATTTGAGGTTGCAGCATCTGAGTTTCTTATTAAAAATCTTACCGATGGAGAGATATATGCTTCCTTAGAAAGAGATGCGACAAAAGAGCAGAGCGTACTGATTCCAGCGCAGACTGCACAACGATTGCAGTATGGTTCTTATGGTGGTGGAAAGAGCAATCTCGTCCAAATCATCCCCACAGCAACCAGCGAAAAAGGAGTAGAAGTACAATGCTTAAAATGGTAGACGGCACCGGAATCATCGGTGTTGATATGGTATGCCCTCTAGGTGGTGCTGTATCCCCTCCACAGCCACCAAACTTCGACAAGGTAGAGATGGAAGGGGTAGGGAGCTTAGTGCTTCCAAACAGCTTAAAAGCGCCGTTGGAGAGGTTGGAATTGATTGGAAATAGTACGCAGGGCGAGAATCCAGCGCCGGATAATCCGCAGGAGATTAAGAGTGCAGGAAAGTGGAATGAAGAAAAGCAGAAGTATGAAATTGATGTGAAAGTAACCAATTCTGAGCAAGGATGGACTGAAGAGCAAACCCTCACTCTCACATCAGACCGCCCACTAACCAAATGGGACAAGCTAGTCGAGCAGGGGGGACAGTACGGATGGCTGTATGGGAGTGATATAAAAACATTCGAAAGCGATGTATTTAAGCTATATTCCGACAACGATAAAGCAATACAATATCAAGTACCTTTTGAAGAAATCACTAACAGTTGGGCTGAATCGGTATGTTATTGCAATACTTTTAAAAATGTTATCGGGCAAACTATATATACACAATCCGATAAAACAGATTTTTATATGGGATGTGTTCATAAATCTATGGTTTTCTCTGCTAAAAATAAACAAGGGATATTCCAAAGCATAGAAGCATTCCAAGAATGGATTAGAAATTCTGGCACATATGTATGGCATAAAACGGATAATAAGAAGTTCGTCCAGCTCTCAGAATCCGAACAGACGCAACTTAGGAATCTGCACAGCTACAATGGCACGACACATATCACCGTAGATAGCGGAGAAGTACCATGTGGAATCAAACTAACCTATCGAAAGGAGAAATAACTATGAACTACGCAAAAATCATGGAAAACGGAACTGTAAGAATCAGCTCCATCAAGAAAGAGGGCTACAAACCACTCAAGGAAGAGAAACCAGAGGGATTTAGTAACCTTGTCTTTGTCGGATACACAGAGACAGAAGAGAATGTAATCAAGGAATACGAAGCAGTCGATGATGGTATGAGCGCCTACGGAAAGTTACAAAAGGACTTAAAAGCAACACAAACGGCACAGGAAGTCACAGACCAAGCGGTGCAGGAGTTAATTCTTGCGACTATGAAAATGGGGGTGTAAGTTATGGCACAGTTTTTAGCAAACAGGATTAAAGGTGGACACTTGACGATTTATGATGTACCGGAGAGTTTGAAAGAGCAGGTACAGGCGTTACTTTAGGAGGAGAATATGCTTAAATGGCTGAAACAGAGATTTTGTAAACACAAGTACCGTAAGCATTATGACAAGGCTACAAAGGGGTATGTGCGGCGTTGTGTAAAATGCGGAAAAATTGAATAAGTAAGGCATTAGCACATAGAGATATGTGTTATTTTTATGCCTTTTGGTCAGTAGATTAGACCTTAAACAGTCAATTCGTGGTGGATGGTTACACACCTTAAACAACCTAAGACGAAAGGAGAATAGGAACATGAAAACAGATTTTTTAAAAGGACTTGGATTGGAGCAGGATGTAATCGATAAGATTATGGCAGAGAATGGAAAAGATATTGCAGCTGAAAAGGCAAAGACAACCAAAGCAGAGGGTGAGCGCGACAATTACAAAAGTCAGCTTGAGACAGCAACAGAATCTTTGGAAAAGTTTAAAGATGTTGACCCAACAGCTATGCAGGGAGAAATCGACAAACTGAATCAGCAGTTAAAAGATAAAGATGCCGAGTATGCTGCAAAAGAAGCGGACCGTATCTTTTCCGACACGATCAAAGAAGCAATCAAGACGGCCGGCGGTCGCAACGAAAAAGCAGTTATGGCTATGCTTGATATGAACGCTTTGAAAGAATCGAAAAACCAGTCTGAGGACATCAAGAAAGCATTGGAAACCGTAAAGGAGTCTGATGCTTATTTATTTGGCTCTGATGAGCCTTTTAAGAACCCAGTGGGAGCAACTGGTGGTTCTGGTACTGGTGGAGATAACTTCTCTGCAATCAGAGCGGCTATGGGGCTTCCGGCAGAGAAATAATTAAGAAAGAAGAGGTAAATAATTATGGCAAACACAATCGCATTAAGAAAAGCGTATTCTACAATGTTGGATGAGGTTTACAAACTGTCATCCCTTACAGCGGTTCTGGACGGACCGAATGAACTTGTAAAAGAGGGAGCAAACGCGAATGAGATTCTGATCCCGAAAATGTCCATGCAGGGACTTGCGGACTACAATAAGCAGACAGGCTATGTTGCAGGTGATGTGACACTTGAATACGAGACTAAGAAATGTACTTATGATCGAGGCCGCATGTTCACTGTGGACGCTATGGACAATATCGAGTCTGCAGGTGTTGCCTTCGGACGTCTTTCCGGAGAATTTTTGAGAACACAGGTTGTTCCGGAGCTTGACGCTTGGAGACTTGCATCTTATGCAGGATACGCACCATCTACTAATAAAGTGGCAGCAGCGATTGCAGATGCGAAAGCCGGAATTGCAGCAATTAGAAAAGGCAAGACTGCTATTAAAAATGCGGAGGCAAAGCCGGAAACCTGTTATCTGTATATCTCTGCCGCACTCAAAGGGGATATTGAGGACCTTGATACAACGGCATCCAAGAAAGTTCTGGAAGGCTGGGCTGGAGTGATTGAAGTTCCTGAGGGAAGATTTTTCGACAAAGTCACGTTGACAGCATCTGGAGCCGGCGGCTTTACAACAACAGGCGGTAAGAAGATTGATTTCTTGATTGTTGACAAGAATGCAGTAATCCAGAATCAGAAGCACACTGTATCTAAGATCATCACACCGGATCAGAACCAGGATGCAGATGCTTGGAAGTTCGGATATCGTACCGTAGGTATCGCAGAGGCGAAAGATAACAAGAAAGTGGCTATCTATGTACATACTGCAGTGGTTTAATAGCCACTGTATTGATAAAGACGAGACAGGGGTGAAAATATGGCATATTCAAAGAAAACATGGGTTGACGGTGAGGTCATCACGAAAGAAGCAATGAATAATATTGAAAATGGTGTTGCCACTGCTGATGCTGGCATTCCGGTAAATGCAACAAAAGCAAAAGCCGGGGTAGTGAAGCAAGCAACGCTTGTACCGGAAGCTGCGGGAACAAACGTAACAAAGGAAGAGTTCAAGGCATTGCTGGACGCATTGAAAGCCTCTGGACAGATGGCAAGTTCATAGGAGTGCATCGTCGTGATTACAGTAGATTTTAGCTTTTACAAGGAAAAATATTTTGGGACTTTGATCGAGGAAGAACAGAAGTTTCGACAGCCGATCATGAAGGCAAACACTTATTTAAAACAGAACATGTATATGAACCCGAGTGAAGAAGATATGGAGCTGGTGAAGTTGTGCTTGTGCGAAGTTTCGGAAATGATTTATCAAGACGATGTAAACAAGCGAGAGCATGGTGGAAGGGAGGTTCAATCCGAAAATACAGATGGATATTCTGTAAGCTATGCAACCGAGGCGGAGGCAGGAAAGATCGCGGTGAATTCTTTGCAGATTAAGATATACGAGGTCATTCAAAGATATCTAGCCCATACCGGGCTTCTATATTTGGGGGTGGAATAGTGGTCACAAATGCAACGATTACAATTTTCAACCGTATCCCGGATAAGGTCAGCAAAAAGTTTGTTTATGTCCCGCATGCAATCCAGAGAGTATGGTTTCACACAAAACAGAAAAGCAGTGTAGGGGAAAACGGTCTGAAAAGCGCAGATGAATATCAGATCAGGATACCGTATTCGGAGTGCGAGAACTGGTTGCCGAGTGATGAGTTCTTAAGATCAGAAACCCCATCCCGAAATTGGACTGTACAAAATGGTGATTTGTTTATTGTTGGAATATGGAACGGTGCAGATCGTGTAAGTGGGATAAACGAGATTAAAAAAGAGTTCTCAGGAGTGGTAGGGGAGATCCTAAGCCATTCTGTGAACTTTTTTGGTTCTTCTAAACATATTCGGTTAGGTGGTGGCTCTTAATGGCAAAGATTAAGCTAAATATAGATCCTGTGGATAAAATTCTGCTAAGAAGAAAGCTGAATAAGAACGGAGACGGACAGAGATTTTTTACTCACGAAGTAAGGAGGCTGTCAGATCCGTATGTCCCTAGGCGCACCGGGGTCATGAAAAATACTGCCATAGAGCAGATAAACAAAATAACATATCCGCAGCCTTATTCCCGTCGACAGTATTACGAGCATAAAGGTGACGGCTTAAGAGGTCCGCAATGGGATAAGCGCATGTGGAATGACCGTGGCGAAGAAATCATAAAAGCCACGGCGAAATATTGTGGAGGAAAAGCAAAATGAGTGTGGCAAGTAAAGTTGTGGAATTTATTCAGACGTGTCCTTTTCTCGAAGAATTTGCAGAACTCTTTCCAGTCGTTCATTTGGACAAATTAGAAGAAGACACGACAGCATACTGTATTGAAAGCACTCCAGTAGAACCGATCTTGAAGAGGTACACGAATGGGGACACCATAAGGCAGTATGTTTTTTCTCTATGTTCAAGAGAGCTTTACGGAGAAGAAGAGAACAAAGATACATCTGAATTTTACGAAAAGTTTTCTGATTGGCTGGAAGAGTGTACGAGCGCAGGCAATTTGCCGGATTTAAGAGGAAACTTGCAGAGCAGGTCTATCCGAGCGACAACGGATGGATACCTGTATGATGCACAAGAAACAAAATGCCAGTACAGAATACAGTGTCAATTTATTTACTTTAAACGGAGGTAGAAAGAATGAAAATGAACTTACAATTTTATGCGGAAGCAAAAGAAACTGGAGTTGAGCAGAGATACCAGCAGCCGGATTATATTGATGTGACAGGTGGCGGCGAAATGCCACAGTTTGAACTTCTCGGAGTTGGAGTGACACAGCTGGATAACTCTCCTTCAGCTCAGACAACTTCAAAACGATACGTGAATCAGAAGTCAGCTACACAGTCAATTGGATCGTATGAATGGACAGCGCCGCTCGAGTTTGATTTGATTCGCTCAGAGAAGGCAATCCAGTTTATTGCAGATATTGGAGAAAATGAAAAAACAGGTGTAGAAGCTGAAACGCTTTACGTTAAAGTTTATCTTAATAAGCCTGTGAACTTAAAAGAAAATACTTTCGAGGCTAGACAAAGGAGAGTCGCAGTAGAAGTTGCGGAATTCTCTGACAACGATGGAGAAATTCAAGGATCGGGAAATCTCCTTGGCAAAACCGACTGGGTTAAGGGAGAGTTTAATACCAAAACGAAGACATTTACGCCAGCGGGGGAATAGTATCCCCTGCTGATAATGCCTTAATTGGACAGGGGAAAATTGGCAAGGCAAAGATTGGAAAGAAATAGGAGGAGCTTGCAAATGAAAATCAACAACGTAGAACTCGATTTTAACTTATACGATGCAGATAACGTGGAGTTAAGGAAAAGGTATTTTGGAAAACTGGATGAAATGAAAACGGTTGTAGAGGACATTCCAGACGGTACAGAAACTGAAAAGCATAGGTACTTGTGCGGAAGAGTTAAGAGTATTTTTGATGCAGTCTTCGGCGAAGGGACTGGAGTTAAAGTGTGCGGCGCAAAAGACGATTTGTTAGTTTGCATGAAAGCTTATGATGAACTTGTGTCTGAACAGGTAAGACAAGACAATGAGTACCTAAAGATCATGCAAAGCATTGCTAAAAAAGGTAAGGTATCGAGCGGAAGCAGGAATAAGAACAGAAGGAATGCAATATGAGCATTTTAACAGAGTTCTTTCCGGAATCATTGGTCGTAGACGGTGTGGAATGTCTGATACATTCAGATTTTCGCACCGTTTTAAAATGCAACAAAATCATCGAAAGGGAATCAGAGCTTTCCCGGGAGTCTTTGTTAGAGATATTGCAGATGTTTTATAAGGGCTGCACGTTTTTTACAGAGGAGCACATCGAGAAAATGTTCTGGTTCTTTTCTTGTGGGAGAGAAAAAAAGAAAAAGAGATTCCCACGGAAGATTGCAGGATTGAATGATAAACAGTCTTTTGATTTTGAAGAGGATGCGGAGCTGATATACGCAGGATTCCAACAACAGTATGGAATTGATCTGCAAAGAGAAAGAATGCACTGGTGGAGATTTATGATCTTGCTCGATAATTTCGGAGCAGATACAAGGCTATCTAAAGTCATGGAATATCGCACAACGGATACTGCGAATAAGAAACTCGGAAAAGAAGAGCGAGCTTTCTTATTCGCAATGCAGAGGTATTATGGCTTGGATAAGGCGATGATTGTAGATGAGCAAACGAGACGGCTCGAAGAAGCGCTTATGAACGGCGGAGATGTAAACGAATTGTTGTAAGGTGGTGAGCAAATGGCAGACGGTAAAGTCGTAATCGAAACAGATCTGGACTCTTCTGGGATAGAAAAAGGGCTCAAGAAGTCAGAAAAATCTATGAAAGCACAAGTTGCCAGTATGGCAGCAGAGTACCGGAAACAGGGAATGAGTGCCAGTGATGCGTTTAAAAAGGCGTGGAGTGAGATAGAAAGAGGTTCGTTAGCATCTGCATCCACGGCGAAACGAGAATTTAGCGAAATGGGGCAGAGCGCAGAACAAGCGGCGAGTCATGCAGAACGAGAGTGGAAATCATCCAGTACCGGAATTGGAAGTGCGATATCTAAAATAGGAAGTTTAGCATCCAAAGGTTTAAAGGTCGCAACGGTAGCGATCACGGGAACTGCAGCAGCACTTGGTGGAGTTTCGGCAGCGGCAATCAAGGTGGGTTCTGATTTTGAATCTCAGATGTCTAGAGTCAAAGCTATCTCCGGAGCAACAGGAGAAGAATTCGAGCAATTAAAGGCGCAGGCGATGCAGTTAGGTGCTGATACCTCATTTTCTGCCAGTCAGGCAGCAGAGGGAATGGAGAATCTGGCAGCAGCCGGTTTTACCACATCCGAGATCATGAATGCAATGCCGGGACTTTTGAATCTGGCAGCGGCATCCGGTGAAGATCTGGCGAGCAGTTCGGATATTGCGGCATCAACCTTGAGAGGATTTGGACTGGCGGCATCCGATGCAGCCCATGTTGCGGATGTTCTGGCGGCAAATGCGAATCGTACAAATTCCTCTGTAGCAGATACCGGAGAGGCAATGAAGTACATAGCGCCTCTTGCAAGGGCAGCAGGACTTAGTTTGGAAGAGACAGCAGCGGCAATCGGAATCATGGCGAATGCCGGAATACAAGGAAGCCAAGCAGGAACAACGCTTCGCGGAGCGATTTCAAGGCTTTCTAAGCCAACGGATGACATGCAGGAAGCCATGGATGAATTGGGGATTTCTTTCTATGATTCCAATGGCAAGATGAAATCCTTAACCGAGCAGGTAGGAATGCTTCGCAAAGCCACGGAAGGCATGACAGATGAGCAGAGGAACAATCTTCTGGTTACTCTATATGGACAAGAAGCATTATCTGGAATGATGGCTCTTATCAATGAGGGAGAAGGCTCTCTTGGAGATTTGACAGAAGCATACAAGGACTGCGATGGAGAGGCGCAGAAAGCAGCAGAAACGATGCAGGATAATCTTTCAAGCGCCCTTGAGCAGTTGAGTGGATCAGCAGAATCTCTCGGAATTGTTTTTTATGAAAGTGTAGCTGAAAACCTTAAAAAGACCGCACAGTCGGCAACAGACAGCGTAAACAACATTACGGACGCATTTAAAAGCGGTGGAATGAATGCTGCAATCCAAGCGGCAGGAGATGAGTTTGCAAATCTTGCGACAGCAGCAGCGGAACACGCACCGGAGATGGTTGACACCGCAGTAGATTTTATTGAGTCCTTTGGCAGTGGGATTACCAAAAATAAGAAGAAGCTCTATAAAAGTGCTGTTGATATGGCGGAGACACTCGGAACCGGACTAGCAAGGATACTTCCGGATGAATTGGAAAGACCAGTTGAGAGTGCAGTAAAATCCATTACGTCCTCCCTTAATTCCGGTGGCCTTAAGAAAGCCGGGAAGACGGTAGAGACAACATTTAAAAATGTAATCGAAATCGTTGGTAAATTAGCAGACGTAGCATTGCCGCCACTTACAAAAACAATTGACTTTGCCGGAGAACATTTTGAAGTAATTGCGGCATCAGTAACAGCTGCTTTTACAGCATTCAAAGGATATAAGATTGTACAAGAAACGACTTCTGCTCTGAATAAAGGTTCGAAGATATGGAAAACTGCTTCAGCGGCGGTGGACGTATTTAGCGCAGCGCAATTGATCGCAATGGAATCAGGCACTGCATGCAATGTAACTCTTACAGCAGGACAAACAGTAGTTGGTTTACTCACTGGTAAAATTACACTTGCAACAGCTGCACAGACAGCTTGGAACACAGCCATGAATGCCAATCCAATAGGGATTGTGGTTACGGCGATTGGAGCCTTAACAGCTGGGCTCGTAGCCTATAAAATAGCAACGAATGACTCCGAAGCCTCACAGTACGCATTGACTGAAGAACAGAAGAAAGCGAATAAAGAGATACGCAAACAGTACGAAGCATATAAGGAACTGGATTCTGCGAGAAAAGACGCAATGAGCGGCATAGATGCTGAGTATGCTCATTTAACGGAACTTAAAGACGAGCTTAACGCCTTAATTGATACAAACGGCAAAGTGAAATCCGGATATGAGGATAGGGCAAATTTTATCGTAAGTGAACTCTCGAGCGCCTTAGGGCTTGAAAAAGAGCAGATCTGGGAGATTATTAATGCCAACGGAAATTTAAGTGAGTCCATTGACCAGGTTATAGAAAAGAAGAAAGCAGAGGCTTATCTAAGCGCAAATGAAGAAGCTTACGCTGAGGCAATTAAGAATAAGAATAGCGCGCTACAAACCTATGTAAGCAAGTTGGCGGAATGTAAAGAAGCCGAAGAAGCTTACAATGAAGCGCAGGCTGCAGCAACTTCTGTCATGGAAGAATATCAAGAAATGTTTAAAGCATCTCCCGAAGCAGCACAAGCATATATCGAAGCTCAGAACGGAGTGCTTGTTGCCGCAGAGGAAGCGAAAAAGACCTTTAAAGAACAGAAGAAGGCGTTAAGTGAAGCAGAAGAAAGATATGTAGGATATAATGCTACGATTCAAAATTATGAAGGACTTTCAAGTGCAATCATTTCCGGCGATGCTGATAAGATTAACAATGCTCTGTTTAACATGAAAAACAGCTTTATAACAGCTGAAACAGGAACGAAAAAGTCTCTTGAAAAGCAGGTTAAAAACGCTGAGAAAGCATACAAAGATATTCAAAAAGCAATCGAAGATGGCGCTCCGGGAATAACGCAAGAAGCGGTAGACGGCGCAAAACAGATGGTAGATGCAGCCAAAGCAGAAATGGACAAGTTTGAGGCAAAAGCGAAAGAGTCTACAAAGAAAGCCGGAGACGGAGCGGTTCAAGGATTGAACGAGAAGATACCGGATTTTACAAATTCGGCTAAAAACTCAGCTCTAGCTTGGACTATGGGATTCCAAAATTCAGAGGAGTTTCTAAAAAGCGGTAAGAAAGCGGGATGGAGCGTTAAGCAAGGCGTAGATTCCACGCAGCAAGAAATCAACGAAAGTGGAATAAATATTTCCGATTCCCTGAATAAGAACTTAGGATCTGCTGACACAAAAGCAACCGGAAAGGCAAAACTGCTTGAATACAACCTTGGCATAGGAAGTCAGAAAGGAAATATCGACAAAACATCTGATTTGATTGCAGAATCATCCAACAAAAAGCTTGGATCCAAAGACACGAAAAAGACTGGTTCTAAAAAGCTATCTGAATACAATTTCGGCGTGGGAAGTCAGAAGGGTAATGTCGATAGCACAGCGAGAAACATAGCAAATTCCGCAAATAGTATTCTAGGGAGTGCAGATACAAGAAGCACAGGTTCCTCTCAGGGTGGAAAATATAACAGCGGTCTGGGATCTATGAACGGAAATATCGATTCCACAGCAATTGCTTTATCTGACACGGCTAATAGAGGCCTTGGGGCTGCAAATACAGCAGGGACGGGATCTAATCAAGGTTTGCGCTTCAGCAGAGGTGTAGGAAGTGTAAGCGCATATAGTGATGGAGCTTCCGTTTCCGAAACAGCGAAAAGCGGTATGGGATCAGTAGATGCAAGTGGAACTGGAAGTAACTTCGTGCAAGGATTTGTTAATGGATTTGGGTTAGTAGATGTTTGGAATGCTGCCAAGAGCATCGGTGAACAGGCGTTAGGCGCAATTAAGAAATCATTAGGTATTCATTCGCCTTCGAGGGCAGCAATGGCTCTTGGTGAGTTTTTCGGACAAGGTTTTGCACTAGGAGTCGGAAACAAAGAGAAAGAAGTTGCGAAAACATCTAATAAACTCGGAGAAATAGCTCTAAATTCGTTAGATCTAACATCTGTAACACGCCGCGCAAGAGAAGTTATGGCATTTAATTCTAGTCGCATCTCGCAAGGGATTGCCGAAAGAAATATACAGGCACAACACGTTATCGAACACGACAAAAACCGTCTTACAGATCGTGAGATAGAGGCGATTGGAAAAGGTGTTGCAAGTGTAGTGAATGCTCGAATGGAAGAATTCAGGTTTATTTTCAAAGAAAGAGAGCTAGGAAGAGCAGTAAGGAGTGTGATGTAATGAAAATAACGGATATTTATTATCTAAACAGCAGGGGCGAGAAATTAAATCTTCTCATCCCACCTTATCAACTTCAGACAGCCAATTTATTTGATTACAGCTGGGATTATTCGAGTATTGCAAGGCGCAGAAGAGGGCAGATAACAGCGTTCGCAAGAGGAATTACGACTTTTACATTATTACTCGGCGTGAATGGATACAACGAAAAAGTATATCGAGATGCAATAGATCGCTTTTATGAAGTAACAGAATACGACTTACTAAATCTAACACCTGGAAGGCTTTATGTTGGAGGATTTTATATAAACTGCTACATTAAATCATCTAAGAAAACAGACTGGGAGTGGGGAATTGAAACACTTGATAATGAAATCGAAGTGATTGCTGACTATCCTCATTGGTGCCGAGAAAAGGAATATCATTTCTATATGTCGTCTCAGTCTGTGATTGACGAGAGCGCCAAGGAGGAAAATGATAATATTATCCGATTTGCATCGTTAGAGCAGGATTATAAACATGATTATCCACGGAAATATCAGACGAGATACCATCCGGCAAAAAAACGGTATTTGCGAGATTATAAATATGATTACTATCACAATCATCAACTGGCACGATTGGACAATGATCATTTTGTAGAATCCGGTTTTAAAATGACTATTTATGGTCCGTGTACCGAGCCGAAAATTTGGATAGGTGATCACCTTTACCATGTAGCCGTAACATTATACGACTCAGAATATCTCGTGATTGATAGCAGAGAGAGAACGGTTGTGCGCTATGCAAGAAACGGCGTGCAAAAAAACTGTTTCGGGAAAAGGGATAATAAAAATTATGTTTTCCAAAAGATTCCGCCGGGTAAGAATGCAGTGAAATGGAATGCAACATACTCCTTCGATCTCACACTTTACCAAGAAAGGAGCGAGCCACCATGGAAATGATTTTGACAGATACGGATAGATTAGAAATATCCTACCTCGACATTGCATCTTACATTGATATAGATGTAGGTAATACGAATGATTTTGAAATTAGCCTATCAAGAGAAGATGTAAGCCGATACGACATTAAAAAAGGTTGCTGCATATTTGCCCCGGGTACTGAGTTTGGTGGAATTATAGAAGATGTGCAGAGTAATACTGAGGATGCAGAGATAACTTTTACAGGGTATGCTTGGCGAGGACTACTCAATCACATGGTCATAGAGCCACCTAGCGGGCAAGGATATTTGACAGTGTCCGGGGATGCAAACCGGGTATTGGGAAAAGTGCTAAACAAAGGTACAGGACTTCTTTTCGAGGTTCCGGACTCTGCATCTGGAATAAACATCCCTAAATATCAATTTCGGTACACTCCTGCCCTTGAAGGACTTACAGCAATGTTGGAGAAATCCAAGGCAAGGCTCGATATACAAGCGGTGCGGGGAGAAACCGGAGATCCGTTTAAGTTGATTGTCAGGGCTGTAAATATTAAGAATTACAGCGAAGATGTGGAGTATAACGGCGATAATCAAATTGGGGTGTCCGTTAGGGATTTCAGGGCTGGTATTAACCACCTGATCTGCCTTGGAAAAGGAGAACTAACGGAACGAACAGTGGTACATTTGTATGTGCAGTTAGACGGAAGCATCGGGAAGAAACAGTACTATAAAGGCACTAATGAGCGAACGGCAGTCTATGATTATTCCTCGGCAGAAAATGCAGAGGTGCTTGAAACTGAGGGAAAGAAGCGATTGAAAGAGTTGATGAATTATAAGTCAGCTACCGCAAATACATCTAAAACAGACTTAGCAATTGGGGATATTGTATCTGCGAGAGATCGTGATACTGGCGTATCACTTAGTCGCCCGGTAGCAAATAAGATCTACACTTATCAAAATGGTATAGAAACATTGGAATGTAAATTGAAAGGAGAACAATAACATGGCTTTAGAATTAGTAACAGGATACTGGGGCATGGAGCACGTTACAGCAGAGCAGGATGCGGACTTAAATGCTGGAATCATCGGCTCGGGTAATTATGTCCTAAATATCGGAGAGAAGATGCGTGCAGAGGCGGTATCTGCGAATCAAGTGCGTATTTTTGACGGCGTATTTATGGCATACGGTAGACAATGTATTTTAGGAGACGGAGAGTACGAAGATGTAACAATCGAAAATGGTACACCGGGATTACTCCGAAACGATATGATCGTTGTGAAATACAAGAAAGACGAAGAATCCGGAAAAGAAAATGCTACATTTGCAGTACTTAAAGGGGAAACCGGAAGTGTTGCAAAAGACCCGGTACCGAATAAACAGGACATCCGATCGGGAGCATTTGAGTCGGAAGTGCCGATGTATCGAGTGAAGATTAATGGACTTGCTATCGAAAAGATAGAGCCACTGTATAGCATCCCTATGACAAATGATGATTTGTCCATTGGATTGAAAAAAGTCAATAATCAATTAGCTGTCAAAACTCGAACTATCGAGGGTAGTTATTTGACTGCTCAGGTTGTGGAATATGGCAATTTGGTATGGTTTAGAATAAGCGCCAACACTAAAACCACACTAAATAAAGGCACGGAACACAAACCGTTTAACATTTCTTCCAGCGCGCCTTCGTTTTCCGTGTATCGGCGCATCGCTATCGATGAGTTAAAATCATTTAATTTTAAAATTGACCAAAGTGGACAAGTAACGATTATACCAAACGTACAAATCCCTGAAGGGACTGGTATTAATGTAAGTGAACTATATCTAAAAAAATAAAAGAGTGCTACATTACCTCATATACGGTCATGCGTGTCCATTGTGTATCTTTAAAAGTAAGAGTTAATTTACCGTTACTTATATCTTTTTTTGTAACTTCGTTTTCGTTTCCGATCACTGTGAAGTTCCACCCAGTACTGCGCATAAATAGCAAATAACCATAAGGAGGATGTATTTCATTACTCCCATTAAGTCGGCGCACAAATATAAGATACATATGCTCTGCACGCATCGTACGGCTCATGGAAAGTGATTTCGCACCACTTTCACCAGTTGATACACTATCCCAATAAGCGAAGGCTCCTAGTGCAGAATTGAGATTACTTACCTTAGTACCTAAAACAGATGTTTTATTCGACAAATCATCATTTGTCTGTCTCTTATACACATCTCCGAGCCCACGAGACTACGC
>ENA-UAOT01000276-UAOT01000276.1-human-gut-metagenome-genome-assembly--contig:-NODE-276-length-26613-cov-4.094058_pt1 | contig 26613 bp, 18 predicted proteins | sample MGYA00243475_ERZ654567 | MGnify/ENA primary metagenome ERZ654567 (study PRJEB26926, sample SAMN06164482) | human gut metagenome | biome: ENVO:00009003; feature: ENVO:2100002; material: ENVO:00002003... | reverse complement strand
ACGGTGAGCATGGCGGATACCTCCGTTATTCTATGGCGTTCAGCTTGGCGCGGGTGTCGTCGATACGCTTTTGCAGGGCGGGCGGCAGGGTCAGCGGCTCCGTCTCGATGCCGGCGGGGGTCAGACGATTGCGGCAGCCCATGAACACCTGACCGTCGTAGACGGAGGAATAATGCCACTGCCCCCGCAGCAGGGCCAGCAGGCTCAGCGCGCCGGAGGACAGGGCCGGGGCCACATAGGGCTTGTAGCCCAGCTTACGCATCTCCAGATTGGCGTGGGCGACTTTATCCGTCAGCTCGCGGGACAGGGCGTCGTCGTAATGCGCCACGGAGTTGGCCAGCACCAGGTCCTCGCCGTGGGGGCCGAAGGCGCGGCCCTCGGTGAGGTAGGACGCGAAGCGTGGGTCCCTCCGGGCGTAGTACAGGGCGCGGGCGTGCATAACGCCCAGGCCGAAGCCCCGGACCTGGGCCGGGGACAGGCCGCTTTCACGCAGGGCGGCACGGCAGAGTGGGTCCACCGGATCGCTGACCACACAGAACAGGCCGCGGTAGTCCTTCGCCCGGGCCATGCGGGCGTAGATGGACACCAGCTCCCGGTTCAGGCCGTACTGGGCCATGCGGACATCCCCCGCCGTGACGGAGGTATCCGGGATCATCCGGGAGGCGCAGAACAGGAACACGTCGCCGTCGAACAGCTGCTCCGGCGCGATGATGTCCACCGGGGGCAGCGCCGCACCGTCCGGGGACTGTATCTGGTTCAGCTCGAACTCCCAGCGCTCGGAGACGCCGGGGCGCACGTCGCAGATGCCGATGGAGCCTATCACGTCGCCGCCCATGAGCCGCAGGCCCATCAACAGCGTGCTGCCCACATCGCCCAGGGCCAGCAGGGTGACGCGGCACTTAGACGGGATGCGCGGCAGGTTGGTATCGTTGAGATCGATCATAGTAGCTTCTCCTGTTTCTATCTTTTTGCCTCCGGCGGGGTACTGACGCGCAAATTTCACGCCAAGGCAGGCCCCCTGAGGAGCAGAGAATGTGCCGGATTTTGCGTCCTGCCGATGGCAAACCGACGAAGGCGTACCGTGTGTACGTCGAGGAGATTTGACGATGGCAGGGCGGAAAAGACGGCGCATTATCTCGCAGGACGCATACGTTTCAGGAGCTCTATATCTCCCTCAAGATACGTGCTGGCGGCGCGGGAGAGATCGTAGGTCATGCAGCCGCCCTTGTCGGGGCAGAGGGGCAGGATGACCGCTTCGCCGAGACGGCTGAGGGTGAGGTTGCGGGCGTAGAGAGAACGGAACTCGGTCTCGAGGGCCAGAAGAATGTCGCGGGCGTTTTCGAGGCAGCAGAGGGAGAGCTCCCAGGCGGTCTCGTCGTCCATGCCGGTGTATTCGGGGGCGGCGTAGGGCAGGATGCGGTTGACGGCGGGCTGAAGGCCGCCGGGCAGGGCCTCGCTGCGGCGGACGGTATCGCCGCCGATGAAGGGATAGAGCGTGGACTCGACGAAGCGCAGGCGCAGGTTGGGCAGGTAGTAGATGGCGTCCACGTCGTAGCCCAGCTGCTCCATGAGGTCGCGGCCCATGCCGGTGAGGTAGCCCACCAGCACCTGATCCACGGGGGTGTTCGTCTCGGCGAGCAGCGGGGCCAGGCGGCGGATGCGCTTGCCGTCGTGGAGCATATCGTCCACGAGAATGACGGGGCGGGCGAAGGCGTGGATGGTGCGGACCTGGTCGGGCAGGGGCGAGTAGTCCGGGTAGGCCTCGATGGAATAGGTGCTGAGGTCCGGCTCGTAGACCTTGTCGGTACGCAGGGTCTTGGTGACGGTGTTGGGCACGGCCACGCCGCGGAGGATCTTGCCGTAGGGGACGCAGATGTCCGGGCCGAGGACGCGGGGCGTGGTGGGCTCCGCGGGGACGCCGTTGCGGCCGGTGATACGCTGGAGCAGCCGGTGGTAGATGACGCCGGCGGACAGGCTGAGCACCAGAGATCCGGGCTGCAGCTTTGTCAGCGCCGCCTGCAGGCGGCGGTGGGCGGCGGCGATGGCGGCAAGCACCCGGGGCGAGGAGCTGAAGGGCGCCTTCACCGCGGTGTCCACGTTGCGGCTGAGGACGATGGGGCAGCGCATATCCACGGCCAGGGCGTCCGTGCTTTCACCAGCCGGGACGAAGCCCTGGAGCGTCAGCAGCTGGCGGCCGTAGCCGGAGACGGCGCCCTCCAGGGGAAGGTAGAGGGCATAGGTGAACTCACGGCTGAGAGCCAGGGTCAGCACCTCGGTGATGAGCAGCTGGCAGAGGTCGCTCTGGCGCTCGCCCCGGGGCACGAACAGCCCGCTGATGAGCAGGGTGCGGCCGCCGGCGTTCTGGCGGACCAGACCGGAGAGGGCCGGGTCGCCCAGGCGGGCGAAGAGGCGGGCGGAGTCCAGGCAGGCGTAGCTGGCCGCGCCCAGAATGGTGCCGTCGGTGTCCCGGCAGACCATCACGTCGTCGCCGCGGCTCTCGATCTGCGCCCGCAGCGCCGCGGCGGTGGGCACGGAGAGCATGGTGCGGAGGAATTTCTCCGCCGTCTCCGGCGAGGCGGGCAGGAAGCTCAGGTCCTCGGTGCGGAGAACGGGCTTGTCCTGGGGCTCGCGGAGGTACAGGCCGCGGCGATAGATGAACTCTTGCACCGTGGGATCGATGAGGTTGGAGATGTCGCGGTTGGCATCCACCGCCTCGCGGATGCGGGTGGAGCTGATCTCCTCCAGCTGGGGCGGGAGCGTCAGCTCCAGCACCTTGCCGGTGATGCAGCTGTAATCCGCCGGCTCGGCATCCGGCTCGGTGCGGCGGAAGACCACGTGGTCGAAGGTGTGGATGGAGTCCGGCGTGACGGACTTTTTGTAGGACGAGGCGTGGAGCACCACGTCGCTGCCCACCACGATGGACACGCTGCGGCCCGGGAAGGCGGCGCGCAGCTCGTGGAGGTTCTCCGGGTTGGCGATGTTCACCGGGAAGTCCTCCGGGAAAATGCTGACGTGGAACACGTCGGCCACGGCCATGGCGGCGATGCGCCGGCGCAGGCGGTAGGGCTGGGTCTTTTTGGACCAGGAGAACTCGTCAATGGCCAGCAGGACCTCGAAGCCCTGGTCGCGGATGGCCCGGACGATGCCCTTGTGGGACAGGGTGAAGGGGTCGAAGGTGCCGGGGAAGAAGGCCACGGGGCGGGGCGCGCCGAAGTCAAAGCCCTTGTGGAACAGGCGCTCCTCGGTGATGAAGCGGTAGAGCTTGCCCAGCATGGCGGCCCGGTAGTAGAACGTCAGGCCCTCGCCGGGGAATTCGTCCTGGGCGGAGAGCAGCTTGCGCTGGGTGAGCATAAAGGCGCGGCGCTTTTCGTGGCGGCCCAGCTCTCCGGAGCCGAAGACCCGGCGGCCCAACACGAACAGGGCCTCCTGCCGGGTGGCGCCGTCAATGCCGCTGAGGCCCCGCATCAGCAGGCCCAGCAGCCGTTCACGGCGGCGGCGGTAGGCGTCGTCCGTCTCCGGGAAGCGGGAGCGATAGGCATCGTACGCCTCATAGATGACGCCCACGGTATCCAGCACGGAGGCGGTAACGCGGCTGTCGGAGGAGCTGAGGTTCACGCGGAGGTCGTCCAGCACCTCATCCAGCTCCGCCGGGGGCAGCCACAGGGCAAAACGGCCCAGGTAGTCGGGGATATACTTGGTGAACTCCTGCTGGCCCAGCTCCAGGCCGCGGCACAGCTCCACCGCCACCTCGTTGCGCTGGTCGGCCGTCAGGCGGGGCGCCAGGGCCAGCAGGGCGTTGCCGGCGCTGTGGCGGACGGTGACGCGGTCGCTGACCTTGATGAGATTGGACAGGTGGGTGGCGATATGGAGGGCGGGGCTTTTGCCGCTGCGGGCAAAGTCCGTCAGCAGGCGCAGGTTGCCCTGCTTGGTGATCCACGGCGTGGCAGTCTTCAGGTTGTCCAGGAAGATCTCGGAGACCACGTCCTCCGGCAGAAGAAGGGGCGCGCCCTGAGAGAGCACATCCTGCTTGAGATAGCGCAGGGTGCCGCTGTCGCCGTCGGGGACGGCGGTCACGGCCTCCAGCGCGCGGCCGTCCTCCGGGTACAGGCGGGCGAGACGGTCCAGCAGCAGCACGGCGGCCATGCGGATGGTCAGGTCCTTACGCAGGGACAGGGCGGCGGCGAAGTCCGTCATCTGCCGGGCGCGGCTGGCCGTATAGGCCGTATCCGGCAGGGCGGCGGCGGTATCCAGCAGCTGGAAGGCGGTGTAGTCGTCCAGATCCTCCGGCCTGCGGTAGTAGGCAAACACCGGGGCCAGGAAGCGCTCCTCCCGGCCGGGGCAGTGGCTCAGCAGGGAGCCGACGGCGAATTTCAGGGTATAGCCGATCCAGCGGCGGTGCTGGGGCATGAGCTTATGGTCGGGATACAGTATCTTGTCCAGATAGAGCCTCCACTGGTCCACGTCGGTGATGGCCCGGGGGTCCGGGCGGATGTCGGCGGGGCGCTCCTTGGCGTAGCCGGCGTGGAAGCCGGCGATGATCTCGCCCAGCAGCGCCGCCGCCTGACGGCGGATATCGCCCTCGCGGTGCATCAGCAGCTCGTAGAGGAACGTCAGGGTCTGGACCTTCTGTGGGATATGCAGATAGAGGGAGTAGGACTCCATCACCGCCAGATAGGCGCGGAGACGGCGCCAATCCGTCTCGCCGCGGGCCTCCTCCAGCAGACGGGCGAAGCTGCGCTGATCGGTGAGGCGGTGCATCAGCTCCATATTGTGGCCCACGCAGCGGAGCGTCAGGGCGCGGAGGGCCTCGTCATCGGTCATAAGGGCGGTGTGCTTCTCCGGCAGCGGGGGTGTATCGCCGCCGGACATGGTGACATCCACGCCGCAGCTGACCATGAACTGCTCAAAGTCCTCCAGCCGGGCGTAGACCCGGGTATAGCGCTTCTGCTTCTCGCCGTCCACGTCATCCAGCTTATCCAGGATCACTTGAAAGGCCTGAGCCAGGGTGGAGATACGTGTGATCTCCCGGCCCTGCGCATCGTGGAGCTGCTTGACGCGGAAGTCGGCGTAGATCAGCAGCAGCGCCTCCACGGAGAGGTAGTCGGGCTCCAGGTCCCAGACGGAGTGGTTGGCGGCCACGTGGCCGATATCGGTCATCCGGCGGCGGCGGAACCACTGGTCGGTGTAGAAATAGTGCAGGTAGGGCACGCGCTCGCCGGGGCGGCAGCCGAACTTGCCCAGATCGTGGCCGGCGGCGGCGCCGGAGACCAGGGCCACGTCCACGGCCACGCCGCTTTTCCGCAGGGCGCGGGCGGCGGTGACGGCGATGTGGTGGACGCCGGCGATATGCTCAAGGGTGCGGTAGGGCGTGACCTCCAGGCCCAAACGCATCAGCTCATAGACGAACTCCCGCCTCCACAGGCGCAGGAAGCGCTGATAGGACGGGGCACAGGGACTGCCGGCCAGCTCATCATCGGTCAGGAAATCGAAGGTCCAGGCCGGGTCGTGGGGCAGCAGCTCCGCCTCGGCGGCAAACAGCACCTTCAGCACCGACAGCAGGAACACCGCACCGGGGGCGAAGGGCTCCGCATCGGTCTTTTCCGGGTAGAGCAGGCGGCGGGCATAGTCGTAGGCATAGGCCAGCCAGCCCTCGGACGGTTCGCCGGGGCACAGCGTCTCCAGCTCCGGGCGGCAGAGGGCCAGCACGTCGGCGCAGCGGAGGCGCGCGCCGCTGAACAGCCCGGCAAAGCGCTGCATATAGCCCTCGGTCTCAATGGCGCGGAGCAGGGCGTTCCCGGGAGCAAAATAGTCCGCGGCGGGACGGTCGGAAAGGCGGCGGCGCAGGGCCAGATCCATCTGGCGGATACGTTTTTTGTTCATGGCAAAACCTCCTGCCGGTGGTATCGTACGCGGGCCGTGTCCGCCGAAAGGCGCCCGTACACCGGTAAGATGTCCGGGATGGACACGGCACACCATAATAATAGGACACTCCCCCGCACGCTGTCAATATTCCGCGGGGCGTTTTGCCACCGTTTTGATACGGAACCTTAGTAAGGTCTTAAGCGTGTGTTCACGATTTGTTCACATTTTGAGGGGCAGGCGCATGATATGATATTGTCGGGGGCAGCGGCGGAACGGAATGACAATTTCTGCCGTCTAAGTAAATAGGAAAATCATCCCGCGGGCGCGCGGGAAGGAAAAAGGAGAACACGACATGAAAAAAGCGGCTTTTGTACTGGCGCTGGTGATGCTGCTGGGCTGTGTGTCCGGCTGCGGCGCAGCGGAGGGCGAGGCCTCCGTGCAGTCGGTGTCTATGATCTGCGGGCTGGGGTCCGTAGGTCTGGCGGACCGGTTCGCAGGCATCGTCAGCCCGCTGGGCGAGACGACCATCAAGAAAAACGACGCCATGACCATCGACACCATCAAGGTGAAGGTGGGCGACAGCGTGAAAAAGGGCGACGTGCTGCTGACCTATGACCTCAGCCAGATCCGCACCGACCTGGAGATGGCCCAGCTGGAGCTGGAGCAGCTGAACGCCACGCTGGAGGACCAGCAGGCGGAGCTGGAGCGTATACAGAAGCTGATGGACAGCACCTATGACGACGCCACCAAGCGGCAGTACGCCCTGGATCTGCGGGAGCAGAACGTGAAGGTGCTGGAGACGAAGGCCAACATCGCCACCAAGAAAAAGGACATTGAGAAGCTGAAGGCCAACACCGCCGACAGCACCGTCAAGTCCCCGGTGGACGGCGAGGTGCAGTCCCTGAACCCGGACGGCGGCACGGACAACTCCGGCAACGCCCTGCCGTTCATGACCATCGTGGAGACGGGCGGCTTCCGCATCAAGGGCTATGTGAATGAAAACAACGCCAGCGTGCTGACCGAGGGCACGGCGGTTGTCATCCGTTCCCGGGTCAGCGACCAGACGTGGAAGGGCAGCATCAGCTCCATCGACTGGAACAACGCCCAGCAGAGCCGCAGCGACTACGGCGACAGCGACACGGCCATGTCCAGCAAGTACCCCTTCTATGTGACGCTGGAGGGCGACGGCGAGGGGCTGCTGATGGGCCAGCACGTGTACATAGAGCCGGACTACGGTCAGGAGGACACCCAGGACGAGAGCCTGATCAACCTGCCCAGCTACTTCATCAACGACGCCGAGGGCAAGCCCTGGGTGTGGGCTCAGAACAGCAAGGGCAAGCTGGAAAAGCGGAGCGTCACCCTGGGCGAGTACAACACGGAGACGGACACCTATCCCGTGACGGACGGCCTGACGGCGGAGGACTACATCGCCTATCCCGACGACAGCCTGAAGGCGGGCATGACGTGCATCACCTATGACGACGCCACCTTTGACCCCAGCGCCGGCGGCAGCGAGGTATACCCCGAGGGCGGCGGTGAAAAAATCGACGAAAACGTGCCCATGGACGGCATGGACGGCATGGACGGCGGCGATATGCCCGCTGAGAACGACACCGTCACGGACGACGGCAGCACCGTGACCGTGCTGCCCGGCGGCGAGGCCGCCTCCGCGTCAGCGGTCATTCCGCCGATGGAGGGCTGAGCATGATTTTGGAAATGCGCGATATATGCAAGGACTACCCCATGGGGAAGTCCGTGGCACATATCCTGAAAAACGTGAACCTTGACGTGGAGGAGGGGGAATACCTGGCTATCATGGGTCCCTCCGGCAGCGGCAAGACCACGCTGATGAACCTGATCGGGTGTCTGGACGTGCCCACCAGCGGCAGCTATCTGCTGGGTGGGCGGGACGTGACCACCTGCAACAACAAGCAGCTGGCGGAGGTGCGGAACAAGGAGCTGGGCTTCGTGTTCCAGAGCTTTAATCTGCTGCCGAAGCTGACGGCGCTGGAAAACGTGGCGCTGCCCCTGCTGTACGGCGGGGTGAAGAAGGCGGAACGGCTGGAGCGCGCCCGGGCCGCGCTGGAGACGGTGGGGCTTTCCGACCGGGTGGACCACCGGCCGGACCAGCTGTCCGGCGGACAGTGCCAGCGGGTGGCTATCGCACGGGCCATCGTGGGCAATCCGAAGCTGCTGCTGGCCGACGAGCCCACCGGCGCGCTGGACAGTGCCAGCGGCGCGGCGGTGATGGAGCTGTTTCAGCAGCTGCATGACGGCGGCTCCACCATCATCATGATCACCCACGACCATTCCATCGCCAACCACGCCGCCAAGGTCATGACCATACGGGACGGCGTACTGTCGGGAGGTGACGACTATGAGTGAGAAGCTGACGCTGCGGGAAAAGCTGCATATCGGTGAAAAGCGCCCCGACGGCGAAAAGCCCCGCATGAGCAAGAAGCTGAAAAAGGGCATTTTCGCCGCCGCCTGCGTGGTGGGCGTGTGCGGCGCGGTGTGGGGCGGACTGACCATCGCCCGGAACGCCCAGCGGGGCGACGTGAACGTATACGCCGTCAACGAGTGCGCCATGACCGACTACTGGGGGGACACCTCCAACACCAGCGGCATGGTGACCACGGACAAATTGCAGAAGATCTACATCTCCCAGAGCCAGACGGTGAAGAAGGTGTGGGTCAAGGAGGGCGACAGCGTCAAGAAGGGCACGGCGCTGGTGAGCTATGACTCCACCCTGACACAGGCCACCGTGGAGCGCGCCAAAATCGACTATGACCGGCAGACGGAGAACCTGGAGGTCATGAAAAACGAGCTGGAGCTGCTGAAGAAGGCGAAGAACAAGGAGACGCTGGAAGCGGAGCTGAAAAAGGCGCAGGACGAGCTGGAAAAGGCCATTGAACAGGACCCCGCCTCCGCGAACGATAAGACAAAAATTGAGCAGCCGGCAAAGATCACGCCAGCGGACGCGAAGAACCCCGACGGCACAGCTAAGAACCCGTTTTTCATTCTGTGGCCGCTGGAAAAGCCGCTGAATGACGAGGCCGCCAAGGAGATCCTCAAGTTGCTGAACAAGCCCATCGGCGAGGCAACCCCCAAGGTGGAGGTCTATGTGGTGCTTGTGACGCGCAGCGGCGACATCATGGGCGGTCCCGTGAAGAACCAGTGGGGCATACATATCACCGGCACATACACCGCCGGAACAGAAGCCACAGAGGACAAACCTGCTACAGAGGCTAAGACAGAGATCAGCACCGTACTTATGGACCCGGAGGCCTATTTTGCCGACCCGGAAAAAACATACGGCGCGACGGTGACTAAGCTGCAGCGGAAGATTGCCCAAATCCAGGAGCTGCTGGATACCTCCATGACCCAGCTGGATCTGAACAAGGCCATTCTGGAGAAGGCTCAGGCGGTAAAGGAGCAGGAGGTCAACCTGAAGGTAGCGAAGCTGAAGCTGAACAAGAAGCTGGCGGAGCTGGGCGACGGCAACGTGTACGCGGAGTTCGACGGCACGGTGAAGGCCGTGCGGGACCCGGACGAGGCCTATAACAACAGCGAGGCCGTGGTGGAGCTGTCCGGCGGCGGCGGATATTACGTCACCGGCACCCTCAGCGAGATGGATCTGGGCAGCGTGCAGGTGGGCGACAGCGTATCCATCAGCAGCTGGATGACCGGAGCGGCCTGCGAGGGCACCATCGTGTCCATCGACGACTATCCCACCAGCAACGGCAACAACTGGGGCGACGGCAACAGTAACGTGTCCTACTACCCCTTCAAGGTGTTTGTCACCGAGGACGCGAATTTGCAGCCCAATGACTATGTGGATATACAGTACCAGAAGGACACCAGCGCGGAAGAAAGCGGCAGCTCACTGTATCTGCAGAGTATGTTCATCCGGACCGACAACGGCAAGAGCTATGTGATGGCCCGGGGCGAGGACGGCAGACTGGAGCAGCGGTGGGTACAGACCGGCCGGGATCTGTGGGGCAGCTACACCCAGATACGGGGCGGGCTGACCATCGACGACTATGTGGCGTTCCCCTATGGACGCGACGTGGTGGAGGGTGCCCACACCCAGGAGGCCACGACCGACCAGCTGTACAACTACGGCATATAAAGGAGGCGGGATAACCATATGTTGGAAAATATAAATCTCGCCTTTCAGGGCGTGTGGAGCCACAAGCTGCGGTCGTTTCTGACCATGCTGGGCATTATTATCGGTATCGCCGCGATCATCACCATCGTGTCCACCATTCAGGGCACCAACGAGCAGATCAAGCAGAACCTGATCGGCGCGGGCAACAACGTGGTGCGGGTGACCATCGGCGCCACGGACAGCCAAAACTATTTCGACCTGAACTACTCGGCGCTGCCGGAGGGTATCGACCCAGTGACCCGGGAGATGCGGGATGAGATGGAGAAGCTGGGCAGCGTGTCGCTGGTGAGTATGTACTACTCCCGGGATTGGTGCGACAACGTATACGTGGGCAATACGGCGTTCAGCGGGTCGCTGTACGGCGTGGACGACCACTATCTGACGGCCGTGGACTACGCGGTGAACTACGGACGCTCCTTCACGGCGGCGGACTATGAGAACCGGCGGAATGTGGCGCTGATCGACGCGAAGTCGGCAAAGTCGCTGTTCCAGGGCGAGAACCCCATCGGCGGCACCATCGAGATCAACGGGATGCCGTTCACCGTGGTGGGTGTGGTGTCCTCCCGTTCCAGCAGCGGACCGGTGATCAACAACTTTAAGGATTATCAGATGTACGCCGGCAGCACAGCGGGGACCATTTTCATCCCGGACGTGTGCTGGTCGGTGCCGTACCGGTATGATGAACCCCAGTACGCGGCGGTGCGGGCCACCAGCACCAACGACATGACCGCCGCCGGCGACAATGTGGCCAAGTACCTGAATGAGAACGCCATCCGGACCACGAAGTACAAGTACGAGTCCAAGGATCTCCTCCAGCAGGCCAGCGACCTGCAGAGCCTGTCGGAGAGCACCAACAAGCAGCTGATCTGGATCGCCGCCATCTCGCTGGTGGTGGGCGGTATCGGCGTGATGAACATCATGCTGGTGTCCGTCACCGAGCGCACCCGCGAGATCGGATTGAAGATCGCCATCGGCGCGCAGCAGAGCCGCATCCTCTGGCAATTCCTGACGGAGGCGGCGGTGCTGACCAGCATGGGCGGCATACTGGGCGTGGCCACGGGCATCGGCCTGGCGGAGATGATGTCCCACATCATGGGGACACCGGTGGCCATCAGCGTACCGGCGTGCATCATCGCGGTGGCCTTCTCCATGGTCATCGGCGTGGTGTTCGGCCTGGTGCCGGCCATGAAGGCATCGAAGCTGAACCCCATTGAAGCCCTACGGAGAGAATGATACGCAGAAAGAAAAGACCGGCTTTCGCCGGTCTTTTTCTCTGTCTGCTCCCGGCGAAGACACAGCGAAAGCAGAAAACAGCCCCCGGCAGGGGGCTGTTTCTTTATTTACTGCGGCAGCTCGCCGGGGGCGACCAGGATGATCTTGTCGGCCCGGTCATAGTCGCTGTACGCCTCCTTGGTGCTGCGGAGGAGCGTACCGTCGCCGGCGTAGACGTTGCGGTAGGTCTGGACGGCGTAGCCGTTGTGGCCGTACTGCTCCACCTCGGTGGTGCCGGGGGCGATGCGCTCGGACTCCTGATAGACCGTCTTGCGCTCGGAGTAGGAGAGGAACTGGTTGGTCATCTCCACATAGTGGTCGTCGGTCTTGGTGCCCAGCAGGGTGATGGTCAGCTGGTTGGTCTCGTCGTTGTAGCTGGTGGTGATCTTGATGGGGTAGTTGGTGCTGTTGCGGAAGGCAAAGTCCGGGCCGCCCCAGCTGACCGTGGCATCACAGCCCGTGACGGGCATATAGCCGGGGTCGAACATATGGGCGTAGCGCAAGACGATCTGCAGGTCCGCCATGAGGGCGGAATAGTACAGCGTGGAGGATACCTGGCAGATACCGCCGCCGATGGAGGTAACGGTCTTGCCGCCGGAGTAGGCGGCGGCGGGCTGGAAGCCCCGGGCCTCGGTGCGCTGGCCCACAGTGGCGTTGTACCAGAACTCCTCGCCGGGGTTATAGATACGGCCGTTGATGGCGGCGGAGGCCAGCTTGATGTTCTGGCGGCGGCCCCAGGGGCCGGCGCAGGTGGTGGTGCAGGTGCCGATCACGTCCCGGAACATGGCCTGCTCCAACTCCTCGGTGGCGGCGGGCGGAAACTGCACCTGGGCGTCAGCCAGGAATTCCTCGCCCGGCTGGGCGGCGTCCAGTTGCTTTTGCACCGTCTCCACATCGAACTGTACGCCCACGCGGGACTGGGTGGGCTTGCCGGTGGATTTGTCGCAGATGGCGGCGGCCATGGTGCCGGCGATCTCGTCGTGGAGCGCCTGCACGTCCATGGGCGCGGCGGTGTGGGCCGCGAACACACATTCCACGGACCGGGCTGCCGCGGACAGGTCGCGGCTCTCGAAGCGCTGCGCCAACTCGGCGCGCAGCGCCGCCGCGTCCAGCTTCTCGCCGTCCTGCGGCTTGGTGATGTACAGGCCCTCACCCTCCGCCAGCCGGTAGCCGCCGTCCGTTACGGTGCAGCCCACGGTGTCGGACAGCTGTTCACAGGCGGCGGTGAGCTTCGCCTCGTCCACGTCCAGCTGGGGCGTGACATCAACGGCCCTGAACCAGCTCTCGATAAAGCGCCAGCCGCCGCGGAGGAACGCGGTCACATCGCTGCCCCAGCCCCGGTCCTGCACGTCGCAGCCGGCAGCCTTGGAGACATAGACGGGCAGAACGGTGACGCCCAGGTCGGAAAGGGTGGTGCTGCCGATCTCCTGCCCGTCACGGGTCAGGCGGATGGTCATGCCGTCCAGCAGGGCGCTCCCCTGCTCCGTCCAGCGCTGCTCGGCCTCCTGCGCCGACAGGCCGGACATATCCATGCCCAGCACGGAAGTGTTGGGAAACGCCGTGTGGGAATACAGCGCGTTGGCGGCCACACAGCAGCCCGCGTAGGCCAGCACCAGCACCGCCGCGGCGATGCCGATGATCAGTCCGGCTCTTTTGCCGGGGGTCTTGGGAGGCTTTTCTTCCGGGGCCGCGCGCTTGCCGGCCGTCTCCGGCGCGGGATCGGCGGTAACAGAGGACATATTCAACTCGTCGCTCATGGTGTCCCCTCCTTTGTATCATCAGGTTTGGGCAATACCGGCAAAATGCCGTGCCGTTACTGCATTGTATCACGGTTTGTCAAGGAATGGGTTACAAAAGCGTTACGACACATCTTTCTGCGGCTTTGCGCGGGGAATGGTGACGGTGAGGCAGATGGTGTCCTCCGTATCCCGGCGGGAGACTTTGGCGCCGACGCCGGCGGTCTGCATGAGCCGGACGCCCCGGTCCACGCTGTTGAGAAACAGCCGGACGTCCTTGATGATATACGCGCTGCGGCGGCGGGGCTGCGTCGTCTGATTTTGCGCGACCAGACGGTCTATGTAGGCCTCGGCATCGGCGACGTTCAGCTGGTTTTTGCCGATGTGTTCGACGGCGGCAAGGCGCTGCTCCGGGTCCTCCAGACGCAGGAGGGCACGGGCGTGGCGCTCGGTCAGGCCGTAGTGGTGCAGAGCCTCCGTCACCGGCTCCTCCAGCCGCAGCAGACGCAGCTTGTTGGCCACGGCGGACTGGCTGCGGCCCAGCTTTTCCGCCGCCTGCTGCTGGCTGAGCCCGTAGCGGCGGAGCAGGCGGGCGATGGCGGCCGCCTCCTCCATGTAGTCCAGGTCGCGGCGCTGGAGGTTCTCGATCAGGGCCAGCAGGGCGGCGTCCTCCTCATCCACCCGGGCCAGCAGACAGGGCACCTGCCGCAGCCCGGCGATCCGCGCCGCCCGCCAGCGGCGCTCGCCGGCCACCAGCTCGTAGACTGCGCCCTGCTGCCGGACGGTGAGCGGCTGCAGAATGCCGTAGGCGGCGATGCTGGCCGCCAGCTCCTGCAAACTCTCCGAGTCGAACCGGCGGCGGGGCTGCTGGGGATTGGGACGGATATCGTTGATGGGTATGTATCGCACACGGGTAGAGAGGAAATCGGTCTTCTGGTCTTTTTTCATGGCGGTCGCCTCCTTTTTTCGCCTATTGTACGGCGGGAGGCCTGTCGAAAGCGGGCGAAGACCGTCGGGAAATAAAAAAATGCACCCGCCCCTGTCGGGGCGGGTGCGGCGGTCACTGCTTTGTGCGGATATCCTCGCCGAAGAAGGGCAGGATCTGGTAGGCGCCCTCGATGCGGGAGAGGATGGGCGCGCCGTAGCGATGGCCCAGCTCCTCCGGGGCCAGGTTGGTGCTGATGATGGTGGACCTGCCGGAGAGCATACGGCCGTTGACGATCTGATAGAGGGCGCTCTGGACAAAGGCGGTGGTCATCTCGGTGCCCAGGTCGTCCAGGATCAGCAGGTCGCAGCTCTCACAGCGGCGGACGTCGGCATCGCTGACCTCGTCGGGGCGGAATTTGGCGTCCTCATAGCGGGAGAAAACGCTGATAGCGGTGTCGTAGACCACGGAGAAGCCGGCGTCGCTGACCTCCCGGGCGATGCAGGCGGAGAGGAACGTCTTGCCCAGGCCGGTGCCGCCGGAGAGCAGCAGGCTGCCGCTGCCCCGGGAGAACTGGCGGGCAAAGTCCCGGCAGACATCGAAGTTACGCTCCATGTTGGCCCGGGGCGAAACGCCGTAGCTGTCCCACACGGCGCTGTCGTACAGGTCAAAGCGGAAGGTGTCGAACCGGGCCTCGCCCAAGGGAAGAAGCCGGGAGAGCTCCGCCAGCTGTTCGCGGGCGTAGTACTGCTTCAGGCAGGCGCAGACGCCGGACCGGGTATAGCCGGTGTCGCCGCAGAGGGAGCAGGCAGGCTTGTCCTCCAGGTAGTCGGCGGGATAGCCCATGTCCTCCAGCAGGGTGGCGCGCTCGCGCTGCAGGGAGAGATTTTCGTCCCGCAGGACCCGCAGGGCGGGCAGCGGGTCCTCGCCCTTTTTGGCGGCGGCGGCCACGATGCGGCTCATGGTGGTGCGGAGGGTTCGGTCGATGTCCCGCAGGCGGGGCTGGCGGGCAAAGACCTCCCGGCGGCGCTGGTCCAGCTCGGCCTCCCGGCGCTGGCGGGCCTGGTCGAAGCGGGCAATGGCCCGCTGCATGATGATACCGTCGTATGACATACTCTCACCTCTTGATATAGCGGCGCATCCAGGCGTCCTTGTCCCCGGCGGGGGCGGCGGACTTACCGGCGGCAGCGGGCCGCTTGCCGGCCGCCTCGCCCTCCTCTACCTGGCGGGGCGTATGCCAGCCGGCGTCGTGCCAGCGGCGCAGGATGCCGTTAAGATAGCGCCAGTTCAGGTCCTTCTTGTAGAACACCGTGCGCTCATAGGCCAGAGCCACCGTCTCCGGTGGGAAGCCCATGTCCATCCACTGGTCGATGTAGCGGCGTTCGGCCTCCACCGGCGGCCTGTTAAGAATTCGTAAATTCGACAAATAGGAAGTGTACTTCCTGTTGCGCTCTGCCCATTTTTTCAGGTATACCGCGGCAGAATTCTGGTCAAATATGCCAAGCTGTGCCCAGCGATAGCCCTCTTTTTCCACCTGGCGCATGGTTGGGCGTCTACCCTCGCCCCACTGGCTGCGAGCCCGTTCGACACAGTGGCACACCAGGAGATAGATCACGTCGGCGGGCATACCCAAATCATCGTAAAGACCGGCCAGGATCTGCAAGTCGGCGGTGCGGAGCTTCTTGCCCAGCTGCTGCTCCGTCTGTGGCACCAGCAGGCGGAAGCCCTCGTTGTCCGTCAGCAGTCCGGCGATGTCCTGGGCGGTGTAGACCGGGCGTTCGTCCGCCGGATCGGGCGGTGCCTGGCGGGCCGGTCGAGGCAGCAGGTCCAGGTCCTGAAGGACCTTCTCCGCCGCGTCGATCCGCAGGCGGCTGATGGGCAGGACCTTTTCCAGCTCCTCCGGCGTGACGCCCCGGCCGAAGCGGCGCAGGGCCAGATACAGCAGGGCGGCGTCGCCCTGCCCGCTTTGCAGCAGCTTGTCGGCCGCATCGGCGGGCAGCGCCAGCTGCTCCTGCCTGTTCCGAAGTATATAGCCGTCCATGGCGATGACCTCCCCTCTCATTCGTGCTCTCCATTCTACACGAAAAAGGGGTCGGCGTAAAGCGGGGCGGGACAACTTTTTACAAATTTCCGCTTTTCGCCAAAATAGACTTTTCTCCGGCGGGTTTTGTGGTATAATGCTATTTGTATAAGTATATATACCCAACGAAATAAATTAAGGAGGGTTTTGGCATGGCGAACCGGGTAACGATGTCTATCTGCGGCACGGAGTATATCCTCGTAGCGGAGGAGGATGCCGCCTACATGGAGAAGATCGGCAACATGGTGGATGCGGAGATGCAGAAGCTGATGGACAGCGCCCACATGAGCCGTGACGCGGCGGCGGTGCTGGCGGCGGTCAATCTGGCGGACCAGCTCACCAAGGCGCAGGAGGGCGCGGAAAATCTGCGCCGGCAGGTAAAGACCTATCTGGACGAGGCCAGCCGCGCTAAGAACGAGGCGGCGGAGCTGCGCCGGAAGCTGCAGAACGCCCAGAACCAGAACAACCGCCGGTGATGATGGAGCTTTTGGCCCCCGCGGGGGGATATGAGGCACTGACCGCCGCGGTGCAGAACGGCGCGGACGCGGTGTATATGGGCTTCGGTGCGTTCAACGCGCGGCGGAGCGCGAAAAACTTTACCGACGAGGAATTCGCGTCGGCGGTGCGGTATTGCCATCTGCGGGGCGTGCGGGTCTTTTTGACCCTGAACACCCTGCTGACCGACCGGGAGCTGCCCGGGGCGGCCGCGGCGCTGCGGAAGGCCAGCGCCATGGGCGTGGACGCGGTGCTGGTGCAGGACTGGGGCCTGCTGACCCTGGCAAAGGGGATCGTGCCGGACCTGCCTCTTCACGCCAGCACGCAGATGAGCCTGTTCACGCTGGGCGGCGCCAATGCGGCCGCGGCGTTGGGCATGGAGCGCGTGGTGCTGGCCCGGGAGCTGGACCGGGACGAGGTACGGGAGATCTGCGCCGGCTGCGGCGCGGAGATCGAGGTGTTCGGCCACGGGGCGCTGTGTATGTGCTACTCCGGCCAGTGCGAGATGAGCGCCGTGCTGGGACAGCGCAGCGGCAACCGGGGCGCCTGCGCCCAGCCCTGCCGTCTTCCCTACGGCGTGAACGGCCCCTGCCGGGACGCGCATCCCCTGAGCCTGAAGGACGCCAACCTGTCCGCCTATCTGCGGGATATGGCGTCTATGGGCGTGGCCTGCCTGAAGCTGGAGGGACGGCTGAAGCGGCCGGAATACGTGGCCGTGGTAACGGGCATCTACCGCCGCCTGCTGGACGAAAGGCGGCTGCCCACGGCGGAGGAGTCCCGGGCGCTGGAGCAGGCCTTCTCCCGCAGCGGCTTTACGGACGGCTATTGGCTGGGCAGGAAGGGCAAGGCCATGTTCGGCACCCGGCCGGAGAACGTGCCGGAGCCAAAGGAGCTGTTCGCCCGCGCCCGCGAGACATACGAAAACGGAAAAGAGAACCGGAAAATACCGGTGAACCTGCGGCTGACGGTGCGCCGGGGCGAACCGGTGCGGCTGGGCGGCGCGTGCGCCGTCCCGGGCGGCGTCACCATAGTCATGGCCACGGGCGATGCGCCGGAGGAGGCGCGAAACCGCGCCGTGACGGAGGAGGAGCTGCGGCAGCGGCTGACCAAGACCGGCGGCACGGTGTTCGCGGCGGATCAGATCGAAATAGAGCTGGACGAGGGGCTGATGGTGTCCGCCAGCGCGGTGAACGCGCTGCGGCGGGAGCTGCTGGACGAGCTGGCGGATCGGCGGATGGACACTCCGAAGCGCCGGGAGCTGCCCGCCTCTCCCCTGCCGGAGGCCCCGGCGGGCGCGGCGGAGCTGGACTTTACCGTGTCCATCAGCAGGCCCGATCAGCTGACGGCCGAGCTGCTGGCGGAACGCCCCGCCATCGTGTATATCCCGGCGGAGCTGCTGGATAAGATGGACCTGATGCCCTATATCGGGCAGGCGGAGTTCTGCGCGGTGCTGCCCCGGATATTCCGCACGGCGGACGAACCGGTGTTCCGGGATATTCTGCAGCGGCACCCGGAGGTCGCCTCCGCGGCCATCGGCAACCTGGGCCATCTGGCCATCGTGAAGGGACTGGGCAAAACGCTTCGCGGCGACTTCGGCCTGAACGTGTACAACAGCCGGGCGGTGCGCTTCTGGCAGGAGCAGGGGCTGTCGTCCGTGACGGCCAGCTTTGAGCTGCGGTGGCAGCAGGTGCGGGACCTGGGAAAATATGCGGACTGCGAGGCCCTTGTCTACGGCCGCCTGCCGCTGATGATCACCGAAAACTGCGTGACGAAGAACAGCGTGGGCTGCGCCCATGGGGCGGGCAGCGTGCTGACCGACCGGCGGGGCGAGCAGTTCCCGGTGCTGTGCGCCTACGGGTGCCGGTGCGAGATCGAGAACGGAAAGACACTGGTGCTGGCGGACAAGCCGGAGGTGTTCCGGTGCGGCCTGCGCTACGGACGCCTGCGGTTTACCACAGAGACGGCGGCGGAGTGCGCGGCGCTTCTCCGCGCCCACAGGGCCGGGACCGTCACCGCCGACGACAACAGCACACGCGGGCTGTTCTACCGGGGCGTAGAGTAAAACAAATGGTATAACACTCGTTATAATTTACAAACCGTATTCAATTTCAGGAGAAAAAGGTGTTACTATGGAGCTGAAGATCAAAGCCCTGTCCCCCAAGATCGGGACGGAGATACCCCTCCCCCGCTTTGCCACCGCCGGCGCGGCCTGCATGGACCTGTGTGCCTGCATCGACGAGGCGGTGACGCTGGCAGCCGGGGAACGGCGGCTGGTGTCCACGGGCATCGCCATCGCCCTGCCGTCGGCGGACTACGCGGCGCTGGTGTTCGCCCGCAGCGGGCTGGGCATCAAGAAGGGCGTGTGCCTTTCCAACGGCGTGGGCGTCATCGACAGCGACTACCGGGGCGAGATCGGCGTGGGGCTGGTAAACCTGGGAAGCGAACCGTACACGGTGCAGCCCGGGGACCGGATCGCCCAGCTGATGGTGGTGCCGGTGGTGCAGCCCACGGTGACGGTGGCGGAGGACCTGGACGAGACGGACCGGGGCGCCGGCGGCTTCGGCTCCACAGGCAGGTGACGTATATGGCAAAGATCGTGCTGGCCTCCGGGTCTCCCCGGCGGCAGGAGCTTTTGCGTCGGATGGGCATCACCGACTTTACCGTCCGGGTGCCGGAGGTGGAGGAATACTTCCCCGCCGGGCTGACGCCGGAGGAGACGGTGTGCTACATCTCCCGGGAGAAATCCCAGGCGGTGGCGTCCGACGCGGACGAGATCGTCATCACGGCGGATACGATGGTGTTTCTGGACGACAAGAAGCTGGGCAAGCCCGCCGACGAGGCGGAGGCCCTGCAAATGCTGACGGCCCTGCAGGGTCGGCGCCACACCGTCTGTACCGGTGTGACGGTGCGGCAGGGGGAGAAAGCCCTGACCCGCGCCCAGCACACGGACGTGTATTTCCGTCCGGCCACACAGCGGGAGCTGAAGGCCTACATCGCCGGGGGCGAACCCATGGACAAGGCCGGGGCCTACGGCGTACAGGGACAGGGCGCGCTGCTGGTGGAGCGCATCGACGGCGACTTTTTCAACGTGATGGGGCTGCCGGTGGTGCTGCTGGCGGAGATGCTGGGCGAATTCGGGATACAGCTGCTGGGATAATGCCCCTTTCGCTCCCTCTGAGAGGGTGCGCTGCCGCCTCCCCTACCGGGGGAGACTTCAGAGAGGAACAAACGACACATGAAGCGATTTTTTACGAAAACGGGAATATGGCTGCTGGCCGCGGCGGCCACCATCGCGGTGGTGCTGTGCGTGGTGTCGGCCCTGAGCTCCGGAACGGGGCTGCTGCACAACGCCCTGGGCGTGATCGCCTCGCCCTTCCGGGCGGCGGGTTCCGCCGTGGCGGGCTGGGTCGGCGGCATTAGCCAGCGGTTTGAGGACGTGGAGACCCTGCAGCAGGAGAACGACGAGCTGCGGCAGCAGATCGCGGAGCTGGAGGAGCAGCTGCGGCAGATGGAGCCGGCGGCGACCGAGAATAAAGAGCTGCGCCAGCTGCTGGGCCTGCGGCAGCAGCGCAGCGACCTGGTGTTCGAGGCGGCCCGCGTCACCCAGCGCGACGTGTCCAACTGGGCCAGCACGCTGGTGCTGGACCGGGGCAGTCAGCACGGCGTGGCCATAGGCGACTGCGCGGTGGACAGCGCCGGGAACCTGGTGGGTGTGGTCACAGACGTGGGCCTGAACTGGTGCCGGCTGTCCACGGTGTTGGACACGGACTCCCAGTTCGGCGCGCGGGTATTCCGCACCGGCGAGACGGCGGTGGCCGGCGGTGACCTGGCGCTGATGGCCGAGGGCCGGCTGCGGCTGCAATACCTCAGCGACAGCGCGAACCTGATCAAGGGCGATGTGATCGTCACGTCCGGGCTGGGCGGCTACTATCCCGCCGGGCTGGTCATCGGCACGGTGGAGTCCGTGCAGACGGATGACGGCGGGCTGGCGCGGTACGCGGTGCTCTCGCCCAAGTGCAATGTGGCGGCGATACAGGAGATGTTTATCATCACGGATTTTGACGTGATCCAATGACGGAGGACGGCTATGACACGGCGGGCGATACTGCTGAAGTGGATATTGTACTGTCTGTGCGCGCTGGCGCTGGCACTGCTGCAGGGGCTGGTGCTGGTATACGTGCGGGTATGGGGCGTGCACCCGTTCCTGCTGCCGGCCATTGCGGTGATACCGGCCACGCTGGAGCGCAACGAGCAGGCGCTGCTATACGCGGTATTTTTCGGGCTGGTGTGCGACCTTCTCTCGCCGGTGGCGGGCCTGCCGTGCTTTTACGCGCTGGCGTTCCTGCTTGGCGCGGCGGCAGCGTGGCTGCTGAGCGGGCAGGTCATCATGGCGGGCGTGGTGTGCTCGCTGGTGGTGACAGGCGTATGTATGCTGCTCTGCGGGCTGCTGCACATGGCGGTGCTGGCGGGACACAGCGGCGCGGGGCTGACCGCGGCGGGCCTGCTGCTGGGCAGGGAGCTTTTGGTATCGCTGCCCTTCGCGGCGGCGGCGCACCCGCTGTTCCGGTGGGCACAGCGGCGGACACTGAGCGAATGACCATAGGAGAACCAAGCTATGATGAAAAATCCTCACCCCTCCCGGCGGCGGGTGTATGTGCTGCTGGGGTTTTTCTGTGCGCTTCTGGTGCTGTTTTTTGCGGTGTTGTATGACGCACAGGTGGTACACGGCAGCGAAAATCGGGCCAGATCCATCACCAGCAACACCGCCAGCGAAACGGTGACCGCCTCCCGGGGCATCATCACCGACCGGAATGGCAAGGTGCTGGTGAGCAACCGGCTGGCCTATACGCTGGTGGTAGATAAGAGCAGCTTCGGCAAGGACGAGGCCGCGCTGAACGACGCCATCTGGCAGCTGATACAGCTGTGTCAGGAGCAGGGCGTCACATGGAACGACACCCTGCCCATGACCACAGGGTCCTCTCCCCAGCTGACCAGCAAAAGCCTGACCGAGAGCTTCCGGGAGTATCTGGACGACAACAAGCTGCCCACGGACGGCGGCAGCGCGGAAGTGCTGGCCGCCATGCGGAAGCTCTACAAGGTCGATGACAGCTATACCGACGCGCAGGCGCGTCTGATCGTGGGCGTGCGGTATGAACTGGACGGGCGCAGCAGCTACACCTTTGCCGAGGATGTATCCACGGAGTTGCTGGGCCGCATCACCGACGGAAAGTACCGGGGCGTGACCATCAAGACGGCGGCGGCGCGGGTGTACAACACCAAGCTGGCGGCGCACATTCTGGGCACCGTGGGCGCCATATGGCAGGAGGAGTGGCGCAGCGACGAGAGCACCGGCTATGTGGGCTACGCCGACAAAGGCTACAATATGAATGACCTGGTGGGCAAGGACGGCGTGGAGAAGGCCTTTGAGGAATATCTCCACGGCAATGACGGCAAGCGGCTCATCACCACCGACGAGAACGGCAAGATCACCGGCGAGCTGTACACCCGGGAGCCCCAGCCCGGCGGCACCGTGGCGCTGACCATCGACATCGACCTGCAGCAGGTGGTGGAGGACACGCTGGCCAGTACCATTCAGGGCATGATCGACAAGGACAGCAACGAGCGCGGCGGCGCGGCGGCGGTCATTCAGGTGGGCACCGGCGAGGTACTGGCCATGGCCAGCTACCCCACCTACGATCTGGAGACGTTCAACCAGGACTATGAGGAGCTGGTGAAGGACGAACGCCTGCCCATGTTCAACCGGGCCACCCAGGGCGTGTACGCCCCCGGCTCCACCTTCAAGCTGTGCACGTCCGTGGCAGCGCTGGAGGAGGGCATCATCACCCCCAGTACGATCATTGAGGACAAGGGTATCTACACCTACTATGTGGACCCGCAGCCCATGTGCTGGATCTGGCGGCAGGCCCACACCACCCACGGGCGCATCAACGTCAGTCAGGCCATCGTGGACTCCTGCAACTACTTCTACTACGAGGTGGGCCGGCTGACAGGCATCAAGAAGCTGGACGAGTACGCCACAGCCTTCGGCCTGGGGCAGTCCACGGGCATTGAGATCGGCGACGTCAGCGGCGTGCTGGCCTCCCCGGAGTGGGCGGAGGCCCACGACCGGGAGTGGACCGACGGCCAGACCATCACGGCGGCCATCGGCCAGTCCTACAACCTGTTCACCCCCCTGCAGCTGGCCAACTATGTGGCCACGCTGGTGTCCGGCGGCGAGCACTATGAGGCGCATCTTCTAAAAAACGTAAAGTCTTATGATAATTCACGAGTTATTGGCGTATATGGCAAGGGGCCGCTGAACGACCTGAACATCTCGGACAGCACCATGGCGGCGGTGACCAAGGGTATGCACGATCTGACCTACGACTCCCTGCGGAGCGCCTTTTCCCGCTGTGTGGTGGAGGCCGGCGCCAAGACCGGCTCGGCCCAGGTGGGTACGGATATCGCCAACGGCACCTTTGTGGCCTACGCCCCCTATGACGATCCGGAGATCGCCATCGCCATCGTGGTGGAGAAGGGCGGCAGCGGCAGTCTGCTGGCCAATGCGGCCGTGGACATCATCAACGCCTGGTTCACCCGGGATGGCACCGGCGCCACCGCCGCCGGCGAGGACACGCTGATGCGGTAAATCTGTTATAGAGGCAAGAGGCACACATGGGACCCTATTTCAATTCGAGAGACAAACATTATAAAGACCCCTTCGGCGCCGTCCCCTGCGGCGCCGAAATACGCTTTGCGCTGGCGGACGACACCTACTACGGCTGCGAGCTGCTGGTGCTCCGGGAGTTCGCAGGCACGGAGGACACGTGCGCCCTGCCGCCGGCGGAGGGCGGCTTCGCCGGCACATACACCGCGCCGGCTGGCGGTGAGCTGTGTTGGTACTGCTTCCGCCTGACGGACGTGGACGGGCGCTGCGTGTGGTACGGCAAAAATGGCGTGCAGGACGCGCCGGAGAAGGCGGCACGCTGGCAGCTGACGGTATACGAGCCCTCCCCCGCCCCGGACTGGTTCGGGCTCGGCGTGACGTACCAGATCTTCCCGGATCGGTTCCGCCGTGTATCCATGCCGGACGTGAGCCATATGCCCGGGCACCGGTGGCTGCACCGCGGCTGGAACGAGCAGCCGGTGTTCCTTCCGGACGAGCACGGGCAGATCACCAACCGCGACTTCTTTGGCGGCTCGCTGCAGGGCATCACGGAGAAGCTGGACTATCTGGCGGGCCTGGGTGTGACGACACTGTATCTGAACCCCATTTTTGAGGCCGCCAGCAACCACCGCTACGACACCGGCGACTATCGGGCCATCGACCCGCTGCTGGGCACAGAGACGGACTTCCGCGCCCTGTGCGCCGCCGCCCATCAGCGTGGGATGCGTGTGATACTGGACGGCGTGTTCAACCATACCGGCAGCAACAGCCGGTACTTCAACGCCGAGGGCTACTATCCGGAGCCGGGGGCGGCCCAGAGCCAGAATTCAGAGTATTACAACTGGTACAGCTTCCACCCGTGGCCGTCGGACTACGACGCCTGGTGGGGCGTGAAGACCCTGCCCGCCGTCAATGAGGCGCAGCCGGCTTACCGTGACTTCATCTTCGGCGATCAGGACAGCGTGGTCCGGCATTGGCTGCGCTGCGGCGCGGACGGCTGGCGGCTGGATGTGGCCGACGAGCTGCCCGGCGACTTTATCGAGGGCATCCGCTCGGCCATCGACGTGGAAAAGCCCGGGGCTTACCTGCTGGGTGAGGTCTGGGAGGACGGCAGCAACAAGATCGCCTACTCCCAACGGCGCAGATACCTGCTGGGCCGCCAGGTCCACGGCCTGATGAACTACCCCTTCCGCACGGCCCTGCTGAACTGGCTGGCCGGCGGCGACGCCGCGGTCTTCCGCGACAGCATGGAGACAATTCGTGAGAACTACCCGCCCTTCGCCTTCTATGGCGCCATGAACTTCCTGGGTACCCACGACACAGCGCGCATTCTGACGCTGCTGGGCGCGGAGGGCACACCGAAAACCAAGGCGGAGCGTGCGGCGTACCGCCTCTCCCCCACTGAGCTGGCCCGGGGCCTGGCAAAGCTCCGTCTGGCGGGAATGCTGCTCTACAGCTTCCCCGGCTCCCCCACCCTGTTCTACGGTGACGAGGCGGGCGCGCAGGGCTTCGAGGATCCGCTGAACCGGGGCGCCTTCCCCTGGGGCAGCGAGGACGCGGCGCTGACGGACTTCTTCCGCACTCTGGGACAGCTGCGGCGAACGCGGGAGAGCCTGCGCTCGGGCGCCCTGCGCTATCTGCTGGCCCGAGGCGGCGCTCTGGTCATCGAGCGTGAGCGCGGAGGCGAGCGCACGGTAACGGCGCTGAACGCCGGGGACGCGCCGGCAGACCTGACGCTGGCCTGGGACGCGCCCACCGCGCAGGACGCAGTGACCGGGCAGCGATTTCTGGTCATCGACGGGAAAGCGTACCTGACATTGCCGCCGCTGAACGGCGTGATACTGATATAAGGAACGGGGCGGTTGTTTCACGTGAAACAGCCGCCCTGTTTTTGTCCCTTTATGTTTCACGTGAAACAAAAGGGCGAAAATTTGCATTTTCCCTCTTGAAACCCTCCATGCAGGTGGTATATACTATCATAATGAACTCAGACAGAAAGAGGAATTTGCTGTGGCGAAAATCATTGCGATCGTAAATCAGAAGGGCGGCGTGGGCAAGACCACCACCTGCGTAAACCTGGCCGCTGCCGTAAAAGCCGCTGGCAAGCGGGTGCTGCTGTGCGATTTTGACCCCCAGGCCAACGCCACCAGCGGCATGGGCGTGGACAAGACCACCAGCAACGGCGTCTACGATGCGCTCATCAACGGCGCAGAGACGGCCCAGCTGATCGTGACCACGCCCTACGGCGACGTGCTGCCAAGCAGCAAGGCGCTGGCCGGCGCCGGCGTGGAGATGATCAGCATGGATGACCGGCAGTTCCTGCTGAAGGCCGCGCTGCGGCAGATAGCGGACAGCTATGATTTCATTTTCATCGACTGTCCGCCCTCGCTGGAGCTGCTGACGCTGAACGCACTGTGCGCCGCCAACAGTCTGCTGGTCCCGGTGCAGGGCGAGTACTACGCGCTGGAGGGACTCAGCGACCTGATGAACACCGTGCGTATCGTGCGGCGCAGCATGAACCCGGGGCTGGACATCGAGGGCGTGCTGCTGACCATGTTCGATGGCCGCACCAACCTGTCCATTCAGGTGGCCCAGGAGCTGAAGCGGTTTTTCGCTGGGAAGGTGTACAGCACCGTGATCCCGCGGAACGTGCGGCTCAGCGAAGCGCCCAGCCACGGCAAGCCCATCACCGCCTATGACAAGACCTGCCGGGGCGCGGACGCATACACGGCGCTGGCGGCGGAATTTTTGCGGAAGAACAACTGCTGAAAGGAGACGCGGTATGGCGAACACAAAAGGTCTGGGCAAGGGACTGAGCGCACTGCTGGGCGATGACGTCATCGCCGCCAAGGACGAGCGCGCCTCCTCCCTGCTGCTGCCCATCAGCCAGGTGGAGAGCTGCTCCACCCAGCCCAGAAAGAGCTTTGAGCCGGAGGCCCTCAGTGACCTGGCGGACTCCATCCGGATACACGGCATCATCCAGCCGCTGACCGTGCGGAAGCTGCAATCCGGCTACTATCAGATCATCGCCGGTGAACGGCGGTGGCGGGCGGCGCGGATGGCCGGGCTGACACAGGTACCCGTGGTGGTCATCGAGGCCGACGACCGCAAGGCCATGGAGCTGGCCATGATCGAAAACCTCCAGCGAGAGGATCTGAACCCTATCGAAGAGGCCGAGGGCTACCGGGTGCTGACGGAGCAGTACGGCATGACCCAGGACGAGTGCGCGCAGCGGGTGGGCAAGTCCCGCCCCACAGTGGCCAACGCCCTGCGCCTGCTGGGGCTGACCGAGCCGGTGCGGGCCATGGTGGAGGACGGACGGCTTTCCGCCGGACACGCCCGCGCCCTGTTGACGCTGGGCAGCAAACAGCAGCAGGCCGCCGCGGAGACCGTGGCCAAGGACGC
>ENA-UAOT01000270-UAOT01000270.1-human-gut-metagenome-genome-assembly--contig:-NODE-270-length-27133-cov-8.032019_pt1 | contig 27133 bp, 22 predicted proteins | sample MGYA00243475_ERZ654567 | MGnify/ENA primary metagenome ERZ654567 (study PRJEB26926, sample SAMN06164482) | human gut metagenome | biome: ENVO:00009003; feature: ENVO:2100002; material: ENVO:00002003... | reverse complement strand
CAGCGTCAGATGTGTATAAGAGACAGATCATGAGATATATATTTTATTTGTTTATTGCATTAATTCCAAGTATTTCTTGGGCACAACAGCAAGACACCTTATTCTTTAAGGATAATACGACAGGAGAAGTTGTCTCTGTTATTAAAAAAGTTTACGACGGAAACTATCCAATGACAATTGATGGCGTAGACTGTATCGGAAATTGTCGTTATGAGTATGTGGTATTTCCAAATGAGGAGAATCGGGTATATCATGGGACATTCAAATTCCAGACAAATAGAGTGAAACCAATCGGAAAAGATCGCCCCTATTCTTTGAGTGGTAATTTCAATCTTGACGGGAAAAGCGGAGAATGGCTTGAAGAATATATTGGATATGGAGATGATAACGGGCTTGGATTTAGGAATAATATAGGTAAGCACATTACTAAAAGCTATATGCAGAATGGCAAGTTGAATGGACCATTTGAGTATGAGTTTATAGAGACAGAGGGGAATGTTAAAAGATTACATATAATGTGTCAATTCCAAGATAATCGATTAGTAGATTCTCTTCAAATTACGAGATTTTATACTGATGGTCAGATGAAGTTATATGCATATTTTAATGAACATGGGAAAGCAGATGGATTATGGAAATGCAAAGTAATTCTTAACAATGGAGTATCTTATGTTACTCATGAATGGCAATATAATAGAGGAATGTTAGAAACTACAAAAAACAAAAATAATCAAACAGGAGAAGTAGTTACAAAAAACATAGGTTTATACGAATTTGATAATTCTAATATCCAATTTCCAACAGACTTTGCTATTGAGAATTTTAACAAAATTGCGTCTATGGGGTATCGATTTAGAAAAGGACAAGACTTTAGAATAGTTCATCCCTTTACTAAAGAAGAATAACCCATTATTGTAAAAAGGACAAACTTGGGCAGCACGGTATATCTATATTATACCGTCTGCTCAAATTTGTTCTTTCTAAAACATTAATAACAATGAATTTTCGTGATTAGCACCTATTAAGGACACAACACCCCAAATTTCCTCCTCGGATTCGTCGCCGCTATGCCAATGGGATAAAGAATTTGACCGCTCTCTATATTCCCCTTTGCAACTATTGGGCGATCTACGACAACAGTTCGGCAGACGAACAGATCAGAATCATCGCATTGGGAGGAAAAGACATAACAACCCATATCGAAGATACGTTATCCTATAAAACGATTGCAGATTATGAGCGAAATTGAGATCAAGCAGATGCAGGAGAAAATCAACGCCGGAATTTTGCTTGCCCGTAAGCGTTTGATTGAAAAAGTCAAAAAAGAAGATGGCGAATTGGTCGTTGTCCGGGATGGAAAAATCGTCCGCCTCAAAGCCAAGGACCTCAAATAACACCGCTTACACTAAAGCAGCGATTATATCCTCGCCACACGGTCGAGGATTTTTTACATATATTCGGAATGCGACAGAGCATCCGCAACAGAAAAGCCGAGAACACCCCGGCTTTTCTGTTTTCTTCCCATATACAACCGAAACTATTCGACGGACTCATATTTATAATCGACTTTCCCGCCGACGGGACATACGGCCCCGTTATTGACGACAAAGGCAGCGTCCTCCTCTTCCTTGAACACGTAAATAACAAATTCGCAATTCTCAGATTTCCAGTTGCTGTCCAAAGCGACCTCGAAATCGAAACTGCGTTCACCGGCTTCCGCAACGGCAGGCTCGATCGCTTTACCCTCCATATCCGTAAGAGCTGCCCGCAGAACATGGTTAAAGACAGGTAGCGTTTCATTGCTAGTCTTTGCAATACCGTTCTCGGTAAGGACACAGGCGATCTTATAATTACCGGCCTGCTGGAACTGAACGGTTGCCGCGATCTTAGCCGTCGAACCTTCGAGTTTGGAGATCGCTTTCACGCCGCAAACCGCCGGATTTTTATCTATAGCTCTGCCGATCTGGCTTCGGATCGACGTCGCCGTAATACCCCCAGGTCCGACGCTTTCAACAACTTTCACAAAATCGTAATTCCAGGTAGGTACATACCGATACCCCAACTTCTTACCAAGTGCAGCTCCTTCCTCGACAGTCAATCGATCACTCTGATGAACAGCAACAACCAGGAAGCGTTCGGATTCAGCAGGCTCCAGTTGCTCGAAATACGACTGTGCCGACGCACAAGGCCCGCACCATACTGCCGTAAATTTCATCAGCAGCACATTCCGGTAAAAAGTATCGGACTCGCCATCGAGTACAGCTTGTACCGGAATGACATTCGACAACATACCCTTGTATGCTGCCTGAAACTCATAGGTGCCTTTCGCGTCTGTAGTCCAAGTAGCATTCTGAATCGTAGTCTCAGAGGTCACATTAGTAATCACAGCCTCGGAAGTTATATCCTTACCCTCCAAAGTTACCGTAAACGTCACCTGTCCTTGGCCCACCACAAACGAAGAAGCACTGGCCTGCAAAACAAGCTTGGGATCGGATTCAGAATTATCGTCATTGCACGCTACAAAACCGACACAAGCAATGAGAAACATACACAACACAGCAAATCTAAAAAAATTAAAATGCCATCTCATAATTATTATTGATTAAAGGTTAAAATTGAATGAAAAAAAATCAAAAGTAAAAATGTACAAGTTACTCATTATCTATCAAAAGATGCATATTTCCCTTATAATTCAACATTTTCAAATAACACCCGGCAATAATTAAAGTTTTAACACGCTACAAGATATAAAAAAATCCTTTGCCAGCAACAACAAAGGATTTTTTTTTACAAATTATATCCTACAACTCATATCTGTAATCCACAGAACCATTGACAGCACATTCAGCACCGTTATTGACAATATACTTGCCATTGGCCTCCTCTTTGAATACATAAACCACGAAGGCGCAGTTCTCGGCATTCCAGCCCTCCCCGATCGTCGCCTCGAAGTTGAACGTACGCTCCTCCGGAGCAGTTACGGCCGGCGTAACGGCATCACCCTCCATATCGGTCTGGGCCGCACGCAAAACATGGTCGAAAGTACTGTACGTCTCCTTGTTTTCAATATTATTCTCAACCAGCACGCAAGCGATTTTGTAATTACCGGCCTGCTGGAACTGAACGGTCGCCTCGATCTTAGCCGTCGAACCTTCGAGTTTGGAGGTCGCTTTCACACCGCAAACGGCCGGATAGGTTTTCTCCGCATGGCTGATCTGCTGCCGGATCGAAGTTTTGGAAATGGCACCCGCTCCGACTCCGATAACCAAATCTTCGAAATTATAAGACCAAGTAGGATACACCCCTACTTTCATCTTACTATTCAAGCTAATCCCCTCCGAACACCAATAAGGATCCACCGGTGTTCCCTCAGGCTGGTGGGCGGCAACGACCAGAAAATGGTCACGGTCCGCTTCATCCAACGCATCGAAATATCCTTGTGCCGTAACACAATTCGAACACATCATATACGTAAACTTGAGCAGCAATACGTAGCAATAGAATTCTTTGTCTTTGTTTTTGTCTATGGCGCTTACCGTAACGGGATCCGAAGTATAGCTGTCGTAAACAGCCTGGAACTTGTACTCGCCGATCTCCGTCGTGGTCCACGCAGCGTTTTCCACCGGTTCACCGGTCGTCACATTGGTAATCGCTGCTTGCGAGGTCACATCCTCCCCGTCATACGTCACCGTGAAAGTCACGTTGCCTTCACCGGCGACAAAAGAAGAAGCGCTCGCCGTCAGCACCAATTTGCCGGACGGAGTCTCCGGATCATCGTCGCTGCACGCAGCGAAAGTCGCCAGAGAGAGCGTCGCAATGCAGGCGATGAAATAGTTGAAAAATTTAGTGCTCTTTCATAATTTCAGTAATTTTAGTTGATTTTTCTCTTTCTTAGGTTTTCAAACATACGGGAATTTTCGACGGTCAGAATCTTCACGATCAGAAAGTCAGCGTCATCGCCAGATTACCGCCCGTATAAGCCGGCATCTCGCGGCAAACACCGCCCGAGCAGATATATCCTGCGCGGTTACGTCCGTAACTCAATGCGATGCGAATGAACGAGTGGGTGAAGCTGGCACCCGCCGAGTAGTAATTGATCTCCGAACCGCCATGGTTGTACATATCCTGTACGAAGATACTCCACTTGGGGGCGAAGCTGGCTTCCAGCAATCCGGCCACCCAATCGCCGTTCACTTCTACGGAACCTTCCGTATGGGGTGCATAGAGATATTGAAGTTCGGCCCGGAGGGAAAATTTCGGCGTAAACTTATAGGTCACGTCCGCAACGAAAACATTCTGGCGAATGAAGTCTTCTCCACCGTGCATCGCATTCTTCTGCAACGACACGAAAAGAACCGTGCGCAGTTTACTGTTCCAACTCTTATCGATGTCGAAAGAGAAATCCCGGTAGTAGAAATTGGTTCCGGGTTTATTCATCGTTCCATTGGTGGAGTAATAGCGGGCATAATTCGCATGGATCTTCAATCCGCGCTTGCCACCGATGGCCGTACCGCGCTTGAACGTGTAAAACGCGTCGATCTGACCGCCGATCTCTCCGTTTTGCTGCGGATTGTTGGGATCCAATCCGGCCAGCATATAGGTATGTTGCGGACTCAGGGCCGGAATGTAATTGATCGTATTACCCGGCAGGAGGCCCAAGCTGCCGCTTCCGCCGTCGGGCCGGTAAAGCTGGCTCTGCATGTAGTTCAGGCGGCGGAACTGCGCCATGACAGCATAATTGCTACCGGTGTAACCGATTTCGAACAACTGTGCGTCGCCGCGCTTGAACACCTCTTCGCCGGTCATATTGTCCAGATAGACATCCTTGCTTTTGCCTACATACTCGAATTTGGCCGACAGTCCCCTGTACTCGTAATTGACACGCCCCGAATAACTGATTACGTTCTTCGAAAGGTCGAAATCATAATCGTCCCGATACTCGGTGTACCACGAAGGCAGGTTCTTGAAATGCCGGTTGACGATGCTGCCCTCGAGCGAAAGCCGGTGATCCAGCAAGCCGATGGCATTCGAGAGCGAGAATGAAAGGTCGCCGCCGGCAATCTGGGTCGAAAGGTATCCCAGGTTGAAACGCGGGAAGGCATACAGCACCTTACCCTCCACGATGTCCTTGATATTGAACGTGACCCGCGCACCGCCCAGCGAATTGTTGAAGCCCAAAGCCCGGTCTTCCCAAGCACGGAGGATCAACCCGCTGCCGAACTGTTCGTAAAAGTCGCCGACGGTCACCGAGTAGTTGCGGTCCGTCCACGAGATATACTTCTCAGTCAGGTTATTGATCGAGAAACCTTCCATCACATATTCATAACCCTGCATCGGAGTTCCGACCAGCGGATGGGGATAATACTCGAGCTGCACGCCGGCCGAAAAACGCCCCAACTGATAGTCGAGCTTCAGGAAGTTGTTCGAACCGTAACTGTTGTGAGGAACGACCGCACCGGTCTTGCTGTCCTCCACATAGTAGATCGTATTGGTTTCGAAACTGCCGCTCAAATGCCCCAAATTCCGCTTGCGTTTGGGCTCGTCGGATTTTTTATCCGATTTCGGGTCCTTCTTATCCGCCTCCGCTTCAACAGTCGCGGAAACCGTTTCTTTCTCTGCTGCGTCCGTCGCCGGAGTTGCGGCATAACCCGTTTCGCCCCACCACAACAAGATCACGGAGAACAGGGCCGCGATTCGTAAAAGTCGCTTCATTCGTCGCTCAATTTGGAATTACAGGACTCTACTGCAGGGTCTTGATCTTCTGAATCAGCTCCATCTCGCCGCCGGGCAGATAGCTCGTGTGCGAATACACCATCTTGCCGTCCTTGTCGAAGATGAACACGTGGGGAGTCACATTCACGTTCAATGCACGCTTGAAGTCCTGGTTCTTGTCGTAGACCACCATCAAATCGGTAGTCCAACCGCGACTGGCCGCCAGAGCCTTGGCTCGGGAAATAGACCGGGAATCATCGACAGAAACAGCCACAACCCGGAAATCTGCCTCGTCCAGCCAGTCGATCATCTGCTCGCTAATGGCGTCTAACTCTTTGATGCAGGGCTTGCAGGTGGTGGACCAGAAAGAGATGATGACCGGGGTCTTGCCGTCGATCAGGGTTTTGGTGTCGATCGTCTTGCCATCCTGGGTTTCGATCTGCACACTGGGAAACTGCTGTGCCGATGCGACGCCGAAGGTGCACAGGACAGCCAAAATCATCAGATAAAAGATTTTTTTCATAGTTCGGTAATTTTGATATTCTACTTTCGAAATGCCACGAACGGGTATTTCCTTCGTGACAACAGACCAATGGGACAAATATAGTAATTTTTTTAATAGGTCATCCAAAATCCGCTCCATTTTTACTGACGACCCGGCCGCAGAACCCGTTCCCTGCGTCCCGTCGCCCATTCGGTCCGGCGGAATCGGAAGCGATTTGCGAAAACCGGCACAGATTCCCGAAGCCGTTTCGACACACTGTTTTTAATAAAACGTCACAAGGAGTCGTTTTATGACACGAATTACCGATTTTTTCACTACCTTTACAGAAGGATAGGATGCACTCGACATAAAAAACGAACGAATTTGTTCTATTCTGTCCTCGTTTTCACTACCTTTACCAAAATTAGGTTCGGACGGCGTGCGCTCCGGCATCGCGGATGGACAGAAGCCGGGCCCGTCCTCTCGAAGAACGAACCGTTTCGCCGGAAAATTATAAAAATATACGACTATGTTTGCAAAAGAAATCTACATCCGACGCCGCAGCGCCTTGTGCGGCAAGATGGGCAGCGGCCTGATCCTCATTCCAGGCAATATGCTCACACCCAACAACTACCTCAACAACGCCTATTATTTCCGCCAGGACTCCTCGTTCCTCTACTACTTCGGACTCAACACCCCGGCGCTGGTCGGCCTGATCGATGCCGACTCCGGAGAGGTTGCACTGTACGGCGACGACTTCACGGTCGAAGACATCATCTGGACGGGGCCGCAGCCTTCGCTGCGCGAACAAGGGGCCGAAGCAGGCGTTTCGAACACCTTCCCGTTGGCCGACCTGAAAACGCACCTGACCAAAGCCATCGTCCAGGGACGCCGCATCCACTACCTGCCCCCTTACCGAGGCGAAACCAAGCTGCTGCTCGCCGACCTGCTGGGCCTCAAACCCGGCGCACTCCACGATCACAAGTCGGTCGAGTTGATGATGGCCGTAGCCGAGATGCGGGAAAAGAAGGGCCCCGAGGAGATCGAGGAGCTCGAAAAGTCGTTCCACATCGGCTACGCCATGCACACCACGGCGATGAAGATGTGCCGTCCCGGCATCGTCGAGCGCGAAATCGCCGGCACGATCGAAGGCATTTCCAAAGCATTCGGACGGGGCGTGTCGTTCCCGCCGATCGTGTCGCAGCACGGCGAAACGCTGCATAACCTGCACAGCGACGGGGTTTTGGAGAACGGGCGCCTGCTGCTGTGCGACGCCGGAGCCGAAGGGTTGAGCTACTACTGTTCCGACCACACCCGTACTTACCCCGTAAGCGGCAAGTTCACCCAGAAACAAAAAGACATTTACAACATCGTACTGGCGGCGCACGACCGGGTGGCCGCCATGATCGCCCCTCACATGCCGTACATGGATATCCACAACGCCTCGTACCGCATCCTGGCCGAAGGCCTCATCTCGCTGGGCCTGATGCGCGGCACGGCGGAAGATGCCGTCGCTGCCGGCGCCATGACCCTCTTCATGCCTCACGGACTGGGACACGGCATGGGCCTGGACGTGCACGACTGCGAAGCCATCGGAGAGCGCAGCTTCGACTTCTCCGAAATCGCGGAGCAGGCCGCCAAGTCGGGCACCTGCATCCAGCGTTCGACCTGGCGCATCGAGCCGGGTACGGTGATGACCGACGAACCGGGCATCTACTTCATCCCGGCGCTGATCGACAAATGCAGGGCCGAGGGCAAATACAAGGGAATCGTCGATTACGACGCCCTAGACGCCTACCGCGACTTCGGCGGCATCCGCATCGAGGACGACATCATCGTCACCGAAACGGGCAGTCGCATGATCGGAGGCGACAAGCGCATCCCCATCACGGTCGAAGAACTGGAAGCCGTCGTCGGTCGCTAATCCTCCTATAAAATGCGAACGCTGATCCTCATCCCGACCGAAACGGAGGCGGCCCCGCTGCGAGCCGCATGTCCCGATGCGCCGGTCCGCATCGCGGGAGTCGGCATGGCGGCAACTGCCGCAGCGACGGCCCGGATCATCGCGGAGGAACATCCCGACCGGCTGATCCTAGCCGGCATCGCCGGAGCTTCCGACCGTTCGGTAGCCGTATGCGAAGTCGTCGCGGTCGCAGGGGAGCGAATCGCCGAACTGCCCGGAAAATACGCCGTCCGCTATGCGGCCGACTTCATTCCGGCAGGACTGCGGACCGTCGAAAGCAATACGACCAACCGCACGGGAGTCGCAGCGTCCGGCACGCAAATTGAAAATATGGAAGGAGCCGCTTTCCTGGCCGTCTGCCGGGCATTCGGAGTGCCCGGCGCCGAAGTGCGGGCCGTGTCGAACTATACCGACGACCCGCGTTCGACCTGGCGCATCGAGGAAAGTACAGAAAAATTAGCAAAAACAATCATTCGAATACTTTCGGATTATGAATAAAAAGTGGATTATTTACATCGTGCTGATCGTCGTGGCCTTCGTGCTGATCGTCGTCTTCTCGAAAAACATCTATTTCTGGCTCTCGAACCAGCTGTGGAAGATTCTGCTCCTCGCGGCCGTTTTCGGCGGCGGCTGGCTGCTGGGACGCTTCGGAGGCAAGAAAAACGGGACGCAGCAAGGCAACGGCAATTAAGCGATTCGAAGTTGTGAAACGCACGATCCGCCTACATATTTCTCCGTGCCCGAACGATACCTTCATGTTCGACGCACTCGTGAACGGACGCATCGACTGCGGGGAGCTAACCTTCGAAGTCGCCTACTACGACATCGAAGAACTGAACCGCCGTGCCGAAGCAGGCGAAGCCGACGTAAGCAAAATCAGCTACGCCCTGCTGCCGGAAATACAGTCCCGCTACACCCTGCTGGACAGCGGTTCGGCTCTGGGACGCGGCAACGGACCGGTCTTCGTCGCACGGCAGGGAACACCTCCCGATTCGATCCGCCGGGTCGCGGTACCGGGACTGCACACTACGGCCAACGCCCTGATGAGCCGCCTCTACCCGTCGATCACGCAAAAAGAGCCGGTGCTCTTCTCGGAAATCGCACCCGCCGTGGCACGCGGGGAGTACGACGCCGGGGTGTTGATCCACGAAGGCCGCTTCGTCTATCGAAAACTGGGCCTGGAGCTGATCGCCGACTTGGGAGAGTTGTGGGAATCCCGCACCGGATTGCCGCTCCCGCTGGGAACCATCGTCGCCCGACGGACACTGCCGGAAGAGCTTCGCTGCGAAATAGAACGGTTGCTCCGTACGAGCATCGAATATGCTTTCGCACACCGGGAGGAATCCCGCACCTATATTAAGGAGCACGCCCGGGAGCTCGACGACCGGGTGATCGACCACCACATCGACTTCTTCGTCAATTCGTATTCGCTCTCCCTGGGCGACGAGGGACGCCGGGCCGTCCGCGAACTGACCGGCGTCGAAGTATGATCCGCCGCCGACCGGAACACCCGAACAAACGCCCGCCGTAGGATTGGGTTTCGACATTTTTGAAAAATTGAAAAAATCGCCCTTCTCCGGGCGATTTTTTATGTCCGGAAATTTGGCCGATTGATTTTTTTCGTATATTTATAAGGCGAAGTTTGAAAATCGCCGGCGGATTTCCCGCCAGGACGAATCGGTATCGCAAAAACCTTATAAAAAGATAACGAATATGAAAAACTATTCAGCGAAAGAAATCAAGAACATCGTTCTTATCGGCGCTCCCGGCACGGGAAAAACTACCCTTGCCGAAGCGATGGCTTTTGAGGGTAAGGTCATCGACCGCAGGGGTAGCATCGAGGCGAACAACACGCTCTCGGACAACACGGATATCGAGCACGAGTACAAGCGCTCGATCTATTCGACCATCCTCTTCACCGAATTCATGGAGCGCAAGCTCAACATCATAGACTGTCCGGGATCGGACGATTTCTGCGGAAGCCTCTTCTCGGCCTTCAAGGTGGCGGACGTGGGCGTCATGGTCTTCAACGCCCAGAACGGCTGGGAAGTAGGCAGTGAGATCCAGGCCCGTTATGCCCGCGTGCTGAACAAGCCGCTCATCGCTTTCGTCAATCAGCTCGATTCGGACAAGGCATCGTTCGACGCTACGCTCGAATCCATCCGTGCGGCCTCGCGCGTGAAGCCCGTCGTAGTACAGTATCCGGTCAATCCGGGCCCGGGATTCGATGCTTTCATCGACGTACTGCTGATGAAAATGTACCGCTTCAAGGATGAGAACGGCACCCGCGAAGAGCTCGACATCCCGGCCGAAGAAGCGGAGAAGGCCCAGGCTCTGAACAAGGAGCTGGTCGAAGCAGCCGCCGAATACGACGACGCCCTGATGGAACTCTATTTCGAGAAGGGCACACTGACGCAGGACGACATCCGCTCGGGCCTGAAAATCGGCGTATCCCGTCGGGCGGTCATGCCCGTATTCTGCGGCAGCGCCAAGCGCGACATCGGCACCAAGCGCCTGATGGAGTTCATCATCAACGTAGCGCCCGGCCCGCTGAAGGCCCCCGCCTTCCTCTCGACCGAAGGAGAGGAGATCCGGGCCGACGAAGCGGCTCCGGCCGTAGCGTTCATCTTCAAAAGCCAGCTCGAACAGCACATCGGCGAAATATCCTACCTGCGCGTCATCCGGGGCAAAATCACCGAAGGCATGGAACTCCTGAATACCCGCACGGGCAACAAGGAGAAGCTCTCGCAGCTCTTCGCCGTCGCGGGCAAGAATCGCATCAAGGTCACCGAACTGGACGCCGGCGACATCGGCTGCACGGTGAAGCTCAAGGGCACGCGCACCAACGACACGCTCTCGGCGCCCGGAACGCCCGTCACGATCGACCCGATCGTCTTCCCCGAACCCCGCTACCGTGCGGCGATCAAGACCAAGGACCAGGCCGACGACGAAAAACTGGGCAAGCTCCTGAACGACGCCAAATACGAAGATCCGACTATCCTGGTGGACTACTCCAAGGAGCTCAAACAGACCATCATCCAGGGCCAGGGCGAACATCACCTGAACATCCTGCGCTCGCGCATCGCCTCGGAGAACAAGCTCCAGTACGATTACATCGCCCCGAAGATCCCCTACCGCGAAACCATCACCAAGGTAGCCCAGGCGGACTACCGCCACAAGAAACAGTCGGGAGGCGCGGGTCAGTTCGGCGAGGTGCACCTGTTGATCGAGCCTTACACCGAAGGCATGTCCGAACCCAAGAGCTACAAGATCCCCGGCAAGGGAGAACTGGCGGTAAACATCAAGGGCAAGGAAGAGTACGACCTGCCCTGGGGCGGCAAGCTGCAATTCTATACGGCGATCGTCGGAGGCGCGATCGACGCCCGCTTCATGCCGGCCATCCTGAAAGGCATCATGGAGAAGATGGACGAAGGTCCGCTGACGGGTTCCTACGCCCGCGACATCCGCGTCATCGTCTATGACGGCAAGATGCACCCGGTCGATTCGAACGAGATCTCGTTCAAGCTGGCGGCCCGCAACGCTTTCAAGGAGGCGTTCCGCAACGCGGGACCGAAGATCATGGAGCCGATCTACGACGTCGAAGTCCTCACGCCGAGCGACTACATGGGCGCCGTCATGAGCGACCTGCAAAACCGCCGGGCGATGATTATGGGCATGGAGTCCGACAAGGGCTTCGACCGCCTGAACGCCCGCGTACCGCTGGCCGAACTGTACCGTTACTCGACGACGCTCTCTTCGCTCAGTTCGGGTGCCGCGACCTACACGATGAAATTCGCCTCCTACGAACAGGTTCCGGCGGACGTGCAGGACAAGCTGCTGAAAGCCTATACCGACACCGACGAGGAGTAAATCGGCGGAATTTTACAAAAGAGGGTTGTCTATGTGCATTAGACAACCCTTTTTCATATCGCTATGTACGCCGAAATTGCCAAGAATCGTATTTTCGAAAGTCAATCATATGTCCCAAGATGCCATTATCCGACGGTCGCCTATTCGCGGCTCATGGCCGCATTTGTAAATTCTACCCTTTCCCTGGCTCCCCTCCACGAAGGGAGCTTCGGGCCGCTACACACCCAAAGAGGGCTACCAAAACCGCATTTCGGAAATGCAAAAGACGGATCGAACGGCACTTTTGGGGTACCTTACCGCTCCGATTTCCGGTTCGGCCGCCGACGGCCCCTCCTTTTCATCGCATGCGAATCACTTTTCGGCTGCCGGGTCGTATTCGCCCGTACGGACCATCTCCAGGGCTTTTTCCAGAATTTCATCGCATCCGGTATGCAGACCTTCGACCGTGGCATGTACCGGTATGTCGATCCGCACACCCGGCGTGCGGGTGTGTGGATCGTCCGGATAATAAACTCCGAAACCGAAAGCACGTAAAAAAGACTCCATGTTAATTTAATGTTAACAATGACCGCCGCAACCGGTCCATCCGGATTTTTAATGTAAATTTGTCTGAAATTTTGTGTAAAAAAATCCCGAACATGAGCGAAATCTACACCGTTATCGTCGTTATTCTGGGAATCCTGGCCGTTTCGGGCCTTTTCGTGGGCGTTTCCAACGACGCCGTCAATTTCCTCAACTCGGCCATCGGTTCGAAAGCCGCCCCCATGAAGACCATTCTGCTGGTCGCCTCGATCGGCATCCTGTTGGGTACGGTCACCTCGAGCGGCATGATGGAAGTGGCCCGCAACGGCATGTTCAACCCGGGGCTTTTCTCCTTCCACGAAGTGATGATGCTCTATATGGGCGTGATGTTCGCCAACGTCATCCTGCTGGACCTCTACAACTCGATGGGACTCCCGACTTCGACGACCGTATCGCTGATCTTCTGCCTGTTGGGTGCCGCCGTCGCCGTTTCGATCTACAAGATCTCCAATGACGAGGCCCTCGGCATGGGCGACCTGAACCATTTCATCAACACGGGCCGCGCGATGGGTATCGTTTCGGCGATTCTGCTCTCCGTAGTGATCGCTTTCACGTTCGGCACCCTAATCATGTATATCTCCCGTCTGATCTTCTCGTTCCGCTATACGGCGATGTTCCGCCGCTTCGGTGCCTTCTGGTGCGGAGCCTCCTTCACGGCGATCCTCTACTTCGCCGTCTTCAAAGGACTCAAAACCCCGCTCGCCGGAAGCGCCGCGATCGAATGGATCGACCGCCACATCCTGCTCTCTCTCTTTTTGTGCTGGGCCGTCGGCAGCCTGCTGCTCTTCTTCCTGCAACGGCTGAAAATCAACATTCTGCGACTTACGATACTCTCGGGCACTTTCGCCCTGGCTCTGGCATTCGCAGGCAACGACCTGGTGAACTTCATCGGCGTCCCGGTAGCCGGATTCGACGCATACAGCATCGCCCGTCATGCCGGCGACAGCACGATTCTGATGGAAGGGCTGAACGCCAGCGTCCCGGCCAATTTCCTGGTGCTGATGACGGCAGGCGTCATCATGATCGTCACGCTCTGGACCTCGAAAAAGGCGATGCACGTCACCGAAACCGAAATTTCGCTTTCGACGCAGGGCGAGAGCGAGACGCAGTACGGCTCGTCGCTCTTCTCGCGCACCATCGTACGGGCCGCCCTGAATGCAAGCAACGCGATCGACCGCACGATCCCCAAAAGAATCCGGGACAAGATCAGCAGCCGCTTCCAGTACGAAGACATCGAGCACAGCGGCGCCCCCTACGATATGATCCGCGCTACGGTGAACCTCACGACCTCCGCCATGCTTATTTCGGTGGCCACGTCGCTCAAACTGCCGCTTTCGACCACCTACGTCTGCTTCATGGTAGCGATGGGATCGTCGCTCGCAGACAAGGCCTGGGGACGCGAAAGCGCCGTGTATCGCATCTCGGGCGTCATGACCGTCGTGGCCGGGTGGTTCATCACGGCCGTCGGCGGCTTCCTGATCGCCCTGGCGATGGGGCTCATACTGATCTACGGCGGCATCGCCGCTTTCGTCGTCACCACGCTGCTGTGCGGCTACATGCTCGTCAAGAGCAATTTCTTCAAGAAGAACAAAGCTGCGGAAACCGCCGCCGTGAAAGCGGCCGAAACCGGCTCCGACATCATCTATAACATCACGCAGGAGGTGTGCGCCACGATGGAGCGCACGACCCGCATCTACGACCGCACGCTGATCGCCGTCTTCAAAGAGAACCGCAAGGTGCTGCGCGAAATGGTGCGCGAATCCAACGAACTCTTCTACCAGTCGCGCGAACGCAAGTACTCCCTGCTGCCCACCCTGCGCAAACTGCAGAAAGGCGACATCGATACGGCTCACTACTACGTACAGGTGGTGGACTATCTGAACGAAATGACCAAGGCGCTGGCGCACATCACCCGTCCGGCGTTCGAACACATCGACAACAACCACGAGGGACTCTCGAAAGAACAGACCGAGGACCTGATGCACATCAACGACGAAGTGGAGTCGATCTACCGCCACATCAACAACATGCTGCGCACGGGCGACTTCTCCGACCTGGACATGGTGCTCGAAATGCGCGACCGGCTTTTCGAGGCGATCGCCGACGCCATCAAGTCGGAGGTGACGCGTATCAACGAGAACCGCTCCAACACCAAGGCCAGCATCCTCTACCTGACGATCCTGAACGAAACCAAGAGCATGGTGCTTCAGTCGCGCAACCTGCTCAAATCGCAGCGCTACTTCCTCGAACACAAGGACGGGCCGCTGCAGTGGCTCAACAAAATCAAGTAACTCCGCCTCCCGCCGGGAAGCAAAACGAAATTCACCATGGACATCGCACTGGCCAAACGGCGGGAAAACATCGCCGAATACATTCTCTACCTCTGGCAGATCGAGGACCTGCTCCGGGCGCTGCAATTCAGCCCCGAGGCCATCTACTCCCAGCTCATCGCTCCGCGCGGAATCGAAGAGGGACAACGCCACAACTACCTGATCTGGTACATGGACATCGCCAATCTGCTGCGCGAAGAGGGCAAAGAGGAAAAGGGACACCTGGAGCATACGCTGCATCTGATAGGGGACCTGAACGACCTGCACCTGCAACTGATGAAGCTGCCGATCGGGGAACACTACCGTCAGACTTTCGCCAAGCTCGAACCCGAACTGCCGCGTCTGCGGGCCGTGCTGGGGCGCGAAATGAGCGACATCGAACTCTGCTTCCGGGCGCTTTACGCCGCGATGCTCTACCGCATCAAGGGCGAAGGAGGCAAGAGCGCCGTGAGCGACACCATCGAATACGTTTCTCCCGTCATCGCCGAACTGGCCGACATGTACGGCAAGGTCGAACGGGGCGAGGCGGACCTCTTCAAAGACACCGTACCGGAACGGTAACCGATCGTAAGACACGGGACGAAAGCGGATTGTGCGAAGTCGCACCCGGAACGAAGAAGAAGAAAAATTTACGATATTTTTGGCAGATCAAGAAAAAGATTATACATTTGCACTCCGCATTGTACGCTAAAACAATAAAAACACGATAGATCTATGGCAATGAAAAGAACATTCCAGCCTTCGCGCCGGAAGAGAATCAACAAGCACGGATTCCGTCAGAGAATGGCTACGGCCAACGGACGCAAGGTTTTGGCTGCGCGCCGTGCGAAGGGTCGCAAGAAGCTGACCGTATCGGACGAATCGACGTTCAAGTACGCTTAATTCCTTCGGGATTCAAGCCATAGCAAGGGCGGTGCATTGATGCACCGCCCTTGCTGTTCAGTCGGTAGAAACGCTTCTTTCCGACCCAATCTTTTAAGCGGTGCGTCCCTCTTTTTTCCGGCGACAAAGTGAAAGTGCCCACAGCCTTTTTTCAAGAAGGCCGTAAAAGCTGCAAGGCAAAAATTACCGGTTCCCAGCATAGTTCACACGCCTTTTCTTTCGCAGAAAAGGGCAAAAGAGCCGCATCCGATCCTGGTTTACCGCCTCGCCGGGCGAACGCAACGCACTCGAAGACTTTGCGTCCTTCCGCTCCGAGTACCCCGGAGGTAAGTACGCCACCGATTTTCCGCAAACACACAATCCGCACTGCCTGTGACGACGAATCACCCGCCTCGAATCCCGTTACGGGACACATCTCCTGTACCTGTGGCAGCGGTTAATCCGGCAGCGAAAGAGGGCATATGACAGACTAAAAACACGGGCAATGAATCCGGCCGATGATATTTATCAATCCGATTCTAATTTTCAGTTTTCCCCTTTTCGATTTCCGACCTATTCCGTATATTTGTAGGAAAAGACAGCATGCGATTCGGGCAAGTTCGCATAAATGCGACTGCCGCTTCCTTTTACGCCCCTCGTTATGGAATAGAAAATACACCCCGACGGCCCGGACAAATTTGGCCCGCCGCACGGTTTTCACTATATTTGTAAAATAATGGGAGATATTCCGGGAAATCCGGAGCGGCGTTTGCCGCAAGGTTCGCCTCCCCCATTCGCTCAAAACAGATCGAACATGGCAATATTCAAAGTCGAAGGCGGCCGCCGGCTGCGCGGTGAAATCACGCCCCAGGGCGCCAAAAACGAGGCGCTTCAGATCCTCTGCGCCACGCTGCTCACGCAGGAAAAGGTAATCGTACACAACGTCCCGCAGATCCTGGATGTGATACAACTCATCGAATTACTGCAGGCGATGGGCGTCGAAGTGGAGCGCCTGTCCGAAGAGAGCTATTCGTTCCGAGCCGCCGACATCGACCCGGACTACCTGCGCTCGGACGATTACTGCCGCCGGGCCAGCCGCCTCAGGGGTTCGGTGATGCTGCTGGGTCCGATGCTGGCGCGTTTCGGCGTGGGCTACATGCCCAAACCGGGCGGAGACAAGATCGGCCGCCGCAGGCTCGACACCCACTTCATCGGCTTTCAGAAGCTGGGCGCCACGCTCGATTTCGACACTGCGGCCGCCTGCTCCGAAGTCCGCTGCAAGGAACTCAAGGGATGCTACATGCTGCTCGACGAGGCTTCGGTGACCGGCACGGCCAATATCATCATGGCGGCTGTGATGGCCAAGGGTTTCACGACCATTTACAACGCCGCATGCGAACCTTACATCCAGCAACTGTGCCTGATGCTCAACCGCATGGGCGCACGCATCTCGGGCATCGCCTCGAACCTGCTCACCATCGAGGGTGTCCGGGAGCTGCACGGTACCGAACACACGCTGCTGCCCGACATGATCGAGGTCGGCAGCTTCATCGGTCTGGCAGCCATGACCCGTTCGGAGCTGACGATCCGCAACGTTTCGTTCGAGAACCTGGGCATCATCCCCGCACAGTTCGCCCGCCTGGGCATCCGCTTCGAACAGCACGGCGACGACATCTACATTCCCCAACAGGAGCACTACCGCATCGAGAACTTCATGGACGGCTCGATCATGACCATCGCCGACGCACCCTGGCCGGGCCTCACGCCCGACCTGCTGTCGGTATTCCTCGTGGTGGCCACCCAAGCCAAAGGCTCGGTGCTGATTCACCAGAAGATGTTCGAAAGCCGCCTGTTTTTCGTCGATAAGCTGATCGACATGGGGGCCCAAATCATCCTCTGCGACCCCCATCGCGCGACGGTGATCGGACACGATCACCAAATGCGGCTGCGGGCTACGCGCATGACTTCGCCCGACATCCGTGCGGGCGTGGCACTGCTGATCGCGGCGATGAGCGCCGAAGGTACGAGCACGATCCAGAACATCGAACAGATCGACCGCGGTTACAAGGACATCGACGGACGCCTCAACGCCCTCGGAGCCCGGATCACCCGGGTCGAAGAGTAACGACCGGCCGATGCCCGGAATAAGGAAACGAAACAAAGCAGTAATAATATGTTTTTGGAAAATGCCAGCCAGAAAGGTTGGATCGAAGTGATATGCGGCTCGATGTTCTCGGGTAAAACCGAGGAGCTGATCCGCCGCCTGAAGCGGGCCGAATTCGCCCGCCTGCGGGTCGAGATTTTCAAGCCCCGCATCGACGTACGCTACTCCGAAGCGGAGGTCGTTTCGCACGACGCCAGCGCGATCCGCTCCACGCCGGTAGATTCGGCGCAGAATATCCTGCTGATGACCTCGGACGTCGATGTCGTGGGCATCGACGAGGCGCAGTTCTTCGACCAGGGACTAGTGGAGGTCTGCCGGCAACTGGCCGACAGCGGGGTGCGGGTAATCGTGGCGGGCCTCGACATGGACTTCACGGGCAAGCCCTTCGGACCGATGCCGGCGCTGATGGCTACGGCGGAGTACGTAACCAAAGTACACGCCATCTGCGTACGGTGCGGCAACCTGGCGCACCATTCGCACCGCCTGACCAGCGACGAGAAACAGGTGATGCTCGGTGCGCAGGACTCCTACGAACCGATCTGCCGCCACTGTTTCGCCGAACTGCGGAAAAAAGAGCGGGAATAAAAGGCATCTGCCCGTTAAAAATCCGAACCTTTTCCGGACCGTACGCTTCCGAAGCATACAACTCGATACGTCAATCCCCTCCGCAAGAGGGGATTGTTCTTCGGATAAACGCAACCGAAAAATCAATATCCGGAATTTCCAAGCGACAGAAAAAACAGAGAATACTTCGCACGAGGCGCAGAACATACTCAACATCAGCCGACAGTGCATAACCCGATCGGCAAGTTATACGCCCGAATATACCGGAAAATTCACGATTTTCGCATCCGACCGCCGCATACCCCACAGTCTTCGCCGCAGGTGTCGCTTACCGTCCGCATTGCCGTCATATCCTCCGCAAAAACATATCAAAAAGGGACCGGCTCTGAATAGAGCCGGTCCCGCCATTCAATAAAGATTCGGAGCCTTTTCACCCGGCGATTTTCCGGTTATCTTCTTCCGCTCCTTCCCCCGCAGGAAGAAAACCTGAAACAATCGCCGTCCACTATGCGGTTATTTCGTCACATTCACAACGATCTGCGCCGTACGTTCGCCGAACGTATAGACATATTTCACCGGAATCGTTACGGTAATCTCCTTCATCAGTTCCAGATCACCGCCTTCGACTACCGTGAGAATATGGCTCGCGGAATCGAACTTCACACGGCCGTCGGGGATGGAAACCACCGCCTCGCCATATTCGATGGTTGCGGCTACCGCCGTATTGGTATTCTGCGCATTTGTCGAACCATCGAATACATTCACATCATTGACCGCCTTCAATGTAAGCAACGTAGCGACATCCAGCGTTACATCTTCATCGACTTTGGCGACGAGTTTTCCGGTTTCGACCGCAATCGTCGCGTCAGCGATCGGATCGGCGATCGATACGGTAAAGGTCTTCGGCTCGCCCAACGCCTTGCCACCATACATCACCTGGGCGGTAACCACGATCGACAATTCGTCGCAGGTACCCCAATCGAGCGTCGCATCCGTGATGACAGCCCCTTCGGCCTGGGTCGCATAAACGACCTTTGCTTCTGCCGGAGCATCTTTTGCGATGTACCAGGTTTTCGATAGGTCGAATGCATCGATTTGCAGCGTGCTGCCTTCGATCTTCATTACGGCCTGGGCACGATCGTCGTCCGAAAGCGACGATCCGCGCAGCAACTCGATTTCGGGAGCCGTAACAGTCACGTGCAGGACAGCTTCGAACGTAAGTACGGGATCGGCAGTCGTAAAGAGGTTCTTCACGGTGTAGGAAACATTCAGAGCCGCAGCTTTGCCGAAGACAAAGTTGATGTTCTTACCGCTCGCTCCGACCGTCGCATAGTTGCCGGCTTCATCCTTCGCCATGTCGCTCGTCCATTCGAGTTTCATGAACGTCTCCTCACCGAGCTGTTCCTGAGCGGTCTGATCCAGGCTTTCCCAAAGGAGCTCTCGGAATCCTTCGACGGCAATGTGGTGGCCCGTCGTGGTAGCTGCGTTATAGGGCAATTCGAGCGTTTGCTCCAGCATCGGAATTTCAGGAATACCCGTTACGGATACAGGGATAGTAATCGTCACGGTCGTCTTGTCGTCGTTGGTATAGACGGCTTTCACGACATACTCGGCGCTCTGCGACAAATCGCCCGTCAGGATCAGATCGACCGTCTGAACGTCCGTATCGTAGGTCGGGGTAGCCGGCAGTGCGATCTTCGCGTCGATTTCCGCCACGAGCTCCGTACCCTTGTAAAGTTCGACAACCAGATTCTCATTATCCTTGAGCGCATTATACTGAACGGCAGAAAGCATACCCTTATCCGGAGTCAGTACAAGTCCCTTCGCCTCATACGTATCGTCGGAGGTAGCGGCAGCATACGTCCACATCACTTCGGATTTCGGCGTGGAAAGTTCGACACCGTCGGGTGCGATGGAGAATTTATTCACGGCACCGGCTTTCACTTCGAGCGAAAATCCCTCTTCGTCGAGCAATACATAAGTCGCAGCAGCGGTTACTGTCTGTCCGATCAACGCAGTTTCCGACTCGGCAACAGCGAATGTAAGCGCCTTTCCATCGACGGCATACAGCTCCTCGCTACCCGAATCACTGAAGGTAAATTCCGCCGACGCAGATACCAGCGCCGCCAGCTCCACGGTCCAATTATTAGCTTCGGCAGCCTCTGCGAGCGGCAGGATCGTTTCACCGTCCTTATACATGACCGTATATCCGGCCAACACGCCATGAGCCTCTTTGTCCGTATATTTTACTTCGGTAGTCACCTCGTCGGTATATTCGACGTATTCGCCCTCATTCTCGGCATCGGCCCGGGCCAACACGAAATTCGTCGCAGGGATCTGAATACCCGCTTTGGCATAGGCGGTTCCGATAAAAGCCGACGTGAAGTCCGTTTCGAAATCGTTCGATTCGCCTTCGCTCAATGCCGAACCATCGACATGGAGGGCGACCATTTGCGTCTTGCCGGCCTTTTCTGCGGAAACATAATCGTAATCCGTCGTAGCGACAACCGTAAATTCACCGGTCGTTTCATCGATGTCCTTGATCTCTTCGATCGTAAAACCGGCCGCCGCACGCGTTCCGACCTCTTCGGTTATGAGCGACATGGCCTCCGTATTGGCATATTTTTTCACAGCACGGGCCGGCGTCATACGGAATCGCAGAGTCGCTATCTGCTCGCCTTCCGCACTGGGACGCAAATAAAGATTCCGGTACTCGGTTTCGTGCGTAACTTCGTTCTCACGGGACAACACGATATACTGCTCCCCGTTGCCGAAATAGATCAGACCGCCCACATAATCCGGCAGGTAAACGATCGACTGGATACGACTACCGAGCAAACCGACATTGGCCTCCAACGTCGCCAGATAATTCTGAAATTCCTGGTCGAGCTGGTCCTTGGAAATCACGAGCGAACCGTTGTTCTCCCGGATCAGGTCCTTGATCTTTTCAGTCAGCGCACTGGCCTCCTTGTCCAGTTCCTCCATAACCGATGCGATCGCCTGCGTGGAAACCTGCCCCAACAGGTTGTCGCCCAATGTCATCTGGTCCATATAAACTGCCAGTTCATCGCCCAGCCATTCATTGATCGAGCTGCCGGCCGTTTCGAGTTCGGCCTTGATAGCATCGGCGATCCACTGCGAGGCGGCGGTTTCGATCTGGCTCACCTGACTCTCGGTCAGCTCTCCACCGGCAGCCTCGAAACCGTTGTCCGACAGGTAAGATTCGATGAGCTGCGTTACTTCGAGCGAAAAACCTGCGGCATCCTTTTTGAGTTCAATCATATTTTCCAGCGTTTCCTGAACGCTCTCCAAAGTTTCCCGGGTAGCGTAAATACCCGCTATTTCCTCCAGAATACCCGATTTCAGACTGTTCAGGCTCTCCTGCAAGGCCCCGTCGGCGAGTGAAGCTTCGATCGCTGCGACGACCTTCGCAGCCAGATCGCTGTCTTTGACACATCCTTCGATCTGGGTTTGCAACGAAGAAATATCGCCCTTTTTCGCAAATTCGGAAAAATCGATCGCTTCGAAAGCGGCCTGGGTCTGCTCCAACGCCGCAATACGATTCTCGAAACCGTTGAGTTCGACAACCGTCCCCTTCAGATCTTCGACATCATTACGCAAGGCGTCGATGTCGTCATCGTAATCCTTACAACCTGCGGTAGTCAGCACGCTCCCGCACAGAAGTAAGAACAGAAACTTCACAAATAATGTTTTTTTCATAATTGATAAGTGTTTTGAAATGAGTTCATATACTATATATATTTTATTATGAGCGTATTAACTCTCCGAAAACGTATCATATATGATACGCACGGTGCAAATATATATATAAATATTTGTACGACAAAAATTTTCATTGAAAAAGTTAAAATGACAATCAGCTACCAGGAAGAGATAAAATTTATCTCGAATAAAATCAGAGAGTTAAGGAAGGAAAAACAAATAACTGTACAAGAACTCGCATACCGCTGCGACATGGAAAGATCCAATATGAGCCGCATCGAATCCGGACGCACCAACCTCACGGTAAAGACCATGTGTATCATATGCAATGCACTGAACGTCAATCTTCGTGACATTATCCGTTAAAGCGAATAAATACCTATATTATATTTAGAACCGATCCAACACAGCAGCTACCAGAGGAGAACCGAGCGGCGCTGTTTCTTAAAATCTTTCACCAAATACATATCTTTACAAGTCCGACGCTCTATCAAAAAAATCGGTATTTTCGATTATACGTATTTTGTCCGTATCTCTACGGAAAATACCGTTCGAACAGGGACCGAAAACCGACGGTTGGAGCGGATAACGGGGACACTTGCAATCCCGGTCCCGCAGAAACAGAAAAACCGGAAATTAAGTTTTGGCGCTGCGCTTACCTTTCGCTATCTTTGTAGAAAATAGGATGCGCCTCGGAAAACCGGGAACAAGTTCCCGTTTTCTCCCGGCTTTCACTATCTTTGTAGAAGAAAAACGCGGCTCGGACCGACTTGCGAAAGTTGTCTGAAAACGGATCAAAGTACTTCCGAAAAGAATACCGGACCCTTCACCGGACAAAGGCAATATCGGCGAAGGCATGCGACCGGCATAAACGAAACGACACAAGCCAAATGAGCGTAATAGACCTGATCGTCGGACTCCTGATGCTGTGGGCCGTATTCAACGGCTGGCGGCAGGGGCTCATTCTGCAACTCTGCTCGCTCGCAGGCATCGTCCTGGGGGCATGGCTCGGCATCCGCTTCGGTACCGAAGCGGGCGCATTGCTGCATCTGGACGAAGAGTTCGCGGCGGCAGGCGGTTTCCTGGCGGTCTTCGTGGTCGTACTGATCGCGGTGGCGATCGTGGGACGGCTGTTGCGCAAGGTGTTTCATTTCGCAGGCTTCGGCATCCCGGACCATCTGCTGGGTGTCGCGGTATCCGCAGCCAAGACGCTGCTGGTCCTGGGGCTGCTCTTCTCGGCGTTCGAATCTCTGAACAAGGACCATACGCTGGCCGAGGAAAAGACGCTCGACCGGTCGGTATGCTACCGTCCGATGATCCGTCTGGCGGATTCGCTCTTCCCGCTGCTCGAATGGGCCAAAGAGCAGGTATCAATCGATGAACAAGAATTATGGAGCGACAATTCACCGGAACGGTAATCCGCACGACGGGCAGCTGGTACGACGTCCGCACGGACGCCGGGGAAACGGTCAAGTGCCGTATCCGGGGACGCCTGCGTCTGAAAGGCGTACGTTCGACCAACCCCGTAGTCGTGGGCGACCGGGTCGTCTGCGAACGGGACGAAGAGGACGCCGGAGTCATCTGCGAAGTAGTGCCGCGCCGCAACTACATCATTCGCAGGGCCTCGAACCTCTCCAAAGAGTCGCACATCATCGCCGCCAACCTCGACCGAGCGCTGCTGGTCGTGACGCTGTTCTCTCCCGTGACGGCTCCGGAGTTCATCGACCGCTTCCTGGTAACCTGCGAGGCCTACCGCGTACCCGTCACGATTCTGCTGGCCAAAGCCGACCTGGCGGCACAGGATCCCGAAGCCGTAGCCGCATTCAAAGCCACCTATGAAAGCGCCGGGTACTCCGTACTCGAAGTCTCGGCGCTCGACGGCACGGGTATCGAAGCCGTGCGGGAATTACTGAAGGGACACACCACGCTGCTGGCCGGCAACTCCGGAGTGGGAAAATCGACCCTGGCCGGAACCGTCGAGCCGGGGCTGGACATCCGCACGGGCGACATCTCCGAAAGCCATCACAAAGGGCGCCACACCACGACCTTCTCGACGATGTACCCCCTTTCGTCGGGCGGCTACCTGATCGACACGCCCGGTATCAAGGGCTTCGGACTGATCGACATCGCCGACGCCGAACTGTGGCACTACTTCCCCGAGATGATGCGCCTGTCGCCCCGATGCCGCTTCTACAACTGCACCCATGTCCACGAACCGGGCTGCGCCGTGCGCGAAGCCGTAGAACGGGGCGAAATATCTTGGCAGCGCTACGAAAGTTACCTGAAAATGCTCGACGACGATGACAAATACCGCAAATAAACCCCTCGACTGGTACGCGGAACGTACGGCTTACCTCACGGAATTCATGTCCGAAGAGCGGCGGCAGGTGTTGCAACGCACCCTCGACAGCCGCACGCGCTACATGACGATCCTCACCGAAAACACCTACCATGCCCAGAACGCCAGTGCGCTGGTGCGCCACTGCGAAGCCTTCGGCGTGCAGGATATACATACGATCGAAACCCGCTGCAAGTTCAACCCCAACGTCAATATCGTGCGGGGCACGGATAAATGGATCGACCTGCACCGCCACCGCACTACGGCCGAGGCGATCGCCGACCTGAAGGGGCGGGGTTATCGCATCGTGGCGACCACGCCTCACCGCGAAGACAAGACTCCCGAAACGTTCGATGTCGCGGCTTCCCCCTTCGTGCTGGTCTTCGGCACCGAACACGCCGGCATCTCGGACGAGATCGTCGCTGCGGCCGACGAATTTCTCCGTATCCCGATGTGCGGCATGGTCGAGAGCCTCAATGTATCGGCTTCGGCGGCCATTCTGATCTACATGCTCTCGTCCCGGATGCGGGAAACGGTTCCCGACTGGCGTCTGACCGCCGGAGAACGGGCCGAAATCCTCTATCGCTGGACCTTCGCCTCGGTGCGGGACGCCGAAGCGATCCTCCGACGCAAATATCCCGAAGAATACGAAAAACGATGAATACGATACTACGCAAACAATTCCTGGCCCACGTCGGCCAAACCTCGCCCGAGCCCATGATGATCGAGGTGGCGCGGGCAGAAGGCGTTTTTTTCTATACACCCGAAGGCAAACGCTACTACGATCTGGTGGCAGGCGTTTCGGTCAGCAACGTCGGCCATGCCAATCCCCGCGTGGTGGAAGCCGTGCAGCGGCAGGCGGCCGACTACATGCACATCATGGTCTATGGCGAGATGATCGAGCGGCCGCAGGTGCGGTACGCCGCACGCATCGCCGAGCTGCTGCCGGAAGAACTTTCGAGCGTCTATTTCGTCAATTCGGGCGCCGAAGCGATCGAAGGGGCTCTGAAGCTCGCCAAGCGATACACGCACCGCACGGAGCTGGTTTCGATGCGCCGGGCCTATCACGGTTCGACGCAGGGAGCCATGAGCCTGATGGGTGAGCCCGAAGGCGAGGAGTGGAAGGGCGCGTTCCGACCTCTGCTGCCCGATGTGCGGGCGATCGACTTCAACGATTTCGACCAACTGCGACTCATCACCCGCCGCACGGCCTGCGTCGTAGTCGAACCCGTGCAGGGCGAAGCGGGCGTACGGCCCCCGGTTCCCGGATGGCTCGAAGCCCTGCGGCGACGCTGCGACGAGGTGGGTGCGCTGCTCGTTTTCGACGAAATTCAAACCGGGATGGGACGCACGGGCGAAATGTTCGCCATGTGCAAGTACGGCGTCACACCCGACATCGTCTGCCTGGCCAAAGCCTTCGGCGGCGGAATGCCTCTCGGAGCCTTCGCATCGCGCAAAGAGATCATGGACACGCTGCAAACCGCCCCTACCCTGGGGCACATCACCACCTTCGGCGGACATCCGGTCTGCTGCGCAGCGGGACTGGCGGCCCTCGAATATCTGCTGGAAACCGGCACGGTGGAACACGTCGAAGGCAGAGGTGCCCTCTACGAATCGCTGCTGGCGGATCATCCGCAGGTCGTGGAAATCCGGCGCAGCGGCCTGCTGCTGGCCGTCGAACTGGGCTCGTCGGCCAAGATGTTCCGTATGATGGAGCTCTTCAAGGAGGCGGGCATCCTGAGCGACTGGTTCCTCTACTGCGATACGGCGTTCCGCATCTCGCCGCCGCTCACGATCACCGAGGAGGAAGTGCGCGACAGCGCCCGCCTGATCCGCGAATGCCTCGACCGAATCTGACGGCGAATTATCGGCAGTGCTCCAACGAAACAAGCAATATTCAACAGAAATCCCCGGCGCAGCGAATCTGCGCCGGGGATTTCGACTCGAAGGATTCGCTGTTTCAGCAAAACGCTACTGCTCCTTCATCGGCCCGCGAGCTACGGCCGCATCGTAGTCGGCGTTGGTGAAAGTGTAGGTCCAAACCCAATGGGACAAATCGTTTTCCACCGGCATATCCTCCCATACATACTCCTTCTCATTACACGGATTGTAAGGAGCCGCCGGATACTCCTTCGGTCTTGTGAAAACACCGCCGTAAAGCCCGTCATCGAATACAATTTCAATCCCATGCATTACATACAAGTCAGGGAAAGGAGGAGTAACAAATCCGATCATCGTTTTCGAAATGCGCTCTCCGGGCAGCATGGTCTCATCTTCGAACTGACCGTTCACAGTCATCGTAATCCGATGATCGCTGGCATTCACCCAGATAAAATGGCTGATTCCGGGCGGATCCACATCCTCTCCGTTGTCCTTATCACAACCGCACAACCCGAAAAACAGTATCGCAAATAATAACAGTCGCTTTTTCATAATATGGCCTCGTTTTTAATTAAGTATCTTCGTTATCGATCATAGTGTATATATTCCAAAAACGATCGATCGTTTCTGCGTTGTAACCGTGACGCCCCGCATATTGAAT
>ENA-UAOT01000269-UAOT01000269.1-human-gut-metagenome-genome-assembly--contig:-NODE-269-length-27145-cov-6.522997_pt1 | contig 27145 bp, 27 predicted proteins | sample MGYA00243475_ERZ654567 | MGnify/ENA primary metagenome ERZ654567 (study PRJEB26926, sample SAMN06164482) | human gut metagenome | biome: ENVO:00009003; feature: ENVO:2100002; material: ENVO:00002003... | reverse complement strand
GAGATGCAGCGTAGTCTCGTGGGCTCGGAGATGTGTATAAGAGACAGATATAGTAATTTAAAGTTAATATCTTAAATCCGTTGAGCAAAAGTAAGTAGCTTGTATGGAATGTTTCAGAGAGCTGATGTATGGTGTGAATCAGTACATGAAATTCAGGTGAATGGGTTTGTGAGGAGCAGTGTGAAATCTTTACAGAAAGTATCACTCGCCGCGTGTTCCTGCGTTAGTGTGACTGGGTATTGATTTCAAGGCTTATTGCCGAGAATGCGTACTTGTGAGCCGGCGTTTATAATCGTCGGGAAATTGGGTGGCACCACGGTTCTATCGTCCCATAGCGTTAAGCTATTGTGACGGCAGGACTTTTTTTATTGCCTTTTTTCGGGCAGAATAAAACTGATAATCTTCCCTATCATTCGTCACAAATAAATTTTCAGGAGGTTTTTATTATGTATCCGTCAATTGAACAGGTAAAAGATTTATTAAAAGACTACAAAACAGTACCGGTTTTTTATGAGCTTCTCGTAGATTCCTTTACTCCCGTTCAGCTTTTCAATTGTCTGCACGAAAGCTATGAAAACTGTTTTATTCTTGAATCGGTTGACAGCAAGGATCAATGGGGAAGATATTCATATATCGGAATCAATCCCAAAGTGCGGTATACGCTTAAAGACCATACAGCTGTTATCAAAGAGCAGGGAAAAGAACCTGTAAGCATAAGCACTGACGACCCTATCAGTTTCTTTTCAGATATTATAGAACAGCATAAAGCTCCTAAATTCAACGGCAGACCTAAGCTGACCGGAGGACTTATAGGATACTTCGCTTATGATATGGTGAGATATTTTGAAAAAACACTGGCTGAACCGCCTGCTGATGATCTGAATATGCCCGATGCCGATATGCATTTGTTCGATGAGCTTGTCGCTTATGACCATCTAAGCAATAAGGCTGTTATTATACTGAATATAAACGCTTCCGATAATCTTGAAGAAAAGTATGCATCATGCGAAAGGCGCAAAGATGAAATTATCGGGGTTCTGCACAGCTTTCAGCCGAAGCCCGTTAGTATCAGTTCGGATAATGTAAATATCAATATCAGATCAAATATTTCAAAAGAAGATTATCTAAAAAACGTTGAAAGATCCAAAGAATATATCAGAAACGGAGACATTTTTCAGATAGTTCCGTCTCAGCGTTTTGAAATTGACAACCCTCCCGACAGCTTTGACGTATACAGAATGCTTCGTTCCACCAATCCGTCTCCGTATCTTTACTATTTCAGCAGCAAGGAGTACTCGATTGCAGGAGCGTCACCGGAAATGCTTGTTTCTGTCAACGACAGAACAGTAATAACCCGTCCCATTGCCGGAACGATAAAACGCGGTGAAACAATGGAAGAAGACATCAGAAATGAAGCCGCACTCATCAGCGATCCAAAGGAACGCGCTGAACACACAATGCTGGTAGATCTCGGACGAAACGACATTGGTAAGGTTTCAGAGTTCGGTTCAGTAAATGTAACGGATTATATGATAGTAGAGCGGTATTCAAAAGTAATGCATCTTGTTTCAAACGTAAAGGGAACGCTCAGGAAAAACAAAAAACCACTGGACGCTCTTATGGCTCTGCTTCCCGCAGGAACGCTTTCAGGTGCTCCTAAGGTAAGAGCTATGGAAATTATCGACGAGCTGGAAACAGTAAGGCGCGGACTTTACGGAGGAACGGTAGGATATCTTGCGTTCGACGGCAGTATTGATACCTGTATTGCAATAAGAACCGTACTTTTCATAAACGGAAAAGCTTATGTTCAGGCAGGAGGAGGAGTAGTTGCAGACAGCATACCGGAAAATGAATATGAAGAGTCAGTCAATAAAGCGAAAGCCGTTATAAACGCCATTGAAGAAGCAGCAAAATTATGATGAGGTATTTCTAGTATGAATAAAGAAATTATTTTAACAGGCGACAGACCGACAGGAGCGCTTCACCTAGGGCATTATGTAGGCTCGCTAAAAAAACGAATCCAGATGCAGAATACCGGAAATTATCATCCTTTTGTAATGATAGCCGACTTGCAGGCGCTTACCGACAACGCTGATAATCCTGAAAAAATCAGACAGAACATTCTTGAGGTAACGCTTGATTATCTTGCAGTCGGTCTTGATCCGGCTGTTACAGCTATTTTTGTTCAATCTCATGTCCCTGCCCTCTACGAGCTGCCCATGTACTATTCAAATCTTGTTACATTAGCCAGACTTGAAAGAAACCCTACTATAAAGAATGAAATAAAGCTGAGAAATTTTGAAAGAGATCTTCCCGTCGGCTTTATGACCTATCCTATCAGCCAAGCTGCGGACATTACCGCTTTTAAGGCAAAATACGTTCCTGTAGGAGACGATCAGCTTCCTATGCTGGAGCAGACAAGAGAAATTGTTTCAAGCTTTAACAGAATTTATAAATGTGATGTTCTGGTAGAACCTGAAGCGGTTCTTCCGGACAGCGAAAGCTGCAGCAGACTGCCCGGTACTGACGGAAATACAAAAATGAGTAAATCACTTGGCAATTGTATTTTTCTTAAAGATGATGAAAACACTGTTAGTCAAAAAATCATGGATATGTATACAGATCCTTTGCATATAGGCGTAAACGATCCGGGACACACTGAAAATAATCCCGTATTCAGCTACCTGGACGCTTTCTGCACAGATGAGGTTTTCGCAGAGTATATGCCCGAATATCAGAATCTTTCTGAAATGAAGGAACATTACCGCCGCGGAGGTCTCGGCGATATAAAATGCAAGAAACTCCTTAATAATGTAATGCAGGAATTTCTAGCTCCTATCAGAAAACGAAGGCAGGATTATGAAAAGAATAAAACATATCTGCTGGAAATTCTTAAAAAAGGTACAGATCACGCAATTGAGATTTCGAGCCGGACTGTTTCGGAAATAAGAGCCGCAATCGGTATTGACTATTTCACCGACAAATCCTTTACCGATAAATTTGTAAAATAAAATAAACAGGAGGACGCAGCAATGATCTTATTAATTGACAACTACGACAGCTTTACCTACAATCTATATCAGGCAGTCGGCGTATTATATCATGATATAAAAGTAGTGCGTAACGATGAAATAACATTAAGTGAAATTGAGCAAATGGATCCGCAGGCTATAATTATTTCCCCCGGCCCATGCTATCCGGCTCAGGCAGGTATCTCAGTAAAAGCAATCAGGAAATTCAGCGGAAAGATCCCGATCTTAGGCGTTTGTCTTGGACATCAGGCTATAGCTGAAGCCTTCGGAGGAAAAATCATTCATGCAAAAGAACCTCTCCACGGCAAACAGACTGATATAAAGATCAATACCTCCGCCCCACTGTTTACAGGACTACCGGAAGAGATCACAGCCGCAAGATACCATTCGCTTATCGTAGACAGCGTAACTCTTCCCTCCTGTCTTTCGGTCATAGCCGCCGATGATAATTCGCAGATAATGGCGCTGCGGCATAAGGATCATCCTACCTACGGAGTTCAGTTTCATCCTGAGTCTATTTTAACAGATGCCGGTGAAAGCATTATCTCAAACTTTCTAAATAATATTGCCGGAATAAAGACAAATTTATCAAAAGCGCCCTCAATACCTGCGGCTAAAAGAACCGAGCTTAAAGACTGTCTGAAAAAGGTCGTTGACGGACAATCGCTTACCGAAGACGAGGCTTACAAGGCTATGGATATAATTATGAGCGACCGGGCAACCGAAGCGCAGATAGCTACTCTTCTTACGGCAATGCGTATGAGAGGGGAAACTATAGAGGAAATCACCGGCTTTGCAAAGGTAATGCGTCAGAAAATGGCGGTAGTCAGCCCCGATACTCCTGTATTGGACATCGTAGGAACAGGAGGAGATCTTTCAAACAGCTTCAATATTTCTACAACTGCTTCCTTTGTAATAGCAGGAGCAGGACAGAAGGTAGCTAAACACGGCAACAGAAGCGTTTCCTCAAAAAGCGGAGCCGCAGACGTTCTCGAAGCGCTCGGAGTAAAAATAACGTCTACTCCCGCCAAAGCCGAAGCCTGTCTGAACGAAGTAGGCTTGTCGTTTCTTTTCGCTCAAAGCTACCATTCTGCAATGCGTTTCGTAGGGCCTGTAAGAGGACAGATAGGAGTAAGAACGGTATTCAATATACTTGGACCTCTTGCAAATCCGGCAAAAGCAGATTACATGGTTCTGGGAGTATACGACCCTTCACTGCTTGAAACAATGGCAAAGGTTCTGATGAATTTGGGAATAAAACGTGCGTTGCTTATTTACGGAAATGACAATCTTGATGAATTTTCAATTTCCGCCCCAACTACCGTATGCGAAGTAAAGGAAGGAAAAATCATAAAATATGAAATATCTCCTACAGACTTCGGTCTAAGGATCGGCAGCAAAGCTTCGATAGTAGGCGGAAACGCAATGGAAAACGCCAAAATCACCCTTGGAATACTAAGCGGAGCGATCAAGGATTCAAGAAGAGATATAGTTCTCCTCAACGCAGGAGCTGCGCTCTATGTTTGCGGAGCTGCCGAAACGATCGGAGAAGGAATCGAAAAATCCAGAGAATCTGTTGAAAGCGGAAGGGCGCTTGATAAACTGCACGAGCTTGCAGCGTTTACAAACCGAGCCTGAACGGAAGGAGCCAATAATGATACTCGATGATATAATTATAAAAAGAAAAATACAGCTTGAGCAAGAAAAAAGCAGAATTTCCCCCGACGAGATGAAAAAACTTGCCGAACGCTCGGAAATGCCTGTTATCTCGTTTTCAAAAGCATTAAAAAAAGACAGACTGGCGGTTATATGCGAAGTGAAGAAAGCAAGTCCCTCAAAAGGTATCATAAAATCTGATTTTGATCCGGTATATACAGCTGCGGAATATGAAAAAGCGGGAGCTGACGCTATCTCATGTCTTACAGAGGAATCTTACTTCAAAGGCTCGTCTGAATATCTGAGTAAAATACGCAGCACAGTAAAGCTGCCGATCCTGCGTAAGGATTTCATATTCGACAGCTACCAGATATACGAGGCGAAATATATAGGAGCGAACGCTGTACTGCTTATTGCCGCAGTCCTCTCATCAGCTGAGATCGACTATCTTAATAAGCTTGCTTTATCACTTGGCCTTGAATGTCTAGCAGAGGTTCATAACGAGGAGGAGCTTGATAAAATTTCCTGCATGAATATCAATATTATCGGAATAAACAACAGAAATCTGAAAACCTTTAAGGTTGATTTAAATACTACAGAAAGACTTAAAGAAAAGGTCTCATCTGAAAAAATACTTGTTTCGGAAAGCGGAATAAAAACCAATTCCGATATGAAGCTTGTACGCTCTCTTGGTGCGGACGCCGTTCTTGTAGGAGAAACGCTTATGCGAAGCGGTAATATAAGCAAGACCCTTACTTCTCTGAGGGAGGGCGTTTAAATGGTAAAAATCAAAGTCTGCGGTATGCGCAGGGCTGATGATATACATTACATCAACAGATACCGTCCCGATTACGCAGGCTTCATTCTTTCAGACGGCTTTAAAAGAACAGTAGAATTTGGTGCATTCTGTAAACTTGAAAGCTGTCTTGATCGGGATATAAAGCGTGTCGGCGTTTTTGTTAATGAACCGCCTGAAAATATATTGAAATATTACTCAGATATGCTTGATATTATACAGCTTCACGGTGACGAGGACCGCTCATATATTTCAAAGCTTTCCGAAAGCTGTAGCTGCGAGATATGGAAAGCGGTAAGAGCGCGGACATCAGCTGAAATTGAAGCCGCCTGCGAGCTTCCCGTACGCAAGCTGGTAATAGACAGCTACTCACAGTCAGCTTACGGAGGAACAGGACAACGTGTGGATGCTGAAATTATCAAGAATGCGAAAATCACAAAGCCGTTCTTTCTAGCCGGAGGTCTTAGCCCGGAAAATATTATTCAGGCTGTTGACGATATTCAGCCTTACGGAGTAGATTTTTCAAGCTCCGTAGAAACTGACGGATATAAAGACGAAGAAAAAATAAAAAAGATATTTGAACAGCTTAAAAAATTAAATGAAAGAGGGATATAAATGAGTGAGATCGGAAGATTCGGCGAATACGGAGGACAGTATGTACCGGAAACCGTTATGAACGCCGTACACGAACTGGAAGCCGCCTACAGCAAATACAAAAACGACCCGGAATTTATCAGGGAGCTTAAAACGCTTTACAGAGATTATGCCGGCAGGCCGTCTATGCTGTATTATGCCGACAAGATGACAAGGGATCTTGGAGGAGCAAAAATTTATATAAAGCGGGAGGATCTGAACCACACCGGCTCTCATAAAATAAACAATGTTTTGGGACAGATCCTGCTTGCCAAAAAGATGGGTAAAAAGCGTATTATTGCAGAAACCGGAGCAGGACAGCACGGCGTTGCAACGGCAACCGTCTGCGCTTTATTCGGACTAGAATGTGAGATCTATATGGGCTCTGAGGATACAAGGCGTCAGTCGCTCAATGTTTACAGAATGAATCTGCTGGGGGCAAAGGTCCATGCTGTAGACAGCGGTACGGCAACATTGAAGGACGCCATAAACGAAGCTTTCAGAGATTGGTGTACAAACGTTGAAACCACCTTTTACTGTATAGGCTCGGTAATGGGACCTCATCCATACCCTGAAATGGTAAGGGATTTTCAGAAGATCATTTCTGAAGAGATCAAAGCTCAGATAACCGAAAAGGAAGGCAGACTTCCCGACTGTGTTGTAGCCTGCGTAGGCGGCGGCTCAAATGCAATGGGAGCTTTTTATAATTTTATTGAGGATAAGCAGGTACGTCTGGTCGGAGCGGAAGCGGCAGGCAGAGGCGTAGATACAGGTCTTCACGCCGCAACTATGGCTAAAGGAACAACAGGAATCTTCCATGGAATGAAATCGCTGTTTCTTCAGAACGAATACGGTCAGATCGACCCCGTATACTCGATTTCAGCAGGGCTGGATTATCCGGGAGTAGGCCCTGAACACGCTTATCTGAGATCTGTCGGACGCGCTGAATATGTAAGCATTACCGATGAGGAAGCTGTCTGCGCATTTGAATACCTGTCCAAAACCGAGGGTATTATACCTGCAATTGAATCGTCCCACGCAGTAGCCGCTGCTTTGAAAATTGCTCCGAAAATGAACAGAGATCAGATATTAGTAATTAATCTTTCAGGAAGAGGCGATAAGGACGTATATTCCGTCGCCCGCTACAGGGAGGTAGAAATAAATGAAGAATAGAATAGACATATGCTTTGAGCAGCTTAAAAAAGATAATAAAAAAGCACTTATAACATTTATAACAGCAGGCGATCCGGACATGGAAACGACCGAAAGATGCGTTCTTTCTATGTTTGAAAACGGCTCGGATATAGTTGAACTGGGAGTTCCGTTTTCTGATCCGATAGCCGAGGGTCCGACTATTCAGAAAGCCAGTATGCGTTCGCTGGAAAACGGAACTACGCTGGATAAGATATTTGATGCCGTTAGATCCATACGAAAGAAAACAGATAAGCCGATACTTCTTATGATGTATGTAAATACTATTTTCAGATACGGTACTGAAAGGTTTTTCAGGCTTTGCTCGGACTGTGAGATCGACGGAGTAATAGTACCCGACCTGCCTTTTGAAGAACGGGGGGAAATTATGCCTTATGCTGATAAATACGGCATATATTCTATAAATCTTGTCGCGCCTACCTCTCATGAAAGAGTAAAAATGATAGCAAAGGAGTCGAAGGGATTTCTTTATATCGTATCCTCTCTCGGAGTTACCGGAAAGAGAAACGAGTTTTCCACTGATTTCAGCGAGCTTACAGCGCCTCTGCAAAGTTCCGAAATAACCTGCCCTGCTTGTATAGGCTTCGGAATATCGAACGCCGAACAGGCTGAGCATATATCTTCCTACTGCGACGGCGTGATAGTAGGAAGCGCTGTAGTAGATGTGGCTGCGGAATACGGCAAAGAATCACCAGAAAAGGTAGGAGAGCTGATCAAAGCTCTGAAGTCAAAAATAGCATGATACTTAAAATAAAAAATCCGTTTGACGAAGTAATGTCAAACGGATTTTTTTATAACAGATATATTATGAAATTCCCAGGAAGTCAAGATACTGCTTATCAGGCATATTTGAAACCGAGCCTTCCTTCAGTTCTCCGCCGTCCGCAAGTCGGTACTGTACTATAAGCTCCTTTTTGCCTGAATCATTAGTTCTTACAGACCAGCCGACATCAGGAATTATTCCTCTTATGCCTTTATTGGTAATAGTTTTTCTTATGCCCTTCTGTTTAAGAGTAAAAAATTTAAGTTCAATATCCTCACCGTAAGGCTCAACATAAATCTTGACCGCACCCTTATCGCTGTCCTGCACGTCTACAAGATAAAATTTATATTTTCCGTCGGGCGAAATAGCGTTTTTCTCATCAGTTACTTCCGCTAGCTTTTCTGCCTGATCGCTGTACCTGCTGTAAACCTTTCCGGAAGGATCTATATTCATATCCAGTACGGTTTCAACGGAAGAACCTCCGAAAAGCATATTCAGCACAAAATAAGCAACAAGTCCGAGTACATAAAGCAGAAGATATATAGTTCCCATAATTACCTTTACATTTTCGTTATTGCCTGCCGCAAAAAACATTACAATAGCAACAATAAAAGGCGGAATTATCAGCACCCATATGCCCATATTGAACAGTATCATAAAAAACACTACCGGAAGCATAAGCACGCTCAGAAGCTTAGTGATAGGCTGATTTCTAGTATAAAGCATAAGAATAAGGAATACAAGACTTGCGAAGGTATAAATCAGAAAAAAAGATGCCTGCATTCCTTCCGCAAATTCAAGCTTATAGAGAAAGGTTGCATATGTCAGCAGCACTATTACAGCAAAATACGCTACATTGAAAATTGAAACACAGCGTTTCACCCATATATTAGACAGAACGTCCTTCATCTGAAAATCCTCCTAGATATATCTCCGTTTTTTGCTTCGGACTTTTTCAGTCCTTACACATATAAATAATTTTATACTATTCTGATCGAAAAATCAAGCGGTTTTAGCCTTATCCGCCATTTTCTATATATATTGGACTTTACCGCTGAGATACCGCAGTATTTTTGTACAATTTTACGATCTCAGTTGAGAATAAGCTCTTCTCCGCCGGTTAATCCGCTGAGGATCTCAACTCTTTCTCCGTCCTCTATTCCAAGCTCAACATCCTGCTCAACCTTAACTCCGTCTATAAGCAGATTTACAAAGGTTCTCTCCCCGATTGTCTTAACGGCTTTTTTGGAAACTACGACAGTATCAAGCCTCGAATAAACGTCAAAGCAGACCTGTATTTCTCCGAAATCAAAAAGCTCTCCGTCTTCATCGGGAGTTATAACATAAATATATGTGGAATATTCACCGTTTTCGTTGCGGATTATATCCGTAACTGTGCCGCCGCACGAATTAGCTCCCTGTTCAAGCAGTACCTTAGTGCCGAAATTTACGTTATTAAGCGGATTATCATATATCTCACAGCAAAGATATTCCTGTGATCTGTCGGCGGCAAAACCAAAAATCTGCCCCTTATTAACATATGAATATACGTTAAGCTCCTGCCTGCGGTCATCGCCTGTCATAATATTAAATACTCCGTCGCAGGGAGCGTATACGTTATAGTCGTCGAGAGAGGATACAAGATGGTCGTATTCAAGCTGCTGTATTTCCAGATCTATCTGAGCAAACTTTATTTCATCAGCTGAACCGCCGTTTGTCCTCAGGGTTTCAAGGGTTTTCTCTGCCTGTTTTAGATATACCTCTTTTTCCTCTATCTGCTCCTGAAGATCGTCAGTATTCAAAGCGCAAAGCAGATCTCCTTTTTTTACCTCGGTGTCTGTTTCGACATTCAATGTTTCGATCTGTCCGCTCGCTTTGAACGACACAAATTCATAGTACGGGTATCCGTAGCTGCCTTTCTGGTAATACTTTTCAGATATATCGGATACTTCAGCTCTTTCGGTCTTATATGTTACGTCCTTGGTTTCAAGTATCGGAACTGCGATCTCTTCTTTCTCTCCGCTTATTCCGCAGGATGAGAAGGCTGTCGCCGTTAATACAGCGGCAAATAAAATCAAAAGCTTTTTCATAAAAAACTCCAATCAAAATACACAATACAAAATGCGTTCTATTTTATTTTATCATTTTTTCTGAAAAAGTGCAAGGAACTTGATCTTATATTGTATACCTGCACAACAATACACACAAATATTTAGACATATTAACTATTACAGATCCAAAAAACGCGCAATAATCTCATTGGACACCAAAAAGCCCTCAGGAGTGAGATATATCCGTTCTCCATTGAATATACACAACCCGTGCTTTTCTAGAACGCCTGCCTGTTCTGCCGCTTTATACGCAATATTATTTCCTCCAAGCTCCGCTATCCTGCTTATAAGTACGCCCCTTTTCAGTCTAAGTCCGAGCATAATGTATTCCTCAAGCTTATTCGGAGATTCTTCGGTGATTTCCTTTGACTGCTGCCTGCTTTCAATAAATGATTCTATGTCGTCAGGACACTTATACCTCTTTCCGCAGAAAAAAGAATGTGACGCAGGTCCGATACCTATATATTCCTCTCCCTGCCAGTATTTAAGATTATGACGGCTTTCCATTCCCGGCTTTGCAAAATTTGAGATCTCATACTGCATAAATCCTCTGTCTTCAAGAATATTAATCATATTCAGATACATATCGCTCATAAGCTCGTCGTCGGCTGCTGAGCTTTTGACTTCAGCGCAGTTATACGGCGTATTCTCTTCTATTTTCAGCATATAAGCAGAAATATGGGATACAGGCAGACTGCTTATACGCTCTACGCTGTATCTAAGAGAATCAAGCGACTGTCCGCACAGTCCCAGCATTATATCACAGGATATATTGTTATACCCGGCTTTGACTGCACCGTTAACAGCTATACAGGCTCTTTCAAAGGTATGAAGCCGACCCAAGCCTTTAAGCTCTGAATCGTCCGCCGACTGCACTCCGAAGGACAGCCTGTTTACTCCGGCTGAACGGTAATCATAAAGCTTTTCATAATAAGAAGAGGACGGATTGCACTCTATTGTAATTTCAGGATTCAACAGATTAAAACTTTTATCCGCAGCACTTAAAATGCTGTTTATCTGCTCCGCAGTAAGAAGGGACGGTGTTCCTCCTCCGAAATAAATCGTATCAGCGCTCAGACAGTATTCCGCATAACTTTCAATATTCCGCAGAACAGCGTTTACATATGCATTTGCAGCTTCCGCACTCCACCTGACCGAATAAAAATCGCAGTAAGGACATTTTCTAAGACAAAACGGAACGTGAATATAAATACCCGTCATTTGCTTTCTTCGCCGTCTTTAAAAGCGTCCTCTATATACAAAGCCGCCTTTTCACTGTTGCCGCGTATATGTCTTACGGCCGCGCATACACCGTACTTGGCAAAGCAAACAGCAAACATCCCCAGAAGTATAAGAGCCGCATAAAGTACGAACCACATCTGTTCTTCAAGACCAAGCTGAAAGTAGACGGAACGGCTTCCTATAAAGCTTACCGCTGCTGGATGTATTATTACATAGCAGATAAGTCCCAGTATTCCGCTGTAGGCAAGACAGGCAGCGATCCCTACGGCTGCTGCTCTGAATTTCAGCATTGAGAACTTTATCCCTGCAAATACTGACCAGCATATCAGCAGCAAAACCGCAAAAGTCCTGGAAGCGTTTGCGTATACCTCATAAATCAACGGAAGCAAAACAGCTCCGCCAAGTCCGAATATAAGCGAGTATTTCATTGATTTCGGCAAATCGTTCATATTGAGTCCTTTCTTTATCTTCTGTTATAAAAATATGTCTGAGCAAATTATAAGAACAGCAATAAGCAAAGGGCAGGAAATAATTCCGGCGGCTACTGCGGCTGCGGCGTTTTTATCATATACACAGTGTTTTCTGGTACAAAGATACAAAGTTGATTCCCTGCCGGCTCTGTAAAGCCTGCCGCGCATTATTACCTCGCACGGGAACGCATTGGGATATTCTTGTCCGTCCACAAGATAAAAAGCAGCGTCAAAGCGGTTCTTTTCTTCCTTTGCAATACGCAGAAACACCCCTTTGCTGCGCTTTGACGTAAGTATATTATAAAGGCTGAAAATAAAAAACAATGTCATGGCTGCGGTTATGATAAACAAGGCCGCAAGCAGGATCTCAGATAAAATTTTCAGACTTACTCCAAGACACAGACAAAGAACCAATATTACTGCGGCGGCAACAGCAATTTCCATAAATATCTCCTTTTATATCTGCGGCGTTCAGCGTATATGTTTTCTTATCCATGCGCCATTATTCTTTTTGTATTTCACCGCACAGAAAACTCCTCCGAAAAGTACAAGACCCAGCAAGTCAACAGCAATACTTCTGAAGACCTCGATATGATAGCTATTGTAAAAATAATATACTATCTGCCAGTAAGCCTGCGACATATCAGGAGCAAATACTCTGTCGATCCAGAAATATAATACTGCCGCACCTATTCCTGCCGATAAGAAATAATACATCACATGACGTGCAAATTCAGTCGCATTATTTGCAGCAAAGCTGAAAAAGAAAATAAGCTCATAAACGACCCACAGACCGTATTTTATATAGGTATTAAAATAATATGCGGTTTCAGTGCTTGCACAGTAAAAATAAGCGTACCAGCAGCCGCAAAAATATAAAGCGGTAACCAGAACTGCCCAGAGCGGAGCAAGCTTATGAAATAAATTCTTGTTTTTCAAAAGCAAAGCCATTTTTTACTCCTATCTAAAATCTATTAAAGTTTTCCGCTGTCAAACAGGCATAAAGGAAAGCAAGATCAGAGATGAAGAAAATACCGTCCAAAAGATCAAAGCTGTCTTTCTCAGAAAGCTTTCAAAAAAAGACGGATACACTTTTTCCTTATCACCGCCTTTGAGCCTGGTAATAAAACTTTTCCAGGAGAATGTCCTATAAAGAAAACCCTTAAACACAACCGATATTATGATAAGAAGATCTAAAGCAGACAGATAAAGACTATTTACTATATCAGCCTTTTTGAACAAAGTAGAAACGATCAGGTAAAGTATACTCTGAACTGCAAGTATCAGGCACAATACAAGCTCTGCTCTGTCAGGCGAAAGATCTACGGCACGACTGCTCATTCTTTTTAGATTTCTTTTTAACTTCTTATACGTAACATTATCATCGGATTCTAAAATGCACCCGCAGTCGGGGCATATGTACTTTGTTTCTGCAAAGATCCCTTCACATTTGGGACAAATTTTCATTTTCATATCTGTTTCCCCTATGCAGGATTATTTACTAATCTGACAATTAATCGTCAAGCTTCAGCACCGACATAAACGCCTCCTGTGGAACTTCGACAGAACCTAATTGGCGCATTCTCTTTTTGCCCTCTTTCTGCTTTTCAAGCAGCTTCTTTTTTCTGGTAATATCTCCTCCGTAACACTTTGCAAGCACGTCCTTACGCATTGCCTTTACGGTTTCTCTGGCAATTACTTTTCCTCCGATCGCCGCCTGTATAGGCACTTCAAATAGCTGTCTCGGGATATTTTCTTTCAGCTTCTCGGCAATTCTTCTTCCTCTGGCATATGCCTTATCAACATGAACAATAAAGGAAAGTGCGTCTACGACCTCGCCGTTAAGAAGAATATCCAGCTTAACGAGCTTGCTGGGCGAATAGCCTTTCATTTCATAATCGAAAGAAGCGTAACCCTTGGTATGGGATTTCAGTGCGTCAAAAAAGTCATAAACTATCTCATTCAGCGGCAGCTCATAATGCAGCTCTACACGGGTTTCATCAAGATAGGTCATATTTTTGAAAACTCCCCGCCTGTCTTGACAAAGCTCCATAATATTTCCCACAAACTCCGAGGGGGTAAGAATATCGGCTTTTACCATAGACTCCTCCGCAGAAGCGATAAGCGCAGGATCGGGATAATTGGTAGGATTATCTATATAAACAGTGCTGCCGTCGGTAAGATTTACCTTATAAATAACCGACGGAGCGGTAGTAATAAGGTCAAGATTATATTCTCTTTCAAGCCGTTCCTGAATTATCTCCATATGAAGCAGTCCAAGAAAGCCGCAGCGGAAGCCGAAACCGAGAGCAACTGACGTTTCAGGCTCATATGACAGCGACGCATCGTTAAGCATAAGCTTTTCAAGGGCGTCCCTAAGATCGGGATACTTTGCTCCGTCCGCAGGATATATTCCGGAATAAACCATAGGATTTACTTTTTTATAGCCTGCAAGCGGCTCAGAGCAGGGGCAGTCGGCATTCGTTACGGTATCACCGACCTGAGTATCTCCTATATACTTTATCGAAGCGGCAATATAGCCTACCTCGCCGGCATGAAGCTCTCCAACAGGAACCAGATCGGTAGCGCCCATATAGCCTATCTCAGTAGTCTGGAACTCTGCGCCTGTCGCAATAAGCTTAATTTTATCGCCAACCCTAACGTGACCTTCTTTTACTCTTACAAAAATAATTACGCCTTTATAGGAATCGTAATAGCTGTCAAAGATAAGCGCTTTAAGCGGAGAGGATTCACTGCCCTTAGGGCATGGAATATCCTTGATTACCCTCTCTAAAACCTCATGAATATTGATTCCCATTTTTGCGGAAACTCTCGGCGCATCCATAGCAGGAATACCGATCACATTTTCGACCTCGGCACAGACCCTTTCAGGATCGGCTGACGGAAGATCGATCTTATTAACGACCGGAACGACCTCAAGATCATGTTCTATAGCAAGATATGTGTTTGCAAGCGTCTGAGCCTCTATTCCCTGAGAAGCGTCCACGACAAGCACCGCCCCCTCGCATGCGGCAAGAGAACGAGATACCTCATAGTTAAAGTCAACATGACCAGGGGTATCTATCAGATTAAACACATAGTCTTCACCGTTATCGGCATGATAATTCAGACGGACAGCACGAGCCTTTATAGTAATTCCGCGTTCGCGCTCAATATCCATATTATCAAGCAGCTGATTTTCCATATCGCGCAGAGCTACAGTTTCGGTCTGTTCCAATATTCTGTCGGCAAGCGTGGATTTTCCGTGGTCTATATGGGCTATTATACAGAAATTTCTGATATTTTTCTCATTCATTTATTGTATTTCCTCTCTGAGATAAGTATACTATTCCATTATAGTTTATTATAGCATGGAATGAATTGAAAGTCAAATTCTGCTGACGTATTTTATGTTCCGCGGAGGAATAACTTCTTTAGTCTTTTCAGCAGTTGACAATACCCTTAATATATAGTATAATTTAATAAGTATATGTCGAATTTTATATATTGGGTGATAGGTTATGATAAAGGATATTCAGCAGCTGATCATTGAGCTGAAAAGGGAAAAGGATATTTGTATTCTGGCGCACAGCTATCAGGCACGGGAGATAGTCGAAATCGCAGATTTTACAGGAGATTCATATAAGCTCAGCGTTGACGCTTCAAAGGTCAAAAACAAGAATATTTTATTCTGCGGAGTTCATTTTATGGCTGAAACAGCTAAAATGCTTTCTCCGGACAAAAGGGTCTTTCTTGCGAATCCTATGGCAGGCTGTCCTATGGCGGAGCAGATGGAACCTGAAATGATAAAAGCGATCAAAGAACGAGAGCCTGACAGAAAAGTAGTCGCATATATAAATACGACCGCAAGGTTAAAAGCCGTATGCGACGTTTGCGTAACATCCTCGTCGGCTGTAAAGATAGTAAAGGCTATGGACGCAGAAAAAATTCTGTTTATACCCGACTGCAACCTAGGAGCGTTCGTTCAGAAAAATGTACCTGAAAAGGATATAAAGCTTTTGCAGGGCGGCTGTCCTGTCCACGCTGCAGTTGATCCAAGTGAAGTAAAGGAAGCCAGACGCCTGCACCCTGATGCACTTGTGCTGGTTCACCCGGAATGCGTTCCCGCAGTTTCGGAGCAGGCTGATTATGTCGGCTCTACCGCCGGAATAATGAGCTTTGCCAAAAATTCAGAAGCAAAGGAATTTATAATAGGAACAGAGATAAGTATTGCGGAGCATTTACAGTATGAATGTCCGGAAAAGAAATTTTATATTCTTTCCAAAAAAATTCTCTGTCCCAACATGAAGCTTACGACGCTAATGGACGTTTATAATTCATGCTTAGGAATCGGCGGCGGAGATGCATTTGAAATACTTATGACAGCTGAAGAAATTGCAGAATCAAGAGTATGTATCGACGAAATGCTCAGATTAGGAGAATGATATTAAAATATTCTCGGCTGACAGATACGTCTGTATCAGCAGATCAACGGAAAAATAGGGCGGTAGCAATTCTTTGCTTCCGCCCTTCTCCATATATAATCATATTTCTGCTGCTGATGTTTATATTTAAAACTATTTCTGAACGTTGAGGAATACTGAAAATACAGTGCCCCTTCCCTTCTGCGACTCAACTCTTATCGTTCCGCCGCAAAGCTCTACTATTCTTTTAACAACAGGAAGTCCCAGACCGTTGCCCTCTGAAGAATGAGCGGAATCTCCCTGATAAAACCGTTCAAATATATGATTGATAGTGTTTTCGTCCATACCTTCGCCGCAGTCACATATATCTATCCGTATTTTATTATCTTTTACAGAAGTACATACTGTAATTGTGGTATTTTGAGGACTGAATTTAATTGAATTATTCAAAATATTGACCCAGACCTGAGAAAGCATTTCCTGATTGCCGTTGTAAAGAACAGGCTCAAGTTCTATATCAAACTCAATATTTTTCTTTGACCACTGTTTTTCGAGCAGAAGAATACAGCTTCGTATCTGTTCGTCAAGATAAAAATCCGCAGTATCGGTTATAAACTGCTGATTTTCAAATTTGTTCAAAAGAAGTATATTTGAAGAAAGATTTGTAAGACGCTTTGATTCGGAAATTATTATATCTATGTATTCCCGCTTTTTATCCTCCGAAAGGCTGTCCTTTTTAAGCTGTTTTGCAAACCCCTGAATTGAAACTATTGGAGTCTTGAACTCATGGGAAAAGCTGTTTATGAAGTCCTCACGGAACATTTCGATACCGTTCAGCTCCTCGACCATGCAGTTAAAGCTTTTTACCAGCTCGTCTATTTCTCCGTAGGTTTCCTTTCTTGAAACCCGAACGGAAAAATCGCCGCTTTCAACCTTTTTCATCGCCTTCTGCATATCGTTAATAGGCTTAAGTATTGAGCGTGTTGCAAATACTGATAGAAAAGTACCTATCACAACGCTGACGCAGAGCGCTATAAACATCATCACCAGCGGCGCCTCGAATCTATTGGGAAAATGCCCGAAATGCCTGAAAAGAATTACTGAAATAAAGGTCAGTATACCCGCAATTATCATTATAGAAAATACAAGCAGTACAGCGCAGAAATTGATAGAGCGGTGCTTTTTGAACAGCAGCCTGTCTACAGAGCGTTTATTCACCTGTTTTCACCGCCTTATAACCCAATCCTCTGACGGTAACTATCTCAAAATCGAAGTTGTCTTTAAATCGCTCCCTCAGCCGATTAACGTGTACGTCTACCGTTCTTTCGTCGGTATCAGACGCCATATCCCATATCTCGTCCATAAGCTGACGTCTTGTGAATATTTTATTTGGGTATGAAAGAAGCTTATATATAAGCATAAATTCCTTTAAAGGCAGCTCTGTTTTCTGCGCGCCGTGTATAACTGTCAGAGTATCGTAATCAAAAACGGTATCTCCAGCGGTTACTTTATGGTCGTTTGCAATCTGCGATCTTCTCAGCAGCGCAGATATTCTCAGCAGCATTTCTTCCTCGTCGACAGGCTTTACCATATAATCGTCCGTACCGATTATAAAGCCCTTCTTCTTGTCGCTGATAGCTTCCTTGGCGGTTACCATAAGTATCGGAATATTGCAGTCCGCACTTCTCAGCTGTTTAGTAAGCTCGTAGCCGTCCATTCTTGGCATCATTATATCCATTATGATAAGATCAATATGCTTTTCGTCCATTATTTCAAGCGCTTCAATGCCGTCCTTCGCCAAAACAGCTTTATAGCCGTTCTCCTCCAGAACGTCCGCTGTAAGCCTGCGTGTATTATTGTCGTCCTCAACTACCATAACAGTAAACATAAAAATTCCGCCTTTCGGTTTACTTATTACAGAATAGCATACAATTATGAACTCTGTGTAAACCGAACGACGGAATTACATACCGGAAGTATTATTTATTGCTGTTAGGGTCAATGAAATTAATAGGATCTATCCACTCGCCGTTTCTTTTCAGCCCGAAATGAAGATGAGAAACCTCAGCCGCCTCTATCTGTGCGGTATCGCCTATCGCTCCTATAACCTGTCCCGATTCTACCTTATCGCCCTCTTCTACTGTTACGGCTGAAGATAGGTTATAGTAATGACCTATAATACCGTCGCCGTGATCGATCGTAACGCAGTTGCCCCATAGAGGGTCGTCCCATATCTTAGTTACCTCTCCTCTGTTCATAGACTTTACCTGAGTACCGGTATCAGAAGCAATATCAACGCCGTCATGAGTTTTCCATACGCCGAGGGTTTTTGATTTAACAAGCTCGCCGTTGCTGAAAGGATTGATAACTTCTCCGTTGACGGGCATAACGTTGGGCTGAGTTGACAAAAGCTCCTGCATTTCGTCACTCATTGAACTGCTGTCATCTTTTTCAACGCCGCTCTGCTTCTTATCCGCCTGCTGCTCCTTCTGAACGATACTGGTATCCGGAATAGAGAATGTCAGGTTATCGTTTATTTTGGTCACGGCCTTGTTGTAAGCGGCAATTCCCGCTCCGCCTACTGCGAGAATACACGCTCCCAAAGTAATGTACATTCCCTTGCCGCCCATAACTCTGTGCAGCTTAGTATTTTTGAACTTTTTCATAACGCCATTCCTTTCATAATTAAGCTTATGCAATAATTCTGCCGATTTTTATGGCTCGGAGGTGTGTCCAAGCACGGTACGTAATGCCATCGGAAGCATTAGTCCTTTGCCATTATTGTTGACATAAAATTCTTTCTTATGCATTCAGCAGATATTTTTTAAGTCTGTTTTTTAATAGGCTTGCATTCAAAATTCAACAGTGTAAAATTATATGATTAGTTGTAGAACCATACAGCAAAACACACTAAAATGTAAAAACAATTTTGTTGGTAATGCATATTGGAGTGTTAGATCAAATATGGTATAATATAATAGTATTATTGTCTTTATCTGATACAGCATCTGCTTAATTTAATAATAGTTTCAGATCATCAACGAAAGGATTGGTAATATATGAGCGTTACTATAAAAGATGTTGCCCGTGAAGCCGGAGTTTCCGTTGCTACCGTTTCCAGAGTGCTCAACGGAAGTACAAACGTTTCCGAGAACTCGACAAGACTTGTAAAAGACACGATCGAAAGACTCAATTATTCGCCTAATTTTCTCGGCAGAAATCTCAGGAAATGCGCTACAAACGTTATACTTGTAATTATGCCGACATCGGACCACTCCCTTTATATGAAGATAGTTGCGGGAATGCAGAATTACGCCAATAAAGTAGGATATGATATAATTACGACCGCATCTAACTCTACATCTCAGGTTGAAATGAGACAAATGAATATGCTGTTTAACCGAACGGTAGACGGAGTAGTGCTTCTCGGAACATCATATAATGCCGAAACGCTGAACAGACTTGCAGAAAATTACGATGTCGCTCTCTGCTGTGAGGGAGTGGAAGGTGCAAACGTTCTTACAGTTACCGTTAACGATGAACAGGCAGGCTATGACGCCGTCCGAGCATTGATAAGAAAAGGCCACAGAAAAATTGCATTTATCGGAACAGAAGATTCTGCCGTTTCATCATCACAGAGGGAATCCGGTTATCTGAGAGCGCTGAACGAATATAACATACCTGTAAATCCTAATTATATATATAAAGGAACTTACGATTTCTGGCACGGCGGTATTGCAATGGAGCAGTTTGCCGCACTGAAGGAAAGACCTACTGCCGTATTCGCAGTTTCTGATATACTTGCTATGAACGCTATAAGAAAAGCCTGTGAGCTCGGTCTGACAGTAGGCAAGGATATTTCCGTAATGGGCTTTGACAATATTTCAATGTGCGAAATGATGAATCCTACCGTATCGACCGTTGAACAGCCTTGTGCAAAAATGGGTGAACTTGTTGTTCAGAAGCTTATAGATAATTTTGCTTCTTCAAATAAGGATAACAGATATTATACAGTAGAACATAAAGTAATACTTCGCGAATCAACAGGCGATCAATAAAAGATAAAAAATAAAAATTTCGGGGGCATTTATTTACTAAACCGACGCTGAATTTCGGTTAAAGAAGGGAAAGTAAAGTTAATGTCATTCAGCGAACTGCTAACAAGAATAGATAATATTGTATGGGGCGTTCCGCTAATTGTTATAATTATAGCAGCAGGAATTTACCTTACAATAAGACTGAAGCTTCTTCAGATAGTCCGACTGCCCAAAGCTCTTAAATTCATGTTTAAAAACGAAGAAGGCGGAGAAGGAGAAATTTCAAGCTTCGGCGCTCTATGCACTGCTCTCTCTGCCACAATAGGGACCGGTAATATAGTAGGCGTCGCAACTGCGGTAGGAATACTTTCGGGAGGTCCCGGCGCTTTGTTCTGGATGTGGATCGCCGCTTTTTTTGGTATGGCTACAAAGTTTTCCGAAGGTTTCCTTGCTATCAAATACAGAAAAATAGATGAAAACGGTCATGTATGCGGAGGTCCGTTTTACTATATTGAAAACGGAATGGGAAAACGCTGGAAATGGCTTGCAAAAGTATTTGCTTTTTTCGGAGCCTGCGTAGGAATTTTCGGTATAGGTACTTTTTCACAAATAAACGGAATTTCATCAGCGGTTCAAAATTTCTTTGACCCTGCTAGAAAGCATACCGTTACCGTATTTGGAACCGAATATACGACAGCTGTAATTATTTCAGGATTAATTGTAACTATCTGTGCAGCGCTTGTTATAATCGGAGGAATAAAGCGAATTTCAGGAGTTTCACAGGTAGTTGTGCCTTTTATGGCAGTAGTTTATATTGCCTCCTGCCTTGCACTTATTCTTATAAATATCAAAAGGCTTCCGTCTGCCGTTTCTCTGATTTTTTCTCAGGCTTTCAGTTTCAAAGCTGCCGCCGGAGGTTCACTGCCTATAATTTTTGCAGCAATGCAGAAGGGTGTAGCGCGCGGAGTTTTTTCTAACGAAGCGGGACTTGGCTCGGCTCCTATTGCCGCAGCTGCAGCAAAAACCAACGAGCCTGTGCGGCAGGGACTTGTTTCTATGTGCGGCACTTTTATAGATACTATAATCGTATGTACAATGACCGGTATATCCATTATTATGATGGGCAGCTATAACGCTGTAAATCCGGCGACCGGCAGACTGTATGAGGGAGTTGAGGTTACAACTCATGCATTTAAAGAAGGATTTTCTTTTCTTCCCGCCTCAGTACCGGCTTTTATACTTATGATATGTCTTGTCTTTTTTGCCTTTACAACAATACTCGGATGGAATTATTACGGAGAACGCTGTCTTGAATATCTTTCCGGAGGGAGCGAAGGCGCGGTTAAAATATACAGATTCTTTTATATTGCAGCCGTTTTTATCGGTCCGTATATGACCGTAAGCTCGGTATGGACCATTGCGGATATTTTCAACGGACTTATGGCTCTGCCGAATCTTGCCGCGTTATTTGCTCTGAGCCCTGTGATCGTAAGGGAAACTCTGGCGTATTTCAGCAGATCTTCTGAAAATTCCTGCGAACGACTGCCGGCTCTGCCTGAAGAATAATTATTAACCAATGAAACAACAGCGCCGAAACTGTTTTATAGCAGTTAGGCGCTGTTATTTTTATGTAAAGAAGCAAAAACTCACTTTGTGTGAATTCACCTATAAAGCAAGCAGTTATTTGTGTGAAATAAACAAAAATGATTACGCAAACATTAAGGTATTTCTGTGTTATTGACAACGTTTACATGCAATGATATAATTAAAATATAAATAAGGTAATAATCACTTTTTTAAGTTTTGATTATGGAGGTTTTAATATGAGAAATACCAAGAGGATCCTTGCCGGGATAATTGCCGCTGCGTCTGTTTTCGGAATCGTAGGATGCGGAAAATCCCCAAAGAGTGAAGAAGAATCATATGTTGATAAAGTAAAGGTCGAAGATACAGATCAGATCGCCGCTATTTCAGACGGCGCTGAAAAGGATCTGATCTGGCTTTCATATTTTGATATCAATCCGACAAAAAGAGAGCCTGAAACAAGGACTGATCTTGATCTTTTCCAGAAGAAGGGCGGCTCTATTACATATTGGCAGACCCCTTCGATGGAGAAATATGAACAGCTTGCAGCAAAGCTTATGTCAAACGACCCGCCGGATATGTTCTGGTATGAGCAGAAAATGACGTTTCCTGCCAACGTTATCAAGGATATGTTCCAGCCAATTGACGAACTTGTAGATTTCGACAGCAGCCTTTGGAGCGGTGTAAAAGATACCGCAGAGAATTTTGCTCTTAACGGAAAACATTATGTTGCCCCTGTAAAATTTGTTACGAACTCGGTTCTTACCTATGATAAAAGTATGATAGAAGCATCTCAGCTTGAAGATCCTTACGACCTTTATATGGCAGGCGACTGGGACTGGGATACTTGGTATGATCTTATGGATGAATATTGCTCCGGCGCTTCAGACGGTGAAGAAAGGTTCGGCGTAAACGGCTGGTTTGCTCCATTTATTTTCCATTCTACTGGAAAAACGCTTATCTCATATGACTCTGAGAACAAGGAATACGTTTCGAACATTTACGACGCCGATTTTGAGCGTGCCTCCGAGCTGCTTTACAATATTCAGAAAAACGGAATGTATTACTCCGATTGGGTAGGTCAGGCTGCAGACGCTTTTAAAAAGAATATTCTGTTCTATGCTATGGGACCATGGGCAGTTTCCGGTACTCATAAACCCGCTGACGGAGAAAGATGGGGAATAGTTCCTATGCCTAAGGATCCTAATTCAGACACCTATTACTGCACTCCTGAGATCAATGCATATATGTGGGTCAAGGGTTCAACTAAAAAAGAAGCCATGAAGACATGGATGGAATGCGCCAGACTTGTAAACACTGACGAAAAATATAAGCAGATCGACAAGGAAAAGTTCTTTACTACTAATTCCAATTGGACTGAAGAAATGTACAATATGGCGTATGAAGAAACATTTACTGACAAATATGTTCAGATGATCGACCCGGGTTACGGAATTTCTACAGAGCTTTCGGATGATGACGCTGCTACTACCGCAACAAAGGAAGCTATAATTTCATATATGTATTCCTCGGTTATGAAAACTGACGATGACGGAGCTCAGTATACTTGGACTCAGCTTCGAGAAACCTATAATAATACCATAGATTCCGAGCTTAAGACATTCAATGCACAGTATAAAAAGTTTATTGGAAAATAAAATTCAGAACCGCCGCTAATAAACACGATAGTTAAAAGACTATTCAGAGTATTATGTAAACAACTCCTTGAAACCAAAATGGTAACAAGGAGCTGTTTTTTTATAAAGTAATTAATAAGCTGCTCATTGTTAATTTTTATCCATTGTAAAGGAGTTTTTTCTTTCTTGACAATTCCAAATGCAGCTTTTATCAAAAAGATTTAAAAATATCCCAGCCTGACTTTAAACAATTCGGGTTGGGATATTGGCGTTTTATATATAGAGATATTATAAACCGTTAACACTAAACATATTTGCGAGTTCTTCTGCACTTTCGTGCATTCCTCTTTGAAACCATACTTCGATCCATCCGTAAAGGGTGTATGCAACAAAAGCCTTTGAGTACGCAGATATTGCATTATCTTCAGGTTTAGGACCATATATCCCAAGAAAGACATCCTTGAGAAGGTAGATCAAATTTCGGTCATATAGTAACTTATAAAATACGATATTTTTTTCAAAATTAGTAAAAAGCCCTCTGACTTGTTCACTTAAAGGGAAATTATCTTTTGGATCATATTCCTCAATCCATTCAGAAAGAATTTGATTTAGGTGACTTTTTACAATATCATCTTTGCTGTTATAGTTGCGATAAGATAAAATGATGCCCTGCCAACACCTGCCATATCACACATTTCAGTTATGGTGATCTGATCAATGGATTTTTCCTTTAGTAAACATAAAAATGCTTCTCTGATATGTTCAATAACGTAATTGTTGCGTCCTTCGTTACTCATTGGTGATACATTTTGCTCTGATTGCTTCATTTTATTTACTCCTATTGACTCAATCGAAATTCGCCGATATAATTATATTGACGATACAAATGTATCATCATAATAACACTAAGAATATTAAATGTCAAGATGTGAATTACGAGGAGATTTTTGAATGGCATTTTTTACAAAGAAAAAGAATAATTATTTTGCTGGTTCTCGTTATTGTTGCTGTAATTTTAAGTCGTCTTGCGGTGCGTGCCTTTATGAATTTGATGTTGGGCGGCACACTGTTTGGAGGTAACTTCCTATGATAAATAAAAAGAAGAAAGGAAATAAAAGAGGTTTGTTTGTTCTGATGTGTATTATTACATTTATTGTAGTGTTTGTAGGTTCCATTGTATTTAAGATTTCTTATACGCCTTTAAATATGAGAAAATACTATGTGAAATGGAGTGACGAGATAGGAACAATTCATACCGATATTGCTTATGGAGAGGGTGCAGCGAACAAGTTTGATATCTATGTTCCCAAAGATAACTCAAAAGAAACATACGGACTTGTAGTTTATCTTCATGCAGGCGGATTTACTACAGGAGATAAGTCTGGTGATGCAGAAATGCTTCAATGGTTTTGCTCAAAAGGCTATGTAGCAGTGGGAATCAACTATACATTGCGTAATGACGCTAATCCGGAAGCAAGCGTATATTCGCAGTCTATGTAAATCAAAGAAGCAATGCCCGTTGTTGTATCAGAGGCGGAAAAGCTTGGATATACAATTGACAAAATGGCAATCTCAGGCGGGTCAGCAGGTGGTTGTCTTGCACTACTGTATGCTTACCGAGATGCAGATGACGCTCCAGTATCGGTAACAATGGTTTTTTAAGCGGTTGGGCCTTCCAGTTTTTATCCAGAAGACTGGAGCAATTACGGCTTTGATAAGGATACAGATAGATCAAAAGAGGCTGCCGTTGGAATATTTTCGGTTATGACGGGAAAAGAATTGAAGGCAGAATGGTTAGTAACTGAAACTTATGACGAGGAGATGAAAGATATTTCGGCACTTTTATGGGTAGATGAAAACACTGTTCCTACTGTAATGGCTTACGGAAAATATGATACATTCCAACCATATCTTGGGTCAGTAAGGCTAAATAAAGCGCTTAATAAATATGGCGTAGAACATGAGTATTTTGTTATGGAACATTCAGGTCTTGGGTTGCAAAATGATAATAAAGTGTATGCTGAATATATGGCAACTGTAGAAGAATATCTTGATAAATATTTGCCGGTGAAATAATGGTGAAAAATCATTAAAAAGTATTCTTTGATAATGACAAAGAAATTATTTCAAGTTCGCTTCAATAAAAGATACAATTAAATAGCGATACATAGCGCTGATAGATTACAAGCAGTATTTCTGAAAAGATTTGCTGCTTTTTAGTTAAAATTAAAATACCCTTAAGTTCTACAGCCTCCTGTGTCTAAAGTTAGGGAGAACCATTTCCATCATAATACACAGGAGGTTTTTTATATAAAAGAACTGATACCAAAAGACGTTTAAGGGATATTCGCCGAGGTGGAGGTCCGAACGGATTTCGGGTATAAATTCCGATTCTGCTGTAGTAGCGTCAGAATCCCTCCGAAACAGCAGTCCATTTTCGGTTAAAAATAGAGCTTAACGCCTAAACAAGTTACCTCTCTAGTATCAGTCAAAAGCTTTGTTTATGGAATTTCAGCAGTGAAATCACACTTGATTGAGTTGCCCACCCCAAATTCGCACAAATAAAGCTTGACTCAGTTCTAAAAAAGCAGTATAATATTAAAAATTAAGGACTGAAAATGGGTAAGGAAAGAACTACTTTTTTGTTTATGATAATGACGGTAGTGATTTTATTTCTCAAGCTGAATGGATGTCTGAGTATGCTTACGATAATGAAAATGTTAAATTTATTTATGTTACAAAAATAGATGAATTTATTGAGGAATGGAATAATCCAGAATTTAAATATGCAAATACTATTCATTTGTATTTGCATGGCGATATGGGTTCGTTGTATTTTTTTGAAGAAACTATGACTTATGAAGATATGGATAAATTAAACAATAAATATGTGCAAAACAAGGTATATCTATACTCATGTAATGGAGGAACTGAATTTGAAAATACTAATGTAGCATGGAAAATATCCGAAAAAATTTATGGAAAATATGTAGAAGCTCTAAAGGATGATTTTGTTGACTATTTTTCAATATTACATCCTTTTAGAAAAATACCAATTATGCATAACGGAAAAGGAACTTGGTGTTATTTTTACAGTATGAACCATTTCGATAATGGTTATGAGTATTATACGGAGGAAATAGGAGATGAGTGGACGTTATAAATTCAAGATGATGCTTTTTACTTTGATAATTGCGTTGATAATTGTTATGTTGTTTATATATTTTCACAATTTTAAACCTAAATTTACAGAGGTTTATTCTAATAGTTCAAACGGAACTATTAAAGAAAACTCACCTTACTGGATTTGCTTAAAAGATCCTGATTATAACGGGTTTTTCTCCATAGGTTTTTTAGAACAATACAATGTTAATTACGATGAGTGGGATCTTGAACATTACACATACATAGTTACTTTCGGATATGAAATGAAAAATATAGAATATTCATTCAGCGACTGCAAGAATTGGGATTTTTCGATACTTCCTAAAAATTATCTTGGAAAATTAACATTAACTAGTGAAAAGACAGATATAATACATATATAT
>ENA-UAOT01000245-UAOT01000245.1-human-gut-metagenome-genome-assembly--contig:-NODE-245-length-28142-cov-7.696230_pt1 | contig 28142 bp, 25 predicted proteins | sample MGYA00243475_ERZ654567 | MGnify/ENA primary metagenome ERZ654567 (study PRJEB26926, sample SAMN06164482) | human gut metagenome | biome: ENVO:00009003; feature: ENVO:2100002; material: ENVO:00002003... | reverse complement strand
CTATATGCCTGACAATTTAAAGGACTCGTTCTCGGATCAGAAAGACTGTATAGAAAATATAGGCTTGAATCTCAGCGGAATTATCGACTGCAACGTTTACAGTGCGCTTGAAAAACATACCAACGAGTATATCTATTCAAGGACAGATCATCACTGGCAGCCGAGAGGAGCTTATTATGCGGCTCAGGTATTCGCTCAGAAAGCGGGAGTCGATTTCCCGGCGTTAAGCACCTATAAAAAATGCGAGATAGAGGACTTTGTAGGTACAATGTACGCATACAGCGATTATGACGAGGAGCTGAATAAAAATCCTGACACGTTTATTTATTACAAGCCGGATAACGATTATACGGTAAAGTATTATGATACTGCTTTTGAAAACGGCTATGAGGGTTCGTTGTTCTTCGATTATGCCAGCGGAGTCAACTGCTATTCGGCAATACTCAACCGCGACGAACAGATAACCGAGATCACTACTGACTGCGAGAACGGAAGAACGCTTGTTATAATGAAGGACAGTTACGGAAACGCTCTGGTTCCGTTCCTTACTCACAGCTTTTCAAAGATATATGTATGCGATTTCAGATATATGGATATAAATGCAAAGGATTTTATGGAGAATGTCGGCGCAACAGACGTACTGTTTTCAATTTCGCTGTCAGCCTGCTATACTCCTACTCATGTTGAAGCGCTGGAAGGCGATCTTACTAAGTAATAAAAAATAAACTGCCGAAGCTTAACGTGACATAGGCGGACAAAAGTTTGTCCGTTTCCTGTCCGACAGTTAAGCTCCGGCAGTTTTTTATATGAACATCAGTGATGAATTTGAATATTTTAAGGCTCGGAGGGCGGTGATTTTCCGAAAAACATAAAATGTTCCACGTGGAACATATGTATGGATATTGTATGGCTTATAAACGGTTTGTACAGGGCGAAAATATAGTGAACACATAATTTCCTTTTAATGTACAAATTATTAAATTACCCTGCGGAAACAATCGGGCAATAAAAGGACACCGCTGAAAAAGCACTGTTTGCAGAGCATAGGAGGGGTGTAAGCGGCAGGCTTGTACGAAGGACTGAGATCGCAGCATATCCGAGTCGCTGAAACGGTATTATCGGAAAGTAAATAACCAATCGGCTCAGCGGAAAAATAATTCAATGATCAAGGAGTTGCTGAGACAATAGTGTCTCGGAGATCGGGAAATGCCCTGTTTTTTATCAATGGTTATATATCTTTATTCTTATATCGTCGGTATTTACGGTCATTTTTACAGTTCCGCCGATAGGAAATGTTATCATAGGAGATACATGACCGAAATCTATGCCGAACACCACGGGTATATTCGCACTGATCTTGTCTTTGAGTAATTTTTTGATAACAGACACATCAAGCTTACAGCTCTCCTCAAATCTGCCGAATACGATACCTTTAATGGTTTCGGCCTCACAAATCTGAAGTAACGACTGCAAATTGCGGTCGAACTCATAGACAAAATAATCACCCATAATATTATCGTCTTCAATAAATAAAACCTTATCCTTAATGCTTGGCATATACTGAGTCCCCTGCAAAAGGTTCAGCGTACATAAGTTACCGCCTATAATTTCTCCCTCACAAACACCTTTTTGAATTATGCTGTAATTATCTGCGCTTTTTGAGGGTTCGATCAGGATAGGTTCACTGTTCATAACGCACCTAAAGAACATATCTTTAGTATATTCAGCCTCGGTCTCAAACCCAAAGGTGCCGAAGTTCGGACCGTGATAAGTAACCAAACCTGTTTTTGTGTATATTGCATTTAATAACGCGGTAATATCAGAAAAACCGCATAGAATTTTAGGATTGCTCTGAATTATGTTATAGTTTAAATGCTTTAATAGCTGATTTACATTAAAGCCACCGCTACAGGCAATTATCATTTTTACATTGTTATCAAGAAAAGCTTCGTGCAAGTCATTTACTCTTGACATAATATCAGAAGAATTAAACTCGTTCATTTCTCTGCTATGCTTTGAAAACGTGATCTTAAATCCTTGTGAAGTCAGGCAGGTTAATGCCCTGTCAAAAATATCCTCACGCACTCTTGAAAGACTTCCGGAGGGGGCTGTAACTCGTATTTCATCTCCGTATTTCAGTTTTTCTGCAATCATTTGATCCTCCGTTATCAGGTTCATTAACTCAGGAATTATTGTTATATACTGAATATAAAATTAAATTATAAGCAGTAAAGGCGAGGTTAGCCGAAACTGGGTGTGTAAGATGAAAATTCAGCATACAACAGGCTGCCACGCAAAAGGCAGCAATTCTTTCGCACTAACCTTAATAAAATTGCCGTTTTCGTCATTTAAAATCACCTTAATGTCGGGACAGTATTCAAAAAGCATTTGTCGGCAATTACCGCAGGGAGAAATAACACAATTGAGATGGTTCTCATGAACGGCGACAATTGTATCAAATTCTTTTTCTCCGTTTGATATTGCAATACCAATGGTAATATACTATGCACAAGAGCCGTGAATGCCGTCACAGTTTACGCCTTTGTATATGTTTCCGTTCTTGCACAAAACAGCACAGCCGACAGTATGATCATATACGCCATCGTTAAAATTATTCCCTAAAACTTCCAAGACTAATGCTATGAGTTCCATATCCTTTTCAGTAACAGGGTATCGTTCCACATTAAAATCTCTTCCATGGTATATTTGTTTTATTGTATCACGCCTACAAATAGAAGTCAACACTGAAGGAGCGTTTTTCATTGAAAAAATAACATTCGGCATCCGTATCGGAAAGTAATACAGCATGGCTAAATATAACATTAAAAAGAAAAAGTGGAGAAGAAAAGTTGTTTATGGTTTAATAGTAAAAAACAAATAATAAAAAGCGGCTTTATTGTATACAATTGTATATTTCAGTCAAACAAATTAATCAATATCAATAAATTTTATTTCGGTTTTAATAAAATAATGTTGACATTTAACAAAAACTTTGGTATACTATATTTATAGAAATTTTAATAAAAGGAGAGATCACTATGGCTGAATTAAAGGGAACAAGAACTGAACAGAATCTTATGACTGCGTTCGCCGGCGAATCACAGGCGAGAAATAAGTATACATATTATGCAAGCAAGGCTAAAAAGGACGGCTATCAGCAGATCGGCGCGCTTTTTGAGGAAACTGCAAACAATGAAAAGGAACATGCTAAAATATGGTTCAAGCTTCTGCATGACGGAATCCCGTCAACTGCGGAGAATCTTCTTGACGCTGCCGAGGGTGAAAACTACGAGTGGACAGATATGTACGCTGAGTTTGCTCGGGTAGCAAAGGAAGAGGGATTCGACCATATAGCCTATCTTTTCGAGAAAGTTGGGGATATCGAAAAGACCCATGAGGAGCGGTTCAGGAAGCTGCTCAAAAATGTTGAGGGAGATCTGGTATTCTCCAAGGACGGAGATCGGATCTGGGAGTGCAGGAACTGCGGACATATAGTAGTAGGCAGGAAAGCTCCGGATGTTTGCCCGGTATGCAATCACCCGCAGTCTTATTTTCAGGTAAAGGCTGAAAACTATTAATTTTGCTTTTTAAATTTTCTCCTGAAGGCGGAGCCGGTAATTTTCCGGTTCCGCCTTTTTATTGCCTAAGCTTTATAATAAAGTTTACTGTCATGGTTTATACTTGTTTATTTTTACAGAAAACAATACGTCAATTATACACAAGATAAGTTAGCTTAGGATAACTTAAATATGTGCAGTTATACAGATTTTAAATAATTACACACAACGCTATTGACTTTTCAGCTGGAATATGTATAATAATTATTGGGGTTAGCTAAAGCTAACTTGCACAGAATCATGCGGCTTTCATAAAATAATATTAGGTATCCGGCACGCCGCAGCATAACGTAAAATCGGTATGCTCAAAAGTTTCCAAGGAGGTATGCTCCTGCGGGAGCATTATTTGAATTATGATATTTGCGCTGCTGCTCTGCATTTTTACTATAGCTTCAGTAACGGCAGTTAAGCTTACAGCGGTAAAAATGTACTATAAGCTTACTGAGAAAAACTGCCGGCGCGTAAAAACCTGTGACAATGCGTCGGAAAGTGACAATACGCTCTGAACAGGTTCGGGAGCCTGAGGGGATGATTCGGTATAACTTACCGATGCTTTTAGAGCTGCCTCAGGCTCTTCCGAATCAAATTAACATATCCTTCTCAATACGAAAAGCCCTTCGGTCTGACTAGCCGGAGGGTTTTTTGTACATTTCAGAGGGCGGAGTATACGGACCTCAACTAAAGTTCAAGTAAAAAAATAAAAATCGATTTCCGTGGGAAGCGGAAATTATCGCTTGAAGTTTTAATAAAATTATGCTATTATTTATTATAGTATAATATAGCAGCAAAGGGGGGGACGGCTGTGCTGGCTGAGCTTGAAAAGCCGATAACGTATCTTAAAGGCGTAGGACCAAAAAGGGCTGAGCTGTATCAGAAGCTGGGGATCGGCTCTGTTTATGAGCTTCTGAACCATTTTCCCAGAGATTATACAGACTATACTTCAGCACAGGAGATACGAAGCTGTCCTATCAACGAGATATGTACTGTCAGGGGCAGGATAGTAAAAAAGCTTCCTCCTGCACTGATCAGAAAGGGTCTTGCGGTCTATAAGGCGTTATTTACGGACTCAACGGCAGATCTGACGATTATAATATACAACAGCGAGTTTATGTTCGACAAGTTTTCAGTCGGAGAAGAATATATCCTACACGGCAGGATAACGGGAAACATGATAAGGAAAGAAATGAACTCGCCTATGTTTATTTCTGCTGAAAGCGAGGATAAGATAATTCCTGTTTACCATCTTACAGACGGACTTTCACAGCAGATACTGAGACAGAATATACACAGCGCTCTCTTATCCTTTGACAGGGCGATCTACGAGCCGCTTCCTCCTGAGATAATGAGAGAGAACAGCTTGTGTTCACTTGAATTTGCTTATCGGAATATACATTTTCCAAAGGATATCCATTCAATGAATATTGCAAAGCGGCGTCTTGTATTCGACGAACTGCTTTCGCTTCAGCTTGGTATGCATATGCTGAAAATGAAAAACCGCAGGCGTACAGGCTGTGTAATGCGTCCTGTTTCAATGGAGCGGTTTTACAATGCGCTTCCATTTGAGCTTACCGCAGGTCAGAGGTCGGCGGCGGAGGACTGCGCCGCGGATATGTGCAAAGAATATCCTATGAACAGGCTTATACAGGGCGACGTAGGTTCGGGAAAAACTGCGGCGGCGGCTGGAGCAGCATATTTTGCGGCTGAGAACGGATATCAGACTGCGCTTATGGCTCCTACCGAGATATTGTGCGCTCAGCATTATGATACGCTTAGCGGGTTTCTTTCACCGCTGGGTATAAAGATATGCCTGCTTACAGGCTCGCTTCCTGCAAAGCGTAAGAGGGAGATAAAGGAAGGGATAGAATCGGGTGAATATCAGATAGTTATCGGAACTCATGCGCTTGTTCAGCAGTCGACGGCGTTTCAGAATCTGGGACTTGTCATAACTGACGAGCAGCACAGATTCGGAGTAGAACAGCGGGCAATGCTGGCGGCTAAGGGAGAAAATCCACACCGTCTTGTAATGTCGGCTACTCCTATTCCTAGAACTCTTGCGCTGATGATCTACGGGGATCTTGACCTCTCGGTACTGAAAGAGCTTCCGAAGGGCAGACAGCCTGTTGAAACCTACGCGGTTACGGGAAAGCTTCGGGGACGTGCGTTCGGATTTGTAAAAGATCGGCTTGACGAGGGCAGGCAGGGATATATAGTTTGTCCTGCGGTAGATGAGAGCGAGCTTGATATACAGAACGTCAAAGGTTATGCAAAAAAGCTTGCTGAAGAGGATTTCAGAAATTACAGGGTAGGTCTTATTCACGGTAAGCTTTCCTCCGAAGAAAAGGAATCAGTAATGAGGCGGTTCAAGGACGGAGAGATCGACCTGCTTGTTTCGACTACTGTAGTCGAGGTTGGAGTAGATGTTCCCAATGCCGCAGTTATGGTCGTTGAAAATTCCGATAGATTTGGTCTTTCACAGCTTCATCAGCTGAGAGGACGTGTCGGCAGGGGAAAATATAAATCTTACTGTATACTTATTACCGATAACGTTACTGAGGAAAGCAGAAAAAGGCTGAGGATACTTGCTAAGAATTCCGACGGTTTCAGAATATCAGAGGAGGATCTAAAGCTTAGAGGGCCGGGGGATTTTTTCGGCAGCAGGCAGCACGGGCTTCCGAAGCTTAAAATTGCGGATATGGCGGAGGATACGGATATTCTGCTGCTCGCTCAGAAAACGGCGAAGCGTCTTGAGGAAATCGACCCGAAGCTTGAAATGCCTGAGCATAAGGGAATACGGGAAGCGGCTGAGAGGCTTTTTGAACAAAAGAACGGCAGCTGAAAATAATAATTTTATTGAAAGGATATGTTTATATATGGACGCAAATATGAAAGCTGTAATAAGCGGGAGAACTGAACGAACTGCGGAAAACCTGCGCAGGAACAATATGGAGGTCTATATTGCCGAAAACAGCTCGGAAGCGGTAAGGATAATCGAAGGCCTTCTGAAAGAGGGAGAAACCATATCCTGCGGCGGCTCGGCAACTCTTGCGGAAAGCGGAGTTACAGAGCTTATGAGAAGCGGAAAATACAACTTTATTGACCGTTCAAAAGCTGAAAGCAGGGAGGAAACGGAGGAGCTTTACCGAAAGGCGTTTTTTGCTGATACCTATCTTACATCTGCGAACGCAGTCACGGAAAACGGAGAGCTTTATAACGTTGACGGCAATTCAAACCGTGTTGCGGCTATCTGCTACGGCCCGGAGTCGGTAATATTTATAGTAGGGATAAATAAGATAGTCAGGGATCTGGACGAGGCGGTAAAGAGAGTTAAAACCTGTGCCGCACCTGCTAACTGTATACGGCTCGGCTGCGATACGCCATGCTCAAAAACCGGAGAATGCATATCCCTGAAAAAGGGCGGAGATATGCCGTCCGGCTGCGCTTCGGAGGGAAGAGTATGCTGCAATTATCTCGTATCTTCATGGCAGAGGAAGAAAAACCGCTTTAAAGTTATAATAGTAAAGGAAGTTCTGGGATATTGACGCAGGTAAGCGGATCTCAAAAGGCTGATCGGATCAATATGATGACAAATCAGACAAATCGGTAAAAAGCTGTGTTAAAAAACAAAAAACCATTGTATTTATTAAATAGATATGGTATAATAAAAGTGTTGAAATTTGTGCAATTGCAATAATTAAGGTTCTTGTCACGAATAATGGAGGTATATAATGGATTCGCTGAAATTTCTGCTTTATACGCTGGCACGGATAGGTCTGCTGTTGGCTTCCTTGGCGCTTGCTCTTGTATTCGGAAAAATTTTCTTTCCTATAATTGCGTCGCTTGTACCAGATTCGATGAATAATTTAAATAATTTTTTCCTGAGCCCCGTCAGCGGTTCCGTTGTTGCGTGGCTTACCATGCTGGTTTTACTGGCAGTACTGTTCTTTGACGACGGCAGACGTCATGCCGCCTATGAGTCGTGGAGCAGTATAAACGTAAGCATTGCGCTGATACTGATGTTTATGGTTTATTTTATACCTGTTATTTTCAGAGATTCTTTCAGCGCTGAGGGGAAGGGCAGGCTGTTTTACGAATTTTATTATTTCCCCTGCAAATGGCTGAACGGACTTCAGGGGATCGATCTGACGCTCAGCGCCGCACTTGGCATAGGTTTGATCCTTATTGCCTGTTTGCTCATGTATATTCTTTCGAACAGGCTTTATGTCAGAAAGCACCCGGTCATATTGCGTCGGTCGGAGTCATTGCAGACTGATCCAGACGGTGCAGAGTAAAGCGTATCCTTTGGATTTTTGTTTATTTGACACAAGCTATTAATATTTGTTTTACTGTATTTGGTTAGTTTCAATAAAAAACGTCCTTGTATTTTGTCAATTAAATTATAAAAAATATTCATTTTTTCCTTGATTATTATGAGGAAAAATGTTATAATGATAAAAATGCGTTTTGTGTTGGTTTCGTGATAAAAAACATCGTTACGCATTTACACAGTGGAGGTGTAACCGAAAAATGAAAAATTTTACCTATGTTGCTAAAGATACCGCAGGAAAGACCATGAAAGGTACGATAGAAGCGGAAAATGCGCAGGAGGTACTTGACAAGATACACGAGCAGGGCTGGTTCTGTGTAAGCTACAGCGAAGCGCTGGGAGGCTCGAAGAAGAGCGTGTATAAGTTTAAAACCAAAGCTCTTGCCTTTTCCTGCCGTCAGCTGGCGGCAATGATGTCTTCCGGTCTTACGATCGTTAAAGCTCTGGATATTCTATATAGGGAAGAGGAAAACAAGGGAGCAAAAGAAACCTGGCTCGGCGTTTATGAGGACGTTAACAAGGGCTCTACCTTTACCGAGGCTCTGGAGGCGAGAAAGGGAAGCTTTCCTGATTTCTTCATAAGCATGGTCGATGCAGGCGAATCCGCAGGAAACCTTGATATAACGATGCAGCGTCTGAGCGACTACTATGCTAACAGCAACAAGCTGAACAATAAAGTAAAAAGCGCAATGACGTATCCTATTATTTTGGGTCTGCTGTGTATAGTAATGGTTATCGGAATGTTTACGCTTATCCTTCCTCAGTTTGCCGGAATGATGGGCGAGGATAATATGAATGCGCTCCAGAAAGGAATGTTCGCATTCAGCGACTTTATCAAGGCGAGATGGTACATACTTATAGCTGCTGTTGTAGTAATAATTATCGGTTGGATATACGCTTTGAAGGTTGAATCGGTAAGGCTTTGGTTTGACAGGATAAAGATCAAAATGCCGGCGGTTGGCCCGCTTATGGTCAAGATATATGAAGGAAGATTTGCCAGAACTCTTTCATCCCTTTATTCAAGCGGTATCTCAATGGTCGAATGCCTTGAGCGTTCGTCAAAGATACTCGGAAATACATATGTAGATAAGCTGTTTATTCAGGTAGTTGACGAGGTAAAGCAGGGCGCACCGCTTTCGCAGTCGCTTTCAAGAACTGAAATATTTGAGGGTATGTTCTGCTCGATAATTTATGTCGGCGAGGAATCCGGCGCTCTTGACGATATTCTTGAGAAAACAGCGGATTATTATGAAGAAGAAGCCGACGCAGCTGTTGAAAGACTTGTTGGTCTTATGGAGCCGCTTATGATAATTATCATGGGCCTTGCCATCGGTCTGTGCCTGGTAGCTATATTCCCGATGCTTTACGGCGGAATGGAAGGAATAGAAAACGCTTAAATATTGTATATAAATTTTAAATGAGGTGAAGGATAAATGCTGTCATTTGACATATCTGATAGGCAAATAAATATCGTAATGGGCGATAACTCCGCTAATAAGATCAGAATTGAAAAATCTCTGACTGTAGACGTTCCGGAGGATATGATCATGAACGGAGAGGTAATAAATCTTTCCGGTCTGGCTGAGTTGCTTACAACGAATCTCAAGGCTGATCTGATGGATGATAAGGACGCGATCGTTACGTTTTCTTCCAGCAACATCGTTTTTAAGGAGCTTGTAGTTCCTAAAGCTAAGGGAAACGAATTTCTGACCATGGTACAGAATCATATGAGTCAGGAAATGGGCATAACCGACGAGTATTCGATTTCATATACTATAGTAGGAGAAGCGGGGGAGGAAAATCCAGGTGCACTTAAGGTTCTTGCTACCGCCTGTCCAAGTTCTATAGTTGAGGCGTTCAGAAAGCTGTTCAACATTATGGGACTGAATCTTAAATCTGTTAACATAAGCTGTAACTCTATTTCAAGAATAGTACTTGCAGATAAGTCGAATATTGAAAAAATGCCGCTGCTGGTATGTCAGCTTGACAATAACTTTCTCGGACTTACCTTGTTTGAAAACGGACAGATGGCATTTGCAAGGTATGTTCCTATCTCTCCTGAGGATTATGAGTCGGAGGATTACCTTATCGAAGCGCTAAATGAAAATATTTTCAGAATGGAGCAGTTCAATAAGGCGAGAGGCGGCCCGGGACTTGACAACGTTATACTTTACGGACAGATAGACGATTACATAAAGCTTGTAGACGCGCTGGACGGACTGGATATAAAGGCGTCGATATTGGGAGTTCCGGCTCAGATAACCGGTTATGAAAACTTTGAGTTTACTGTATTTGCAAACGCTATCGGAGCGCTCTATAAAAGAAACAAGCAGACGGAGCGTATAAATCTTCTTGAGGTCGACTCGTCGACCGGTAAATCAAGCGCAGGACTTAATTCACTGCTTATAACAGCGGGAGTTGTCGTATGCGCTTCGGCAATAGCTATCGCTGCGATCTCTTTGTTTATCAATATGAGAGAGAGCAATATACAAGACGACATTGCTGCTGCGGAAAAGAGCATTGCGGAATGCGATGATATAATCAATGAAAATTTGCAGTATCATGTTTTTCTTGATGTAGCTGCAAACTATAAGACAAAGGTTGAAAACGCCAAAAATAATCTTTCAACTCTTCCTGTGCTTAAAAAGCAGGTTTTTGACCAGATCGATTCGGTTACAGGTTCAAACATTGAATACGAGGGCTTTACCTACGACGAAACTCAGGGTCTTGTAACGATCACAAACGTTAAGCTGACAAAACAGCTTGACGCTCCTAGCTTTGTAAAAGCAATAAAGAATCTTAATTATTTTGTCGACGTTCAGTTTAGCGGATATACCGGAACGGGCGAGGGTGACGATCCGGTAATTATCACATCGCTTCAGCTTTATATGAAAGGACAGGGTGAGGAATAATGAAACTTACATATCGTGACAAGGTTCTTTTAACGTCGCTATTGGTCGTTTTAGTATGGGTCGCAGGAATCATGCTGTTTATAAAGCCGGCGTTCGAGGATATGAACAGTGCAAGCAAGACATATGCTGATAAAAATACTGAATATCAAAAGAAAAAAGAGCAGGTAGAGAAAGAAGCTGATCTTAAGCAGAAAGCAACAGAAGCATTCGGCGAGGTTTCCAAGCTGGCCAGCAATTTTTATGATACTCTTTCGACCGACGAGGTATGTGAAATTGTAGATACCTTGCTTGACAAGGACAATATCGAGAACGACAGTCTGACTATATCTGCATACTCAACGGTAGTACTTGACAAATTCGGCTATACAAGTACGGTAGTAAAGACTGATTTTGACGAAACGATAGAAAGCGCCAATCCCGGTTCAGCTTCGGATTCGTCTTCTGCCGCTCCAGCCAATACCGAGGTTGAGACTGCCGCAACTGTTCCAAACTATACTGTATCGTTTGGATATAAATGCAGATTTGAAGATCTGAAGGCTTTTCTTGATAAGCTTACGACCAACAATGAGAAGAGTCTTGTCGTTACAAACTGCACTATAACAAATGTAAACGAAGATGTGATCGAGGGAAATATGACGATGAATCTTATGATGCTTCCAAGGCTTCCGGATTTTACATTAGAGGCAGCAGACGATTCGTCATCAGCGGCTGAATAAGAAATTAATACATTTTTTGTCAGGCAGACGGCTGAAAACGCCCCTGCCGAAAAGTGTTATATATTAATTAAAAGTTTTATTATAGTCAATCGGACGTAATTATTTAATTTGACTGAAAGGTGGTTATTATGAAGAGGAGGATAAAGAAGAACCAGAAGGGTTCGGTTCTGCTTACAGTAATATGCTTTACGACGGTGTGTATGCTATTAGCCAGTACAGCGCTGTCGCTGGCGAATTATTCTTCAAAGGTATCCAATAACAATATCTGCAGCACTCAGGCGGAGATCACCGCGCAGAATTATTTGCAGGAGTATATAAACAGCTTTGCCGGCAATTATGATGATCTTGCAAGTCTTGCCGGTACGAGCGAATCATCTCCTTCGATTGTTAATGTAAGTATGCAGGATTCAGCCGGCAATACTATATCGGATGCCGGAACCTGTCAAATAAAGATTTATAAGAGCGGCAGCGGAGTTGTTGTAAAGTCTGAGGCTACTTATGCTGGGGAAACTGAGGTTGCCAGTGCGTTTTTTGATGGAACGGTTAGTAATCCGTATGAATCAAATAATGCAATTGAAGTAAGTGATGCATATAATATGAATGGTGTTGCATCTCCTATTGACGGAGACATTTGTATAGATTATCCCGCTGTAGACAAAGTAATTAGTTTTCATAATTCTAATGGAAACTATAACAGTAATGTGTATAGCTGGAATGCGATTCAAATTGGAGAAGGTTCGACTGCAATTCATTTTAAAGATGCACGATATTGTGACTCAACAGATATGGCACCAACTATAATGTGCCTAAGTTATATTTCAATTTATAATCTTGATATGACTTCAGTTGTGGGAAAAAAGGATACATCTCAAAAGAGACTAAAAACAGATTTGGGAGATAAAAATAATCTTAGCAATATTGACGGTTATATATTGTCGGATAAAAAAGTATGGTTCAATTGTATTGCTTCGTCATCAGCTATTGGTGAAGCTGATTCTCCTATAGATGTTTTTGCACATGGAATATATGTTGGTAATATTCCAGAGAAATTATATACACCAACAACTCAAGTTGATATTGGTGACAGGGAAACACTTAAAGATCTTTATGGTTCGTATGGTGGGGCTAATACTCCGCCAACGATTAATGGAAATGTTTGTTCCTATGCAGGCGTTGCTCAAGATAGGACTTCACAAAATGGAGATGTTGTGATAAATTGCGGAAGTCAGACATTTGAAGTGAACGGTGATTTTGTAGTTGGTGGGGATTTATATCTTTGCAATGATAGCCGTTTGAAAGTTACTGGAAATTTATATGTTAATGGGAAAATCTATATATCAGGTAGCAATAGCGCTAATAGTACAGAAGCAGAAATAATTTCAGCTACAGGATCAGATGATGGCTCTATTGATGTTTTAAATGGACAGACCATACAATCCGGAAAGATTACTGTAGGGAAAAAAATGTATAAATCTTTACCAACTGGTAAGCGTTATGTTATGCCTGCTATGGACTTCGATCCTAGCAATGGAAAAACAAGAACAACAACATCATATTATCAGGACGCTACCCCTAACGATATGTATGTCTCGTCAATATATGGAACTAATGAAGAAAAAACTGCAGCTAAGAATATTGCAGAAAAGTATGAAGAGGCATTGGGAACTTATCTGTTTAACACATATTACAATACAAAAACAAGTTCATGGGAGAATGTTTCAAATTATACAGAAAAGCAGGCATCAAGAACTGATAAAATAGATGCTAATATAGAGATATATTCCAGCTGCTCGCTTCTTCCAAGTCAGGTTCAGTATTCTAGCTATAATTATACAATTAAACTTAAAGATAAAGATATTGTCATTTTGCTTCCGGCAACGAGCGCAGAAGTTAAGAACTGTTCATATAAAATTCCGATGAATATGTGGTACACTGATGAGGGCTCTTCAAGCAAAACGGAATATTCTTACAATGCATCAATAATGTCAAAGTTTAAAATTGACATTTCTGACAGAGGTACAAATGATACTTTTGTGTATTTTATGATGTATGATCCAACTGATTTAAGCGTTAATTTCTATTATGAGACGGATGTTGCGGCCGGTCAAAGCAGTACACGGACTTTTCTTAAATCATATAATCCTAGCGAAAGTATAGCATCGGTATACGAAGATTTGTTTAATATAGAATTAAACGGGGAAAAGCCTCAGATGCCCGATTTTACTTCGTCATCACAAACGATGTCTTATAGTTACACTAATCCTACTGGCAATGAAACGTCAGAAAGTTGGTCCAGTATTTCCTATAGCTCTTTGCCAAAGTATGTAAAAGATATATGCAATAAATGGGGATATGATTCGTATATCGTTGAATCAGCAACGTATAGCAGCAAAAAAAGTTATTTTATAAATTTTGCTGCTGACGGTGGGGGATTAAAACTTTTTGATACTTCATTCTGTTCGGAGTTTAGTGCATCGTATTATGATGCATATAATACATTAAGAAATGATTCAGCTGCTTCATGTAAGTCATTTGTACTGTCTCCTGATAACTCGTCGATTACAATACCTGGGAATAATAGCGTATACCAAACGATTTTTTATGGACCAAAATCAGATTTTGAAATGACGGGTTCAAATTCTTTGGTGTTCGGTCAGATCAAGACAAAAACGTTTACGGCTCCGCAAAATAGTGATAAAGTTGCTTTTAACATAAAGCCTGCATCAAACTCAATACTGGAGTTTATACAAATAAAGAATCCGACTGTTGCAACTTTAAAACTCGAATACTTCACCAAATACAAAAGTTAAGGAGGGATTTTCATGAAAAAAATCAAGAAGCTCTCCAAAGGAATGACCCTTGTAGAGGTCATAGTTTCAATGACAATATTCGCGCTAGCGGCGGCTTGCATAATGTCGGTCGTCGGCGCCGCGATGAAAATGTCAAACCGCAGCAGAAGACGCGATCTGGAAACCGCGCAGCAGGCTAATGCAATTGGAAAAAAGTCAGATACTGAATTGACCAAGACCGGAGATGGTTATGAGATTGTTTTCACACCGACAGGCGGAACATCCAAAACTGTTGCAGGAATAAACACTTATGCCGCCGATGCGGCTCAGTTCGGAGCAGATTTTGGTTTTCAGATAAAAACATTTGGCAAGGGAAGTTTGAATCGTCTTTCAACTATGATTGACCTATCGGTGGGAAATGAGTATAAATTTGACATACAAAATAATCTTTCCGAAAGTGTTACCGCTTATGTTACAATTAACGAGGGCTATGTTTTTGAGGGGGATAATAGTAATTCCGGTTATAAGCATTCCTCAAAATCATATGCGAGGACGATAGCTGCCGGGAATTCTGCTGATTTTGGATATTGTAACGGCAGCTACGATTTACAAACTGATATTGAAATCAGATTTGTTACCCAATCAAATGTGACGGTGGCTGCAATTGTGGACCCTTTAAGAATAAATAGAAATAAAATTATATCTTTTAAATTAAATAATGTTTCCGAAAGCGCTAAATGCTCAGTAATCTATTCTTAACAGGAGGAAAAACACATGAATAAAAATCAAAAAGGTTTTACTCTTGTCGAACTTATTGTGGTAATGGCGCTGATGGCGATCATAATGGGCGCGGTAATGGCAATAATGTCGCCAACGGCGAAATTTCACAATAAGGTTGAAAACACCACAAATCAGGAAGCTGTTTGTATTGCCGTTGGCGACGCAATAGCCAATGAGATTCAGTATGCGAGAAAGGTTGCGGTATACTATAACGATACTAACTCTGGTGCTCCGAGTAGTGAGTACACTAAGCTTCTTAAAATAAACAATACAGGATCAAGAAGCGGCAGCAAAAAAGGAGCGCCGGGAGTTGTTACTAAAAGTAATGCTGACGGAACAAATTCGTCGGTAATAATGGGCGAACCTTTTTATGGAGAGGACGCTTATAGCATTACTGTAGGCGAATACAATTCTGATTCGGAAAAATGCTTTTTAATGCTGGATTTTGAGGGCTGTCCTATGAAATATGAAGGGGGAGCATATGTAAAGAATACAGATGTAATTTATAATTACAGCAAGTCTATTTCATTTACCAATATTAATAATGGGGATATGCTTAAAAACACAAACGTATCATTTTCAGTAAATGAAGGGACAGATGACAGCGCAATTTATATTTATTACGAGCCTATTTCATAATAATTCCAAGCAGACCCATACGGGTCTGCTTGCTGAAAAAATCCCCTTAACAGAACACATAAAATTCTATTAAGAGGATTTTTTGAGCAAAACAAACCGCCCTCGTAAAGAGAGCGGAATTTTGTGGCTTTTTTATCTTCGCGCGCTACGCCAGAAGCTCGTTAAGTCCCGTAAGGGTCATGTACCATTGCGCAAGCTTGTCGCCGTAAAGCGCCGAAACAGCGATTCCAAGCGAAAGCCACGGGCCGAATGCAAAGACCGAGCTTTCGGTTTTGTACTTGATTATAAGTCCTGCTATTGAGCCGCTTATCAGTCCGATGAAAAGCGCGGCTAAAATGTTCTGTACGCCGAGGAAAAGACCTCCCGCCGCCATAAGATATACGTCGCCAAGGCCCATAGCTCTGCCCTTCGAGGCGAGAACTATCAGCAGCAGTGGTACGCTTACCGCAAAGAACCCGATTATATGGGATCTCAGCGTTGTACTCATAATTTCATGGCAGAATATGTAGTTTCCTATCGCAAGCAATCCGATAAATATTACAACGTAAGTGGAGATCAGCTGAGTGTCCCAGTCCATGAAGAAAACAACTATCAGCGCCGAGAAAAGCAGAGCGGTAAAGATAAATCTTAAGGGATTTATAAGTACGTCGAAACGCCATGCAATGAAAAGCCAGCATAGGGCGTTGAGAAGCTCGACGATGGTGTATCTGGGCGAAATTTTCGCTCCGCAGCTGCGGCATTTGCCTTTCAGTATACACCAGCTGATAATGGGGATTAGATCGCGCCTTTTTATAGGTTCTCCGCAGCTCATGCAATGAGAGTTTCTTCTGATAAGTGATTCTTCCTTCGGGAGCCTGTAAATACAGACATTTAGAAAACTGCCGACTGCCGCTCCGAACAGGAAAACGAATATGTAAATTACCGAAACGTAGATATAATACTGCATGTCCAAGGGCTTGCCCTCCTTTGTTATTTTGTATTTTTATTTTAACATAATAAACCGTCAATTACAAGTGGCATAAAATATATTTTTGTGCTTATTTTTATTAATAACTATGATTTTTATAGCGTTGTCTATCCGCAGAGCGGCAATGCGTCAATATTTCTTTTCTGCGGGGAATGGAGTTATATTGTATGAGAAACGGACCGATAGGACAATATCTTGTTGAAAGGAACCTGATTACCGAAGAACAGCTTCAGCAGGCGCTTGCAAAGCAGAAGGAAACAAAGGGCAAGCTGTTCGGAGACGTTGTAATAGAAATGGGGCTGGTTTCTGATATTCAGTTTACCCAGTGCCTTGCCGAAAGATTGAACGTTCCTTTCGTGGATCTTGACAATACTCAGCTTATGCCCGATATTGTAAAGAAAATACCGGAGGCTGTGGCAAGAAAGTATAACGTAATAGCTGTAAATAAGATAGGAAAGCGTATTACTGTTGCGACAAACGACCCGGTCAACTTTTACATATTCGAGGATATACGTGCGATAACCGGCTGTAACGTTACTTCGGTTTTATCAACAAAAGCTGCGATAAACAGGGCTATCGGAAAAATGTATTCCGAGGGACAGGTAAACTCAGTTGTTGACGAGGCTACCAAGCAGAAGGAAGAGGAGCTTAATCTTGATGACCTGAAGGATATTTCCGAGGACAGAATAGAAAATGCTCCTATAGTTAAGCTGGCAACTGCGATAGTTGAGAATGCTTTTCGTCAGGACGCCACTGATATACATATAGAGCCCTTCAAGGATTTTACTAAGGTAAGAATAAGAGTAAACGGCGACCTGGTTGAGCTTATGACTATTTCAAGCGCTCTTCATGTTTCACTTATTACTCGTTTTAAGATCCTGAGCGGTATGAATATCGCTGAGAAAAGAATACCTCAGGACGGACGTATGTCGCAGTTCGTTGACGGAACTACGCTCGACCTCCGTGTATCTAATCTTCCTATGGTATACGGCGAAAAGGTAGTTATCCGTATTCTTGCGACAGGTAATATGTCCCTGAGAAAGATAACCGATCTGGGTATGACCGATTATAACTATGAGCGTTTTGCTTCCTGTCTTAAAGTTCCGCAGGGCGTTGTACTGGTAACCGGGCCTACCGGTTCAGGTAAATCAACTACTCTTTATGCGGCGCTTGGCGAGATTGCGAAGCCTAATCTTAACGTAATTACAGTTGAGGACCCTGTTGAAAAAAAGATTGACGGAGTTAACCAGTGTCAGATAAACGAAAAGGCCGGAATGACCTTTGACGCAGCGCTGCGTTCTATTCTGCGTCAGGACCCGGATATTATAATGGTAGGAGAAATGCGTGATGCTGAAACCGCAGAAATAGCCATAAGAGCGGCTATTACCGGACACCTTGTGCTATCTACGCTTCATACCAACGATGCAGCTTCTACCGTTACCCGTCTTGTCGATATGGGAGTAGAGGCGTATATGGTTGCGACCTCTCTAATAGGTATTGTTGCTCAGCGTCTTACAAAAGTGCTTTGTCCTCACTGCAAGAAGCCCAGAATGTCTACTCAGGCTGATAACGAGCTTATGGAAATAGACCATTCAATTCAGATATATGAACGCGGAGGCTGTCCTAAGTGCAATAATACAGGCTATAAGGGAAGAACGGCTATTCATGAGATACTGCTTTCAACCCCCGAAATGGCTTCTCTTATTACCTCGGGAGCAAAGGCTGACGCAATAGAGGAGCTTGCTAGAAAGCAGGGCTGCCTGCTGCTCCGTGACAACGTTTCAAAGCTGGTTCAGGAGGGAAAGACCTCTATAGACGAGCTTATAAGAGTAACCTACGCTGTCTGAGATATGTAAATGTCACATTATCAGCTGCTTGAGGCTGTAAAAATACGGACGGGGAGTGCGTAAGCTGCGGCTGCGGACTTGCTTTGCTGTATAAATGGTGCTTTCAAATGTTAAGTGCGCCGTAAGATAACTAATAAATACTTTCAGGAGGTTGATTTGATATGTCAGTTGATATTAACAAAATACTGGACGAGTCGAGGGCATTGGGGTGCTCCGACCTTCATTTTACCGTAGGAATCCCGCCGATAGTAAGGCAGGGAGGAAATCTCAGAAAGCTTTCGTCATACCCCGATATGACCGAAATAGATATTCTCAAGATATGCGAGGATATGTGTACGGATAAGCAGAGGCAGTCTATCAAGGATCATATTGATACTGACTTCACCTTCGTTTCTTCAAGAGGCTTCCGTCACCGTGTCAACGTATACCGTCAAAGGGGAAATACGGCTATTGCTATCCGTCTGCTGAGAAACGATATTCCTACGCTGACAGATCTTAATCTTCCTCCTGTGCTTGCGGAATTTGCTATGCGTCCGAGAGGACTGGTGCTTGTAACAGGCCCTACCGGTTCAGGTAAGTCAACTACTCTTGCGGCTATGATCGACCATGTAAATATACATAAATCGGCACATATAATCACAGTTGAAGACCCTATAGAGTATATGCACGCACATAAAAGATGTATGGTAAACCAGAGAGAGATCGGCCCGGACGTTCCCAGCTTCTCAATGGCTCTTCGTGCCGCACTCCGTGAGGACCCTGATATTATCCTTGTAGGAGAAATGCGTGACTTTGAAACTATTGAAGCAGCAGTTACTGCCGCTGAAACAGGACACCTTGTTATGAGTACACTTCATACTACCGACGCCGCTTCAACTATCGACCGTATTATAGACGTTTTCCCGGCTCACCAGCAGCATCAGATAAGAACTCAGCTTGCCTCTGTTCTGGTAGGAATATGCACCCAGACTCTCTGCCGTACCTTTGACGGAACGAGCCGTGTGGCTTGCTGTGAGATACTTAACGCTACCGATAATATCAAGGCTATGATCCGTGACGATAAGGTACATCTTATCAACTCGGCAATGCAGACAGGTAAGAACGTCGGAATGCAGACTCTTGATCAGGAGCTTGCAAAGCTTGTACGTGACAAGAAGATCTCCATGGAGGTGGCTATTGAAAAGTGCCTGAACGTAGGAGAGCTTAAGAGATTTATCGCCGCTGCAAGGTAAAAGCGGCAGTTGTAAACTGTATGATACAGTAATTTGCACATTACTTATATAAAAGAAACGGGCGAACCCGGTCTGATTCTGCGGGAACAGCGATACTGCGTTGTTCCAGCCGAGTAAACTGAGCCGCCCGTTTTTATTTTTGAATCATCAGCTGTTTTCAGCTTTTTGATTTTCGCAGGTTGTTATACCAGAAGTTGACAACAGCCATAAGAATTATTACCGTATAGCCTGCAAAACTCCATTTATCCGGAATATCGCCGAAGAAAATAAAACCGAGAATAGTTGTAAATATAAGCTGGGAGTAGTCGTAAACCGAGATCTCCTTTGCAGGAGCGTAGGTATAGGCGGCTGTTATTGCGAACTGTCCTCCTGCCGCCGCAGCTCCCGCACCCAGCAGGCATAGAAGCTGGGTCACGGACATCGGGTGAAAATCCATAAGCATGAATGGCAGGCAGAAAAGACAGGAGAATGCGGAAAAATACGCGACGATATACGCTCCTTTTTCGCCGTGCTGACCTAAATATCTTACGCAGGTATACGCAAGTCCGGCGCCCATTCCTCCCAGAAATCCAAGCAGCGCAGGTAAAAACTCCACATTTGAAAAGCTGGGCTTTATTATGAACAGGCTTCCGATAAAAGCGCATAGTACGGTAAATCCCTGAAATGCGGTAAGGCGTTCTTTAAGAAAAATAAATGAGAATATTATAACAAAAAACGGCGACATTTTATTGAGCATTGAAGCGTCGGAAAGTATCATATTGTCTATAGCGTAAAAGTTGAAAAGCATTCCGATAGTTCCTGCCAGCGCCCGTATAAATATTATCGGACGGTTTTTGGTATTCTGTATCCTGAAAGGGATCCTTTCTTTTTTCAGTATCGCCAGAGCAAAGAAAAATGCTATAAAATTTCTGAAAAAGGTTTTCTGAAAAGTAGGTAGATCGCCGGACATTCTTACGAAAGCGAACATAAACGCAAAGCAGAAGGCGGAGATTATAATATAGATTATCCCAAGATATTTTTTTCCGTTGCTTGTCAATTTACAGTGCCTCCGTTCAGGGCTTTATGTTCTCTTTCAAGCTCTTTTATCAAAGCGCACAAAGTCCATGACTGGTTTGAAGGAGTGCATACCGCTTTAAGCGCTACGCTTATATTTTCTCTTCTCATGGCTTTTACAAGGCTGTCAAGACGGCGGCGGTCGATACCGCTGAATATTACGCATTCTTCGGACGGCGGAGCTTCGCAGACCTTGTTAAGTGATCTGAAGCCGGGGAAACCGCATAAAAAGCCGATCTGCTCCTGAGCCTGCGAAAGCGTAAGAGAACGGTGTTCGATCCCTTCACTCAGGCAAAGAGCTTCAAGTCCCGCCTGTTTTTCCTCTGTAAGATTAAGGCTAAGCACTAAAGGCTTTGCCGAAACAATTCTAGATCTCATTTTATCATTCCTTTATTTGTGATTACTTTTAGTATTATACTACTTTTAAGAGGTTTATGCAACCTTGTTTCATTAAATCCCACGGAAATCTGATTTCTATTTTTACTGTTTGAACAAATTTTGTTACTGCTTGCCGGACAAATGAGTTTGTATCGTCTTTGTCTTAGCGTACGGCAAGTAAAAGACAGAAAAATAAATTGATTTTCATGATCCGATAAACTTTAAATATGTCCGGCTCTTCTGTTGACAAAAAGGAAAAAAATGTGTATAATTAATTTCAGTCGTAAGAAAAATACGTCCGATATGAAAAGGGAAACAAAATGATATTATTGCAGGTTTTAAAAAGACGTATGCCGTTATGGTCGGCGGCGGACGCCGTTTTCTTTGCGGCAGGGGCGGTCTTTCTGCTGATTTTGTTCAGACGGCTGAAGCTCAGGCGATTTCAGTACGCTGCTGGAGCGGCGCTTTATATCTGGACGTTCAATGTTCTGGTAACTACCCTTCTGATGAGGGAGCAGGCGGAGGACTATAGGTATGACCTAAGAATATTTTATCAGCTGAAAGTCGGATTTACAGACGGGAACTCTTATGCCTTATGCGAGCTTGCGTTGAATTTTCTTATGCTTGTTCCTGTAGGACTTCTGCTTCCTCTGCTGCTTAAGACACGGAAGAGGTTTATTATTTCAGCCTTGTGCGGAGCAGGTTTGTCGGCTTTTATAGAGCTTACTCAGCTGTTCCTGCGTCTGGGAGAGTTTCAGCTTGACGATCTTGCAGCTAATTCTCTGGGGGCATTTGCAGGCTCTGTCTTATCATGTTGTATATATATCAGAATCAATCGCAGGGAAAATTTACAGAAAGTTAATAAAACGGCTTGACAAGCAAACTTTAATATGATATAATAATTGTACCTCTTTATGAGGTCTATTTTTTTGCGTATTTAAAGCGTTACAGACGCCGAGGATACGGCTTAAAACATAAGTTACCTCATAGCTGTGCAGACTCGTAGGTTTTTTACATCTGCGTATATGCGCTTGAGGGAGGCAGACGCATTCTGCCCGTTCTTGCAGAATGCAAATTTCGTCAGGAGGTGCCGAAAAATGAGAGTTAAGATCACGCTCGCTTGTACTGAATGCAAGCAGAGAAACTACAACACGAAGAAGAACAAGAAGAATGACCCTGACAGACTTGAGATGAATAAGTACTGCAAGTTCTGTAAGAAGCACACTCTTCACAAAGAGACCAAGTAAGTCGGGAGGGCTTTATTATGGCTAAAAAAGAGGCTGACTCCAAGACTGCAAAGTCAAAGGCGTCCGCTAAGTCGGAAAAGACTAAAAAAGGCGGCGTTAAGAAGTATTTCAGGGATCTGAAATCAGAACTTAAAAAGGTCGTATGGCCAAGCAGGAAGCAGGTTATAAACAATACGGGAATAGTTCTTTCCGTGATGGTGGTTATGGCTTTATTTCTGTTCGGTATCGACACCGGACTGGGCGCTGCGATTAAGGCTCTGCTGAATTTAGGGTCTTAACAAACGGGCGGTTCGGTAAATGCACGGTTTTTACAGCTTGCAATATTACGGAGGTTTAGATCATGTCTGAAGAAGCAAAGTGGTATGTTGTCCACACATATTCCGGTTATGAGAACAAGGTTAAACAGAATATTGAGAAAGTTGTGGAAAACCGAAAGCTTCAGGAGCTCATTCCGGAGGTAAAGATCCCGACGGAGCTTGTTTCCGAGGTAAAGGATAACAAGGAGGTCGAAGCTGAAAGAAAGCTTTTCCCCAGCTACGTTCTTGTAAAAATGGTTATGAACGACGATTCATGGTACATTGTAAGAAACACAAGGGGAGTTACGGGATTTGTCGGTCCCGCATCAAAGCCTGTTCCTCTTACTGACAAAGAGGTTGCCGCTCTCGGAGTAGAAGCCGAGAGGAAAAAGACCGTTGAGGTCAACTATAAGATCGGAGATCTTGTGGTAGTTACCGGCGGTTCGTTTGAGGGCTTTACCGGAACTGTTCAGAATATTGATATAGAGTCGCAGACTGTTGACGTTATAGTATCTATGTTCGGAAGAGAAACTCCTGTAAACCTGCCTATATCTCAGATCAAGTCCGAGGATTAAGGCAAGGACGGATAAGGCTCCGTCTTTAAAATTCATACGTTTATAAGAAGCGAAAGTTGATATACAAGACATTCCGCTGGAATCAATGCGGTTTGTCTGTTGACATCTTGCTTCAAAAAGTGGGAGAGCGTTCCGGCGCTCGCCTTACCACAAATTATGGAGGTGCGAAAGATGGCACAAAAGGTAGTAGGCTATATTAAGCTGCAGATTCCGGCAGGAAAGGCGACTCCTGCACCACCGGTAGGTCCTGCACTGGGACAGCACGGTGTTAACATCATGGCATTCACAAAGGATTTCAATGAGAGAACAAAGAACGATATCGGTCTTATCATTCCTGTTGTAATCACTGTATATGCCGACAGATCGTTTACGTTTATTACTAAGACTCCTCCGGCGGCTGTTCTTATCAAGAAGGCCTGCAAGATCGAGTCGGGTTCAGGTACGCCTAACAAGACAAAGGTTGCTACGATTACAAAGGAGCAGGTACAGAAGATCGCCGAGCAGAAAATGCCCGACCTGAATGCTGCAAGTATTGAGTCTGCGATGAGCATGATCGCAGGTACCTGCCGTTCAATGGGTATCGTTGTAGAGGACTGATAATCTGTAACCTGATCGTAAACCGTATATAAGTAAGTTTACGGCAAAATGGTGGGAGGAATTTTCCGCTAGCCGATATGCTATATGGGTATCGGTATTACCACTTATAAGGAGGAAATAATTAATGAAACACGGCAAAAAGTATGCTGACAGCGCAAAGGCTGTTGACAAGGCTAAGCTTTATGACGCTCCTGAAGCTCTTGATCTGGCAGCTAAGGGTGCAAAGGCTAAATTTGATGAAACGATCGAAGCTCATATCCGTCTGGGCGTTGACTCCCGTCACGCTGACCAGCAGGTAAGAGGAGCTGTAGTGCTTCCTAACGGAACAGGTAAGTCTATCAAGGTATGCGTATTCTGCAAGGAAGATAAATATGAGGCAGCTAAGGCTGCAGGCGCTGAGTATGTCGGCGGTATGGATCTTGTAGAGAAGATCACAAAGGAAAACTGGATGGATTTTGACGTTGTAGTTGCTTCGCCTGATATGATGGGCGTTGTAGGACGTCTTGGTAAGATCCTCGGACCCCGCGGACTTATGCCTAACCCTAAGGCGGGTACTGTAACTCCTGACGTTGCTAAGGCTGTAACAGACGCTAAGGCTGGTAAGATCGAGTACCGTCTTGACAAGACAAATATTATCCATTGTCCTATCGGCAAGGCTTCTTTCGGAGCTGAAAAGCTTGAGGAAAACTTCAATACCCTTATGGACGCTGTTGTAAAGGCTAAGCCGGCAGCTGCAAAGGGTCAGTATCTCAAGAGCGTTGTTGTCGCTTCGACAATGGGCGTTGGTATCAAGATCAATACTTCCAAGTACGGAAGCTGAGTTCAGCAGTAACGCTGCGTTAGCGCGGTATTATTCTGAATTTCGGAATAGTTTTATCAAGATATTTAATTAGACCGGAAAAGGCGGAATAGCTTTTTCCGGTTTTAATTTATTAATAGAAATGCTTTTAGGTTACTGATAACTATGATCAATGAGCAGATTCTTGACTTAATGTGAAAGACTGCTCAAACCCTATTGACTTTAAAGGGGTTTTGTGGTATAATTAATTAATTTCAGACGTATTAAGCGTCTGAGAAAATTTTATTACGGAGGCGATCTTTTATGAAGATGAAAGCTGCTCAGGCAATGGTTGAATGTTTAAAGGCGGAGAATATAAAGGTCGTCTATGGCTATCCGGGTGCGGCTATATGCCCGTTTTACGACGCACTGCTGGACGCAGAGGACGACATAAAACACGTTCTCGTCCGTCATGAGGCTAACGGAGGTCACGCCGCTAACGGCTTTGCAAGAATTTCAGGCAGACCTGCGGTTTGTATCGCTACATCCGGGCCGGGAGCTACGAATCTTATTACTGCGATAGCTACCGCCTATGCCGATTCTATACCGATCGTATGTATTACCGGACAGGTCAATACAGATCAGATAGGCAGCGATGTTTTTCAGGAAGCGGATATTACCGGAGCGGCTGAACCGTTCGTTAAGCACAGCTATCTGCTGAAAAATGCCGACGATCTGCCTCAGGTTTTTAAGGAAGCCTTTTATATTGCCGGCACGGGACGTCCAGGACCTGTGCTTATAGATGTTCCAATGGACGTGCAGAAGGCTGAAATTGATTTTGAGTATCCCGAAAGTGTGGATATAAGGAGCTATAAGCCTACGACCAAGGGCAATTATCTACAGATAAAAAGGGTTCTGTCTGCGCTGAAGGAAGCTGAGAAGCCGCTTATCTGTATCGGCGGAGGAATATTTGCTTCTCATGCGCAGGAAGAAATTACAAGGCTTGCGGAGGTATTACAGATTCCTGTAATTACTACGATGATGGGAATATCGGTATTCTCCGATGATAACCCGCTGTTTTTCGGTATGCTTGGTATGCACGGAGTAAAATCGGCTAACACTGCGGTTAACGAGTGCGACGTATTGTTTCTTGTTGGGGCAAGGGTCGGTGACAGGGCGGTAAAAACTCCTCTGGCGCTTGCTAAGACTACAAAGATATTACATATAGATATCGACCCGGCTGAGATTGGAAAGAATATAAACGCAGATTATCCCCTTGTAGGCGACGCTAAGGCGGTGCTTTCGCAAATGCTGGATATGGCTGAGCCTATGGAGCATAACGCATGGCTGGAGCGGCTTGCTTCACTGAAAAAGCCTAGAAATTTTGAGAAACCCTGTAAGGGAACAGTCAATCCGAGAGAGTTTATGGCGAAGCTTTCAGCGAAAATGCCTGGCGAAACCGTTGTTGTCGCAGACGTCGGTCAGAATCAGATCTGGACGGCTACCGGCTACCATATCAAAGAGGGTGGAAGGTTTCTTACTTCAGGCGGTATGGGAACTATGGGCTACTCGGTTCCGGCTGCTATCGGAGCGAAAATGGCAGATCCCGACAGACCTGTTATGGCTGTATGCGGCGACGGAGCTTTCCAGATGGAATTTATGGAGCTTGCTACTGCAGTTCAGCACGGAGTGAAGGTCAAGCTTGTAGTAATGTCAAACAACCGGCTTGGAATGGTAAGAGAGTTGCAGACAAACGGATATAAAGGAAGAGAAACGGCGGTATTTCTGGACGGCTCTCCGGACTTTATAAAATTGGCGGAAGCCTATGGAATACAGGCTTTGAGGGTTACCGATGAAAGCTCTGAAGACGAAGCGATAAGGCTTTTAAGCGAAACGGATAAGCTTTGTCTTGTCGAGGTTAGGGTTGACGAAAATGCAGCTACGCTCTGATCATCCTGCATTTTGATGTATCTTTAATTTTAGATGCAGGAAAAATTAAAAATAAATTAATAATAAAGTGATATACTTATAAATTGCGGAAGATAAGTGGAGGGTATAAGGATATGAAGCATACAATATCTGTTTTAGTGGAAAATCACAGCGGAGTGCTTTCAAGGATTTCAGGCTTGTTTTCAAGGAGAGGTTTTAATATTGAAAGTCTGGCTGTAGGGCCTACTCAGGATCCTGCAATTTCCCGTATAACTATCATTGCCGACGGAAACGAGCATACTGTCGAGCAGATCGAAAAGCAGTTAAACAAGCTTATTGAGGTAATAAAGGTCAAGACCCTTTCAAAAGATGAATGCCTTGCAAGAGAGCTTATGATAGTTAAGATTGCCTGTACCGCGGAAAAGCGCAGTGAAATTATGACTATCGCTGAAATAACAGGGGCTAAGGTAATGGATATTGCCCTGACGACAATGACGCTTGAGCTTTGTGATACATATGCTCACCTTAAGCGGTTTGAGGAAATAATCGCTCCATATAATATACTTGAAATGGTAAGAACGGGAACGATAGCGATCCAGAAGGGTGCGGAGGTTATCGCCGCAAAGAAATAATTTCGATTATATAGCCGGAGGGCTACATAAAATATATTAGGTATTACATATTTAAATACTGGAGGAATTAACAATGGCAAAGATTTTTTATCAGCAGGACTGCGACCTTAACCTTTTAAAGGGTAAAACAGTAGCAATAATCGGTTACGGCTCACAGGGACACGCTCATGCTCTTAACCTCAAGGACAGCGGAGTAGACGTAGTCGTAGGTCTTTACGAGGGTTCAAAGTCATGGAAAAAGGCTGAGGAGCAGGGACTTAAGGTTATGACTACCGCCGACGCTGCAAAGGCTGCCGACGTTATTATGATCCTTATTCCTGATGAGAAGCAGGCTGCGCTTTATAAGAGCGAGATAGCTCCTTATCTTACTGAGGGCAAGACGATCGCTTTTGCTCACGGCTTCAATATTCATTTCGGCTGTATCGTTCCGCCTAAGGACGTTAACGTTATAATGATCGCTCCTAAGGGACCGGGTCATACGGTTCGTTCTGAGTATCAGGCAGGCAAGGGTGTGCCTTGTCTTATTGCTGTTGAGCAGGACGCTACAGGCAACGCTCAGGATATCGGTCTTGCATATGCGGCAGGTATCGGCGGCGCAAGAGCAGGCGTTCTGGAAACGACATTCAGAACTGAAACTGAGACTGACCTCTTCGGTGAGCAGGCTGTTCTCTGCGGCGGAGTATGCGCTCTTATGCAGGCAGGCTTTGAAACTCTTGTTGAAGCCGGCTACGATCCGAGAAACGCTTACTTTGAGTGCATTCACGAGATGAAGCTTATTGTTGACCTTATTTATCAGTCAGGTTTTGCAGGAATGAGATATTCTATTTCCAATAC
>ENA-UAOT01000242-UAOT01000242.1-human-gut-metagenome-genome-assembly--contig:-NODE-242-length-28212-cov-6.742373_pt1 | contig 28212 bp, 28 predicted proteins | sample MGYA00243475_ERZ654567 | MGnify/ENA primary metagenome ERZ654567 (study PRJEB26926, sample SAMN06164482) | human gut metagenome | biome: ENVO:00009003; feature: ENVO:2100002; material: ENVO:00002003... | reverse complement strand
ATAAAATAGGAAATACATAATATTTAGTTCTTTAAGACATGCTAATTAGTTGATTATTAATAAAATAAACACCGCATTAGTTCTGCGAAGACTTTGCAGATTTCGTACATTGGAATGCAACCACAGGAAGTGGCAATTGCTTCTCATGTAAAGGTCACATTGAAGCCTGATACAGAACTACTTGACGAGGTTGTTATTGTAGGATATGGTTCTAGTAAGAAACTGGGTTCAGTTGTTGGTTCTGTTACAGCTGTAAGTGGCGAAAAACTGGAGAAAAAACCCGTTGCAAACATCGGAGATGCTTTGCAAGGACAAGTTGCAGGTTTGCAAGTGTTTACTCCAAGTGGAGAACCTAGTGGAACGGTACAAATGCGCTTGCGCGGAGTAAGTTCTATCAATAGTAGTTCTGAACCTTTGTTTATATTGGATGGTTCTCCCATTTCTTCCGGTGCATTTACTGCATTGAATCCCAATGATATTGAGAGTATGACCGTATTGAAAGATGCGTCTTCAACTGCCATTTACGGTTCACGTGCAGCAAACGGTGTAGTAATTTTAACCTCTAAAAGAGGAAAAAGAGGAGAAAAAGCCAAAATTACGATAAGTGCCCAATATGGTGTATCGAAAATGACAGGAGATAACATTACTATGATGAATGCCGAACAATGGCTGAACTTGCAGGAAGTGCTTGACCCATCATTGAAAACAAATCAGTCTTTCCAAAGCGAAAAGGATTTCTATATTAAAAATGGAATCTCTACAGATTGGGCTGATGTATTCTTTGGCGGTACTGCACCTATGCAACAATATGATTTGAGTATTTCCGGGGGAACGGAAAGTTTAAATTACTTCTTATCCTTTGGACATTATGATGCCGATGGTATAATGGATGACTCCAATTTACGCCGTGAAACACTGCGCTCAAATATTGAAACGAATATTACTAAATGGTTAAAAGCAGGGGTAAACCTGAATCTTTCATATCAAAAGTATGCTACTGCCGCTTTTGGAACTACTGCTAATCAAGTATATAATAAAGCATATGCAGCCCGTGTTTATCGTCCGGACCAAAGCTACTATGAAGTTTTACGTGATGATAATGGAAATTTCATTGGTTATGGTGACCGCTTGGACTACTTCGACAAATTAGGTTACTATAATCCATATTATTTATCAGAGATACAACCTGCTTCACGCGATATGGCACGTATCAATGGCAATACATTTATCAATATCAATCCAATCAAAGGATTGAATATTCGTGCAGCTCAAGCTGTTGAAGCTTTTGATTATCGATACTCTTATAAGGCTTTACCTATTGGCCCGTTTGAAGGGGCAGGTAGTGCAACAGAGTCTTTCCAACGCTATTACTCATTTACCTATACTAATACTGCAGAGTATAAATTTACAGCATGGAATAATCATAATTTCAGTGCCCTAATAGGACAAGAATCTATTATTACCAAAAACCAATCATTTACATCTGAAGTAGAGGGGTTGACTGATCCGCGTTTAATGTTACTAAGTGCGGCAAGTAATGCAACAATGCCTTCTCATTCAAAATATGATAAGATTTTTAATTCTTACTTTGCCACTTTCAGCTATAATTATGATGAAAAGTACTATTTAGACCTTACTTATCGTAGAGATGGTTCATCATTGTTTGGTTTGAATTCTCAATGGGGTAATTTCTGGTCTGCAGGTGCAATGTGGGATTTAAAGAAAGAAAATTTCCTGAGTGACATCTCTTGGTTGAATCAACTACAGTTAAAAGCTAGTTACGGTTCTGTAGGTAACTCTTCAGGTCTTGACCCTTATATGTCATTTGGTCTAATTGGAACAGGTCCATTATATGGTGGACAAAGTGGTACTGCAGTTGCCAATCCAGCCAATCCCGATTTGACTTGGGAAGTTGTTAAATCTACAAATGTCGGATTAAGTACTCGTCTGTTTGATCGTGTAAGTTTGGATATAGAATTCTATAACCGCATGACAGAAAATATGCTTATGGAAATCCCTTACTCTTTTACAACCGGTTTTGCATCGGGTTGGGGTAACGTAGCAAATATGCGTAACCGAGGAGTAGATATTACTGCAAATGTAGATGTATTGAGAGATGTGAACGGTTTTGACTGGACTATCTCAGCTAACGTGAACTATAATAAGAATGAAATTACCCAATTGTTCAATGGACTTGACGAATATGTATTGGCAAATACCGGTCTGAAACTTGAAGTAGGCAAACCATACGGAGAATATTATTATACCAGATGGGCAGGTGTCGATCCACGAGATGGTTACAATACATGGTATGATAAGAATGGGAATTTAACTAAAACTTATTCCGCAGATGATGCTGTCTTTTTAGGAAAGCAACGCTATGCTCCATGGTCAGGTGGTTTCGGTACTCGACTCGCTTGGAAAGGTATAACGGTCAGCGCTGATTTCTCATTTATGCTTGGACAGTACATGGTAAATAACGAACGTTGGTTTACAGAGAATCCACAAATGGCCAACAGCCGCAATCAAACCACTGAAATGTTGACTATGTGGCAAAAGCCCGGTGATATAACTAACATCTCAACTCCAGACTCCCCTATGCAGTTTGATTCTCATTTATTGGAGAATGCTTCATTTATGCGTCTGAAAAATTTAACAGTAAGTTATACAATGCCTCAACGTATAATGAAAAAGACCGGATTCATTGAAGATGCAAAAATATTCTTTGTTGGACGTAATTTATTAACTGTTACTAAATACAAAGGATTCGATCCGGAAATCAACAGTAATATGCAATTAGGAAACTATCCGAATACGAAGCAATTTTCATTCGGTCTTGAACTTACTTTCTAAACATTAACTACAAAAGAGATTAAAACAATGAAGAAAATATATATCATATTAGCAACATTGCTTGTTACAGGTCTCTCTTCCTGCGATATGGAGAAATACCCATACAGCTCAGTTGAAGAGTCTCAATACCTGACAACAATGAACGACTTTACAAATGCACGTATCGGAATATATTCCTACTATCGTTCTATAACGACAGGTGGATACATATTAACTCCTGAATTACAATGCGATGATTTCCATGCCACAGCTGGTTTTTCCAATTCATATGGTAACCAATATCGCTGGGACTTCCAATCTTCAGACGGCAATGTAGAAGGTGTATGGAAAAATCATTATGCACATATTGCGCGTTGTAACTACTTTATTGATGGTTACAATAAAGTGTTGGATGGTACTGTTACCGATTTGAGTGATGCAAATAAAGAACTTATTGCAGCTTATGCCGGTGAAGCATATTTCACAAGAGCTTATAACTACTTTCAATTAGTGGGGTATTTTTGCAAAGCTTACAACCCGGCAACTGCAGAAAGTGATTTAGGTTTACCCCTGCAATTGGTCTATTCTCCGACATCAGATGCAAGTGCTTATCCAGGACGTTCTTCTTTGAAAGCAACCTATGAACAAATCCTTAGTGATTTGACGGAGGCTAAGAAACTTGTAAATGCAAGTAAAACGGTTACTCAAGCACAAAACGTTTTAAACTATATTTCTCAAGATATAGTAACAGCATTTCAAGCGCGCGTAGCATTGCAAATGAAAGATTATACAACAGCTATCAGTAACTCGACTTCGCTGATCAATACAGGGAAATACCCTTTATTGAACTCGGAAGACGGAGGAGAAGCTTTCCGTAATATGTGGGTAAAAGATACTGGTTCTGAAGTAATCTGGCAAATTTACATGAGTGCAGATGAATTGGGAAGCGCCACAGGAACCAGTTTCTGGGGACAGTATAAAAAGGATGATCCTTCTTCACAAGTAATGGACTACATTCCTTCACAAAAGCTTATCGACCTTTATGAACAAGATCGTGATATTCGTTTTGCTGCTTATTTTGCTCCTTTCACATTAAAAGTCTCTACCGGTGCAACAGGAGATATTTACGTATTCGACAAATATCCTGGTAATCCGGATATTTATAATGTAGTAAGCGTTGACAATCATTATACTAATAAATCGAAGCCTTTCCGGATTTCAGAACAGTATCTGATTGCAGCTGAAGCCTATGTAGGTAACAACGACATCGTTAACGGAGCAAAGTATCTGAACTTACTAAGAGCTAGTCGCCTTGTAGATTATGTAGATGTTACTTATAATAGCCCGAACACTTTATTAGCTGATATCCAAGACGAACGTCACAAAGAATTAGCTGGCGAAGGTTTTCGTCTGACAGATTTGAAACGGTGGGGATTAGGAGTAAATCGTGAAGATGCAACTCAGGACGCAGCTTTGGTTTTATTGCCTGGTGGTACCAATACAACAGCTTTAACCAAAGCGGCTGATGACTTCCGAATGGTATGGCCCATTCCTAAATCGGAAACAGACGTTAATCCGCAGATCAAAGGCCAACAAAATCCCGGATATTAATTTGTTGAATTCTTAACTTTTGAAATATGAAATATTTGAATATATATTTATTGGCTTTATTGACAATCTTTATTGTCGGCTGTTCGGATGATGATCCAGCGATGAACAGTGCAAGTACGACAGTCTCATTTGCACAATCTGAGGTGACGTTCAATGAGAATGCTGGCATAGTAAAAGTTCCTCTAACAATTGAGGGCGAACGAAATGGAATGATTAAAGTTACATTTAAAGTTGAAGATGGAAGCGCCATTGTGAACGAACATTATATTGTTACAACTACAACCGTTTATATCCCTACTGATGCCAGTGATACTTTTGGTTGCGAGATTCGTTTATTAGATGATGGTATGACTGAGAATGATGACCGTAATCTGAAAGTAACTATTGAAAATGTAGAAGGTGCACAGACAGGAGCAATCTCTACATGCAATGTTATACTAAAAGATGTGGATAAGAATCCATACTTCAAACTGATGGGTACTTGGACATTTAATGCTGTTAAAGCAACAGACGGTAGTGCAGTTAGCTTTACTGTAACAATCTCTGATGGTGGCGATGAAGCAAACCTAGAAAAGAGTTATGTCTTCAATGGATTTACAGATGGAAAAGGATATGATGCAACCATACCTTGGACTGTAGATTATAACAAAACTTCCGAAACTCTTTCTGTAGTGCAAGGACCGACTTATGCAAAATACAATTTTGGATTTGTGGGTGAAGTACGGGTATGTCCAATGGATCTTACTGCAGCATTATCCAAATCCTTAGAAGGTACTTGGAATGAAACATTCGACAGGATTGAATTTGATCCTAACGGAATTATCGGCGTAGGTGTATTCGACTCTGGAGAGTATGCAGGCTATTGGGCTGTATACGCAGAATGTTACATGGTCAAAAAATAAATTTTTCTTTGAATAATTGACTTTATGTATAGAAAAGGCTATGCTACTTTTATGGCATAGCCTTTTCATCATTAATAAGATTGAAATATGAAAAAAGCTATTATCATCCTTATCCTGGCTTTCCTGGTCTGTTCAGGACGGCTTTTTGCAGCTCCGCGCACTCCGCAGCAAGCATTAGAAGTTGCCCGCATATTTGTACGTTCTCATGTCAACATGAAACACATTGATACAAAGGAGTTAAAACTGATAAAAGGGCAAAGCATACAGACACGGACTATGGTTTATCCTGCTTATTATATTATCAATACAGAGAATGATAGTGGATTCGTCATTATTTCAGGAGATGATTGTGCACGGGAAGTATTAGCATATTCAGATAAAGGAAATCTGGATTATGAACATTTACCTGCCAACGTTAGGTATTGGCTGAATTTCTATACAACTGAAATAAAGCGAATGAATACAAACGGCAATTCTGTGGAGAACTCAATTGAAGTTCAAAGTTCGGCAACGAGGGTAATTCCTCCAGTTGTCACACCGCTATTGGATAAAATTGAATGGGACCAAGGTAATCCTTATAATCTGGATTGTCCGGAAGAAAAAGGGGAACTCACCGTTACCGGCTGTGCTGCTACGGCATTGGCCATGGTTATGAAATATTATGAATATCCTCAAAAAGGAATTGGTAGTTACAGTTACACTACTGCAACTTTAAAAAAATCACTTTCCGTAAACTTTGAAGAAGCCAACTATAAATGGGATCTGATGCTGCCTCAATACACAAATGCAGCAACTGAGGAACAAAAGAAAGCTGTAGCCGAATTGATGCTCCACTGTGGTGTAGCTATGGATATGGATTATAACTTAAGTGCAGCCGGCGGTAGTGGGGCAGGCATCTTCAAGCAATATAGTGCCCTGACGAAATTCTTCGGGTATAATCCTAATATATACTTTGAAGGACGTGATTATAATACTGAAGGACGCTGGAAAAATATGATTCAAAAAGAATTGATTGCCGGGCGCCCTATTCTATACAGTGGACAAAGCACCGAAGGAGGTCATGCATTCGTATTGGATGGCTGTGACGAGAATGACATGTATCATTTTAACTGGGGATGGAGCGGATATGCAAATGGATATTATTCCTTAAGCTCCCTGAATCCAGGATCAGGCGGCACAGGAAGTGGAAGTGGCGCCTATAATAATATGCAATATATTATGCTCCTTGTACAACCGAAGACAACAGGAGAAGTTATTAGTGGCTTTACATTAGAGGGAAGCATGGATATTACAAAAAATCAATATGAAAGAAATGAAAGTATCAGTGCAAAGTTTACTAAAATATGGAACACTTCTACTCCTATGAGTGGTGTTATCGGATTAGCTCTATATCAAGGAGATGAGTTCATCACATTTCTTACAACACCCTCTTCTATTTCCAACATTGATGTAGGAAGTGGTTGGAATAGCATCACATTCAGCGGCACAATTCCACCTACTGTACCTAACGGCAAATATCAACTTCATTTTGCCTCACAAAAGGAAGGTGAAAAAGTACCAAGCATGTTACGCGGTCTGGAAGGTAGAAGCATCTGTTATAGTGTAGAGATTACTGCTAATAGTATCCTGCTAAACAGTATAGAAAACAGTTCCGATTTGTATCAACTCGCTCCTGCAGAACTTATTGGTGAAGCTGTAGAAGGAAAAGATATATCTTTCAAAATACAAATCGAAAATAAAGGTTTAAAATATGAAGATGATTTTGCTATATATATACGTAAGAACGGAGCATTACTCCCTTACACGCGCATCAGCGACTATACTGTAATACCAAGTAATACTTCCAGCACTATCACTATCACAGGAAACCCCGAATTACCTGCTGGAGAATACTATGCTATAGGAAGTTACCGTAAAGATGATACCTGGAAACAGTTTACTAACAGTGAATTAAGATTGGTTTTCACAATTAAAGATGTAGAAACAGGTATTGAGCAAACTGAATCTTTTGGAGGGTTAAAAGTCATTCCTACAAATACCGGCTTGGAGATTACAAGTGAAAATTCCAGCGAAGTTATTGATATATTCTCCAGTCAGGGAGTTAAGATAACGAGCGTAAAAGGAACACAAACAACCGTTCCATTGTCACAAAGTGGACTATATATCATAAGACAAGGTAAGAATACTCTAAAAGTATTGTACAATCCAAAACATTAAATATCCGTACAAATAAAAGGATGAATTCATTTGAGAAATCAAGAATTCATCCTTTCTATTATATAGTTAGACTTCCTTCTTTCAAAATATCCACCAATATCGGCTTTGCTCCACTCACAAAACACTCCACAGCAATTACCATCAGAATAAGTCCCATCAGGCGCATCATCACATTATTTCCCGTTTCCCCTAAGACTTTTACCAGCCGTGTAGAGGCACGCAAGATGAAAAATGTAATCAAGTAGATAAAGGCGATCATACCAATCAGTACACCTTTCATTTGGATAGTATGGGCATCCTGCATCAACACAATGGCATTTGCTATGGCACCGGGACCGCAAAGCATCGGAATTCCTAAAGGGGTGACAGAGATGTCATCAGCATAAGTTTTAATCTCTTCATCTTTCAATTTCATTTGTGTATAACGTGCTTGCAACATATCAAAGCCGATTTTAAAGATGATGACACCACCGGCTATACGAAATCCGTTTGTAGAGATCCCAAAGAACTTGAACAGGAACTGACCAGCAAAGGTGAAGATCATAATCGTGATGAAAGCCACTAATGTAGCACGAGACACTACAGACTGCCGCTCCTTATCCGTCATTCCATGGGTCATGGTCAGAAAGACAGGCATAGTCCCGAGAGGATTTGTCAACGTAAAGAAAGAAGTGAAACAAAGCAAAGCGAAAGGTAAAATAGTATCCATAGCTGCAAATTATGTGTTTACGCTGACAAAATTACAACTAATCCCTCAATGTCACAACAATTGGAGCAACTCTTTCAAATCTGTAATCTGATAAGTAGGCTTAAATGGAAACTCGGTACGTCCTGTTACATTATAGAACACTTGATGCATACCTACTCCCTGAGCACCCGTTATATCATTTTCCCAGCTGTCACCCACCATCAACGATTCACGCAGTTCAGACTGAGTAGCCGACATGGCAAAATGGAAAATCTCGGGCCATGGCTTCAAGACACCAATATCATCTGATAGAACTACTTTCTTGAAATAATGGTCAATTCCGGCAGAACGCATTTTGTGGCATTGCAGTTCCTGAAATCCATTGGAGAGGATATAAAGATTATATTTAGGTGCCAAATATTCCAGCACTTCCTGCGCATGGGGCATCAATCTGCTTTTTGTAGGAATAACCGCAAAGAAGTCATCAGAAAAAGCTTTCGCTAAAGCCGCATCCCCCTCTCCTACCGCCTCCAGCGGATAGAGGAAACGTTGACGATTCAATTCTTCTTTTGTCACTTTTCCATCTGCATATTCTGCCCACAATTCGATATTACGCTTCTCATAGAGTTCATAGAAATGTTCAAAAGACCGAAAATAGCGATCATATTCATATTTGCGATACATTTCCTCAAATGTATCACGGGCATTAAAAGAAAAGGCCCAGAGAGTATCGTCCAGGTCGAAAAAAATATTCTTGTACTGCATATAAAAAGAAAATGGCAGGGATAACCCTTCCCTGCCATTCTTATAATTTAATTAAGTTATTTTACTTGGATAACCAGGTATCTGGATACGCTCCAGAAATCTTTCGGATTCGTAATCTTCAGAACGAGCTGATCTTTATCATCTTTCTCCAAAGCATAAGAACCTGCCGGATGAGTGGTCAAGACATCTGCACTCTTGGAGTACAACTTAATTTCTTTCGTTGTACGAATATCAACCTGAGTGAAATAGTCCTTATTGATGTCACCATCCTTAAGCACTTGCTTTTTCTGGAAGAGACCGGTATTTGTCAGAATATTCTGATCCTTCAGTTCTTTTTTTGTTCCAAAAACAAACCAAGCAGTGTTCAGTGCCTTATCTTGCTCAGCCACCGTTTTGGCTTTTGCTTCATTTTCGGCAGTAAGCACTTCTTTGTCAGTTGACAGGCCAGTCACAGCTGCATCCAGTTCCTGAATACGAATATTTTTGGAAGCAAGTTCAGCCTGCAATTCCTCAATACGCTGGGTTTTGGCTACCAACTCCTGGGTCAGAGATTCTACAGCTTTCTTCAACTGGGTAGAGTTATTCTTACTACTTTTCAGCATAGCTTCCAGTTTAGCGATCTGCTCTTTGTTTTCCTGCATTTGTTTCTGGATAAATTCAATATCAGTGGCTATTTGCTGCTTAGCTGATAAAGAACCTTCTGAAACCGCACCACGCTGCAAGTCTACGCGGCTCTCGGCGGCATTGATTTGGCGGAAGCCTTCAGAGATATCATTGAAAGTACCCATCATTTCATCCAGTTCAGCATTACGCTGAGTAAGTTCCATCAAAAGAGAATCATTTTCAGCTTTCAGTTGGTCTTTACTTCCACCTGACAAGCCGTCGCACGATGCCATAACGGCCGCACATACAATTAAAACTGCTAACTTTTTCATACGCTTTTGTTTTACGTTGGTTAATGAAGTTATTTAATCGTCTATTCCTGCTACTACTATTACTATTTCTCCACGCGGGTCATTGGCTGTGAAATGCTCAATCAATTCAGTCAGAGTGCCACGCACCGTTTCTTCGTGTATCTTCGAGATCTCCCGGGATACAGATGCCTGACGTTCCGCACCGAAATGCTCTGCAAACTGAGTCAGCGCTTTCACCAGACGGTGGGGAGACTCATAAAACACCATGGTACGGCGTTCCTCTGCCAATATCTTCAGACGTGTCATACGTCCTTTCTTCTGCGGAAGAAAACCTTCGAAACAGAATTTTTCATTCGGCAAGCCCGAAGCAACCAAAGCTGGCACAAGAGCTGTAGCCCCCGGCAAACATTGTACTTCGATACCGTTGCGAACACACTCACGCACTACCAGAAAGCCCGGATCAGAGATTCCCGGTGTACCTGCATCCGATATTAACGCAACAGTTTCACCTGCCTTTATTCTATTAACAACACTTTCCACCATTTTATGTTCATTAAACTTATGATGGGATTGCATTGCGTTCTTTATTTCAAAATGCTTCAGTAAGATTCCGGAAGTGCGCGTATCTTCGGCAAGAATCAAATCCGCCTCTTTCAGAATACGAATAGCCCGGAATGTCATATCTTCCAAATTTCCTACCGGAGTAGGCACTACATAAAGTTTTCCCATATCCGTAATTGCTTTAGCTGAAGTATTTCTTAAGAAGTTCTATAAAATCAACCACCGTTTCATTTTCTTCATCAGGATTAACGGTAGAAGAAAAGAGTTCCAATGCCTTTTCCAATGAAGGAGCAGCCCCCAATTGGCGTATCACTTCATTCATACGGGCAGTATCACCGCCAAAAATCTCACGGGCAAAGCGGAATGAGTCATTCAGACTGATAGCATGCCGCAGATCAGTGGCCGGTTTTATCCGTTCTGCTAAAATAGGCGATGCAGAAGATATTATTGCGGACGGTTCAGACTCGGGTTTGGGCGTGGACTCAGGCTTGGGAGATACGACCTCTACCGACTTGGTGATTTCAACAACGACTGGTTCTACAGGAATCGGTTTAACCGGTTCAGGAGCAGCAGCCGGTTCGGGAATAACCACTGGAGCGACAGGAGCTTCAGGAATGGCAACTACCTCTACGGGAGTTTCGTCCAGCAGTTTCTGCAAAGCATCCAGTCGTGCACGCATCTGCTGTATATTCCGTTTAGCTACTACCTTCAATGTAGGGTTGGCGTCTGTTGCAAGAACTTGCATTAAATATTTCAGTTCCTGAATATCCAGTTCTATGTCGTCCAATAATGTCTGCATTTCCTTTCGCATCACAAATGTTAATGCCGCAAATGTAGAAATAAATAATGAAAAAATATCGGAAAGCCATTAAAAGTGTTATTTTTGCGGCTAAAATAAACATTTTAGAACAATGGTATTATTCTCGGAAGACCATATACAGGAAACCAATCGTAGAGGAAGAATCGAAGTTATATGCGGCTCAATGTTCTCTGGTAAGACGGAAGAGCTGATCCGCCGTCTGAAACGCGCAAAATTCGCCAAACAACGCGTAGAAATATTCAAACCTGCCATTGATACACGTTATTCGGAAGAAGAGGTCGTATCTCACGATAGCCATTCCATTGCTTCTACCCCGATTGATTCATCGGCAAGTATCCTGCTGTTCACTTCAGAAATCGATGTAGTAGGTATCGACGAAGCGCAATTCTTTGATAATGGTCTGATTGATGTGTGTAATGAGCTTGCCAATAATGGCATACGTGTTATTGTAGCAGGTCTGGATATGGACTTCCGCGGCCTTCCCTTCGGTCCTATGCCGGGACTTTGTGCCATTGCCGATGAAGTATCCAAAGTCCACGCTATTTGTGTGAAGTGCGGACAATTAGCCTCCTTCTCGCACCGCACTGTCAAGAATGACAAACAAGTCCTTCTGGGAGAAACGGCCGAATACGAACCCCTCTGCCGGGAATGTTATCTGCGGGCAATAAAGGGGGATCGGACTGCCACCGGTGGATAAACTATAAATAAAAAGCAAAAGCCTTATGGAGCGTAAGAAAATTACATTCGACAGTTTTATCCGTGCTGTCATTCTCGGTGCTATCATCATTGGGGTATTAATGCTCCTGAAGCGATTGAGCGGCGTATTGCTTCCGTTCTTCCTTGCATGGCTTATTGCTTATCTGATATATCCATTGGTAAGCTTCTTCCAGCATAAGCTACGGCTAAAAAACAGAATAATATCTATCTTTTGTGCCTTGTTTACTCTCAGCGTTATAGGAAGCGTTGCATTCTATCTGCTTGTGCCGCCCATGATTCAGGAATTCCTGCGGGTAAAGGATTTATTGATAGAGTACTTCAGCACCACTCATACAGCAAGCAACGTCCCCACTACTCTCTCCGAATTTATCCGGCAGAATATCGACCTGCACATCTTAGAGCAAATGTTCAGCCAGGAGAATATATTGGATGCCCTTAAAGTAACCGTTCCTAAGCTATGGGCACTAATATCAGAGTCTATCAATCTCTTATTCGGGTTCTTCACCGTCTTCCTTATTCTATTATATATAGTGTTTATTCTGCTTGATTACGAAAGCATTTCCGAAGGTTGGACACACCTGATGCCAAAGAAATATCGGAAAACAGTAACCGGCATACTGAATGATGTAAAAGATGGCATGAACAGATATTTCCGCGGACAGGCATTAGTAGCTTTGTGCGTAGGCATTCTATTTAGTATCGGCTTTCTGATTATTGATTTCCCGCTGGCCATTGGTTTGGGATTATTCATCGGTGCACTGAATATGGTACCTTACCTACAAATCATCGGCTTTGTCCCCACTATCATGCTTGCCATTCTGAAAGCTGCGGATACCGGTGATAATTTCTGGATCATCATAGCTTCGGCTGCTGCTGTATTTATAGTAGTACAAATCATACAAGATGGCTATCTCGTTCCCCGTATCATGGGAAAGATTACCGGTCTGAATCCGGCTATCATCCTGCTCTCCCTATCCATTTGGGGATCGTTAATGGGAATGCTGGGTATGATTATAGCTTTGCCGCTTACCACTCTGATGCTCTCCTATTATCAGCGATACATCATTAATCAAGAAAATATTTATAAGACAGAAACCACTGAAGATCAACCAATAGAGGGTATAGAAGAAAAATAATGCAAACTTTTTTCCTCATATTCCTTGCAAATTAAATAAAAGTACCTATCTTTGCACCCGCTTAACAGCAATAAAGGTTTGATTCGCTAGCTCAGCAGGTAGAGCACAACACTTTTAATGTTGGGGTCTTGGGTTCGAGCCCCAAGCGGATCACTGAAACAAGATGAAAAATTAAGTAAATCCCTGATAGTCAATCACTATCGGGGATTTCTTTTTCCCCGCAGTCCACCATTTTAGGCAGATTACAGCAAGAAAAACAGGTGAAATAGGTGGACTTAGTTTAGCTCCAATTTTAGTCCACCGAATTGGTATCTTATTCTCTGATACACTGCATTTTGCATAGCGCAAAACAGGGCTTGAAATAGTAAATTTGAACCATTAAAATTTAAACTTAGAAGTATGGACAGAAACTATTTTTCAATCCTCTTTTTCATCAAGAAGAGTAAGTTATTAAAGAATGGAGAGGCGCCGATCTGCCTGCGCATCACAATCAATGGACAGCGTGCGGAAGTTCAAATCAAACGTAGCATCGAGGCTTGTCAGTGGAACAGTAATAAAGAATGTGCGATTGGGAAGGAACGGAAACACCAGGAACTTAACCACTACCTTGAAACCGTTCGGACAAAAGTGCTTCGTATCCACAGGGAGTTGGAGCAGGACGGCAAACCTATTACCGCCGAAATCCTTAAACGGCATTTTTACGGCGAAAACGATTCTCCTAAAATGCTATTGGAAGTTTTCAGGGAACATAATAAGAAGTATCGCGAACTCTTAGATAAGGATGTGGTATTGGGTACGGTATTACGCTATGAGAGAACAGTCCGTTATCTCGAAGAATTTATGAAGGACAAATATCATTTCTCCGATATACCGCTGAAGGAAATCAACCATGATTTTGTGAAAGAGTTCGAGCATTTTATCAAAACAGAGTAAAGACTGTGCCCAGAATGCTACCGTTAAGTATTTGAAGAACTTGAAGAAGATTATCCGGAATGCGCTTATCAATAAATGGATGGACAATGATCCATTTGTAGAAATCCGCTTCCACCAGACAGCAAGTAATCGGGAATTTCTGACGGAAGAGGAACTGAATAAGCTGATTGATAAAGATTTTGTGATTCCCAGAATGGGGGTTGTCCGTGATATTTTCGTTTTTTGCAGCCTGACCGGACTTGCTTTCACGGATGTGCAACATCTAACGCCCGAGCATATTTTCTGTGATATGGATGGTAGTTATTGGATTCGCAAGACACGGGAGAAGACGGACAACATGTGTAATATACCTTTGCTTGATCTTCCACTTAGATTGATTCAGAAGTATCAAAATCATCCCGAATGTGTCCGCAAAGGTGTTGTGATGCCTGTTCCCTGCAATCAACGAATGAACAGTTATCTGAAGGAAATCGCCGACGCTTGTGGAGTCCAGAAGACGCTGACCACACATATTGCGCGCCATACATTTGCATGTCTGGCCATTGCAAACAAAGTTTCAACGGAGTCTATTGCAAAAATGCTGGGACATACTGACATTAGAACCACTAAAATTTATGCCCGTGTATTGGACCGGACGGTTGCTGATGAGATGCAGATACTCAGAGGGAAGTTTGCAGTATAGCATTAAAAAAGGATTTTATCACTTCCGATAAAATCCTTTTTTAATAATAATAGGCTATTTGTACGACGGATAATAATTCTCCTCAAGCAACTTTAGCACATCGCTTTCCTTATATAAAACTTTACCACCCAACAAATAATACGATAGAATGCCGTTGGTACGGTAATCTTGTAATGTCCTGCGGCTTATTTTCAGCAAATCGGCCAGTTGTTTATCGGTCATATACCGTTCCCCATTCAGGAAAGGTCTGCAATTCCCGGCCATCTCTTCTATATTTGTGAGCAGAGATTCCATTGTCTGAAAGAAAGCAGTCATTTGCGGATTTCTTTCTAAAATAACATCTTCCATGATTATTTCTTGTTTTTCAATTTATTCAAACGGTTATTCTGAACATGAAGTAGCAGGTTCTCAACATCTTCCGTTTTGTAGTACATCTTATGATTGATTTGCGAGTAAGGTAATTTTCCTGTGTCACGAAATGTTTGTAAAGTTCGCAAGGAGATGTTTAACCGCAAACATACATCTTGATTATCGAGTCATGACTCTATACCTTGTATATTGGTTTTCCCACAAGCAGCATTCACCTTGTTTGCAAAAGTATCGAACCGATCCATCATTTTCTTAAATAACCGGGCTTCCATGTAAATCATTTCCATGTGTCTGATTCTCCATTTTTTTAATTGTAACTTAAAATTCCATTGCTCTAATTTTTCTCAAAGAAAATCATATTTTCCATTCTTTACCTTACTCTTAAAATCAAAGGCGTGTTTTGTCGTTACATGTCGTATGACTCATCTTAACTATAACATTTTAAATTCATCAACATTCGGGAATAATATAGGAACCAATCTGTCTAAATCTTCTTCTTTTTTATATCTGAGACTTGTTTTCACAGCCTCTTTCAATTTTAGCAAGTTGTCATTTCCTTTTTTTCCTCTATAGACATTTTTCCTACCATTCTCACTTTCGGCTGCTAAAATAAATAAATGGGAATAATTCAAATGGAAACTTTTCACATTATCAGCAATAGCCGCCATATTTGAGAGATCGCAATCTATAATAAAATTCATCAGGACCGATGCTATCCTTGAAATAAATGTCCAATGGTCATGTAACAATTTATAATTAGAAAGTTTCTCATTAAAGGCTATACTTTCTTTTTGTATGCGTAGATAACACAATAGTAGTGAATATTTGAGTACATCATTTTTTATTTCTTGCGAGTTCCCCTGCTTTATCATTCCATGCAGTTCTTTAAGCCTACTTATAATAGCATCTTCTTCGATGTTAGATAGATCATAGCCCGCTCTAAATAAACAATAAATTACTTCGGAGAAGAAAGTCTGTCTTGAATCGTCCCCATGTTCCAGATTTGTAAAACCTAATAAACAATTTTCATTATCTATAAATATTAATCGTATATCAAACGATATAGAAGGATGTTTTAAGAGATTTAAATAGAAGTACACTGTGCTTGTTTCTCTTTCGGTTGGATGAAAAAATAAATTCTTGTATCTATTACAAAGAATTTTTGTTATTATTTGTTGAATAGAAGAATTTTGACGATGATAATAAAGAATAAATTTCTCAATTGTTCCATTTGTAACACATTTATCAATTATTGCTCCATATTTCTCAATCAATTCCTGCTTATCTCTTTCATATTCCTCTTTAATCATTATGTTTATTCTTTCTCGATCATTTTCTGATAAATAGAGACTTCCTATTCTTAGAATAAAACGAGCAATTGAAGTGTTTTTCTTACGAGGTTGATAATCAAACTTCTGAATTCTATCTATTAGTCCTTGAATTTTCTGTCTAAGCAAATTTTGAGCATTATCGTCATTCAATGTGTTTATTTCATAAGAAGCTCTGGGACTTTCTTCTTCTAATAGAGACAATATTTCCTGTATGCGTTTATCTAGTTCGAGCTCCTTGAATTTGTGATTATATTCCTTCAATTCATGATAAATACTTTCAGTATTATCTAACAAGGAGTATTGAAAAAGGAGCCGTATTAACAATATACCATTTCGAATAGGTGTCATTGAACCATTTCTTGCAATTTCCTCCAACTTATCCTTTATTTTTGAATAAACATATACGATATCTAACATGTCTATAGCAGGAATGAGAGTTACTGCACTCCAATAAGAGTAAATATCATCTATTTTCTCTAGAAAGCATTCTGCTTTTTGAGTCTTTCTCAACTCTATTTCCAATTGGTTACGTTTTTCAATTGCATCTATATAGAATACTTTGTAATCTTCATCTCTGAACGTTAAATCTAAAAAAGAAACAAATTGAGAAATCATTTTATCATCTACGATTTTTCCATTTTTGATGTAAAAATCGACATAATAACATTTCAGATAAATCATATTTTCTTGTATTGAACGTTCTATAGCCTCTTTATCCAGCACAAAGACATTATAAACATTGGATACCAAAATATCCTTTTGTGCAAACAACTGCTCTTCTGATTCGGAAGAGAAACTATCAAATATCCAAAGTATGAATATTTGCTGTTTCTGGTAAAAAGTTTCCCTTGCAGCAATAACACTTAAAAAGGTTGTTGACAGTTGTAATTCAAAAGCAATTGTCTTATTTGGAAATTTTGCGAGCACATCTGGTTTTCTCCATTCTCGTGGTACACTTTTATCTCTATATATCTTTTCTACCAAAACTTTATCTTCTGAAAGCTTCGGATTTGTCATAGCCAATAATCTTTCCGCAATGAAGTTCTTATAATCTTCATGCATCTTACTCTCTTTTGCGCCATTATATTTAATACGAAGCACCTCTTCTTTTGTAAGTCCTTTTTCGTCTTCATAGATGCACCCCTTATTATCTCCTTTATAATGCCTGAAATGAAGGGTTTGCTTTTTGTCTCCCTGCCCACCGCAAATTCGTAACCTATGCTTACAAAACCCGCATATATATTCTTTTATCCCATCCTCCACTTTTCGCCTTTCTTCAAAAAAGTGGTTCTTACCATCATAGATACTATATTGGTTAGCAAAAAAAGACTCACTATTCCTCAATATATATTCGTCATCAGTCGTATCAAAATAAGTCTTTACCGTATAATCATGTTTCTCTTTCATAACATTTCATTTATCAAGAATAAAAGTAACTATTTATAGTATAGATACCCAATATTATCAGAGATTTTTCATGTATAGAGCAAAGAAAAAAAATGAATGAAAGAAACTTTCTCAAAGTTTACATTTTGAGACCTTTATCTCTTATCACATTGCCGACAGAAGCTACGTGTTTCACTTCTTGCACGGGCTGTTCCTGCCGAATATCCGGAAAATGTGCCTTCAGCAGATTATCAGCTAAACCCTTTGCCCGCTCCTGTACTTCATCTGTTGAATCGTAGATCGTCTTTCCGACAAGTTCTTCTTCTATCTTTTCAAAATTTTCCTCATAACTGAATTCATTAGGATATTCATGGCTCATTCCACTTTGCGGATAGCCTTTATCCTTGATGTATAGCAAGACAGCCAAGTCGTAATTATCAGGACTACTTGATAGATTCAGCCCGGTATTGTAGTCGGTCAGTTCATGATAATTTTTCCATGCCGGAGCCAGATTATACGTTTCAGTATCAGTAATGTTTCTCAAATCTGATCTTTCCATGTACGCACTTTGAGGAATCTCATCAGGAGTAAGAATCATACCGTATTTATCACCGCAGAGATTTATCTTCTCTTCCATCAAAGACGGCCAGCTACGCAGTTCATAAACCGTAAGCGTTTCTCCTTTAAAATCCGATTCAAAGAAACGATTCTCAATATTTCTTTGCAGATAGTTGTTGGCTTGATGTTGCCCGAAAGCGTCTCTTCCGAAAAGTAATACTCCCTTCTCTGTTTCAATCCCCATATAATACTTATTCCCTTGCTTCAAATCTTCCAGCATTTCGGGAATATGGGGAGAATTGATAATTTCTTGCAACAAATTTGGAGTAAGCATACGTGTATAGGATTCATCTTTCGATAACGGGTCTATCTCTTTCCACAGGCAATAAACCACCTGTGAGATACGTATATTACGATGCGGTATAATCCCTTACTCGTCCATCGCTTTCTCCAAACGCTGCAAATAGTCCTCATTTTTTCCATCCTTTAGCGGTGGAATCAGCGACAGGTCCGGCACGTTATACTGGACGATTCACTGTGTAGGTATCTCTTTTTGGTTCAATGCCTTCTCCACATCCTCGAACATGAAGTCCATAAGGCCCTCGTTACCTTTACCTTTCGTGCTGATATGCAAAGGCTTCCCATCTTTGTCGGCAGTCACATATACGCTGCCGCTGTTTTTGTTTTCTTCTTTTTCCATCTTGATATTTGATTATAGTTTGATACCTTGTTCCTTCTTCTTAAACGGGATAATCTTTCCCATCGCAGGATATTTCGCCCTGTCCGGTTGGGTGATAAGTATGGATACCGCCCGTTCTTGCTCCTCTGTCAGTGGTAACCGTTCCGGCAATCGGTTCATCAGTCGGTTGAAATTGCGCAGCGTGGGCGTCATTTCCTGCTGTACGGTACAGATACCGTATTTCAGTAAATCGGGTGATACCTTCTGGCAATCTTTCAGGTTGAAACGGAAAGCGGCATCCAGCGGAGCCACCTCGTAAATGCGGAGTTCTTCGGGACGGGGTTTCTTGTTGAAGAAATCCGTTGTCCGCTCTTGCAGGAACTTATTTAACGCTTTGTCTCCCGCCTGGTCTTTGCTGAATAGCAGTATATTCTTCCCGTATTCCACCGCCGTGCAGGTGGGGAAAGCGGCCAGACCGCCACGAATCACATGCCCGTCCATGCCGTAGCGATATGCCAGCCGCTTGTAATCCTCATTCTCGGTCAGAGCCGAATGTGCCGCGCTTGCTGATAACGGAGAAATACCCCGTTCCTCGCAAAAGGCAGCGTCACGCAATCGCACTACACCCGAAGGATGTATCTTTTCCTGTTTCAATACAGGGCACAGCCGTTGCAGATAATCCGCATTTTCCGTCGCCATAATTTCCGGTATCTTGCCCTTGTCCTTGAAATCGAAGCGGAACATTCAGTGGTCGGGAATAAACTCACGGCCCACCGCATAGAAGCGCACGTTATTTTCGATATAGCGTTCAAATCCGGATTCTCCCTGCCCTCGCATACTCAGGTAGACGGGCTTGTAAAACGCGTCCAGCGTCATATACAGGCTACCGCTTTCCGCATGATTCATTTTGTTTTCGTTCATCGTCTTTATAGGATTAATTGTTTCTTCTCTTTTGGGGACGGAGCGATGGACGGGACGTGTTTTGCCTGCCGCCGTTCCTGTTTCTCCTGTTTCTCGTCGGCCTCATCACCGGTTATGCTTAAATCGAAATCCTGTCCTTCTCTGCTCTCAATGGCAGGTACAACCTTTCTTCCGCTTAGATTGAACTCCCCGTTGCGCAGGTGAAAATCCGATTGCAGAATCTCGGTCGCCATTACCTTCGCCTCTTTTTGCAAGGCGGCATAGCCGAAATCGTGGGCCGACAAGGGCGCGTTTTGCCGTGCCCTCATGCTGTCGCCCAACTTTTCGGCCAGCTCCTTAAACTCATGCTGATAGCTGAAAGGATGGAATTTATCCGCAGCCACATGACCCGCATATCCATTCTCCGAGATATATAATAAGGAGGCCACATCATAATTCCGTGGCGAAATGCCGAGCGAGAACTCTTTCGTCAGTCTGTCGAAGTTGTGGAAGTCGGGCCGGAGGTCGAACTTGTCTTTGCATATCGCCCCTTCCAGCACATCCGCGCCCACAAATTTATCGGGGGTAAAACTCACGATGGAACGCCTTAGCTGCGTGTCCTCAATGCGCAAGTCCGCTTTCGATAATTTGTCGATGCAGTTGTCCGCCAGTTCGGCCACCCGTTTGGTCGGGAGGTCTATCTCGTACATCCGCAGCGTTTCGGGTACTTTGGTGAGGTTGAAGAAGCCGTCCGTTAGATGTTGCAGGTAACTGCCTTGCGCTTTTATTCCTTTCGGCGTGTCCGAGAATAGCAATACGCCCGCTTCCGTAGCCACAGCAAATACACGGTTGTCCGCTTTTGTCTCCGCAGAATGGGGAAACGAATCGGTGGAGTTTTCCAACTTTTTTCCCGTAAACCGGGCGAGTATTTCCTTTAGGATTGACATAACTTTATCTGTTAGGAATGAATATCAATCGCAAAGGAAATCATTCGGTAGCCGGGTTGCAAGACGGGCGGCATACAAGTCGGCCTTTGGCGGTCGTTGGCGCAGCGTGTTTTTACGTCAACCGCTTTTCGAGCATCCGGTTATAGCTGTTTCGCAGCGAATCGATGAAAGGAGTCGTGTCCGTGCAGCGATCGAATACCTTGCCGCGTTTGGTATAAAGGGCATTTATTTTCAGATGGAATGCTTCCTCGAAGACATGGATCACATCCACTACGGACACTTTCCTGCCTACCGTGGTTCCGATAACCCCGGCCGCCATCAGGGCTGCAACCAACTCTATCAAGTCGCTGTCCGTGCCGTTCCACGTCAGTGAGATTAGTTTCTTTCCAGTCCTGTACTCCGGCAGTTTCTCAACTTGAAAGGTGGACGGAACGTATTTATCCATATACAAATCCTTGATAAGACGGATTTCCGTTTCCAGCAGGGCAAGCGACTTATTGACAAACACATCATACAACACGTGTCTTCCGTCTGTCATACCGTCGCTCATCTGCTTGAGGAAAGATAATTCAATCTTGGTGTAGTTGAGTCTGCGCAAATGCCTTATCCGGTCGTCATCCGAAATCTCCGAAAGTAAAATAACAAATTCATCATAAGCCGCAGGCAGTTCACCCGGAGTAAGATTCTCACGGTTCAGGTAGGCGGTGAACATGGTAACCAGAGTAGTATCAATTAGCGTTTTCATAGGCTTTCTTTTTTTGTTTTACAAACGTCTATCTATTCTCAGCCTGTCGACATATAAATAAGGAGACAAGAGTTATGCCATAAAAAAAAAATTGTAATGAGTTGGAAAACAGACCTGTTGCCACGATTACAAAAAGAATATGTATCGAATAATCCTGTACTGTCAGACACTTTGTGTCCGATTTCCGGACATATCTATTCTATGTGATACTTTTTAATTTTTTCGTATAGCGTACTTCGGCTGATACCCAGCTTCTTTGCAGCCTGTCGCTTATTGTTTCCGGTAATGGCAAGCACCTTGACAATGGTTTCCCGCTCCGCTCGCTCGTTGTTCAATATGTGGCTGTCTATGGGATTGCCATCCACCCGTATGCTAAGTTCATGGGCGGTTATCCATTCGTTTTTTGCCAACAAGGTGGCCCTGCGGATTACTCCGCGCAACTCCCGCAAATTTCCCGGCCATGGATATTTTTTGAATATTCGCTGTACCTCACTGTCGAAGTCTTTCACGTTCCTTTCCAACTCCTTGTTAGCCAATTTGAGGAAGAACCCGGCCAATGGTATTATATCATCGAGACACTCGGATAATGATGGCATATAGATGGGAAACTCATTGAGGCGATGAAACAAATCCCCTCTGAACCGTCCTTCCACTATCGCCTTCTCCAAGTCCTCATTAGTAGCGGCCAGCAGACGAATGTCTGAAGCAACCTCCTCTTTACTACCCACAGGTCTGTATTTTTTCTCCTGTAAACAGCGGAGCAAAAGTTGTTGCGTGTCCAGTCCTAAGTTTCCGACCTCATCCAAAAATAATGTTCCATGATTAGCGGCGGCGAACAATCCACTCTTGTTTTCCGTGGCTCCCGTAAATGCCCCTTTGACGTAACCGAATAATTCCGAGGCAGCCAAATCTTTCGGAAGCGAACCGCAATCCACCGCTACAAAAGGAGCTTTCGCTCGTTTGCTCAATGCGTGAATCTGTCGGGCGGCATATTCCTTTCCCGTTCCTGAGCCACCCCTTATCAGGATAGCCAACGAATCAGCGGGGGCTGCTATCCGTATATACTCTTGTGTTTTTACGATAACCGGACTTTTTCCATGATAATAAGCCGGTTGGCTCTCTGTCATATTTTCATTCTCGGACAGGAAACCGTTGATAATATGCAAAACTTTTTCCGACTGCACGGGTTTGATCAGGTAATCATCCGCTCCGTTTTTTATCGCTTTCACGGCTCCCTCTATATCTCCATATCCGGTCATAATCAGGAACGGTATTCTGAAACCATTGGTCCGCATCCATTCCAATAGTTCCACACAGGTTCCCTCCGGCAGATAAAAATCAGACAATACTAAATCTGCATGCTGCTCCACCAAAAAAACTTTAGCTGCATTTATAGATAGCACATATCGGGTGTTCACTCCATTTTTTATCAGCCAAATTGATGCTATTCGGGCATAGACCCAATCATCATCCACAACCAACACTGTTTTCATGGCAAATTCTCCCGAAGTAGTTTTAAAATTTATTATATTACAGACACAATGCTTACATTCCAAATCCATATACCCTCTTTGTAAATACAGGGAAAGGAATAAGGCTTAATATAAGGACTATTTGAACTTTCACTGTCTTTTGCAACTGCATTGTTCAAACATCTTATCTTCTTTTATCTCTTGTTTGACGAGTTTTGAATTTTGAAAAGTGAAAATCGTAGTAACTATAAAGCCAGTTTCTTTATACAAAGCACTTAAATTAAATTTCTCTTTATAGTATAACTTTTCCTCTAATTCATTTTCATGAGTAAAAGACTGCGTTTGGCTAAATGGCTGACCGAATTTAGTTAAGAAATCACTTTTGGTAATTCCAAGTTCAACTTTACTGGTTGTAAATCGGCTGATTTGTTTCTTTGTATAACAACTACATAGAGCAGTGATACATAGAAATAAGATCAGGATTTTCTTGATATTTATACGTTTCATCTTCTTTGTTTACATTTTCATAGTGCAGTATCAATATTTATTTTCATTGATACCTGCACTATCTATTTCCTTGTCTATTGTTACTAATATCCTACAAAAAACAGTTTAATCTACTTAGAACTGAATTTTATAACTAAGGTTAGGCAACATATTGCTTACATCAATTTTCTCTATAACTTTTTTCTGTTCGTTATATTGATACCCATGTTGTCCGGTATATCCTGTTAAATTCAGAAGTTGAAGCCCGAACTCATGAGATACACGTTTTTTGTTTAACTTATAACTGACACCTAAATCTATCGTAAAGGCTGGCGAGAACTGTTTACTAAAGGCTTGTGTTTCATCGTAGATAATATCCTTTTCATTTAGTGATGCAGCTTCGTCAATAGGGGTATAGCGGTCACCGCCTTGATAAGACATTCGGATATTTGTATTGAATATGTGTTGGCGTTGCTTGCCCCATATCCATTCCTTACCACCCAAAGCATTGAATAAATAGCCTCGATCAAGTCGTGTATTGCGCCAAATATTATCACCACCAAGATATTCTGACTTAAAAACAGAACCAGTCAGCATATAATAATATCCTTTGCTTAGATAACGTTCTAATGTGATGTCTATACCATAATTTCGTCCTTTTCCCTCATTTACTAATTGACGATCTAAGTAATAGGTATCATGGTTGATAATGGAGAATGACGTTCCCGGCTCAACAGGTACGTTAAATAACGCCTGATAGTAAGGTTCTATTTTCAAATGAGTGTTTTCTGAAAGACTTAAATCGTAGGATAACACAAAATGATGTGCTTTGGCAAAGTCCAGTTCTTTATTCACTGCATCTTTTCCTGTTTCCGTTGATTTTACATAGTAATAATCCAGTTTTTCCCGGCGACTATGCAATCCATAAGCTAAAGAGATAGATTGTTTAGGATTGAAATCCCACTTCAAAGCCAATCGGGGTTCTATCGTCCAATTTGAATTTAAAGTAAATAACTGTGCATTTACGCCTACATTGGCAGTCAATTTATCCGTCAATTTGAATATGGAGTTACTATATGCCGACAATACCATAGCTTCGCCATTACCTTTCACTATCCTTTGCATTGGTTTATTTTGCCCGAAGTTCGGTGATAAGTTAAAATCCAAATCATATAACAATCCGGTAATTGTAATTCCTGAACGGTTGGTATGTCGGGAGCTATACTTTTTATTGAAATAAGAATTTAGCACAATGTCTAAATTAGTGCTTTTCATATCTACAACAGGCAAATAGTAAGACGAGTTTTGAGAAAGAAGCTGTTTTACTTTTGGACGATTATCTGAATAGGTTGCAGCCAGCGATGTCTTGAAATAAGCGTCATTATCTAAATTGTATCTGTGCATAATTCCACCTGCGCCTTTTGCCATTGTTATTGTAGATAACTGTCTGTCTTGAGATGTTTCCCATTCAGAGGAATTTTTCAATTCTTTATCTTTATTCATATCCAATAATCCAATCCCCCAAATAGAGAATGTTCCAGCCTTGCGTGTCGGGAAATTCAATTTGAAAGTAAGGTCTTGATAGCTTATGCCTGTATTTTCAGTAAATGCCCCCATTAATCCCGTTGCTGAATACCGATAGTTGAAAATATAAGAACTTCCGGTTTTCCTATTGATAGGGCCCTCGGAAGCAAGGTCAAGACCTAAAAGTCCAATTTGAACAGCGTGTTCAAACTTATCGTTATTACCGTTTCGGATAGACATATCAAATACTCCTGATAGAGCATTACTGTATTCTGCCGGAAAAGCACCATTAAAAAAATCTGAATTACCCATTACGTGACTACTAAGTCCCGAAAACAGACCACCACCGACACCTGCTACATCGGCAAAGTGAGTAGGATTAGGAATTTCTATACCTTCCATTTTCCATTGCAAAAATTGCGGCGAATTACCACGTATGGCAATAGCATTTGTTCCCGGTGTTCCTGCAACACCTGCAAAAGAAGTGGCAAGCCGAGCCGGATCATCCAGCCCGCCAGCAAATCGGTTCGCTTCTTCAACACTAATCATACGTCCCCCGGTCAGAGCCATTGAGTTGAGAGGACGTTCTTTATTAACTCTCGCACGTACTACCACTTCATCCAACTTTTGGGAGCTTTCAACCAAAGCTATATCACAGTTCACTTCTTTGGCGGAAGTAAGTAGAATTTCTTTCATTGCGGTAGGTTCATACCCCAAATAAGATACTTGAATATCATATCTGCCAATGGGTATTTGATTGAACCTAAAGCGTCCCAAACTGTCACTTGTTGTTCCTATTTGTGGATTGGTATTTGAAAGAATGACAGTGGCGTATGGGATGGAAGAACCCGATGCTGCGTCTTTTACAACCCCTTTGATGGTCTGCCTGAAAGTATTGCCTTGTGAAGTATGGGCAGGTATTGGGATGATAATAATATGAAGCCCATTGATTTTATAAGTAAATCCGGTATCTTTTAGTGTTTGTTCAAGCACTTCTTTGAGATTGACTTTTTGGACTTTTATTGTAATCTTCCTACTGACATCTATTTGTGCTTTGCTATAAGCAACCGTGTATTTGCTTTGTGCTTCAATTTGTTCAAAGACTTGCTTTACAGTAATATCACGCCCTGAAATTGTAAATTTCTCATTTTGGGCATTTGAATGAATAGAGATAAAAAGGAAAATAATCAGGCTGAATATTTTATAGCCTGAGTAATTTTGCCTAATTTTGAATTTCGATAAAAACATATTTTTTATATCATTAAAAAGTTAAATACTATTTCTCTAAATGGAACAAGTTTGACTTTTATGAACCGGGAAGTGGCTTCGAAACTATTTCCGGTTCTTTTTTTTATTTACTACCCCCTTTCCTTATAATGGTTACTTTACTATTTTCTTGCTTATATTCAAAACCGCCTACAACATCCTGCAATACATTGAGGACATCTTCAAGGCTTTCGTTATGAATGAATTTAATGGTATATGGAGTGTTCAGGAACTCTTGCTTAACGTAATCAACAGTAATACCATATCGGCGTTCAATTGTATTCACAATATCATTGAAAGTGGCATCCTGAAATACAAGTGAACCGTCTTTCCAACTACTATTTTCACCTGTAACGGTATTTATTAATACTGAATTATCTATTTTGTTAAACACGATCTCCTGATTAGGTTTAAGAATATACTTGCTGTCAGTCTTTCCTGAATGAACGTTCACCTGTATCTTTCCACTATTAAGAGTAGCAATAGTTCGGTCATTTGTTGGGTAAGCCGATATATTAAACTTAGTGCCAAGAACTCTTACAGACAAATTACTTGTTTTCACAACAAATGGTTTTTCGGCATCATTGGCTACCGAAAAATAGGCTTCACCTTCTAAAGTTACCACACGGGTAGTATCTTTGAATTTAGAGGGATAAGTTACTTTAGTACAAGAATTTAATACAATGGTTGTTCCGTCAGCCAATGTACATTGCTTCTGTTGGTTGCTGACGGTTACCACCTCTATCATTTGTACATCCTGATTTAGATAGATGTAGCTACCCAATATCAAGAGTATAGGTATAATAGCAGCAGCACTTCCCAACAGAACACGGCGTATTCTAAAGTGTTTCTTTTGGTGTTCTATTTGTTTAATCCTATTCTTTACTCTATCCAACGCTTTGTATGTATTATCATTTGGAGCGATTTCCATTTCGTCCCAAATGACAGACATAGCTTTATTCTTTTCAGTAGTCCATTTGTCATTGATAATCCATTTTTGCACCTTTTCCTCTATTTCAGGGGGATATGAATTTACAAAGAACTGTTTGAGTATTTGATAAATACAATTCTCTTTCATAGCTTGATGAGTCTATTTGCTTGCCGATGTGGATTATTATAGCAATGAACTTCAAAGCCTACTACCAGTAACTGTGGCAAGACTATATAAATGTATTGTCAACCACCCAGATTTAGAAATTTGACCGTACTATTCATATTTCGATAATCCATCAACCGATTTGGCTTTTATTGCTTACCTTCAAGAATTAGAAATAGCACTCTGAATATAAGAAACGGGGGACTAAAATCGGGCGGAATTGATCCAAGAAAAGTTTAGGAACAAATATCTGTTACTATTTCAAATTCATTTAAAAAACTATGAAGAAAATGAATATGGAATACCAATATTGTTTGCAATACAGATGCGTTTCTTTGTTCAAAATGTGATTCAGATTATTGACCATGAGCACAAGTAATGGATTGTAGAAAAGCAATTTTGAACCGTAAAACATAAATTGTATGGCATTGACAAGAAACTATTTTTTCTGTACTCTTTTTTAATAAAGAGAACGAAGTTAGTAAATATTGGCGAAGGTTCTATCTGTATGCACATCACCATAAACGGAAAGTGTGAAGATATACAAATCAAAAGAAGTTTTCTTCTCGAAGAATGGAATATGTACAAGGTTTTATTTGTTATAATTGATTTTCAATACTATATAAAAATAATAAGTAAGCTATTTGCCCATATTAGAAACAATGGTTATCTTTG